>WNGK01020813.1_pt1 | contig 12880 bp, 11 predicted proteins | sample 5400601 | NCBI WGS metagenome assembly WNGK01 (sample SAMN13153376, study PRJNA577476) | soil metagenome | isolation source: 60 cm soil or saprolite under Garry oak tree replicate 1 | place: USA:California | collected 2016-06-15 | reverse complement strand
CCGAAGGGGGCCCTGACCGGGCTGTTGCTCGACATCTCGATCCGCGACGCGACCGACAACCGTCACGGCCTGGACGACGCCATGCGGGCGCTGTACACCCGCTTCTATCACCAGCGCAAGGGCTTCCGCACGGCGGACCTGCTCGCCCTGTTGCGTGAGTTCGGCATGCCGGACGCGGACCGGTTCTACCAGCAGTACATCAACGGTCGCGAGCCGCTCCCCTACGAAACGGTCCTCTCCAAGGCGGGAATCGCCGTCAACCGCCAGACGGCATCCACGCCGTTCCTCGGCGTCAACGCCCAGCCCGGCCCCGGCCCCGAGCGCAAGCTGGTGGTGCAGGATGTGGTAGCGGGGAGCTCGGCCGACGCAGCCGGGGTCAAGTCAGGTGATGTGCTCATGAAGGTGGGCGACGTAGAGGCCCGCACGGACGAGGACTGGGGCGCGAAGTTCCGCCGGCGCTACCGCGGGCAGGCGGGCGCGCCCATCACGATCACCGTTCAGCGGGATCAGGCGACCGTCACCCTCAACACCCAGGTGCGCGAGCGGGGGGCGACGACGTTCGACGTGACGCTCGCGCCCACTCCCACCCCGAAACAGGCCAAGATCTGGCGGGGAGTTTCCTCCGGTTCCACCGGCAGCTGACGGGCGCTATCTTCCTGGCCGTATGCAGCTCAGCGTCGCGTCCGGAACGGTTCGTGTGCAGTTCTTCGCCCGCTACGCGGAGATGGTGGGGTGCCGCGAGGCGGCGATCGTGGTGACGCTCCCGGCCACCGTCGCCGACGTGGTGCGCCGGGTGCGCGAAGAGCTGCCCGGCGCCCGCGGTCTTCCGGAGCGGCCGCTCGCCGCCGTGAACTTGAAGCACGTGAGGCTCGATGCCTCGGTACGGGACGGCGACGAAGTGGCCCTGCTGCCGCCGGTCGCGGGAGGCTAACCGAGTGCGGAGTGGGGAATGCGGAGTGCGGAATGAGGGTAAGACGAATGCGGAGTGCGGAATGCGGAATGCGGAATTGAACGACCTGGTTCGATCCAATACCCGCGCCACCGGGTCCGACGGGGGCGCGATACACTCCGCATTCCGCACTCCGCATTTCTTGAGGCAACGGGGATGACCTTTCTCACGCGCAGCGCCCTCTCCCTCGACGCGCTTCTCGGCGAAGTGTCCTCGCCCGAACGCGGCGGCACGTGCGCGTTCCTGGGCACCGTGCGCAACGGGCCGGAGGAGCACGGCGTGACCGCGATCGAGTACTCGGCATACGACGGGATGGTGGACGCTGAGCTCGGACGCATTCTCTCCGAGGTGCGGGAGCGGTGGCCCCAGGCACGCGCCGGCGTGCGTCATCGGATCGGCAAGATCCCGGCGGGGGAGGCGAGTATCGCGATCGTCGTCGCGGCCGCGCATCGCGCGCAGGCGTTCGAGGCGTGCCGCTACGTCATCGAGGAAATAAAGCGCCGCGTCCCCGTCTGGAAGAGGGAGTTGCGGCTCGACGGCACCGCCGTGTGGGTCGATCCCTCCGGCCAGCCGACGACCTCACCCCCAGTCCCGACCCCCTCGCCCTTCTCCCGCCTTGCGGAGAGGGGGGACGGCCATGTCTGAGGCGCTTCACGACGCGTTCGGCCGGCCGCTGGCGAGCCTGCGGGTCTCGGTGACCGACCGCTGCAACATGCGGTGCCGCTACTGCATGCCCGAGGACGAGTACGTGTGGCTGCCGCGCGAGTCGATCCTCACGTTCGAAGAGATCGCCCGTCTCGTGCAGGTATTCGCAGGACTGGGCGTGCACAAAGTCCGGCTGACGGGCGGCGAGCCGCTGCTCCGGCAAGACCTCGCGACGCTGGTGGAGATGATCACGCGGGTCGGGGGCGGGGGCCTCACCGATCTCGCGCTGACGACGAACGGCCTGTTGCTCGCGAAGCACGCCGCCGAGCTGCGGCGGGCGGGCCTGCGCCGGGTCACCGTGAGCCTCGACACCCTGCGCCCGCAGCGCATGCTGGCCTTCGCGAAGAGCGCCCGCCACGCCGACCTGCTCGGCGGGATCGCGGCGGCGCGGGCGGCCGGGTTCGAGCGACTCAAGCTCAACACCGTCGTGATCCGCGGCTTCAACGACGACGAGCTCGCCGACCTGGTGGAGTTCGCCCGAGCCCACGACGCCGAGGTCCGGTTCATCGAGTACATGGACGTGGGCGGCGCGACGCGGTGGTCCATGAACCAGGTGGTGTCGCAGCGCGAGATCCTCGACACGCTGAGCCGCGCCTATGGCCGGATCGAGCCGCTCCAGGAGAACGGACGCTCTTGGGCGCCGGCGGAGCGCTTCCGGCTGCCGGACGGCACGACCTTCGGCGTAATCGCGTCGGTCACGGCGCCGTTCTGCCGCACCTGCGACCGCAGCCGTCTCACTGCGGACGGCGCCTGGCTCTTGTGCCTGTACGCGGAGCACGGCGTGGACTTGCGGGACCCGCTGCGTTGCGGTGCGACGAACGAGGCGCTGGCTGCGCTGATCGCCGCCACCTGGCGCGCTCGCAGCGACCGCGGCGCCGAGGAGCGGCTCGGGCTGCCCCAGCGCGGCGCGCTCTATCAGCTCGACGGCCTGCGCGCCGACCCGCACCGGGAAATGCACACCCGGGGCGGGTGACCTGGCCGCATGGTCAAGAAGATCACCGTCGTCGGCGCCGGGAACGTCGGCGCGACCGCCGCGCAACGCCTCGCCGAGAAAGAGCTCGCCAGGAGCGTCGTCCTCGTCGACGTGATCGAGGGCGTGCCGCAGGGGAAGGGGCTCGACCAGTGGGAGTCGGCGCCGATCGAGGGGTTCGACACGCGGGTGGTGGGCGCGAACGACTACGGACCCGCCGCGGGGAGCGAGATCGTCGTCGTGACCGCGGGGATCGCCCGCAAGCCCGGCATGAGCCGCGACGACCTGGTCCGCACCAACGCCGACATCGTGAAGCAGGTCTCCCACGAGATCAAGCAGCATTGCCCGCAAGCGATCGTCGTCGTGGTCTCGAACCCGCTCGACGTGATGTGCTGGGTGACCAAAGAGAGCACGCGGTTTCCGCGCGAGCGCGTGATCGGCATGGCCGGCGTGCTCGACACGGCCCGCTATCGGGCCTTCCTGGCGGAGGCGCTCGACGTCTCCGTCGAGGACATCCAGGCGATGGTGCTGGGCGGCCACGGCGACACGATGGTGCCCCTCGTCTCGTACACGACCGTTTCCGGGATCCCCGTCACCCACTTCCTCGACCGAGCCGCCCTCGGCAAGATCGTCGAGCGCACCCGGAACGGCGGCGCCGAGATCGTGAGCTACCTGAAGACCGGCTCGGCGTACTACGCGCCGTCCGCCGCCGTGGTGCAGATGGTCGAGGCGATCGTGCGGGACAAGAAGCGCGTGCTCCCGTGCGCCGCGTGGCTCGAGGGCGAATACGGCCTCTCGGGGATGTACTGCGGCGTGCCGTGTAAGCTCGGCCGCCAGGGCGTCGAGCAGGTGATCGAGGTGAAGCTGTCGGCCGAAGAGGAGGCGGCGTTGAAGAAGTCCGCCGAGGCGGTGAAGCAGACGATGGAGGCGGTGAAGCTCTAGGTTTCCCCTCCGTTTTCTCTCGCGGCTTGCGCCGTGCGGCTTGCGACCGCCTTGAGGTAGTCCCGATTGAGCCGCGCGATGAAGTCGATGCTGATCTCCTTGGGGCACGCACGCATGCACTCGCCGTGATTGGTGCACGCCCCGAACCCTTCCGCATCCATCTGCGCCACCAGTGCCTCGACCCGGGAGTGACGCTCCGGCTGGCCCTGCGGCAGGAGCCCGAGGTGGGAGACCTTGGCCGCGACGAACAGCATCGCGGAGGCGTTGGGGCAGGCGGCGACGCAGGCGCCGCAGCCGATGCACTGGGCCGCGTCCATGGCGAGGTCGGCGTCGCGCTTGGGCACGAGGAGCGAGTTCGCCTCGGGCGCGCTGCCGGTGCGCACGGTGATGAACCCGCCCGCCTGGATGATGCGGTCGAATGCGCTCCGGTCCACGACCAGGTCCTTGACGACCGGAAACGCCCGCGCCCGCCACGGCTCGATCCAGATCTCGGCGCCGTCCGGGAAGTGGCGCATGTGGAGCTGGCAGGCGGTGGTGGCCCGCTCGGGCCCGTGGGGCCGGCCGTTGATCACCATGCCGCAGGCGCCGCAGATCCCCTCGCGGCAGTCGTGGTCGAAGGCGATCGGCTCCTCCCTCCGGGCGACGAGCTGCTCGTTCAGCACGTCGAGCACCTCGAGGAACGACATGTCCGGGCTCACGTCCGCGACGTCGTACCGGACGAACTCGCCCCGCGCCGCGGGTCCCGCCTGACGCCAGACGTGCAGCTCCACCTTCATTACTTGTAGCTCCGCACCGAGGGGTGCACGGCCTCGAACCCGAGCGGCTCCCGGTGGAGCACCGGAGGGTTGCCGACACCGCCGAACTCCCAGGCGGCGACATAGGCGAACCGATCGTCGTCGCGCTTCGCCTCGCCCTCGGTCGTCTGATACTCCTCGCGGAAGTGGCAGCCGCACGACTCCTCGCGCTGCAAGGCGTCGTGGCACATCTCCTCGGCGAACTCGAAGAAGTCCGCCACGCGGCCGGCGCGCTCGAGCGCCTGGTTCAGGTCCTCATTGCCGCCGCCCACGTACACGTCGTTCCAGAATTCCTCGCGCAGGCAGCGCACCCGCTCGAGCGCCTCCCGCAACCCCTTGGCGTTGCGGGACATGCCGCACTTGTCCCACATGACGCGACCGAGCTCGCGGTGGAACGCGTCGACGCTTCTGCGGCCGCTCACCGCCAGCAGCTTCGTGATCCGCTCCGTGACCTCGCGCTCGCTCTGGCGGAACGCCGCGTGGCTCGTGTCCGCGCCACCCGGCTTCACCAGCGCCAGGTGCTCGCCGAGGGTGTAGGGGATGATGAAGTAGCCGTCTGCGAGTCCTTGCATCAGCGCGCTCGCGCCCAGGCGGTTCGCGCCGTGGTCGGAGAAGTTCGCTTCGCCGATCACGTACAGCCCCGCGATCGTGCTCATGAGATCGTAGTCCACCCACAGCCCGCCCATGGTGTAGTGCGGAGCCGGGTAGATGCGCATCGGGACCGCGTAGGGGTTCTCACCGGTGATGCGCTCGTACATCTCGAACAGGTTGCCGTAGCGCTCCGCCACCACGTGGCGCCCGAGCCGGCCGATCGCGTCGCGCAAGTCCAGATAGACGCCGCTCCCTCCCGGACCGACGCCGCGACCCTGGTCGCACACTTCCTTGGCGCGTCGCGATGCGATGTCACGCGGGGCGAGGTTGCCGAAGCTCGGGTACAGCCGCTCCAGGTAGTAGTCGCGCTCCGCCTCCGGGATCTCGTCCGGGCTTCGCTCGTCGCCCGCCCGGCTCGGGACCCAGATCCGGCCGTCGTTGCGCAGCGACTCGCTCATCAGCGTGAGCTTCGACTGGTGCTCCCCCGTGGGCGGGATGCAGGTCGGATGGATCTGGGTGAAGCAGGGGTTCGCGAACGCGGCGCCGCGCTTGTGGGCGCGCCAGATGGCGGTGACGTTGCAGCCCTTCGCGTTGGTCGACAGATAAAAGATATTGGAGTAGCCGCCCGTGGCGAGGACGACGGCGTCGGCGGCGTGGGCGTTGATCTTCCCGGTCACGAGGTCGCGTCCGATGATGCCGCGCGCCCGCCCCTCGATCACGACCAGGTCGAGCATCTCGTGGCGCGCATACATCTTCACCGTGCCCCGGCCGATCTGACGGGCCAGCGCCTGGTAGGCGCCGAGCAGGAGCTGCTGGCCGGTCTGGCCGCGGGCGTAGAAGGTGCGCGAGACCTGCACGCCGCCGAACGAGCGGTTGGCGAGCAGCCCGCCGTACTCCCGCGCGAACGGAACGCCTTGCGCCACGCACTGGTCGATGATGCTGGCGCTGACCTCGGCCAGACGGTATACATTCGCCTCGCGCGAGCGGAAGTCGCCTCCTTTGATCGTGTCGTAGAAGAGACGAAAGACCGAGTCGCCGTCGTTCTGGTAGTTCTTGGCCGCGTTGATACCGCCCTGCGCCGCGATCGAGTGCGCACGCCGGGGCGAGTCCTGGAAGCAGAAGCACGAAACGTGGTAGCCCAGATCGGCGAGGGAGGCGGCGGCCGAGGCCCCGGCGAGCCCCGAGCCCACCACGATGACGTGATACTTCCGCTTGTTGGCCGGCGCGACGAGCCGGATCTCGGAGCGGTGGCGCGCCCACTTCGTCTCGAGCGGCCCTGACGGGACCTGCGAGCGCAGCTCCACGCTCAACGGATCAGACCGGCGAGCACGGCAACCGGGATCAAGATGTAGCCGCCCGCGATCACGGCCGCGATCGCCGCCGCCGCGCCCCGCCGCCACCGGAACGTGGGCGGCCGGTTCCAGCCGAGCGTCTGAAAGGCGCTCCACAAGCCGTGGTAGACGTGCAGCCCCACGACGACCATCGCCACGACGTAGATCGCGGACACCGGCCAGCGGCTGAAGCTCGCGACCACGTTGTGGTAGACGTCGCCCGGCAGATGGTAGATCACGTACAGGAAGATGATCACGCCGCCCCACCGCATCGTGCGGGCGGCGTAGGTCGTCTCCACCGGCTCCAGCCGCCGATAGCCGACCGGCCGGGCGCGCCAGCTCGCCCGCGTCACCGCGATCGCCGCCCAGATGTGCGCGAGCACGGAGACGAGCAGGATGATCCGGACGCCCCACAACAGCTGCCCCCTCCCAAAGAACGGCGCGCCGACGGCCCGCAGGCCCTCGGCGTAGGCATTGAAGTGTTCCGGCCCCTGAAACACTTTCAGGTTACCGAGCATGTGCCCGACGACGAAGAAGAAGAGGATCAACCCCGTCACCGCCATGATCAGCTTCTTGCCGATCAACGAGCGAAAGGGTCCCGCCGCGGCGGGGAGGGACGGGGGGGAAACGACGACGTGCGTGGTCACCGAACGGTGAGATGATACTCGCGGAGCGGGGGCGCAAGCAAGGCGTTGACAACACCCTCTTACCAGGAGCGCTGCGATGGGCATCCAGTCTTCGATTCTCGTTTCCACCACCTTCGAGGTGCAGGGCCGGCGCATCCGCGAGTACCGGGGCGTCGTCCGTGGGATTACGGTCCGGGCGCCCACCATCGCCCAGGGGATCCTCGGTGGGCTGAAGAGCATCGTCGGGGGCAGCATCGGCGCGTACACGGAGATGTGCGAGCAGGCGCGCCAGGCGGCGTACGACTTGATGATCGAGCACGCCCGGCAGCTCGGCGCCAACGCCGTCGTAGGCATGTGCTTCGATGCGTCCGAGGTCGCGAGCAAGGCATCGGCCACGGAGGTGCTCTGCTACGGGACCGCGGTGGTGCTCGAGTAAAGGGGGTCCTCACCCCCTGTCCCCCTCTCCCTTCGGGAGAGGGGGTACGACGCGTCGTTCTTCGTTCCCCCTCTCCGGAACGGAGAGGGGGTCAGGGGGTGAGGACCTCAGGTCTAGACGCAGGACCGTACAAGCGCTACCGTGCCGCGAACGGCATCGTCTGGCGACCGGCCATGACCGACATAACCATTCCGACGCAACCCGAAGCAATTTCGCGCCCGCAGGCCGCAGTGGTCCCGCACCGAGCCGCCGCTCGCCCGACGGTGGTGATCGTGGGCGCCGGCTTCGGCGGGCTGCGCGCGGCGCGGGCGCTCCGCAACGCACCGGTGGACGTGATCCTGCTGGACCGGCACAACTACCATCTCTTCCAGCCGCTCCTCTACCAGGTCGCTACCGCCGGTCTCGAGCCGGAGCAGATCGCGAAGCCGGTGCGCGCGATCCTCCGCAGCCAGCGGAACTTCGAGTTCCGGATGGTCGAGGTCACCGGGCTCGACGGCACGGCGAAGCAGGTCCTGACGGACGCCGGCCCGATCCGCTACGAGTACCTGATCCTGGCGGTGGGCGGCGAGACGAACTACTTCGGGCTGGAGAGCATCGCGCGGCACGGGTTCGTGCTGAAGGGCGTCGTGGACGCGGTGGCGCTTCGCAACCACGTGCTCCACTGCTTCGAGCGGGCGATGCTCGAGCCCGACGGCGAGCCGCGGCGCGCGCTGCTCACCTTCGCGGTCGTGGGCGGCGGCCCGACGGGAGTGGAGATGGCCGGCGCGCTGTCGGAGCTGATCCGGCTGGTGCTCGTGAAGGACTATCCCCGGCTCAACGTCAAGGACGTGCGGATCCTGCTGCTCGAAGCGACCCACCATGTCCTCACCGCACTGCCGGAGCGGCTCCGCGAAGCGGCGGCGGAAACGCTGTGGCGCAAGCACGTGGAGGTGCGGTTCGGCGCCGCCGTGGAGGACTACGACGGCGCCCGGGTGCGACTGAAGGGCGGGGAAGTGATTCCGGCACACACGCTCATCTGGGCGGCCGGGGCGAAGGCAGCATCCCTCATCGACCACCTCGGCCTGCCCACGGCGCGCCAGGGAAGGGTGACCGTGACGCCCACCCTGCAGGTCCCCGAGCACGCCGAGCTGTATGTCATCGGCGACGCGGCGTACCTCGAGGACGGCGGCCAGCCGCTGCCGATGATGGCGCCTGTCGCGATCCAGATGGCGGAGACCGCGGTGGGCAACATCCTGCGCCAGCTGCGGGGTGAGCCGCCGATCCCGTTCCGCTACCGGGATCCCGGCTCGCTCGCCACGATCGGCCGCAACGCCGCGGTCGCGTACATCCACGGCATCGCGTTCAAGGGAGTCGCGGCCTGGGTGGTGTGGTTGATCGTCCACATCATCCAGCTCATCGGTTTTCGCAACAAGCTTTTCGTGCTGCTGAACTGGGGGTGGGATTACTTCTTCTACGAGCGGGCGGCGCGCATCATCACGAAGGAATGAGCGGGCGCCGCGCCTCGGTCCGGCTCGGGGTGCGCTGCATCCGCCGCACGATGCCGTTCCAGCCGCACTCGACACACCAGCGGCGCTGGAGTGCGGGGACCAACAGATCGAAAAAGCGGTTGCGAATGGCGAGCATGTCGATGTTGCAGTGCGGGCAGGCGGCGCCGCGCGGTAGCAACAGGTAGGCGACCGCAGTGATGATCGCGACCCGGAGCAACACGGTCGCGAGCAGGACCAGAACCACCAACATGCTCCATAGCCCCCTCCACTGCCCTCGCGAACGCCAGCACGCGCTGCTCCAACTCGTCCAGGTCCACCGGCTTGACCAGCACGCGTTCCGGTCCTACCGGCGTGTCGCCGGACTCGGCGAGGCGGAAGAGGTCTCCCGACAGGAACATTACCCGAGCCGCGAGGTCGGGCCGGCCGTCCTCCAGCCTGTGGTACAGCTCGATCCCGTCCATCCGCGGCATCCGCACGTCGGCGAGAATCACGTCCGCCGGCCACTGGCCCAGCCGGCTCAGCGCCTCCTGCCCGTCCCTGGCCTCCAGCACCTCGGCACCGCGCCAGGCAAGAAACCTGGCCATCGGGCGGCGGATCGCCTCATCGTCCTCCACGATGAGTATGCGGAGCCCGGCGAGCGACGCGGCCACCTGCGATGTGTCCCCCGGAAGCGGCGGCGCCGGGGAAGGGGAAGGGGGAGGGGGATAGGGAGGGGGAGGCGAAACGCGAGACGCGCTGGGTGTGCCCTCAGCTTGCGCCTGGGCGGGGGCGGTCGCGGGCAAGCTCAAAACGAACCGCGCGCCTCCCCCCGTGGAGGGGACGAGATCCAGGTCGCCCCCCGCTTCGCGGGCGGTCTGGCGCGAGATATACAGGCCCAGTCCCGTCCCGCGCCGGCCCTTGGTCGTGGCGAACGGGCGAAACAGCCGCGCCGCGATCTCCGGCGCGACTCCGCGTCCGTTGTCCGCGACGGCGACCGAAACCATGGCGTTCTCGACCCAGGTGTCCACCGTGAGGTGGCGGGGCGGCGGGATCGCGCGCAGCGCGTCGATGGCGTTGGAGAGCAGGTTGACCACCACCTGCTCCAGCCTGATGGTGTCGCCCGAGACCGGCGGCAGGGTCGGGTCGAGGCGCCCGCCCACCGCGATCCCCTCCACACCGAACCGGTAGGAGACGAGATCCATCGCCTCTCGCACCACGTCGTTGAGGTTGACGGGGATGACCTCGCGTTCCGCAGCGCGCACGAAATGCAGCAGGCCGTGCAGCAGCTTCGCAGCCCGCTTGGTCTGCCGCAGGATCTGCACCACCTCCGCACGCTGCTCGTCCGAGATGCTCGGCTGGGCGATCCAGTTCTCCGCGTGCGCGGCGATCGCCGCCAGTGGGGTGTTCACCTCGTGCGCCACGCCCGCGAGCAGCTCACCCGCGGCGGCTAGGCGGTCCTCTTCTTCGGCGCGCTCCCGCAGCACGCGCGTCATCTCGTTGAAGTGCCGCGCGAGGCCTCCGATTTCGTCGTCAGCGGGCACGGCCACTTCCGCCGTGAGGTCCCCCTCTGCCACGCGAGCCAACGCCACATCGAGCTCGCTCAGCGGTCGCCACACGCGGCGCCGGACCCAAGAGATCACGAGAGGCGCGCACAGGGCGCCCAGCGCGAGCCAGAGGAGAATGTCGCGCAGCGCGGCGACGCGCGCACGGAACAACAGGTACGCGGGCGGCGCCGCGGCATAGATGCCGGCCGCCAGCAGCACGAGCAAGAGCCTCGTCCGGAGGCTCAGCAAGGGGCCCGGTGCGCGCGCCATCGTAGGCGTTAAAATAACGCCCATCTCACACGTCACGGTCAGATGACCCCGTACACTATGGTGCCCGGAAACGCAGCGAGCGTGGCAAGGGCGGCCTGGGCGGCCTGGATGGTCGCTGCGGCGCCGCTCTCCGCCCAACAGTCTTCGCCCCTCGAGGGATTCGCACCGGGCTCCGTCGCCGCGGAGCAGAGCTTCGAGCAGCGGCTCCTCGCCGTACCCGACACCGCGAGCGCGCGACGCATGTCGTTCGACCTCGCCCGCGTGCCCCACATGGCCGGCACCCGGGCCCAAGCCGCAACGCGGGACTACGTGATGGGGCAGCTCAGATCCTGGGGGCTCGAGACGTGGGCCAAAGAGTACCTCGTCTACCTCCCGCAGCCCGAAACGGTCGCCGCCTGGCTCTTCGCCGGGGCGGGGACGAGGGTGGGCCCCCTCCGGCTCGAGCTGCGGGAGCCGCCGGTGCCCGGGATCCCCTCCCCCGTCACGCGCGCGCCGCAAATCCCCACGTTCAACGCGTACTCGGCCGATGGCGACGTGACTGCCGAGGTGGTGTACGTCAACTACGGGCTGATCGAGGACTACAAGACGCTCGACTCGCTTGGGATCAGCGTCAGCGGCAAGATCGCGATTACCCGCTACGGACGGTCCTTCCGGGGCATCAAGGCGCGCGAGGCGGAGCGACATGGCGCCGCGGGGCTCGTCATCTATTCCGACCCCCAGGAGGACGGGTACTTCCGGGGCGACGTCTACCCCGATGGGCCGATGCGGCCGGCCGGCGGCGTGCAACGCGGCAGCATTCTCAACGAGAATGGCGACCCCACGACCCCGGGCTACGCCTCGGTGCCGGGCGCGCGCCGGGTCCCGGAGGAGTCGCTCCCGCTGCCGCGCATTCCCGTCATCCCGATGAGCTACGGTAATGCCGGTCGCTTCCTCGAGCGGCTCAAGGGCCCGTCCGTGCCCCAGAGCTGGCAGGGCGCCCTCGCGTTCCGCTACCACGTGGGGCCGGGGCCGGCGCGCGCGCGGCTCAAGGTGAAGACCGAACGCGGCGCCCGGGCGATGCATCCCATCTGGAACACGTTCGGCATGATCCGGGGCACCCGGTATCCGGACCAGTGGCTGGTGGTGGGCGGCCACCGCGACGCGTGGGGGCCCGGCGCGCGCGACAACGTCAGCGGGACGGTCACGGTGCTCGAGGTGGCGGGCGCCTTCGCCACGCTCGTGCAGCAGGGCATTCGGCCCGCGCGCACGCTCGTGTTCGCGACGTGGGACGCCGAGGAATGGGGACTCATCGGGTCGACTGAGTGGGCGGAGGAGCTGGAGGACTCGCTCCGGGCGCATGTCGTGGCCTACGTCAACGAGGACGGCACGTTCTCCGGCCAGAGCTTCAGCGGCGCCGCCTCCCCATCCCTCAAGCCACTCATCCGGGCGGCGACCCGGGTCGTGCCGGACCCGGAAGGGGCCGGCACGGTCTACCAAGAGTGGCTGCGGGGTCACCAGGGCGACACGGCGGCGCTGGCGCTCAGCAACCTCGGCGGGGGCTCGGATTTCGCGCCGTTCTATCATCACCTCGGCATCCCCGCCGGTGGGATCGGGTTTGACGGACCGGAAGGGATTTACCATTCCGCGTACGACTCCTACGACTGGATGTCGCGATTCGGCGATCCGGGATACAAGGCCCACCAGGCGGGCGCCAGGTTGGTAGGCGTGATCCTCGCCCGCCTGGCCAACGCCGACATCCTGCCGCTCGACTACGTCGCCTTTGGCGCCGAGCTGACCCGTCTCGTGGCGCAGCTCGACTCCGGGACTGCCGAGAAGAAATGGAGCGGGCGGGCGCAGGGGCTGCGCGAGGCGCTGGGGCGTTTCACCGCAGCGGCTCGCGCGTTCGCGGCCGCGCGCGACAGCGCGCTCGCGGCGGGGGCCGACTCCGCCCGCTGCGCTCGGGCGAACGCTGCGCTCATCCAGGTGGAGAGGCGCCTCACCCGAGCGGAGGGGCTCGCGACCCGGCCGTGGTACAAGAGCCTGCAGTTCGCCTCCGACGTCGACAATGGGTATGCGACGGTGGCGTTCCCGTCCGTCAGCGAGGCGATCCGCTACGGCGACGTTGCGACGGTGGAGCGCGAGCTGGCCGATCTCGTCGCCCGCGTGGATCGGGCGCGAGCCGCGCTCGAGGAGGCGACGGCGGCGCTGCGCTAGCGCCGTTCCAGCGCTGGCGCAGCGCCGCCGTCGCCTCCTCGAGCGCGGCTCGCGCCCGATCCA
>WNGK01014674.1_pt1 | contig 12881 bp, 13 predicted proteins | sample 5400601 | NCBI WGS metagenome assembly WNGK01 (sample SAMN13153376, study PRJNA577476) | soil metagenome | isolation source: 60 cm soil or saprolite under Garry oak tree replicate 1 | place: USA:California | collected 2016-06-15 | reverse complement strand
TAAGTGCGGCAGCCGGCCCGCCGCCATCATCTGCTCGACGATCCCCGCGTCGACTCCGTCGAATCCGAGGATGACGACGTGGGGCGGGTCGGGCGCGGCAAGAGACAAGTGCGCCGAGAACAGAATGACTGCCCAGGCTGCAGTTGCTTTCATCGAAAACAGTCTACAGGCCCGAGTCCTTAGTCCTTAGTCCTTTGTCCTTGGTCCTAGCCGCACGCACGACTCCGACTAAGGACTAAGGACCAAGGACTACGCACATCAGGTCTGAGGAACTCGTCTCATACAATCCCGCGCGATGACCGCCCGCACCGAGGAGATCGCCTCCCTTCTCGCTCGCATCCCGGACCGCGCGATCCGCGAGCTCTTCTCGACCGAGTTCATCCTCTGCTGCGAAGAGTTCGATCGTTTCACGACCGCGATGGTCCTGCGCCTTGTGCGGGAGCTCGCCATGACCGAGGCTCTCGATCGTGGCGCGACGGCGCTCGAGATCGTCGCCGAAAAGGGCTGGGCTCCCAGAGCGGAGGTGCCGATCGGCTGGTTTCTGCGCAAGCTTCAGGAGGAAGAGATTCTCGAAAGAGTCGGCGACGGCCGCCAAGCCAGATACCGGGCTCGCGGCCCGCTGCCCGTTCCGGATCCGGACGGCGCAGAGGCGCGGGCGCGCGCGATCGATCCCGGATCAATGCCTCCCTTCGCCGTCGTTCGCGCGATGGTCGAGCACGTGCCGGAGTTTCTGCGGGGAGAAAAGACCGGCGAGGAGATTCTTTTCGCTCCCAATCGCCTGCCGCTCTGGTTCGACTATTTTTCCAACTCCAATTTGTTGTACCAGATCAACAATCGCCTCGGCGCCGAAGCCGTCGTCCGAGCGCTTCCCCTTTCCGGGCCTGCCACGGTCGTTGAGCTCGGCGGCGGTTCCGGGTCCGCTGCCCTCGCGCTCTTCGAGCGGCTGGCTCGCGATGCCGCCGTTTCCCGGATCGGCCGATATATCTTCACCGAGATCGTCCCGACCTTCCTGAGGCGCGCCGAGCGGGCCATCAAGGCCTCAGGCCTCTCGCCTACGGTCGAGTTCTTGAGGTTGGACATGAACCGCGACTTCGAGGAACAGGGCCTGGCCGCCGGATGCGCGGACGTTCTCTATGCGGTCAATACGATTCACATCGCGAGCGATCTCGGAGCGACGCTCCAGCAGATCCGCAGGACCCTGGCGCCCGGAGGGGTTGCGGTCTTCTCCGAGTGCGTGCGGCCTTTTCCCGGCCAGCCGATCTACGTGGAATTCGTCTTCAATTTTCTCGAGAACTTCACCGGCGTCGCAACAGACCCCGGCACGCGGCCCAACCACGGATTCCTGACCCCGGGCGACTGGCGCCGGGCCCTCGCGGCCGCCGGTTTCGAGAGTCCTTCGGTCCTACCCGACGTCGAAGACCTGGCACGTCACTACGACGCGTTCTTCGTCGCCGCCGTCTCCGCCCGCTCCCCCGCCGCCTGAAACAGGCGGTCTCTTGGCAGGATCTGTGCTGGAGTCCGGGACAGTTGGAGAAGAAGAGCGGTGAGATCTGGGGAGCCGGCGCGCGCACCTGGATCGCCAGGCAATTCACCCGAGTCGAAGATGTCGTCTACGTCAGCCTCGGCGTCCTTCTGGCGGGATGCGCGGCGGCGCTGCTCGTGGCGGCCGCCGCAGAGTTCGGGACGGATCTCCTGGCGGGGACCTTGCCCGGCCACGTCATCGACATCCTGGACCGGATCCTCCTGGTGCTCATGGTCGTGGAGATCCTCTACACGGTGCAGGTCTCCTTTCGGGGGCAGACGCTGGTCCCCGAGCCTTTTCTGATCATCGGCCTGATCGCGGGAATACGGCGCGTCCTGATTCTGACGGCCGAGTTCAAGGACCTGCTCCAAAAGGGTGATACGGCGTTTCGCAACGCAATGATCGAGCTCGGCCTTCTCGCCTTCCTGATCATCGCCCTGGTCATTTCGATTGTTCTTCTGCGCAGGATCGCACCGACCGCCGAACGCTCGTAGTCTCTATCTCGGCGGAATCGCAAAAAGCGAGTCGTCCAGCGGAACGTTGAAGCGCAGCTCGTCGATCGTCGTCTCGGAAACCATGGGACCCTTCTTTCCGGCTTCCATCGTCGACTGCCGAATCCGCGTGGGCAGGCGCAGACCGTCGAAGCTCTTCTCGTCGAGAAACTCGAAAAAGAAGGATTTGTCCGGGGACATGTCCACGCGGCCCGCGCGCAGAGCACCGCTCTTTGAGTCGAAGAAATACGTCCAGTTGTGCTGTCCGCTGGCGTCCCCCGACCCCGCCTCGTAGGTGACGCGCACGCGCTCGACGGAGGTGCCGTCTTCCAGGGACCCTTGTCCCTGCGAGTCGAAACGGACCCCGGGGTCCGCCAACTTGAACGGCAAACCGAAGAGGTATTCGGCGGCGAATGTATCGTCGCGGGCCTCGCGGCCGGCTGCGAGCGACAAATCCTCTTTTGCGTCGACCACCTTCGACGCGAAGCGGCCGTTGTTGACCAGGATGGCCTTCTTGCCGCTCTCCTCAATCTCCATCCGAACGCCGAAGCTCGGCTTGAGCCGCATGCGGTCGATCTCGGTGCGGGTCTCGCCAGCCGAACCGTTCGCGCGCGGGCGGCGGGTCGTCTTCTTGACTTCCGCCGTTTTCTTCGCCTCCCACGCGCTCCAGCCTCCCGCGTGCTCAATCGACTTACGGACGGCGGCGCCGGCCGCGTTCTGAGGGAGCCGATCGAGTGGCGAAGAAGGGGCCGGCGCGGCCAGCGCCAGAAAGGGAATGACTGCCGCGAGTACGATCATCGGTCTCCTCCTTGGGACATTTCGGTTTCGCTGCTCCTTCGGGACGGATCGTCCCAGAAAGGATAGAAGCAATACCACTGGGAAGGATAGTCGGTCACGTATCGTTCGAGAACCTCCACGTAACGCCGAACGTTGGCGGACAGGGCCGAGTCCCGATTGCCGGAACTCTCGACCTCGAGCGGCTGTTCGATGACCGCCCGGTAGCGGCCGTCCGGGACCTGAATGATGAAGGCCGGCAGGACGACCGCTCCCGTCGCCATCGCGACGCGGAAGGGTCCGCGCGGAAAGTAGGCCTCTCTTCCGAAGAAAGGCACTCCGATGCCGGTGTTGTTGAAGTCGCGATCTCCCTGCATCGCAACGATTCCATTCTGCTCGAGCGCGCGCATGACGGCGAGCGTCGGGGCGAAGCTGCGGTCGATCGGAATTTCCCTCACCCCGCCCCTCTCGTGGAGCCGACGCCGGGCCCGCTCGATGCCGGGAAAGATATCGGGCACGAGAACGACATGGATGGGCATCTGCACCTGAGCCAGCATGAACCCCCCGACTTCCCAGTTTCCCAGATGAGCCGTCAGCAGGAGGACACCGCGGCTTTTCTGTCTTCCCTCGACGATGCGCGAGAACCCTTCGACGCTCTCCACCAAGGCGGCGGACTCGTGCGGGGGGCGGCTCGCGAAATAAAGGAAATCGAACCACGCGGCGAAGTGTCCCCGGAACATCTCATCGGCAGCGCGCGCGACCGCTGCGGAATCGGCGGGCTGCCCCAGAATCACCGACAGGTTCGCGGAGACGGCGTTCCAGTATTTCGGGCGGGTCCGGAAATACGCGCTCCCGAGGCGCCGCGCGCCGGGCCGGACGATCCGGCGCGGCAGGTTCCGGGCGACGGCGACAGTCGCCGGAAACCAGAGGTGCGAGGTCGCGGAGGCCAACGCCCGCACGAGCCGGTTCCGGCTCGCCATTTTTTCCTGCATCGCGCGAAGAAGTTATCAGTTATCAGTTTTCAGTAATCAGTAAAGACACCTTCTTCGTGAACTGAAAACTGACAACTGAAAACTGACAACTCGCATCTAGCTGGCCTTCTCCTTCAAGAAGCGAAGCATCGCTTTCTCGGAAGGATGCAGCCCTTGGCGTCTTGCGACGAACTCTTCGACGGTTCGAAAGTTTCGCTCGATGACTCTCCCGCGCTCGAAGCCCGAAAGCACCGGAGGGAAAATGTAGGAGGACCGGCAGACGGCCGGCGTGTTGCCCAGCCGCTGCGCGGTTTCGCGAACCGCCGCGACCATCTTTTTCCGGCGGGCGGTGCGGCTCTCGCCGCTTTGGGCGCCCGCCCGGGCCAGGGCGCACGCACACAAGACCGTCCCCGCCCAGGTCCGAAAATCCTTGGCGCTGAAACGCCCGTCCATGGTCTCCTGGATGTACGCGTTGATGTCTCGGCGCCGGACATCGACCCATTCCCCGTTCTCGCCCCTGTACTTGAAGACTTCGCCGGGCTCGCTCGCTAACCGCCGCACGATCGAGGCGACTTGCTTGTCCTCGAGCTCCCGCATCAGCCGCTTTCCCGATTTGCCGGGGAAATCGAGCCGGACGACCCACCCTTCCACGGAGACGTGGCGGCGCCGAAGAGTCGCCACGCCGAAGCTCTCGTTCTCGGCCGCGTAGCGGGCGCTGCCCGGCCGCAGAAAGCAGCAGGAGAGCAGCCGCAGCGCGCATGCGAGGACCTTCTCGCGCGGCAATCCGGGCCGCGCCAGGTCTCGAGCAAGGGCCCGCCGCATTTGGGGCAGAGCCTCCGCAAAGGCCAGGAGCCGCGTGTATTTGTTCCGCTCCCGCCGGGCCTCGTGCGAGGGGTGATACCGATATTGCCAGCGGCCGGCTGCATCCCGCCCGACTGCCTGAAGGGTTCCATTGGGGGAAGGGTGAACGGCCACATCCCTCCAGGCGGGCGGGATTCGGAGAGCCTCGATGCGAGCCCGGTCCGCGGCGGAGACGGGCGACCCGTCCGCGCGCACGTAGTGAAATCCGCTCTTCTTCGATCCTCGGCGCCGGATTCCGGTCCGTTCGAGTCGCTCCGTCAGCGTCATCGAGCTGCCGGAATGCGCGGGTCGTGCCAGTCCGTCAGGTGCCCTCGGCGCTGGCGAACGCCATCTTGAGAAACGCGTGGAGTGACAGCAGACGAGCCCATGAGGTCCAGATGTGCCAGGCCAGGTCCTGAGGCGTCACCAGAAAAGAGAAGAGATAGAAGAACAACTGGAAGAGAAGCGCCGAGAGCAGAAAACGTTCCTGTGCGAGCTGTCGGGCCGCCAGGATCAAGGCCGCGATCAGGCTTGCCCAGAGCAGCGGATGCGGCCAGTTCCGGAACAAGGTTTCGAGGAAGAGTCCGGACTGCGCCAGATGGCTCGTCAGCCTCGCGATCACCGGTCCCTGGAAGAGGTCGGTCTTCAGTCCCAGGACAAACCGCGGGATCACCCAGATGGCGGCCAGCAGCGCAGCGGGCCAGAGTCGCCTGGCCGAGCGGGCGCCGCGGAAGAGGAAGAGCGCCAGACCTGCCGAGAAAAGGAGAGCGAATCCCTCGTTCTTCGTCAAAGCGGCCCAGCCCAGAAGCAACGCGCCGGCCGTCCAGGTCGCGCCGCTTGCGCGCGACGCCCGGCGCAGCATCAGAAGGCCCAGACTGCCATACGTGATGAGCGGGCCCTCCGCGATGCCGATCCAGAGCAGCAGGGCCGGACCCGCAAGCGCGAGCGTGGCGAGGGATGCCGCTACCGACTTGCCGAGCTCTTCTCGGAGAAGTCCCCGAGCCACGAGAAGAAGCGACGCTCCGAATGCCGTAAAGAGAAGACCGACGTACCGATCTTCCCACTCTCCCCGCACGAGCGAGAAGAAGTCCAGCGTCAAAGGAAGAAGAGGCGGATAGTCCGGATGCGCGAACGTGTTCGCGGTATCTCGGAGAAAGACCCAGTCCACCGCCCGGTGGATCGAAAAAATCTTCGCCTTCAACCCCCAATCGCTCCAGAAGTCCCACTGTCCCAGGGGTGCCAGGGTCGCGTAGATACCGTGGCCGGCGACGGCGAGCGCCGTCAAGGCATCCAAAGCGGCGGCTGCGGGCGAAAACCCAAGCCCTTGCGTCAGCCTTCCGGATCGGCCTTTTCCCCTGGCGTGACGGAGGGCCAGGTAAATCAGCGCCGCAAATGCAGGCAGCGCGATCGCCGCGAAACTTCCGCGAGTCCAGGCAATGCCCGACAGCGACAGGGCAAGGAGAAGAATCGTCGCCAGGCCGGCGCCCAGGAGAAACGAGAGGCCCAGAAGCATCCCCGGTTCCCCGTCGGGCTCCAACGCGAACACCGCCGGAAACCCGAGCAGGCAAAGCAACCCGATCGCGAGGAGAGCCGGGGTCATCGGCGGCGCTCCGCGAGCTCACCACCGCTTCCGCGCCAGATCGTTTCGAACCGTCTGTCCTGAAACTCGGTCCCCCATGTGGCGATGTATCGGACTCCGTCGAGAGCCGCATGCGGGTCCGTGTGTCGCGCGTCGATCGTCCGGACGATTCGATCCGGGAGAAAGTATCTTGCCCGGTAATAGGAGTACCAGACGGGTGGCCGCCCTTGCGTAGGCCGAAACACGAGCAGAATCGTTCCCACCGGGCGAGTCCGACGCCAGACTTCTTGCAGAAAGTCCGGATAGCCCGGCGCCGATTGATCCACGGCGCTTTCCATCGTCTGTTGCAGCGGTCGCCTATCCGAAAAAACGATGACGAAGAGGTCCGGTTGAAGTCCCGCGAGAAGAATCAGGGCGAATGCACACGCCGACAACGCCCGCCGAATGTTGGAGGACACAGAGAGCATCTTAGCCGCGCTCCTCGCCCTCCACAGTCGGCGCCCGGCGCGGCTACCGCTCGGCGGACTGTCGGTTAACATCCGCCGATGCGGACGGCAAGTCTCCTGCGGCTCCTGGCGGGGCTTTGCGCCCTCGCATTCTGCGTGCTCGCCGTCGCCGCTCATCTGGCCTTCCGCCGGGCGCTGGCGGCGAAGATCGATCGCGCGCAAGAGATCGAGCAGCGGGCAGCGCGGCCGGCCTCCGCGGCTCGGCTGGCCTCGACTCTCCTCGAGAGGCGCCTCTCCCAGGTGACCGAATCGCGCTCCCAACCCGTGGCCGCGGCCTTCCAGCACAGTGACGTCTCCGAGGCCCTGGCCGACTACCGCGCGTCCGGAGGCGACTCCTCGACGATCTCGGAGGTGGAGAAAACACTGGCCGGCCAAAAGCCGCCGGATCCTCAGGCGGAGATCGCTCTGATGCGAGCAATCCGTGCCCTGCGCGCGGAATCCGCAAAAGCGCCCCGCGTCTCCCGGCCGCTCCCGCCCGCGGCGGCCACCGAGGGCGGCTCGCGCCTGCTTGCAGCGGGTGCGGCGGCAGGCCTCGCGTTGCTCTTCGCGTATTTCGCCGGGCGTTTCGAAAGGACTCGCTCGCCGGAGCGCCCGTGAAGAGGATCGCGTGGGTCCTCCTTCCCTACGCGGTTTTTTCCGTGCTCCTCCTGCTTTCGTGGAATCGCTGGATCGAGCCGTACGTCGATTCGGGTCGCGAGCTGATGGTGCCCTGGCGAATCTCTCAGGGAGAAAGGCTCTACCGAGATGTTCACTTTCATCACGGCCCGCTGGCGGTCTATCTGAGCGCCGGGATCGATCGAGTCACCGGCCGAAGTCTGGGGGCGCGGATCGGTCTGGCGGCCGCTCTGGCGCTTCTCCACCTGGAAACGCTGCGCCGGCTGTCGCGTCGATTGTTGAACCCTGGAGAGGCCGCGCTGGCGACAGCGCTGGCGGTCGCCGTGGCGTTTTTCCTGCGGCCGGGCGGCTGGATGTTTCCGTTCAGCTTCGACACCGCGATCGCAGTGGCCGCTCTGACGGGCGCGCTTCTCTTCAGTCAGGCGAAGACCCGCCGAGGCGACACATGGGTCGCCGCTGCCCTGACGGCGGCGCTCCTGTCTCGGGTCGAGCTGGGACTCGCGGGCCTCGCCGCCATGGTCTGGGAGGCGAGAGGAGAGCGGAGTCGCTGGCCGACGATCGCCGGCGCGCCTCTCGCGTTCGCGGGCGCGGGCTACGGTCTGCTTTCCGCCGGCGTTTCTCTCGATCGCCTCATTCGCGACGGGTGGCTGAGAGTCGTCAAACCTCCGGAGGCCTTCCAGAACGTTTACCGAACCTACGCAGGTCTGGACGAACCCGCTCTTCGGCTTGCGGAGATGGGACTCGCAGTCATCGCCGTTTTCATCGTCATCGCCGGTTTAGCCGCCGGCTCCGCGGCCGCGGCTCGCAGCGGGCTCCGCGGCGGGGTGCTCGTTCAGGCCTTCACTCTGGCGTTGCTCGCCGCTGTCGCGGCTCTCTCACTTCTTCCGCCCGACTCGCTCGTGCCCACACTGCGCCTGCTGCCGCCGCTGATTCGAATCGTCCCGCCGCTCATCCTCGGTGCGTTTTTCTGGAGGCTGATCTCGGCTTGGAAGCAGCGGCCTCACTCGCTGTCCGCGATCTCGGATGCGATCTGGCTCGTCGCGATTCTCTTTTCCGGGCGCCTGCTGCTGGCAGCGGGCTACGTCGGTCCGTACGACGCGTTCTTTTTGCCCCTGCCGATCACGCTCGCAGCAGCGATGGCGCTGCGGACCTCCCAGGCGGCAACTCGTGCTCTGGGTCCGGCACTGCCGGCGCTGACCGCCGGAGCGCTGACGATCTTTCTCCTGTTTCGTCTGGCGGCCCAGGGCGCCGGCTTCCGAGGACCCGAGTGGGCTCCTCCTGTCGCCACTCCGGCCGGCCGCGTCGTTCTGCGCGAGCCGGTCGCCGCCGCGACGCGTCTGGCCCTGGCCGAGCTCGCGCGCGTGGTCCCGGAGGACGGCCGGATGGTCGGCTTTCCGGAAGGAGGCTTCTTCAATTACGTGCTCGGCAGGAAGAGTGTCACCCCCTTCGAGCAGTTCTTCCCGGGCCATGCGGACACAGCGGAGGACGAACGACGAATCATCCAGCAACTCGACAGTTCCCCTCCGAACGCCGTGTTTCTCTGCGACGTCCTGGCGGTGGGTGAGCACCATCCCGCCTTCGGCCGTGACTACCTGATCGCCCTGGATCGGTTCGTCAGAGAGCGGTTCGTCGCCGTCGCGTCCTTCGGCCCCGGCGCGGGCCTGGACGCGCGGATCGGTGATCCCCAGTTCTTCGTCACGATTCGCGTCCCGGCAGCTCGATGAGGCTCGACGCCGCCGTGGCGCTCCGGTGGGACCTCGGGCGCCGGGCGGCCCGGCAAGCTGTCCGGGCCGGCCGCGTAGACGTCGACGGGACGCCCTGCGATGAGCCGGGACGCGAGGTTTCCGAAGAGGCGGCTCTTTCGTTCGATCCCAACCGCCCGGCGCGGCATCGGGTTGCGACGCGGCTCTCGGTTCTCTTCGAAGACGAGGATCTTCTCATCGTGGACAAGCCCGCGGGGCTGCTCACCGTTCCGACGGCCGCCCGGGAGCGGGACACTCTTTTTGCGCGAGTCCTCGACTACCTTCACCGCCGCTATCGCCGGCGGCCCGTCGCCTTCGTCGTTCACCGGATCGACCGCGACACGTCCGGAGCGGTTGTCTTCGCGCGCAACCGGGAATCCCTTCGGTTTCTCCAGGATCTCTTTCGAGGACACCGCATCGAACGGGAGTACGTGGCGCTGGTGGAGGGGGCTCTGTCCGGCTTCGGTGTCTTCGATGCGGATCTGGTTCGGGACGCGGGACAGCGCCGCCGCGGCGTGGCACGGCGCGGGCAGGAGGGAAGGCGGGCGGTGACGCGATATCGGGCCCTCGAGCGAGTCGGGCGGTCGACTCTGGTCTCGATCGAGCTCGAGACGGGACGCACGCACCAGATCCGCGTTCACTTCGCCGCCGCCGGCCATCCTGTCCTGGGCGACCCCGTCTATCGTCCTCGCGGCGCGCCGCCGCCGCCCGCCAATGTGCCCCGACAGATGCTCCACGCCCGCCGCCTCGGGTTTGCTCACCCGCGTACAGGAAAGGTCGTGAGAACAGAGTCCCCCATCCCGGCCGACTTCGCCGCCGTGCTCAAGACGCTGAGGAGTCGACAGTCGACAGCTCGTGCTTCGCAGCGAAGCGCTGCTTCGCAGAGGAGCATCGACTGTCGACCGGTTCCGAAAAGAAAAAGGCCCGGGCGGAAACCCGGGCCTTGACTGTCAGCTGTTAGCTGTCAGCTACGCGAGCACCACCACGACGACGCGGCGGTTCTTCGCCCGGCCAGCTTTCGTCTTGTTCGAATCGACCGGCTCCTCCTGGCCGTAAGAGATCGTCGACATCCGGTTCAAGGCGATCCCCTGCTTGTTCAGGTAACGGCGCACGGCCTCGGCGCGCTCCTCGCCCAGCCTGTAGTTGTACAACTTGGCGCCGGTCGAGTCCGTGTGGCCCTGGACCTCCAGATAGACGTTCTTGTTCTCTGACTTCAACCTCTCGGCGAAGTCCTTCAACTTGTCTTCGGCGTCCTTGGAGATCTCATGTCCATTCAACGGAAACTTGACGGCGTCGTCGGAGAGAACCAGCGAGTAGACGAACTTGCCTTCCGCGAGCTTTCCCGCCGCCTGAGCGCGTTCGAGCGCCTCGCGCGTGGTCTTGTCGAGCTCCGCGATGCGCGTGTCGTGGTCCTTGACCCTCGTCTGGGTTGCTTCGACCTGAGTTTCCACCTCGTTGATCCGCTTCTCCGACGCGGCGCTGCTTTTCGAAACCTCCTCACCAACGTAGCGCTTGGAAGCGCACCCGGAGAGGCCGACGATTCCGAGAAGCAGTGCCCCGCCCGTGATCCAGGAAATCCTTTTTCGGTTACCCATTCCGTCCCTCCTTTGAAGTTGTCATCGACTCGCGGCCACCGCGGCCGGGGGTTGCGCCAGCTGACCCGACAGCGGAAGCGGTGCGCTTCCTCGATACCCGCGGCGAGCCCGGACCACCCACGTGCCCGGCCTGGCCACCGACACCATGATGATGCGATATTTGGGGTCTCCCCGTCCAGAGGGGGCGAACCCCAGGAGGTACTGTTTCCGGACCTCCGAGTTGATCTTCGCCGCCATCGGCCGAAGGTCTTCGTCCCCTCCCGCCAGGAGCATCAGCCCTCCACTCGAGCTGGCCAGGATCTTCAGGTTGTCCAGCGCCAGCTCCCGCCGCTCTTCTTCGGTCAGACGGTCGAAAGCGGCGTTCTTCATACCGACCGCATAGACCGGTATGGAGACCTGTTGCAGGATCTCTGCCATTTCGACCGAGGTCATCCGGCTCGAGTTGTCGACTCCGTCGGTAAAGAGCACGATCGCCCTCTTTCCGTTCCGGCCCGCGACCATTCGCGAGGGGGTCGCGGCGACGGCATCGAAGAGGGCCGTTCCCCCGGAGGCCTCGAGGCGGTCCAGGTCGCGCAACAGGCGGGTCGGGTCGGACGAAAAGTCGTCCACCATGCGGACTTCGTCTTCCGCAAAGGCCAGCAGAGCGAAATCGTCTCCGCGACGCCGCTGAGACACGATCTGCCGCACGGCGGACTTGGCGTGCTCGAGTTTGTCGGCCAGCCTCATGCTGCCGGACGTGTCGACCAGAAACGCGAAGGAGACAGGGGCGTTGTTGTCCCTTTCGAAGGTGTCGACATCGACGGTGATCCCTTCCACGCGGACCCGGAAGTCCTTCTTTTCCAGCCCTTCGACGAACTGACCCTTCTTGTCGAAAACCTGTACTGGAAGAAGCACGTACTCCGACCCCGTCGTCTCCGTGTACGTCGGGACTTGAGACTGCTCCGGTTTTTGCTGACTGCGAGCGGGTGCCGCCGCGAGCAGGCCGGCGGCAAGCCTGAAGGCCAGCCACGACCCTCTCATACTCGTCTATTTTAAACCCTGCCTTCTTCGAAACGAATTCCAGGTTCGGGAATAATGCGGATCCACGTGGTTCTCGAACGGTTTGCGGTCGTGCTGGTGCGTCCCAACCTCCCCTCCAATCTGGGGTCGGTCGCGCGGGTCGCGAAGAACCTCGGGGTGTCCGACCTGCGACTGGTCGAGCCGGCGGCTCCGGCCGACGAGGAAGCCCACCGGCTCGCCTCCGGGGCCGATGACGTGCTCTCCGGGCTCCGCCGCTACGAAGACCTTCCCGCCGCGCTCGCCGATCTGCCGGTCGTGGTCGCGACCACGTCGCTGCGAGGCCGCGGCCGTCCGCGGGATCTGGACCTTTCGGAGCTCCCGGGCTTTCTTCGCGAGATCGGTCCGACTTCTCGAGTCGCCTTCCTTTTCGGTCCGGAGAAAAGCGGCCTCAAGCTGGAGGATCTCACCCTGGCGTCGGCCACCGTCACGATTCCGACTCAGACGGATTTCCCCACGATGAACCTCTCTCACGCCGTCGCCGTCGTGCTCGTGGTGTCAAAACTCGCGACGCTCGATCCCGGACCGCAGCCGGAACAGCCCTGGGCCGCCGCGCGCGACGTGCAGGCGATGGTCGACCACTGGGACCGCGCGCTGGACGCGATCGGTTTCTACGACACCGGACACCACGACCGCACGTTGCGCGACTGGCGCCGCCTGATCGCCGGGCGTCCGTTGACGGAACGGGACGTGGCGATATTGAGAGGGGTGGCGAATCGAGTGCTGGTGGCCCTGAGACGAAGCTCTCAGCTTTCAGCTCTCAGTTCTCAGCCAGACGAGGCCTCGGAGGATTGACCTCTGAAAGCTGATAGCTGACAGCTGAAAGCTCTAGATCAGCTCAGCCTCCGAGAAGAAGAACGCGATCTCTTTCGTGGCGTTCTCCTGCGAGTCACTGCCGTGAATGGCATTGCGCTCGATTCCGGTGCCATACAATTTCCGTATTGTACCGGTCTCAGCCTTCTTCGAGTCGGTCGCTCCCATCACTCGGCGAAGGTGGGCGACGGCGTCGGCGCGCTCGAGCGCGGCCACGACGACAGGGCCCTCGGTCATGAAAGCGACGAGTCCCTGGTAGAAGGGGCGCTCCCTGTGTACCGCGTAGAAGGCCTTCGCCTGATCCGCCGAGAGCCGCAGTTTCATCAGCCCGGCAAGGCGGAAGCCTTCCTTTTCCAGATGGGCCAGGATCGAGCCGG
>WNGK01008381.1_pt1 | contig 12882 bp, 10 predicted proteins | sample 5400601 | NCBI WGS metagenome assembly WNGK01 (sample SAMN13153376, study PRJNA577476) | soil metagenome | isolation source: 60 cm soil or saprolite under Garry oak tree replicate 1 | place: USA:California | collected 2016-06-15 | reverse complement strand
CACGGCCGCTCGGCCGGCGCCTTCGCGGTCGCCGTCGGCAGCCTGCGGGAGCGGTCGGCCGCGGCGGGCCGTGTTGCCCTCTGCGACACAGCGGTCGCCCAGGGCGCGGCGCGGTCCTTCGGACCCGCCTACATCCACGACGTGAGGAACGACACGACGGAGCCGGCCGTGAGCATCCATGCGTACTCGCCGCCTCTGTCCAGCATGCGACGCTTCGACGTCACTTCCGACGGGACCCTGCGCGCTGCCGGCGAGGAGCGGTCGTGGTAGCCGCCCGGGGACGATCGATCGACGACGTACTGGAACTGGCCAGGCGGCGCCTGCGTCGCGTCGATCCCGCTCAGGCGCACCTGGCGATGCGAGCCGGCGCGATCCTGGTCGACACCCGGCCGCAGGCGCAACGGCGGGAGCAGGGCAGCGTCCCCGGCGCGCTGCTGGTCGAGCGGAACGTGCTCGAGTGGCGGCTCGATCCGCGCTCCGCCGCCAGGCTCCCCGAGGTGTCCGGCTACGACGTGCGCCCGATCATCATGTGCTCCGAGGGGTACGCGTCGAGCCTGGCCGCCGCCAGCCTGCAGGACCTCGGCCTGCGCCACGCCACCGACCTGATCGGCGGCTTCAGGGCGTGGGCCGAGGCAGGCCTGCCTGTGCTCTCCTGAGCAGGACGCGAGCCGGGCACCGGCGCGGGTGCGGCATCGGGCGAGGATGATCTCGTCGTAATCGGCCGTGGCCGCCGCGGACCCGGTGAAGAGGCTCCGCGTCTCGGCCCAGCGCCTGGTGGCGGCGAAGGCATCGCCGCTGTAGGGAAGGAACACGATCCGCTCGCCGGTGCCGAACGCGCGCACGTCCACCCGGTCGCGGTACTTCTCGGGCACCGCGTGCACGTGGTAGTGCTTGTGCGCCTCGGGATGCAGGTCGATGTCCATCTGGGCCCGCCGGAGCGCCGTCAGGTACATGTCGACGTCAGCCTTGCCGGCGTTGCCGCCCGTCACCAGGAAGCCGATCATGAACGTCGCGTCGAGCACCTTGCGGAACCCGAATGCCTCGGCGACATAGAGCGGAACCCCCCACATAGTGCCGGCGGGAACCTGGCGCTCCAGCAGCGCGTCCAGACGCTCGTTGGGCGGGCCCTGGAAGGTCAGGCTGATCTGGTCGGAGGCAAGCACGGCCTCCAGGGCCTGCAGCGTGGCGAAGTGGCTCCCTGAGTGGTAGCCGACCCCGACCGCCACGCCTGCGAGGTCTTCCGGGCGGTGGACGGGCGACTCCGGCGGCACGAGGACGGCGCACGGCGCCACCGAGTAAGCCGTAGTGACGAGCCGGCCAGCACGCTCGCTCGCGGCGGCGCTCGTCGCCCAGTGGCACGCACAGCTCACGTCCGCGCCGTCGCGCCCCGCGCCGAACGTCTCGAAAGCCCCGGTCTTGATCTCCCCCGCCCCGTCGCGCCCGGCGGCATGGATGCCGTAGTCACCCGCGGAGACGAAGCTGTACTCCAGGCCCTCGGCCGTGAAGTAGCCCTTCTCCTCGGCAACCCATTCCTGCAGCCGGCCATGGGGCATGATCTTGAGCGCCATCGCTGCCTCCTCCGCTGCTTCTGCTGACGCTACGCCGCCTCGCGGCCGGCACGCCAGGGCCACGATCCGGTGCGGATCTCCGCCGCTGCCCGTAGAGTCGAACGCGAAGCACGGCCCGCCGCCGGCGTGCGTCATCGCCGGCCGGCCTGGCAGCGGAAGGACTTCAGTCACATGCCCGAGTCCACCGACACGCGCCCGTCCAGCCAGGTGCTCCCGCACGAGCTGCCCGGTTCCCTGGGCGAGGCAGCGCTGGCCAACTGGATCCGTGAGCCCCTGGATGATGCCGTTGACCGCAGGCGCCGCGTCATCGTTCCCCCGGCCGCGGCGGCCATGGGCACGCCGCTCAGCGCCTACCAGGGCGCCTTCCTCGCGGAGGCGCGGCGCCCCGACACGGTCGTGATGATGGGAGACAACCCGGAGCTGCCCAAGATGCCCGAGCGCCCGGCCCTGAAGGACTTCTTCCTGCTGCGCTTCGGCAAGATCGCGCGCACGCACCTGCTGCAGAGCGCACGGCTCGCACGCGAGCACGGGCTCGGCGAGAAGGTGATTATGGCGTGCCTGGTGCACGACATCGCCATCGCCGGGTTGCCTCCGTATGTCGATGAGGAAGTCGCGTGGGCCATCGAGAAGCACGAGGCGCTGCGCTACTTCCCCGACGAGTCCGTCGGGTACACCTACCCGCAGGCGTATGTCGACTACTTCGGGCCCGACTACCGGCCGCCTGACTACCTCCAGCGCGAGCACCAGGCGGCGCGGCGGCATCGCTGGTACATGACCTCGCGCCTGATCACGATCAACGACATCTACTCCTTCGACCCGGGCGTCGTGGTGGAGTTCGACGACTTCGAAGACGTGGTGGGCAGGAACTTCCGGCAGCCGCGCGAGGGGCTCGGATTCGACGGCTCGCCGGTCGCGCACATGTGGCGGACGATGATCTGGCCGAACAACTTCCTGTGAGGCGCGTACGGGAACCGGACGGCGATCCGGCGGACAGTGCCCCTCGTCCGGGAGTCCGCGGGTTAGGAGTAGCAGTACGAGTCGCTCGACGCGTCGCCGCCCTCCAGCCTGACCTGGTGCACGCGCCGGCCGCGGAACACGTCCCCTTCCAGGAAGAACCGCTCGTCGAACGCGATCCCGCCGTTCTCGCCCACGTCGAGCTTGGTCATCCAGGCGCCGACGCCGTCGGGGTAGAACTGGTCGTCCCACGCGCCGTACAGCGAGTTCGTGAAGTAGACCCGCTTGCCGTCCCTGCTCACCTCGACCATCTGCGGGCCGCCGGCCAGCGGCTGGTCGGGCCTGGCCGGGTGCGGCGCGCGGCGCGTGATGCCGCCGATCCGCGCCGACCCGGTCTGCACCGGGTGGAACGGGTCGCTGACGTCGTACTGCCTGAGCTCTCCGGTGCCCCAGCACGACACGTACAGGTACTTGTCGTCGACCGACAGGCCGATGTCGGTGACCAGCGGCGGCACCGCACCGAACCCGGCCAGCAGCGGCGGAAGCTGCTCGGCCGGCGCTTCCTCGGCGGGAATCGTGATCACCTTGGTCGCGGCCCACGTGCCGTTGTCGTCGTGCCAGAGCCAGATCGACGCGGACAGGTCCTCGACGCTGACGACCACGCCGACGAACCCGTACTTGCGCGCCGGGTCGTGCGCGGGGCGCAGCTCGAGCGCCATCTGGTGCTCGTCGCCCAGGTCGACGGTCTGGACGTGGTTGCGCGCCTTCATGTCCCAGAAGTGCAGCCGGTGCCCGTACTTGCGGCCGAGCAGCAACTCGGGCACGATACCGTCCTCGATCATCGACGGAGTCGCCCACTCGCTCGTCACGAGAACGTCGTCGTTGATGTGCCACCAGACGTCATAGGCCAGGTACTGATCGCCGCGGTCCTGCTCGAACTGGCCGATCACATCGAAGGTCGCGTGGTCGAGCAGGGCCACGCCGCCCGGGCCCTCCTGCCCGTCCGCGCCGCCGAGGCACGACACGTACAGGTAGCCGGGACCGCAGTGCACGGTGTGCGGCCGCGAGTAGCCGGCCCGCTTGCCGAGCTCATCGGGACCGAGCACCCTGGTCACCTGCGGCGACGCCGGATTGTCCTTGGTGTCGAGTATGTAGACGCGCGAGGAGCGGATCCCCGGCACGACCAGGTACCGGCGGTCGCCGTGGTTGTGGTCGCCGGTCGGGCACAGCGCGCTTGAGCACGCGTTCCACCCGAAATGATGCAGCTCGTCGCCCGTGTTGGGCAGCTCGGTGAGCCCGACGACCGACCCGTAGCTGGCCGAGGCCGGATCGGCATCCACGACCGCGATCGCGTCCGGCTTGTCCGCCGGCCTGGCGAAGGCGGCGACGTAGGCGAGCTTCTCCGGCGGGCCGGCGGCCGCATCGCGCGGCGACCGGTAGAAGGTGGGGTCGTGGTCGTGCGCGTGGTGGCCCTCGTGCTGAGCGTGATCGTCGGAGGTCACGTAGGTCCCCTCTTTTCCTCGCCTTTTACACTATTCAGACCTGGAAACTCTAGATTGGCAGCACGCCGCCCGGCCGGGCAACTGGACACCCGGTTCCGGCCGGCCGAGGCCAGCCTTGCGCGGGCGGGACAGCGTGTATGTCCGGTCATCCCATGCCCGCAGGCCCGCCAACCCACACATGACCGGACGTGCCCGTCATACCGCCGCGACGCGACCCGCACCTTCCGCGGGCCGCGCCAGCCACCCGGCGCGATCTAGCGGCGGGCGGCGGCGTCCACCTCGATGCTGAGCAGCAGCCCGCCGTCGCCCGACTCGACTCGCAGGTCGGTGAGCTGGCGCTCGGGGATCGCGCTCGTGCCGATGACCCTGGCCGAGCCGTCGTACTTCGCGGTCCAGGTCGAAGCGACGTCGGTGCCCCCGCGCGACACGGCGACCAGCACGCACCGCTCCTGCGGCCGCAGCCCGGCAACAACCAGGTCGATCTCGGTGCCGGCGGCCGTGACGTGCAGCCAGGCCCGCCCGTGTACCCCGGTGGCCCGGTCGGCGGCCTGGAAGGCGGGGACGCCAGGCCGCGCGAGGAACACCGCCGCCACGGCGACCGCGGCTGCGGCGGCCGCGGCCGCCACGGCACGGAGCCAGCGCCGCCGCGGCGGCGGCCGCGCCGGCCAGACCCGCCGCAGACGGGCGGGCCCGACCGGCAGGAGCGGCGCGCCGCCCGGCCGGTGCCCGGCGCCCGACCTGTCGGCCAGGGTCAGCTTGGTGAGCCAGCAGCGGACGGGAACCAGGTCCTCGTACTCGGCCCGGCAGGTCCGGCAGGTCCGCAGGTGCCGCCGCACGTCGGCGCCGGCGTCAGGGTCGAGCGCGCCGACGACGTACGCGCCGATCTCGCCGCGCCAGCGCGCGCACGCCTGGCTCATCGTCGTTCACCTCGCTTTCCTGGCTCCGAGTCATCCGCGGGACCGGCCGGTCACTAGCCCGGCGAGCCACCGCCCGGGTGCGAGCAGCCGCCGGAGCGCGCCTGCGCCGGCGACCCTGACGTGCCCGCTTGCTGGCCGGGCGCCGTGACGACCCGCCAGGTGAACGACGTGCCGCCGAAGCGGTCACTGAAGTTGTTGCCGTGCGCCTGGCCGGGTGCCTGGTCGAGCCGGAACGTGTACGGCGGTTTGCCGTCGAAGGTGAGCCGGGTCAGGCCGTCGGGCTGCCGGATCGTGCCCAGCGTGCCGCGCCCGCCCGTCCCGGCTCCGGTGAGCCGGCGCGTGGTGACCGGCTCGCGAGCCGCGGAGCGGCCCGCCGAGCCGCTGCCCTGGCCCGCCGTCCCGCTGCCCGGCCCGGACAGTGCCCGCCGCCGGTCACCGCCGCGCCCGCTCGGGCCGCGCGGCCAGGGTTTCCTCGTCATCATGTGAGTTCCTCCCGAACGCCCTTGTTCGCCCCTCGCCTGTATCACGCTCGTGATGGTTGCCGCGTTCAGAATTCGGCGCCCGACTTCGGTCGCTGGCCAGCGGATACGCACCTTGGACGGCCGCGGGCCGCGCATGCGCCGGCACGCGGGAAATGCCGCGGGCGGGCCGGCGAATTCCCGCGCGCGAGCCTGCGCCGGGCCGCATTCAGCGCCCAGGCGAGAAAGCGAACCGGGCCAGCGCCGCCAGGACCGCGACGCCCTCGGCAACCGCCGCGAGCACCTTCTCGCCGTACCAGACCGGGTCGTACAGGTCGGGAAACGACCCGATCGTGCCGAGGTCGAGATACCGCGACACGAGCACGGCGGCAAGCGCGCTGCCCGCCACCGCGAACGCGGCCAGGTAGCTGGCCCGGTTGCCGTAGATCCCGACGACCAGCGCCGCCAGCAGCGCAGCCACCGCCTCGGCGGCGAACAGCACGCCCTCGTTGATCACGCCGCCGGCCTCGGCGTAGGTCGAGGCCAGGTCGAAATGGACATATGCCCCGACGGCCAGCCCGGCGACGACCGGCGCCCTGACCGCGACGAGCGCGTACCGTCGGTTCACCGGACCCGCCTGCCCGCCGCTGCGAGCTCGGCGGGCCGTCCCCGCCCGGGCGGCGGCCCGGGATCAGGCGCCGCGCACGGCGCGCAGCGACTGCCGCAGCGAGCCCATCGTGGCCAGTACGGCCGACGGCTCGTATCCGCAGTGCGCCATGCAGTTCGCGCAGCGCGGGTCCTTGCCCCGGCCGTAGGCGTCCCAGTCGGTCTCGTCGATCAGCTCGCGGTAGGTCTCCGCGTAGCTGTCGCCCATCAGGTAGCAGGGACGCTGCCAGCCCTTGAGCGAGTACGACGGGATGCCCCAGGCGGTGCAGCCGTAGTCGGCCTTGCCCTCGAGGAAGTCAAGGAACAGCGGCGAGTGGTTCAGCCGCCAGCGCTTCCTGTTCCCGTCCGCGAAGGCCTTGCGGAACAGCTCCCTGGTCTCGGTCACGCCGAGGAAGTGCTCCTGGTCGGGCGCCTTCTCGTAGGCATAGGCCGGCGAGATCATCATCTGGTCGACCTTGAGGTCGTCGTTGAGGTAGTTGAGCACGTCGATCACTGTCTGCGGCGAGTCGGTGTTGAAGAACGTGCTGTTCGTGGTGACACGGAAGCCGCGGCTCTGGCACTCCTTGATCGCGGCGACCGCCTCGTCGAACACGCCCTCCTTGCAGACCGACTCGTCGTGTCGCTCGGCCAGCCCGTCGATGTGCACCGCGAACGCGAAGTAACGCGACGGCCGGAACTTGTCCAGCTTCTTCGGGATAAGCAGCGCGTTCGTGCACAGGAACACGTATTTCTTGCGCTTGATCAGCTCGGCGACCAGGACGTCTATCTGCGGGTGCATGAGCGGTTCACCGCCCGCGATCGACACCATCGGCGCGCCGCACTCCTCGATCGCGGCAATCGCCTGCTCCACCGGCATCCGCTGCTTCAGTATGGACGCAGGCTCCTGGATCTTGCCGCAGCCCGCGCACTTCAGGTTGCAGGCGAACAGCGGCTCGAGTTCGACGATGAGCGGGAACTTATCTTTGCGGGCCAGCTTCTGGTGTATCAGGTAGGCACCGATCCGCAGGCTCTGGCGCAGCGGCATAGACACTTGGGCACCAGCTTTCTCTTCAGTTACTTCTTGCCTCGTCAGTTATCACCGAGGCTGTTGCCAGCCCCAGCCTTTTGCTGCTGCCGTGGCCCCTGTCGGCCGCGTCAGCTTGTTGCTGACTGCCTCAGCTCCTTCGGCAGCCCGAACTGGACGGCCTCCGTTGTCACGACCACTTCCTCCGTCTCGATCTGGCCGAGCCCGGACAGCGCCTCGACGATCCGCCCGACCACGGCGGGCGGCGCCGAGGCCCCGGCGGTGATCCCGATCGTCGACACCCCGGCGAGCCAGCCGAGTTCGATGTCCTCCGCCCGGTCGACCAGGTAGGCCGGCGTCCCGGCCCGCTGGGCCGTCTCCACCAGGCGCAGTGAGTTGGACGAGTTGGCTGAGCCGACGACCAGGACGAGGTCGGAGTCGGCGGCTATCGCGCGGACGGCGTTCTGCCGGTTGGTGGTGGCGTAGCAGATGTCGTCGCTGCCCGGGCCTCGGGCCGTGGGGAAGCGGTCCAGTATCGCGTCGACCACGCCGCCCGCCTCGTCCGCCGCCAGCGTGGTCTGCATCAGGTACGCGACCTTGCCGGGATCGGCGGGGTTCAGTCCGGCGACGTCGTCCGCGCTCTCCACCAGCGCCGTCGCCGCCGGGGCCTCGCCGATGGTGCCCTCCACCTCCTCGTGGCCGGCGTGCCCGATCAGGGCCACCAGGTAGCCGTCGGTGGCGAACCGGCGCGCCTCGGCATGCACCTTGGCGACCAGCGGGCAGGTGGCGTCTACGGCGTTTAGGCCGCGCCGGTCCGCCTCGCGCCGCACCGCGGGCGAGACGCCGTGCGCGGAGAACACCACCGCGGCGCCATCGGGGACCTCGTCAAGCTCGTCCACGAAGATCGCGCCGAGCTTCTCCAGGCCCGCCACGACGCTGGTGTTGTGCACGATCTGCTTGCGCACGTAGACCGGCGCGCCGTACCGCTCGAGCGCCAGCTCGACGATCTCGATGGCCCGCTCCACTCCGGCGCAGAACGACCTCGGGCTGGCCATCAGCACCTTCCTGGGGCCCACCGCCGCCGCCCAGCTTGCCAGCGCCGGCCCGGCCTGCCGCAGCGAGCGCAGCGCGGCCAGCCCGCCGGTCACGGTCCGCGGGCTGATCAGCGCGCGCTCCGCCGCGTCCGAGATCGCCCTGACCACCACGGCAGGGCGGCCGTCGGCGCCGCTCAGCAGCGGCGCCGACTCCATGTCCACCGCGATCGCCCCGGCGGCCGCCAGGCTGGCGTGCTCGGACCGGCCGAGCAGCCGGCCGACCGTCGCGATCGGGCCGACCCTCACTCGCAGGCCGGCCCGTCGCAGTTCGCCGGCCAGCAGCGGCGCCGACGGGCAACTGACCGCGCGCCCGCCGCCGGTCACCCGCGAGGCCACCACCAGGTCGCCGACGTCCAGGTCATCGACCAGCGCCCCGGCCACACCGCCGACCGCCACCAGGCCGGCCTCGGCGCGCTGGAGCCGCGCTGCCGCCCGCGATGACCTGGCCTGCCCGTAGCCGGTCCGCAGCACCGTCACGGCCGCCGATCCGTTGGCGCCTGCCGCGCGCAGGCCTCGCCGCAGGGCCCTGGCCTCGACCCGGAGCGGGGCGCAGATCACCGGTCCGCTCATGTGCTATCTCCGGATCCCCGCTCGCCGCCCAGGTATCGGCCGAGCGCACTGACCGGGAAAACCATCCGGTACAGGTGGTAGTTGATGTAGAAGTCGCCGGGGAACCCGGTCCCGGTGAACTGCGGCTCGTCCCAGCTCCCGTCCGGCCGCTGGGTCTCGGCCAGCCAGCGCACGCCGCGGTCGGCGGAGGCCCGGGCGTCCGCGCCGCCGGCCGCGAGCAGGGCAAGCAGCGCCCAGGCGGTCTGCGACGCGGTCGAGGCGCCCCGCCCCGCCCAGCCGGCCGGGTCGTCGTACGAGCGCAGGTCCTCGCCCCAGCCGCCGTCCGCGTTCTGGTGGCTGACCAGCCAGGCCACGGCTCGCCTGATCGGCGGCTTGCCGGGGAGCACCCCCGCGGCGATCAGCGCCGGGACGACGGCGCCGGTCCCGTAGACGTAGTTCGCGCCCCACCGGCCGAACCAGGACCCGTCGGGCTCCTGGTTGCGCAGCAGCCAGGTCACCCCGCGGCGCGCCGCCCGGCTGCCCGCCAGCCCGGCGGCGGCGAGCGCCTCCACCGTGTGCGCGGTGACGTCGGCCGACGGCGGGTCGATGACCTCGCCGAAGTCGCAGAACGGAAGCCTGGTCACCAGCTTCGAGGTGTTGTCGGCGTCGAACGCGGCCCAGCCGCCGTCCTTGGACTGCATGCCGGTCAGCCATCTGATCGCCCGCTGCGCGGCGTCCGCGACGGCGCCGCTCGTGCCGTCGCCGGCCCCGGCGGGCAGGTTCACCCGGCCGAGCGCGAGCACCACCTCGGCCGTGTCATCGATGTCGGGGTAGCCGTCGTTGTCGAACTCGAACGCCCAGCCCGCCGGGGCGAGTCCCGGCCTGCGCACCTGCCAGTCCCCCGGCCCGCGGATCTCCTCGGCCAGCACCCACCTGGCCGACGCGACCAGCGCCGGGTGGTCACCCGCCAGGCCGGCGTCGGCCAGGGCGATCATCGCGAGCACCGTGTCCCAGACCGGCGACTGGCAGGCCTCGAACCGCCGCACCGGCCCGTCCGCGGTCTCCTCCCAGATCGTGAACCTGTCCAGGCCGGCCAGGCCGCGCTGGATGACCGGGTGCTCGACCTCGTAGCCGAGCAGGTGCAGCGCGATCAGCGAGTAGACCCAGGGCGGCTGGATGCCGCCCCAGCAGCCGTCCCGCTCCTGCCTGGAGATGATCCACTCCGCGCAGCGGCGCATGGCCGCCGTCCGCACCGCGGCGGCGGGCGCCCGGCCGCGCCCTGCTAGCCCGGGGGGGCGACCCCCCGGAACCCCCCGCAGGGCTGGCCCGGGGGGGCGACCCCCCGGAGCCCCCCGCAGGTGCCGCTCGTAGCCGTGCAGCACGCGGTCGAGCCGCTGGAACGCCCTGGTCCAGCCGTCCGGCCGATCGGGCCCGTCAGCGCCGTCAGACCCGTCAGCACCGTCAGAGCCGCCGGGCACGCCCGCTGCGGTGGCCGGGCCCGCTGCGGTGGCCGGGCCCGCTGCGGTGGCCGGGCCCGCTGCGGTCGCTGGCGCGTGCAGCTCGGCCAGGCTGAACGGGAGCGGCCTGGCCGGCCGGAACGAGCCGACGATGGTCAGCGGCACGATCGTCTGCCTGGCCCAGCAGGCCCAGTCGTAGACGTTGAGCGGGAACCAGGCCGGGAGGTAGATCAGCTCGGGGGGCATGACCGGCAGGTCGTCCCAGGACCACTGGCCGAACATCGCCAGCCAGATCCTGGTGAAGACGCGCGCCGCCGCGATGCCGCCACGGTCCCTGATCCAGCCGGCCGCCGCGGCCATGTGGCCGGCATCCGGCTGGTCACCGGCCAGCCGGAGCGCGACATACGCCTCGACCGTCGTGGACAGGTCGCCGTCGCCGCCGCGGAAGTTCGCCCAGGTGCCGTCGGACCGCTGGCTGGACCTGATCCAACGCGCCGCCGCCTCGGTCTGCTCCGCCGTCCGAACCCCGAGAAACTCGCGGAACAGCAGGTCCTCGGCGTCCATGGTGACGTTGGTCTCCAGCTCGCCCTGCCACCAGCCCTCGCCGTGCTGAAGGCCAAGCAGGTGGCTGGTCGCCCGGTCCAGCGCCGTCCTGGCCGCCGCGGCCGCGCCGGGGTCGCCCGGCCCGCCGCCGGGGCCGGCCGCGGCTGCCGCGGCGCCCTGGCTCAGCGTGCCCGGCGCGGCCGTGCCCGGCTTCACCACTGCCTCGCCGTCACGAACTCCGCGATTCCGGCGAACTCGGCGCGCACGTCCTCGGGCAGGGTGGCCTCGGCGAGGCAGCCGAGCGCCGAGGACAGCGCGCTGTCGGCCTCGGCCTCCACCCACTTCTTGCCGCCGGCCGCCACGACCAGCTCGGCGGCGTGCAGCAGGTCGTCCTCGGACAGGGGCTCGGGGACGGCGAGCAGCGCCGCGAGCTCGCGGCCCGCGCCACTCTCGCTGGCCAGCGCCGCGACCACGGGCAGCGACTTCTTCCTGGACCGCAGGTCCGATCTGACCGGCTTGCCGGTCACCTCGGTGCTGCCCCAGATGCCGAGCAGGTCGTCGGTGAGCTGGAAGGCGAGTCCGATGTAGGCGCCGAACGAGGTCAGCGTCATGGCGGTGCTGGCTGGCGCGCCCACGTAGATGGCGCCGATGCTGCACGCGCACGCCATCAGCGCGGCTGTCTTGTCCGCGGCCATGTCGAGGCACTCGTCGACTGTCACGTGCTCGCGCCGCTCGAAGGCCAGGTCGGCGCCCTGGCCCGAGATAAGCCGCTGCACGGCGGCTGACAGGCAGCGCGACGCCCAGACGTTCTGCGGGGCGGGTCCCTCGAGCAGCAGGTCGTTCGCGAGCGCCTGGAGCGCGTCGCCGGCCAGGATCGCCGGGCCGACGCCGAACACGGTCCACGCGGTCGGCCGGTGTCTGCGCTCGGTGTCGCCGTCCATGATGTCGTCGTGCAGCAGCGAGAAGTTGTGCACGAGTTCCACCGCCACCGCGGCCGGGACCGCGCGCTCCGGCGCCGCGCCCGCGGCGCGGGCGGACAGCAGGGTGAGCGCCGGACGCAGCGCCTTCCCGCCGGCCGGACCACCCCTCTGCTTGCCCTCGGCGTCGCACAGGCCGAGGTGGTAGCCGGCGACCGGCCGGATGTCGGGGCTGAGCCTGGCGATCGCTGCTTCGATCCCCGGCCCGACGAGGTCGCGGGCCGTCTCCACGCCTGCCGGAATGGTCGCCGTCACGAGCCCGCTCCCGTCGCTGCCGTCGTGGCCGGCCGGGGGCCGGCCCTGTCCTGTGCGGGCTGGCTGCCCAGCCGGCCGTCCAGCCCGCGAATCATCTCCTCCGCAGCACTTTGCCCACTTCGCACGGCACCCTCCATCGTGTCCGGCCAGCCTGTGTCGGTCCACGCCCCGGCGAGTACCAGGCCAGGCACCGAGGTGGCGGCTCCTGGCCGGAGTGCGCCTACCCCCGGCGCCTGCCGGAACGTCGCGCGACGTTCTCTGGTGACGAAGAAATCTGTGACCTGGGCCCCGGCCGCCGCCGGGAACAACTGCTCGAGCTCGGGCAGGAACTCCTCACGCAGCGTCGCCGCGGGAACGTCGACGTAGCCGTCGGCGGCCGACAGCGACACCGCCAGGTACTGCCCGGCCGCGAGGCCGGACTGCCTGGTCTTGTCGAATACCCACTGGACGGGCGATTCCACCGCCGCCGCGAACGGCAGGTCCGTGACCTGACGGTCGTAGACGACGTGCACGTTGACGATCGGCGAGTCACCGAGGCCGCCCCAGCGGGCGGCATCGGCCACTCCGGCGGCCCCTGCCAGGCGGGCCGCCTGGGCGGCCGGCACGGCCAGCACCACGCCGTCGGCGAGCAGCGCGGGCCTGGCCTCACCGTCGCCCGCGCCGTCCGCGCCGTGCTGGGCGCCCGCGCCGCTGCGGTCGTAGATCAGCTCGATCCGCAGGCCGCCGCCGGGCAGCGGCTCCACGCCAGCCGCCCTGGCGCCGAGCCGGACCTGCACGCCGAGCTGGCCGAGCAGGTCCGCGGCGGCCCGCCCGTGCACGTCGCCGAGCGGCACGTCCGCGATGCCGATGTCGGCGGCGTCGCGCGCGCCGAGCAGCGCCATCTGGATCACCGTCGCCGCCAGCGCCAGGCTGGCGTCATCCCCGGCGATGTTCATGGCC
>WNGK01014472.1_pt1 | contig 12884 bp, 10 predicted proteins | sample 5400601 | NCBI WGS metagenome assembly WNGK01 (sample SAMN13153376, study PRJNA577476) | soil metagenome | isolation source: 60 cm soil or saprolite under Garry oak tree replicate 1 | place: USA:California | collected 2016-06-15 | reverse complement strand
TACCTTGGATGCAAGCAGCGGATTCGAACAGCCGTTAATGATCGCATTGGCATCGAGCCGACTCCTTGAAGTGGATGCGATTGTGGAAGGCTTGCCGACGACTCGTCCAAGGACGCAGCACCACGCCAGTCTCATTTCAGCGGTTGCCAAGCACATGTCGGTGGTGCCAAACTTTCGCATCTTCGCGCCAAAGCTGGGGTCAATTCTGCGAAGTCAACTAGGGAAAGAAAAAAACTGAACCCCATGGAGGAACCTATGAAGCAGCACATCTCAGTATGCGCGCTGGCGGTCTGCGTTATGTTGCTCGCTGGTATGGGTGCGGCAGAAACGCCAAACCGCGTCACCATTGTGTACGACTCCTTCGGCAAATCTTCGTCACTGACCATGGATTTGGGGTTTGCGGCCCTGGTCGAATATGGCGGCAAACGCATCCTTCGACACCGGCAACAACTCCCAGATCCTCGAACAGCAAAGCTTGATTTTGTGGTTATGTCCCATCGCCATCGTGATCACATGGGCGGATTGGCCTACTTGCTCAAGGTGAACCCGACTGTGAAGATCTATGCGCCGAAGGAGAGATCAGGAGTCTACGGCGATTACCAGCCCAGCACTACTTGGTATCGCAAGGACGCGTCGCTTCCCGCAGAACAGCGTTATTACGGTGGCGCCCCACCCGAGACCATACACATGGGGGCGGCCTGGCCCGATGCCAACTTTCAACTGATCGATAGAAAGACTGAGATTGCGCCCGGCATGTTTCTGATTGCACTAGTTTCCGACATCCCCGGTACGCTGGAAGTGCACGAGCTTTCGCTTGCCATCCGCACACCTGATGGACTCGTGCTCGTGGTCGGCTGCTCACATCCCGGTGTGGAGCACATCATGCAGGATGCCGCTGCGATCGATTCTCACATCAGTATCCTGGTCGGCGGGTTGCACCAGATTCAAGCACCCGATCCCGAGGTGGAGCGCATTGCCATCGTGCTGCACGAGCAGTACAAGGTGGGACGCGTCGCCCCGGGACATTGCACGGGCGAGCCAGAGTTCGCCGCCCTCAAGCGAACATTTGGCGACCACTACGTCTATGCGGGCGTGGGATCAGTAATTGAGCTATCCAGGTGAATGCGGCCGAGCGGAGCCTTTCGGCAGGCGCTTGGCGATAAGTCTCGAGACTGGCCCCGAGTGACGGGGAAACCTTCCGTTACACCGGTAAGGGAAGAGTTGCCGACGATACGCCCAGAATCCCCCGCAAGCCCGTTTGCTCTTTTGCACTAGCGTTTCCATTCCCGCAAGCTGAGTGCTGCTCCGGTTGATCCTATTCGACGCAGCGAGAGCGCCAGAGCCGAGTCGTTCAGTCGCAGGCACGAGCGTGTTAGAACCGGCGAATTCGAGTGGGGAGAAATGTCACAAACAATAGAAGACAGAGTCCCAAAATGCAGACCCAGGGAAACAGGTAGCCACCCTGAGAATAAATCGTGCGAACTCCTTTGGTCGGCAATTGAGCGACTAAGACGCGGTCCGTGGCGTGATAGTGATCCATCAGGCCATAGACGCGTCCCTGATAGTCGCAAGCCAGCGAGAGGCTTTGACTTGCGTGCAACAGCAGATTGAAACCATTCTCAACCGCCCGGTACAGGGCCATACGCGAGTGAATGGGATCGATTTCAGGGTATTCATTCTCCGGCACAACCATCGAATCAGCGTGCCTACGGCCGGCCTGTAGCAAGAAGCCGGGAAAATCCATGTCGAAAGCGATGGCCGCACCCAATCGCCCAAAGGGTGTTTCCGTAACCGGCAGCAGCCCCGAACTTGGAGCAAGGATCACCACCTCCAGACCGGGAGGTACCTCCGTTTTGAGATACTGCCACTTGATCTCGCCCGAGGGCTCAATCATCACCAGCTTGTCCTCCACTGACGGTTTGTGCCCAATGTTGAAAATAGCCAGGGGCAAGGCAACGTAGATGCCGCGTCGCTGTGCCAGGCCGGTGGCCTGTTGAGTCAGGTCTGCCTCATATTGCTTCAACACAGGGAAGTTGAATTCTCCGAACGTAACCAACTTCGCCCCGGCTTGCGCCTCAATATCAGCGCGTCCCAACAGGAAATCTGCAATCGAGTTAGAGCGCTGATGCAGTTGCGCAGTTTCCGCATCAGTAAGCGGTTCGCCCATCATCACACGCTTGTTCAAGTCGGCGCTGGGCGGATAAGGGAACAGATTTTCATCAGGACGCGTGATGGAAGCGACACGAATGGTTGGCGATCTTGGAGGGAACAGCGCAAGTCGGCCGCCTCCGTATAGCAGAACACCGGTCAAGCAAAGGCCAAAAGCAGTGCACTCTCGGCGAGCCTTGGGAACCGCAAATCCGGCTTCCCAAAGCGAGTCCGCCACTGCGGCAAACCACCCGATCAGGAACGTAATTCCATATAGCCCAGTGACACTCAGAAGTTGGAGCAGCGTCAGACTCTCGTACTGGGAGTATGCGATTGAGCCCCATGTTCCAAAGGGACCGAACGAAACAAGATATTCGGATGCTACCAACGCCAGAGGGAACACCAGGCTTCGGGTTAAGGCGTTCCAGCGATGCTCCAAATAGCGATCGGCCACGTAAGGCAGGAGCAGAGTAATTCCGAGAGAAGCACAAAATATCAAATAGGTGGAACCACCGAATGGAGTCATCCCATAAAAGTGAAAGCCGAAAGCGACGCTTAACCCCAAGTAAGCCAGTGGCAACCGGACGAGCCCCTTTCCGCCACGGGTGAAATGAATCATGAACAAAGGTCCCAGCCAACTACACACTGCAACGGGGAATCGGCCATTCGAAAACATGAGCAAAACCATGGCGGCGAGAAAGGTGGTCAAGTCAGGCCGGATTCCTGGGGCTGGAAGCGCATTTCTCTTGGCCATGATTCGTTTCCGTTTTCTCTGAGGGGGATCTCTTGAAGATTCGCTCTTGTGGAATACGGAATACAGAGGTCTATTGTTCCGGACAGGATGAAAGATGAAAAAGGAATCCGAGCTGATTGTGTCGGAGTGACGGACAACTCTGACATAATCCGGTAACGTAAGGTTTGTCGACGATCCGGGAGTTATCGCATGGCGGCACGAATAGAAATGCCGAATGCGGCCACTCCAAAGAGACCCCGTCACGAAGGCAGACTGCCAGAGTCGTCATTCGTCAATGAGCGGGTGCAGCGTTTAAGATGAAACAACCCGAAAGCCACATGTCTTCTAATGATCGGCCAAACCATCTCGCACTACCGCGTCATCGAGAAGCTCGGCGGCGGAGGGATGGGTGTGGTCTACAAGGCCGAGGACACAGAGCTTGGGCGCTTCGTCGCCCTGAAATTCCCACCTGATGAACTGGCGCGAGACCCGCAGGCACTGGAACGTTTTCGTCGGGAGGCGCGAGCGGCCTCCGCTCTCAACCATCCCAACATCACGATCTACGAAATCGGCAAACACGACGGTCGTTCGTTCATCGTAATGGAGTTTCTGGACGGTGTGACGCTGAAGCACCGTGTCGCAGGGCGTCCTCTGGAAATGGAAACTCTTCTTCCGCTTGCTATCGAGATCGCTGACGCTCTCGATGCCGCTCATGCCGCTGGAATCATCCACCGCGACATCAAGCCTGCGAACATCTTCGTCACCAAGCGCGGACACGCCAAGAACCTGGATTTTGGGCTGGCGAAACTTACTCCGCCGGAAAGAAGAGCGATTGGCATCGCAGCACGAATGTCGCAGCCGACGGTCGAATCGAGTCTCGAGCATTTGACCAATCCGGGAACGGCGCTGGGAACCGTCGCGTACATGTCGCCGGAACAAGTTCGGGCCAAGGAGTTGGACGCTCGCACGGACTTATTCTCATTCGGTGCGGTGCTTTACGAGATGGCGACTGGCACATTGCCTTTCCGTGGGGAAAGTGCCGGAGTCATTTTTGAGGCAATCTTGAACCGGGCACCTGTGCCTCCGGTACGGCTGAATCCTGACCTTCCGGCCAAGCTGGAAGACATTATCAATCGGGCGCTAGAGAAAGATCGCTCCTTGCGCTATCAGCACGCTTCCGAAATGCGGGCGGAACTGCAACGCTTGAAGCGAGATTCAGAGTGGGGGCGCACACTGCCCCCAGTCGATCAAAGCGCGGATGAAGGAGAAGACCGCAGGCTGCCGCCCGCACAACGCCCACACAAGCGTGGTCGACCTCACTGGTCATCTACAGCGATCACGGCCACGAGCGGAGCGGATGCCTCAAAGATGAAGGCGGCCCGGCTGCAGCGCTGGCATAAGCGGCGCATTTGGATCGTAGTGGTCACGGTGTCCCTACTACTCGCGATATTTTTCGTGCGGGCGCACAGGATACAGAGACTGACTGATAAGGACACGATTGTCCTCGCGGACTTCACGAACACGACGGGCGACCCGGTGTTTGACGGGACACTGCGGCAAGGTATCGCCGTGCAGCTTGAACAGTCGCCTTTCTTGAGTCTCGTCTCGGAGGAGCGCATCCAGCAGGTACTCCGAATGATGGACCAGCCGGCCGACGCACGACTTACCCCAGCGGTCGCTCGGGAAATCTGTGAGCGAACTGCAAGCGCCGCCGTCCTAGACGGTTCGATTGCGAGCCTCGGGAGCCAGTACGTATTGGGGCTACGCGCAAAGGACTGCCGCACCGGGGACGTTTTCGCCGAGGAGCAGGTGCAAGCAGCCAGAAAAGAAGATGTGCTGAATGCCCTAGGTCAAATTGCCAGCAAATTCAGAACCCGAGTCGGTGAATCACTAACGATGGTGGAAAAGCACGACACCCCACTTGCCGAGGCCACGACGCCATCCATCGAAGCGTTGAGAGCCTTCAGTGCGGGCCTCAAGGTTCGCTCCACAACTGGTTCGCCTGCTGACGCTGTGCCCTTTCTCAAACGGGCCATTGAGATCGACCCCAAATTCGCCAGCGCCTACGCGGCACTTGGGCGTGCGTATGGTGACATCGGAGAGTCCGTTCTCTCTGCGGAAAACACCAGCAAGGCCTATCAACTGCGGGATCGCCCCAGTGAAAAAGAGAGGTTCTTTATTTCCGTTTCCTACGATACGCAAGTGACGGGAAACCTGGAGAAGGCAGAACAGACCTGTGAATTATGGATGCAGGCTTATCCTCGTGCGGTGGAGCCCCACGGGCTCTTGGCAGGGCTTATTTACCCTCCCATCGGCGAATATGACAAGTCGGTCAAAGAAGCCAACGCGGCCATTGGGCTCAATCCAGACTTTTCCATCATGTATAGCGTTCTCGCCTCTGGCTATCTTGCGCTTGACCGTATGGACGACGCGGAGGGCACGCTTCAGCGAGCCTTCAAGCGCAAACTTGAAACGCCTAGTTTCTTTGTCCTGCGATACACCATTGCCTTTCTGAAAGGCGACAAGGTTGGAATGGAGCGGGAATCTGTTCAAGCTCGGGGAAAGCCAGGAGTGGAGGACTTGATGTCCAACTTGGAAGCCCTTGTGTTGGCATATTCCGGCCACTTGCAAGAGGCACGGAAGATATCCCAGCAGGCTGCAGGTATGGCTCAGCGGGCGGATCATCGGGAAGGGGCGGCGCTTTATGAGACACAAGCGGCGCTGCGGGAAGCCTTATTCGGAAATGCGTCCGCAGCAAAGCAGCGAGCTATGGCGGCCCTTGAGCTTTCAAAGAGCCGGAATGTGGAGTATGGGGCTGCCGTTGCAATGTCTCTCTCGGGGGATTCTGTCCGATCTCAAACTCTCACAGATGATCTCTCAAGGCGCTTCCCGGAGGACACGATCGTGAGATTCACGTACCTGCCGACACTCCGCGCGCTCCTTGTTCTGAAACATAACGAACCTTCGACCGCTATCGACCTGCTCCAAACCGCTATTCCTTATGAGTTGGGCAGACGGGGTACTGCCATCAAGCCCATCCTCTCCGTTTATGTACGTGGCGACGCCTATCTAGCCGCACACCAAGGCCGCGAGGCCGCAATGGAATTTCAGAAAATTCTGGACCATCGAGGAATCGTGGCGAATGAACCCATCGGCGCACTAGCTCATCTCCAACTGGGTCGTGCTTATGCCATGCAGGGCGATAACGCCAAAGCAAAAGTGGCGTATCAGGACTTCCTCACGCTCTGGAAAGATGCCGACTCCGACATTCCCATCCTGAAGCAAGCCAAAGCAGAGTACGCGAAGCTGCAATGACTCAGCGGGCGCCCATCGACCTCTAGTCGCGGTAGAGAAGCGATTCGTGGCGATTGTTCCCGTATCACGGGCAACCCTTTCGTAATCCGGTAAGGGAAGGGTTGCCGTTCTTAACCGGCCAATGTCTCTGAATCGCATGTCAGAGGTTCGGTCCGGAGTGTTCTTAGATAGCGAGTAGGAATATTCTCCTTCAGTTGGACTGTTCACTTCAGGCGGAGGGATTGCCGGTCCGACTGAGTAGCCGATCGGGAATTGATGCTTGCCAGGGTTTGTTTAACGGTCGAGTTCGAGTCTCTGACGACCTGTACCTATAACGCACGGCAGTCGGGGTGAACAAGCGACTTGTAATTCAAGCCGAAGCGGCGCGAGGTCTGCTCAGCAGAGAGACGGCAAGATCGGCACCGAACGGCACAATATTCTACACACAATAAGAATGGGAAGAGATTAGCCGGTTAAGCCGACAACCCATCCAACAACGTCATGTATCGCCTGTCGTGAATGCTTGTGTGGCGCGCCAGCGCCCTCATTTTTCGTGTAGAACAGAATCAACCCGAGCTCCGACCTCGGAGCCGCAAACGCTGGACTGCCGCAGGCGTCAAATCCATCTGTTCGTCGTCCCAGGCATGGGAAACTGGAAACCAGCCGCCTGCCTGTTGACATGGCGGTAAGACGGTGCGATAAATTATGCCGTTTCGCCTGCAGACCAAGCTCCGGCAGTTGTCTATGTCTCGCCGCTGGAAACTCACGATTATTGTATTGCCCCTGGTCCCAGTCCTCGTCTTCGCGGCAGGTACAGCCGTGATTTACCATCTGGGGGGCTGGCAGTATGCATCCAGCTTCGTCCGAGGAAGCCTGCGAGGAATGCAAACTCGGTCGCTGACCAACACGAAATTCGAAGCGACGCCAGTGCGGGTCGAGCGAGGGGCTTATCTAGTCTCAGTGGCACGGTGTTTTGCCTGTCATTCTCAAACAGATCCTGAAACCGATCTTCCTCTTCCCGGCAACGTGGGCGCGGGTACAACCCGCCAACTATTCGTCGAAGTTGTGTACCCCAATATCACACCGGACGCAGAGAGCGGCGCCGGAACTTGGACCGATGACATGTTCGCTCGCGCGATTCGGGAAGGGGTCGGTCATGACGGTCGGCCCCTCGTGCCCATCATGCCGTATGAGAACTTCCGATATATCTCGGATGAGGACCTTGCGTCGATTGTTGTGTATCTGCGATCCACTCCGCCGCTGCACCATATTTTGCCCAAGATGACGCTGCCTTTTCCCTTTGAGTTAGTCGCCAAAGGCTTTCCGAGATCACTTCGCGGTCCAGTTCCTCCGCCCGACCGGTCTGACCCGGTTAAGCGCGGAGAGTACCTGACGCACATCGCCAATTGCGACAATTGCCGCGATGCAACGGACAAAAGAGGACGGCGTTTGCCCTACGCTGGCGGACAAATGGTATCAGATAAGGGAAACAAGCAAGCAGCAGCCGCAAACATCACACCTGATCCTTCGGGGTATCTCCTATTACGATGAAACATTATTTGTGCAGGTCATGCGCACGGGTCACGTCGGCGCGCGCGAGCTCGCAGCGGCCATGCCCTGGAGGTACTTCCGCAACTTTACGGATGATGATTTGAAGAGCGTCCTCGCCTATCTGAAGTCGCTGACGCCAATCAAGCATCGTGTCGACAACACTGTGCCACCCACGTACTGCAGAGTCTGTGGTGAACGGCATGGTGGAGGCGAACTGAACTGAGTATGCCCGACAGATCTTGCCAAAGCGAAGCGTCAGCACTTGCGAAGCTCGGACTTGTATCCGTGCTGAGTGCAGGCCTCGCTTTGAACAGCGGCTGCCGCTCGGGACAAGCTGCATTGCGAACCGATTCGGCGGCGGACTCGTCAGGTTCGTCAAAGACCGCCGCCAAAGTGCGCCTCTTAACCGATCGCAAGTTCGAGCGAACTGCGGAACGGCTTGCCCGCGGACGCTACCTCGTCAATGGTATCGGCGAATGCTTCGCCTGCCACGGCCCGTGGGACTCGAGCGCCCCGGCCTGGCCGCCCATAAGGGGAAAAGAAGGTTCCGGCTTCGCCTTCAGCTGGTGGGTGGCACCCAATTTAACGCCGGACCGCGAGACTGGGGCGGGAGCGTGGACCGGAGCGTGGACCGATGACATGTTAGCGCGTGCGATTCGTGAAGGGGTGGCGCATGACGGCCACTTGCTCGACCCGACGATCATGCCCTATGAGTTCTACCGTTCAATGTCGGATGAGGATTTGGCATCGATCATCGTTTATCTTCGTTCTCTTCCCCCGACTCGAAACGCCCTGCCGCTAATGAGGACTCGTAAGGACATGATCGCTCCCTATGCCATTCCCATCTATGCTCAAGTTCCGCAGCCGGATGTTTCCACGCCGCAGAAGCGAGGCGCATATCTTGTGCAGCTTGGCTCCTGTCAATGGTGTCACACCCTTCGGGATGAGAACCGCGTGCCGCTTCCTGGGCTCGAATTTGCCGGCGGAGATCTGCCGGAGAGCCCGTTTGCAACAGTGAGCAGTGCAAATCTGACGCCGGATCCTTCCGGTATCAGTTATTACGACGAAGCCCAGTTCCTGAAGACCATGCACACGGGAAAGGTCGGTGCACGGAAAATTAGCCCCACCATGCCGTGGTGGTTTTTCGGACAAATGAACGATGACGATCTGAAGGCGATCTTCGCATATCTGCGCACCGTTAAACCTGTCCACCACCGAGTGGACAATACCGAACCCGTTGCTTACTGCCGAATCTGCAAGCACAAGCATCATGGCGGGGCTCTCAATTAGACGGAACATGATTGCATCGCGATAAGGCTGGGCCAGCATTGCCGACCACGCAGGGAGTTGATCGCTTCGGGTCAACACCTAGTCACAATAGGGGATTTACGTCGGCAATGCGTGAATAGGAACTCTTTCGCCAGACCCAGTAGACCGGCAGTCCAATTAACGTGATGCCAAGGCTGGTGGCGGTGGAGATCGGATGACGGTACATCGCATTGAGTATCAGCGCGACAGAGGCGACGATGAAGATCATCGGTACTACCGGGTAACCGGTTGTGCGGTATGGTCTCGGCATCTCCGCACGAGTCCGTCGAAGGACCAAAACTGCGCTAACAGCGAGCGCGAGAAATGGCCAGACGCCGAGAACGAAGGCCTCGGCGAGTTGATCGAAGCTGCGGATAAACACGTAGAACACGGCTAATGATGCGTTGAGCACAATGGCAACATACGGGGTTCCCCAGCGAGGATGCACGCGCGCCACCGAACGAAAGAAGAGGCCGCTTTCTGCCATCGCGAAGTAGATACGGGGATCGATCATCACCGTCGCGTTGAGTGCGCTGAATGTCGTGAGCATTACTAACGCGGCGATGATCGATGTGCCTGCTGGACCAGCGACCCGGGAGACCGCATCAGCCGCCACATGGGGCGATCTCTGTAAGACATCAAATGGCAGCGCCGTAAAATACGCGAGGTTGACGATCAGGTACACGGCCGCGACCGCGGTCACTCCAACGGCTAGGCTAACCGGGATCGTTCGCCCCGGATTCCGTACCTCGCCCGACATGGCGGTGAAGCCGTTCCACCCGTCGTATGCGAACATCACCGGAATGAGCGCGAGTCCAAGTCCACTCCAGCCATTGGATGCGAATCCTGGCGTCGCCATAGCCCCGGCGCTCCGGTGGTGGAGGATAAACAAGGCAGTTGCCATCCCGAGAAGTGCGGCGACTTTCAGCCAGGTTGAGATCGCCTGCACCGAAGCCGCGACGCTGACTGAGCGACAGCCCATCGCCGCCAGTATTGCGATCAAGGCGGCTGCGAGAAAGCGTGCTCCCGTTTGCGTCATCGGGAAGAAGTTTCGAGTGTAATCGGCGAAGATGAGCGCAACCGCGGCCCACGAGGATGGGCCAACGATCAAACCAGGCCATAACACTCAAAACCCCTCAAATAGGCTGCATCGCTCGTTAGAGCCCCGCTTCCTAAAAAAACGCGACCGCGTCTCACTAGCAGGCCTACAATCCTGCAGGGGTGCCATGATGAATCTTGAGTGCATAGGTCAGGACATTCGCTTCGGCTTGCGTTCGATGCGCAAGAGTCCCAGCTTCACGGTGATTTGCATTCTTTCGTTGGCGCTGGGCATCGGGGCAAATACCACGATTTTTACTGTCGTCAACGCCGTCCTTCTCCACCCGCTGCCAGTCGCCGAAATCTCTCGCCTGGTGCAACTCGATACCGTTGACAGCAAGACTCAGGTCACGCAGGCCGGCGCCACCAAGCTGGGCATGTCCTATGCTAATTGCGAAGATTACAGGCGACAGAACCAGGTGCTCGCCGGGCTCTCGTGTATCTCGGCCACTCTACTGACCTGGAGCGGAGAAGCGGAACCCCAACAGGTCGCCGGCCAATTGGTGAACGCAAACTATTTCCAGGTCCTAGGCCTGACACCAGCCATCGGACGCTTCTTCCTTCCTGACGAAGACACCAAACCGGGCGGCAACAATGTGGCCATCCTGAGCTATAGTCTTTGGGCTAACAAGTTCGGTTCGGACCGAAACCTGATTGGCAGGACAGTGACGTTCAACGCGACGCTATTCACGGTCATTGGAGTAGCCCCGAAAGGCTTCAAGGGAACATTCACAATCGGTCCGGCCGACGAAGTCTGGGTTCCGGTCAGCATGTATGGTCAGGTCCTCGCTGGATTTGTGAAAGATAATTTCAGAGACAGGCGATTTCTAAACACATTTACAGTAGCGAGATTAAAACTGGGAGTTAGCGGGACAGAGGCTGCAGCCTCCCTGAGGACGATCGCCTCACGGCTAGAGCATGATTACCCGAAAGACAATGCTGGACGCAGCGTTGCGGTTTCCGCACTGGCTGACGCCGCCGTGGGCATCAATCAACACGACCAATTTGTCGTGGCCGGAGCTCTCATGATGGTTCGCCAGCTTTTAACCGAGAGTCTGGTGTTATCTCTGTCCGGCGGCGCAGTCGGACTCATACTCGCGTTCGCCGGCCGCCGCTTGCTCTGGGCTTTTCGTCCACCATTCATAGAGAATAATGATCTCGACCTTGCGCTCGATTCTCACGTACTGCTGTTTACCCTCGGCCTTGCGCTGCTGACCGGAATCATCTTCGGCCTGGCCCCGGCCATCAAGGCTTCCAGAGCCGACGTATCCGAGGCGCTCAACGCCGGTGGCCGGGGCGGAAGCGCTACTTGGACTCGCGGTCCGTTGCGCAGCATCCTGATCGTTTCCGAGGTCGCGCTTGCCCTCATCACACTCGTCGGTGCAGGACTGTTCATTCGAAGCATGCAGAATGCACAGAGAACAGATGTCGGCTTTGAATCGAAACACCTTTTCGTCATGGCAATTGACCTCGGGGCGCTTCATTACGACGAAACACACGGGCAGCAGTTTTATCGTGACGCCATTCAGAGCGTGACATCCTCTCCCATGGTGCAGGCGGCGGCGGTTGCCTCAAACCTCCCGCTAGGCGGCGGCCTTGGGCGCACCGTATTTCCTGAAGGAAACAACTTGACGACGTTTCTCCGGGTTTTTTCGACACTTTGCGCATTCCCCTCAAGCAGGGGCGAACCTTCACCGATCTCGACAAGAATCAGACCACGCCCGTGGCTGTGATCAGCGAAGCTATGGCTCGTCATTTCTGGCGGGATCAGGATCCGATTGGCAAGCGCTTCCACTTCTTCGGCGACCCCAAGTTGCTTGAGGTCGTAGGGGTCGTAGGCAACACGGTGATCAACCAGATCGGCGAAGATCCTCAACCGCTTGCTTATCTTCCACTGACCCAGGATTACTCTCCGGCCGCGACCCTGCAGGTGCGCACCTCGGGAGACCCAGGTGCGGTCATTGCCTCAGTGCGCAGCCAGATTCAAGCGCTGGACCACAACCTGGCGATTACGAATGTTCAGACCATAGAAGAGGTGTTGGACCAGGGACTGTGGGCGCCTCGTATGGCAGCCGCGATGCTCACACTATTCGGCGGCCTGGCGCTCATTCTCGCGGCGATAGGTGTCTATGGCGTGCTTTCCTACTCTGTAAATCAGCAGACGCGCGAAATTGGAATTCGGATGGCGCTCGGTGCCACCCCCACCGCGGTGCTCCGCTGGGTAATTGGCCAGGGGCTTCGGTTAGCGGGCGCGGGCGTGCTGGTTGGGGTTGTCGCAGGTCTGGGTTTGATGCACTTTGTGGGCAGCCTGCTGTTCGGCGTCAGCACCTACGATCCGGAAACCTTCGCTACAGTAACACTTGTGCTGGGAATGATTGCATTGCTGGCGTGCTATCTGCCGGCCCGAAGAGCCACAAAGGTTAACCCACTTCTGGCTTTGCGGAATGAATGAGCCATCGCCTAGCGTTAGAGAGTGCCGATGCGGTGAGATCGGTGGACCTGAATCAGCAAGGTGGGGGCTGGAAGCTGACGCGGGTCGGGGTAGGAATGCGATTCTAACTATTGTTAAAGCTTTTACACGTCTTAACCGCTGGTCATTGAGTGATAAGGCGAGTGGGTGTTGAAAAAGTCACGTCGATTAGCGGGATGAGATTTAGCAGAAGCATGCTAGAAGAAAGTATCTGCTCATGCTCTGTTGGATTCTGATCGTCGGAGGCCTGCTAATCGTGATGGGACAACACGACCGCTCTGA
>WNGK01015883.1_pt1 | contig 12885 bp, 12 predicted proteins | sample 5400601 | NCBI WGS metagenome assembly WNGK01 (sample SAMN13153376, study PRJNA577476) | soil metagenome | isolation source: 60 cm soil or saprolite under Garry oak tree replicate 1 | place: USA:California | collected 2016-06-15 | reverse complement strand
ACCTCAATTACTACAACTACGAGCGTGCTCACACCGGCCGACGCAATCTCGGTCGAGTGCCCGCCGAGCTGGTCTATGGTGCTCGGAAGATGCGCCCACGATGAGCCGCGACTGTCGCGACATCTCGTGCGCTGTTCAGGCTAGGCGCTTCAGCGCCTCGACTTATCAATTTGACTCGAGGCGCTTAAGCGCCTCTTCGATATCGATCTCGCCGCGAGCGACCTGCTCCATCAGGTCCACGCGCGTTTGCGCGGGCGCCGCCGCGGGCCGGTCGATGCCGATCTTGGCCAGCAGCGCGTCGAAACGCGCCCTGGCCGTCGGGTAGCTGACCCCGAGGTGCCGCTCGAGATCCTTCATGTTTCCACGCGAGGCGAGGAATACTCTCAGCACCTCGCGGTCATCGTTGGAGAGCACGCAGAACTCGCACGTGGCGAAGGCGCCCGACATCTCGGTGTCGCACGCCGGGCACGTGAGCCGGGTCAGAGCCAGCCGCTCGTTGCACACGGGACAGTTGAGCGGCGGCCTGCGGTTGCGGCCGGCGGCTACCGTCACGCGGACACCCGGACGTTGCCCATGGTGCAATCGATGTCGAGGCTGCCCGCGCCGGAGCCGACCGTGACTACTTTGCCGGCTTGCCCGAGGATGACCGGCTCGCCGCTGCTCTCGAAGGTCGCCCTGCCCATCGTGGTGTGTGCGGTGACCTTGACGCTCGAACCCTTCTCGAGGTTGATGGTGACGTTGCCCATCTCACATCGAACCTTCGACGCTCCGGCGTCAAGCCGCCCGCCGGCGCTGAAATTCCCCGCCTGGATCGTGAAGTCCAGGGGAGAAGTGAAGTCCGAGATCTTGCAGCTGCCCGCCAGCACCTCTCCGGTGATCGCGCCGTGCACGCCTTCGACGCGCAGCGAGCCGGCGTTGACCTGGACCGCCAGCGCGAGGTCCGGGTTCATGCGGACCTTGAGCTTCCGGCGCCCGAAGTCCACTGCGAAGTCTCGGCGTTCGTCGCGACCGAAACGGAAGTGGTCGCTCTCGCTCAGCGGTCCCTGCTCGATGACCATCGTGTCGCCCTCTTGCCGCGCGCGGTGCGGGCCTTCGGCGATGGCATAGGCGACGGTGGGATCGCCAACGATCTCGGCGCTGCCGCCCACGCTCGCCACCTTCACCCGGCGGGTGGACGCCGGCGCAGCGGGCGCGACCGCGGGGCCCATAGACGATGCCGGCTGGGCCGGGACATCGACCGCGTCGAGAGAATCGAGCCGGGCGGCGCCCTCCTCCGCTGAGATCCTGCCCGAGGCAACCTGGTTCACGATTTCTCGCTGTAGGTCTCTCATGACCTTAATTAGAAACCCGATCTTACCAATGTGTCAAGTGCCAGCGTAAAAACAGAAGCTCCCGTGCGGAATTAAGCTTGAAACTCTCCATGCAAGCCACCACCCAGCGCGGGACCGCGGCCGGCTGGGCCGCGATCGCGGTCCTCTTCGCGGCGACCACCTGCGTCGAGAGCATGTCGTGGACGCAGCTCAGCGCCTACACCCCGCTGTACCTCCGCGAGCTGCACGTCCCGGCCGCCCAGGTGCCGGGTTGGATCGCGGCGATGTCAAGCCTCGGGTGGATCCTGGCCCTGCCGCTGGCCCCGTTCTGGGGAGTGCTGGCGGACCGTTACAGCCGCAAGCTCATCATCGTCCGCAGCGCCGCCCTCGAGGCGGTCGTCTTCGGAGGCTGGGCGCTGGCGACGTCGCCGGTGGTCGCGCTCGTGTTCCGATCGCTGAACGGGTTCATCCTCGGCAACACGGGCGTGATGCTCGCGGTGCAGGCTTCAACGACGCCGAGGCAGAGGCTCGCACTCGCCGTCGGCATCGTTGGTGCGGGGTCGCCGGCCGGCCGCGCCCTTGGTCCCATCCTCGGGGCGGCGCTGGTGCACTCGGTCGACGTGCGCGGCATGCTGCTCGTCGACTCGGCGCTTTCGGTCTTGATGGCCGTCCTGCTGACCGTGTTCATGCGAGAGGCCGAGCACGAGCGGCCGGCCGACCTGCGGGTGCTCAGCCTTCTCAGGGGCGCATTGGAAGAGATAGCCGGCAAGCCGCTGCTGTGGCGATTGTTCCTCGCCACCGCCATCACCCAGGTCGGCCTCTGGACTGTCCTGCCGTACGTGCCCATCTATATCGGAAGGCTGGCGCCGAGCGACGCCGTCACGGCCGTCGGGGTGGTGCTCTCCGCGGTTGGCCTCGGCCAGGCGATCGCCTCGCCTCTCTGGGGACTCGCGATCCAGCGAGCGGGCTACCGCTGGGTCCTGAACGCGACGTCGATCGGCGGAGCCGCCGCATTGACCGCGGTGGCGTTGAGCCATTCATTGCCCTTGTTCGCGCTCGGGCTGGTGGCCAACGGCATCTTCGCCGCCGCGATCCTGACTGCGTCGATGGCCGTGATGGCCGCGACGGTCAGCGCCGAGCGCCGTGGCGCCGTCCTCGGCCAGATCCTGTTTCCCTTCTACCTGGGCGGGGTGTTCGGACCTCCCCTGGGCGCGCTTGCTTTCGGCGCCGGGCAGACCTTCGTGTTCGGCATCGCCGCCGTATTCAGCCTTGCGCCCCTCGCTGTGCTGCTCACCTTGCGGCCGGCGCATCCCGCGGCCGCTGCGTGACCACGCGCATCGGCGTGGTCGCCGACACCCATTGCCCGGAGTTCCTCCATCGGCTGCCGGATCGGCTGTTCGAGGTCCTTCGAGGAGTCGACCTGGTGATCCACGCCGGCGACGTGAACGGCCTCGAGACTCTCGATGCCCTGGCGGCCATCGGCCCCGTCCAGGCGGTGCGGGGCGACCACGACCGCAACCTCGCCGCTCTGCCGCGCAGCCGCGAACTCAGCATCGAGGGCAGGCGCATCGTGGTCGTGCATGGCAACCGCAGCCGTTGGGTGGAGGAGCCGCAGACCCTGCTGTGGACGCTGAGTCTCGGCGCCTACCATCCGCATCGCGGTTTGGCGCACGCGCTGTGGCGCCGATTCGCGCCGGCGGACGTGATCGTGTTCGGTCACACGCACCGCTCTCACGCCGAGACCATCGACGGCACGTTGATGTTCAACCCCGGAGGGGTGCACCAGTGGAATCCGGACACGGCCGCCCATCGGCTCGAGGAGAAGCCAGGCTGGTTCGAATGGTCGTGGCTGCAGGTTGCCCGGCACCTGCGCGACTACCCGCGGCCGTCGGTCGGGATCCTCGAGGTCAGCCGCGACGGCGTGGTCCCGCGCATCTTCGCCCTGTAGGCCTCGGTAGAGTCTCGTTCGTGATCGAGCCGAAGATCCCGCCCGCTGACATGGGCGACGCCGCGCTCGCGGCCGACCTGATGACCGCCGCCTACCCGGCGTTCGAAGTGGACCCGGTGCTCACGCGCTATCGCTGGGAGCACCCCCGCAAGGGTTGGTCGTTCGGCCGGTTCATCGCCGAGGTCGGAGGTCGCCCGGTCGCGTATGTCGACTGGCTCCACGGGCCACCCGAGCAGGACCCGGAGCGTCACTGCGAGGTCGGCGTGGCGCTGGACGGCGCTCACCTCGACACACGATTGCTGGCCTTCCTGTGGCGGTGGGTGACCGACCACTCGGCGGCGGCGGGATCGCGCACGCTTCTCGCCTATGCCGCGGAAGACGAACCAGAGGTGCTCGAAGCCGTGCAGGGCATCGGCTTTGCGCGGGACCGCCTGGAGAAGGTCTGGGAGCTCGACCTCGCGACCCACGGCCCGAGGCTTGCGGCCGAGGCCGAGCAGGCCCGCGCGAAGGCGGCGAGCGAAGGCTACGAGCTGACGACGGTGGCCGCCTGGGACCGGAAAAGCTTCGAGGCCCTGCACGCCCTCGACGCGAGGACGCGGACGGACATCCCGACCACCTTTCCGATCCTCCCCGAGACCTTCGAGAACTTCATGGAGCGCCTGCGCTCGCCCGACCGGCCGCACGAGCGCTGGTGGATCGTCCTTCACGGCGACAATCCGGTGGCCATGTCATACCTTCGGTTCCCGCCGGTGCGCGGTCGCGTGTGGACCGGCTATACCTGCTGCCATCCCGACCATCGCGGCCGGGGCCTCGCCCGCGCCGTCAAGCTGCAGTCGCTGGCGCAGGCGATCGAGCTCGGAGTGCCCGCGGTCTTCACGGACAACGATTCTCAGAACGCGCCGATCCTGCACATCAACGAGGAGCTTGGCTATGCGCCCCGGCCCGGATTGATCAGCCTCCTGAAGCGGGTAGAAAGCTAGCCATATGCCGAAGACCAAGGACTACTACGAGGTGCTCGGCGTGCCGCGTACGGCCACGCAGAAGGAGATCACGTCGGCCTTCCGCAAGCTGGCCAGGAAGCACCACCCCGACCTGAATGCGGGTGACAAGCAGGCCGAGTCGAAATTCAAAGAGATCTCGGAAGCGCACGACGTGCTGTCGGACGCCAAGAAGAAGAAGCTCTACGACGAGTTCGGCGCCGACTGGCGGGCCGCCGAGCAGGCCGGCGTCCAGCCGGGCAGCGGACGTAGGCCAGCGGGCGGTGGCTTCCGGTCGCAGCCGGGCGGCCCCGAGGTCCAGTACCGGACCGTCACCCCGGAGGAGGTGGAGGACATCTTCGGCGACAGCGGGTCGTTCGGGGACATCTTCGGGTCGATCTTCGGCAACGCCACACGGCCCCGCGCGCGACCGGTGCCGTTGGACGTGGAAGCACCGATCACGGTCAGCCTGGGCGAGGTCTACCGGGGCACCAGCCGTACGGTCGAGCTGCCGGGAGGGCGGCGCGTCGAGGTCAACGTCCCTGCCGGCGTGAAGGAGGGAACCGTGCTCCGGGTGCCCGGCCTGCGCGCAACCGTCCAGGTCGCGCCCGATCCCGTATTCACGCGCGAAGGCAAGGACGTGCGCGTGAAGGTGCCCGTTCCACTCCATGTCGCGCTGCAGGGCGGAGAGGTGGCGGCGCCGACTCTCAAAGGCGGCCAGGTCCATTTCAAGGTTCCGCCCGAGACTCAGAACGGGAAGAAGATCAGGCTGCGCGGCCTCGGCCTTCCCGACCCGAAGGGCGGCCAGCCGGGCGACCTGTACGCCGAGGTCAGCGTGCGGCTGCCGGTGCCGATGGACGAGCGCACTCGCGAGTGGGCGTCAGAGCAGCCGCTTAGCTAGTCTTCTCCCTCACCTTGACGATCGGCCTGTCGCGACGCCTGCTGCTGCCGCTCGTCTTCGTGTCCGGCATGGCGTCGCTGGGCGTCGAGTTCGGCGCCTCGCGGCTCCTGGCGCCGTACTTCGGCACCAGCCTCTACGTGTGGGGCGTGCTGATCGGCCTGATCCTCCTGTACCTGTCGGCGGGCTACGTCATCGGCGGGCGCCTCGCCGACCGCCACCCACGCGACGACGTGCTGTATCAGATCACCGCTTGGGCTGGACTCTGGATCGGTGTGATCCCGCTCGTGAGCTACCCGATCCTCCTCGCCTCCCAGCAGGGCTTCCGAGAGCTCAGCGTGGGACTGGTAGCGGGCACGCTGCTTGCGGTCGTGCTCCTGTTCGCCGTGCCGGTGACCCTTCTCGGCTGCGTAAGCCCGTTCGCGATCCGCCTTCTGCTCACGGACGTGTCGACCGGCGGCAACACCGCCGGACGCGTGTACGCGCTCTCCACCGTGGGCAGCATCCTCGGCACCTTCCTGCCGGTGTTCTGGTTCATCCCCACCTACGGCACCCGACCGACCATCGAAGCGTTCGCGCTGGCGCTGGTCGGCATCTCGGCACTGGCTCTGTGGCCCAGGCGCAGGCTGTATGCGTCCTTCGCCGTCTCCGTCATCCTCGCGTGGATCTTTCTTCCATCGGGAATCAAGCCGCCGGAGGTGGGCACCCTCCTCTATGAGAAGGAGTCGGCTTACAACTACATCCAGGTCGTGCAGGTGGGTACGACGACGGAGCTCATCCTCAATGAAGGCCAGGCGATCCACTCCGTGTACGACAGCCGGACCGACCTCACCCACGGTTACTGGGACTACCTGCTGCTCGCCGACGCATTTCGGTCCGCGCAGTCCACGGCCGCCGCGCCGCGGTCGGTCGTTTTCCTTGGTCTCGCAGCCGGCACCGCCGCGCGCCAGTATCGCCTCGCGTACGGCGACCAGGTCGACATCACCGGCGTCGAGATCGACCCGGAGATTCTCGCCGCCGGCCATCGTTACTTCCACCTCGACGAGGCGCGGGCGCACGAGGTTGTCGCGGATGCGCGGTACTGGCTCGATACCCAGGCCGGTCATTACGACGTCGTGGTGCTCGATGCCTATCGCCAGCCGTACATACCCTTCCATCTCACGACCAAGGAGTTCTTCCAGCAGGTGAGGTCACACCTCAGCGGCGATGGCGTGGTGGCGGTCAACGTGGGGCGCACCGCGACCGACTACCGGCTGGTGGACGCGCTCGCGAGCACGATGAGCGCCGTTTTCCCGAGCGTGCTCCTGCTCGACGACCCGAATTACACGAACACGATCGTGTATGGATCGATGGAGCCGGTCAGCGTCGACGACGTGACCCACAACCTTGGTCTCGTGTCCCCTCCGCTTGCGCGCGCCGCTGCGACGAGCGCCCTCCAGGAGGGCAAGCTCAGGATGTCGCCATACCACGGCCAGGTCTATACAGACGACCTCGCTCCCATCGAGCAGCTGATCGACGAGATCATCTTCAGCTACCTGACCGGCGGCTAGAACCGCCTCTACTGGCGGTACAGGGGTCCTTTGACCTGCTCGCCCGCCAGCGCCTGGTCGGCCTCGAGGCATAGCAGCCGTACACGTCCGGTGGCGACGATCTTGTCGTCGTCATCGAGCACCCGTGCCTCCCAGACCTGCGTCTTTCTCCCGCGCGTGATCGGCGTCGCGACGGCGTGGATCTTGGCGCCCGCGCGAACGGCGCGAACGAAGCTCGTGCTGTTCTCGAGACCAACCACCGACTGCCCCCGCGGCAGTGCATACAACGCGGCGCCGATCGAGGCGAGCGTTTCGATCAGACCGGTGTGGACGCCCCCATGCACGATGCCGTAGCCCTGCAGGTGCTCCGGTCCTACCGTCAGCTCGCCGCGCACCTCGTCCTGGGTCGCATGCGTGATGTTGATGCCCATCGCGTGGAGCCAGCCCTCGGGCAACTCCTTCAGCCGCTCGAAGAGGTCTTCGCTCACACCGAAATCCTAGCTAGTGGGATCACAAAAGCAGAGAGCCGGGCCTGGCCCAGCTCTCTGTGTCGACGTTCGCAGTGCTTCCGCCTCCGACTCCAGGAGTCGGGTTCGGAAAAGGGAACCCTAGAGGCTCACTCCCTCCCGAGCTCCCGGCTGGCAAACGAGGCGGTTGGCACCACGATTCGGTTTATCCAAGCTTCCGCCTCACCTCCTTTGCCCCACGGGCGTTGAACTTCCGCGTCAGTGTACCAGCCACAAGGTCCGCCCTAGACTTCTCGCTCGATGCCACGCAGATACGTCGCCGTGTGTGGCGCCTCGGACGCGACCGCATCGCAGCTGGAGTCCGCGCGTGAGGTGCGGGACAGTTGTCGGCATCCTGCCGGACACCGACCGCCATGGCGTCAACCGGCACGTCACCATCTCGCTCCCATCGGGGATGGGCCAGGCCCGCAACGTCCTGATCGTCACGGCGGCGGAAAGCGTGATCGCGATCGGCGAAGGTTGGGGCACCCTGAGCGAGATCGCCGTTGCCCGGCGCCTTGGCCGGCCCGTGGTCGCGCTCGACAGCTGGTCGGTGAAAGGGCTGGAGACGGTGGCGACGCCGGCCGAGGCGGTGAGGCGAGCACTTGGGTAGCACCGCTCGACAGGTGGTGAGCGGTCCCACTCGTGAAAGACCTCGCATCAACGCCAGGAAACAGAAGCGGCTCAAGAAACGTGTGGTGCCCAAGGCCGACGGGCGCTACCTCATCTATTACGAACCGTACCTCCCCGCTAAGCGGGGAGGCCAGACATGAGCGAGCTTCGCTGGCATCCGCTGCTCGAAGAATGGGTCACGGTCGCGCCGTGGCGCCAGGACCGCACGTACCACCCGCCCGCGGATCACTGCCCGCTCGATCCCACCAGGCCTGGCCACCTCGAGACCGAGATCCCCGAACCCGACTACTACATCGCCGTCTTCGAGAACAGGTTTCCCTCGTACTCCGGCGAGCAGGGACGCTGCGAGGTCGTGTGCTACACGCCTGACCACGACTCATCGCTTGGCGAGCAGAGCGTGGAGCACATTCGCGACCTGATCGAGGTGTGGCGCGATCGCACCGCGGAGCTGCGCCGCCTCCCCAACGTTCGCTACGTCTACATCTTCGAGAACAGGGGTGAGGAGATCGGGGTCACGCTGAGCCACCCACATGGGCAGATCTATGCGTACCCTTTCGTGCCCCCGGTGCTGCAGAGAGAGCTCAAGGCCGAGGCGAAGCACATGCGGGAAACCGGCCGCTGCCTCTACTGCGACGTGCTGCAAGGTGAGCAGGGCGGCGAGCGCACCGTGCTGCGCGATGAAAACTGGATTGCTTTCGTGCCCGCATTCGCGCGCTGGCCCTACGAGGTCCATCTCGCGCCGCTGCGCCACCGCACGGGCTTGCTCGACCTCGACGCCGATGACGACGAATCGTTTGGGCGAATCCTGAAAGAGCTGCTGCAGAAGTACGACCGCCTGTTCAATCGCCCCCTGCCCTACGTGATGGCGATGCACCAGTCGCCGGCCGGCCGCGTCCGCCGCGACCACCACTTCCACATCGAGTTCTATCCGCCGAACCGGACTCGCGACAAGCTCAAGTACCTGGCGGGATCGGAGCTCGGCGCCGGGGCCTTCATCGTCGACGCTCGTGCGGAGGACAAGGCCGCGGAGCTCCGTGGCGCTTAGCCACGAGCGGCCGACGCCGTGGCACGGGCGCGCGCCCGGACGCGTGAACCTCATCGGGGAGCACGTCGACTACCTCGGCGGCGTGGTTCTGCCCGCCGCCATCGACCGCCACACGCGCGTCACCGGGCGCCCCGCGCAGGACTGGTCGATCGAGAGCGATATCGGCGGCGGCTTCAAGTACCTGCGCGCGATCGGCATCGAGCTGTATTCGCCACCGCAGGCGGTCGTCGTGGAGTCAAAGATTCCAGCCGGGTCGGGCCTCAGCTCGTCGGCAGCGCTGCTCGTGGCCATAGCGGTGGGGCTGCATCCCGAGCTCGATGGAGTCGAGGCCGCGCTCGCCTGCCAGCGCGCCGAGCAGCGCGCCACCGGGGTGCATGTCGGCGTGATGGATCAGTTCGCGTCCGCGCTCGGCCGGCGCGGTCATGCCTTGCTGCTCGACTGCTCGACCCTCGAATATCAAGCGGTGGCCTTCCCCGACGAGATCGTCATCGCGGTCATCGACTCGGGCGAGCACCGCTCGCTCGCCGACACGCCTTATAACGAGCGCCGCCACGAGGCGGAGGCGGGCGTACCGAAGCGAATGCGGCATGTCGAATCGGAGATTGCCCGCGTGCATGCGTTTGTCGAGGCGCTCAGAGAGCGCCGCTTCGAGCGGCTGGGGGTGCTGCTCAAAGAATCGCACCAGAGCCTTCGCGACGATTTCGAGGTGTCGACGCCGAAGGTCGACGCGCTGGTCGAGAAGGCCTGGGCGATCAATGGCTGCCTCGGCGCTCGCATCATGGGCGCGGGCTTCGGCGGCAGCATCCTGGCGCTCATCGAGCGAGGCACCGGACCGAGGTTCGCCGAGGCCATGGGGCGCGAAGTGATCTTCTGCACGACCGCTGACGGCGCTTACGTCCACAAGGCGAAAGCCATTTGAGCGACTGCCTGTTTCTCCCGCTCGCGCAGCGGTCGGGGGGCATGCGCGAGCTGGGCGGTTGGGAGGCGGTGTGGATGCCGCTCGGCGAGGGCGAGGCGGAGCGGCTGACGGTGGGGCGGGGCGTCGGCTGGAAGCCCATCGAGGTGCCGCGACAGCTCGCGGCCGCCGAAGGCAGCCAGGCCGTCTGGTATCGCACCGAGTTCCCGCGACCCGACCATTCGGGCCGTGTGCTCCTTCGCATCGGCGGCGCTTTTCTGGCCACGCATGCGTGGCTCAACGGGAAGCTGCTGGGCTCGCATTACGGCTACTTCGCGCCGTTCGGCTTCGACCTCACGCCGCATTTGAAGGGCGAGAACCTGCTCGTCATCTGCTGCGAGTCACCGGTGGAGACGCAGCCCGACAAGAAGCGCCACATCATGGGCAGCTTCAACGACGGTGAGCTGAAGCCGTACCCGGCGTCGGCTTACTCGAGCCTCCCGGATCCATATCGCTGGGAGGTGCCGGTAGGCTTGTGGCGGCCGGTCGGGCTCGAGTACATCGGCCCGATCGCCGTTGACTGGATGCGGCTGAACCCGCGTTTCGAGGCGGGCGACGGCCGCCTCGAGGTGGAGGCGAGGCTCCGCAACCTCGACGGTCGTCAGATGGACGGGCAGGTCGAGCTGGTGGTCTCGTCCGTGGCGTCTGCGGCTGACCGGCCCGCGGTCCCCCTGCGCCTTCACCGTGAGGTGCGGCTGGCCGGCGGGGGCGAGCAGATCATCTCGATGCAGATCGCCCTGCCCGGCGCCAGGCGCTGGGAACCCTGGCGGTTCGGCGAGCAGCCGCTGTACCGCGCCGAGATGATCGCGCGCGCGACAGGCGGCGTGGAGTCGACGCGCGTCGAGGATGCGTTCGCGTTCCGCGAGCTCAAGTGGGACATCGGGCCTCGCCGCTGGAGCCTCGCCGTCAACGGACGGCCGATGTTCTTGCGCGGCGCGTGCTACGCGCCGTCATATCGCCTTGACCAGCTCACGCCCGAGAGGTTCGACGCCGACCTCCGCACAGCGAAGGACACGAACCTCGATGCGCTGCGCATACTCGCCAACGTCCTCCCCGCCGAGTTCTACCGCCAGGCCGACGAGGCCGGCATGCTGCTCTTGCAGGAGCTGCCTCTCTTCGGCGCGTACGCGTATCACGCGCGTGGTGACGACGGGAGGTTCTTCGAGGCCGCCGCCCGCGAGCAGCAGGCGGAGATGGTCGAGCTGCTGCGCAATCGTCCATCCGTCGCCGTGTGGGTCGCGCATGACGACCCGCCGTGGCTGACCGGCAACGCCGACCTGGGCGACGTGAACGCAGTGCGGCAAAACCACTCCATCGACCACGAGCTGAAAGCTGCGTTCGAGCACCTCGACCGCACACGCCCCCCGCTCGCGGCATCGGGAGACGTCGACCAGCACGCCCTTCTCGGATGGGCGTCAGGGTCGTGGCACAGCTCGAACGAGTCCGAGCCCGTGCTGGTCAGCGCGTTCGGCGCGCAGGCGCTCCCCGTGATCGACTCGCCGGTGTGGGAGAGCATCGGCCGCCGGTGGCCGGTTGCGGACGACGACCCCGCATGGCGTCATGCGGGGTTTCAGCCAGTCAACTGGGCGGAGCGAGGTGTGGGCCTGCCGTCGGCCCAGACGAGCCTCGAGTCCTACATCGAATCGTCGCAGGCCTTCCAGGCTCACCTCGTTCGATTCACGGCCGAGCTTCTCCGGATCCGCAAGTTCGAGCCTTGCTGGGGAGCCTTCGCGTATCACCTCGTCGATCCGTTTCCTGGCATCGGCTTCGGCTTGATGGACAGTGCCCGCCGCCCCAAGCCGGCACTCGAAGCGCTGGCGCAAGCCTTCAGGCCGACCCGCTTGATCATCGAGGCCCTCGGCTTCGATCCCGATCGGCCCTTCGGCATCATGCAGCGTCCCGCCATTCCATTCAGCGCGCGGCTGGTCATCGTCAACGACGACCCGGACGTGAACGGGGCAGGCGTAGTGCGCTGGACGCTGCAGCGCGAGCGTCGCGCCGGGCGTCGCGGTGTGAGCCGCATCGCCGACGCGATCCAGAGAAGATTCTCGGGCGCGGCCGACGTCGAGGTGCCCACCGCGATCGAGCCCGCGGTGAACGCGACCACGTTGAGCGTGCCGCTCGAGGTCGAGGGCGACTACCGCCTCGACGCGTCTCTCACCGTGTCGGGACGCGAAGTCGATCGCACAGAGCTGCGCTTCAAAGTGACCTCGACCCTCCCCTCGCCGCGGCCGCGTCCCGAGCTTCCGCGCTACCTGGCCGAGGGGCTTGCGGACCTCGCGAGCCTGCGTGCCGAAAGGGACGGCCTGAGCTTCGTCCTTGAGAACCGGACCCGGCCCGCCGTCGTGGCCGGCATCACCGGTCTGCGCCTCGACGGCGTGCCGCTGTCCCGACATGACATCCAGGTCGAGACTCACGCCGGGCGTGCGCCGTTTCCACGCCACCTCGACATGCCGGTGGGGCGGCGTCTGCGCATTCACGTCGTCACCGGAGAGCCGCTCGGTGCGGGCCGCCACTCGCTCGACGCGGACTTAACGGTCCCGGGCGTAGCTTCCGGGCGTGTGGTGATAACCGGCGCGGTTCAAGGGGGGTAAGGGTCTGGCCGACTTGCGAGTACGGGTGGCATACTTCAGCAAGACGCGTCGACACGCGAGCAAACCGCGGGTCCGCAGGAAGGTGTTTTCGTAATTGATCCATAGGCGGACTCGGGACAAGGGAGGCCCTCGACCGGATGCCAGTTGAAACCGTTTACGCGGATCTCGTCCTCGCGGTGGCGGCGCTCGTAGCTGGCGTTCTCTACCTGAGGGCGCGCCGGCGCCACGTCAGGCGCAAGAAGGCCGGCCCTCCGGTTCGACCTGCGACGCCGACGCCGCGGTCCGCAGGACCTCCCGGACCGCCCGCGCCGGGCGTCACGACCTGGGCGCCGCCGCCGTCCGCGACTCCTGCCGCGCCTCTCGCCCCGACTGTCATCGCTCCGCCGCCGGCGGCGAACTGGGACCAGCCGCCTGCGCAGCCGGCCTCGCCGGCATGGGCCGCCGGTGCGCCGGTGCCGGCTCCCGCCTGGGGCCCACCCGGACCTCCGGC
>WNGK01005933.1_pt1 | contig 12885 bp, 8 predicted proteins | sample 5400601 | NCBI WGS metagenome assembly WNGK01 (sample SAMN13153376, study PRJNA577476) | soil metagenome | isolation source: 60 cm soil or saprolite under Garry oak tree replicate 1 | place: USA:California | collected 2016-06-15 | reverse complement strand
GGCACCCTGCCACACGAAGTCTGGGTCCACGGCCCGGAGCAAGAAGCCATTCGCCGCCGCTACGTTGAAACCCGCTATCGTCTACTGCCGTACATCTACACTCTGGCGGACGAGGCCTCACGTACGGGCATTCCGATCATGCGTCCCGTGTTTCTTGAGTTTCCGGAGGTCCTCGCGCCATCGTCCTCTGGCTTCGATGGTCTCGATACGGAGTTCCTCCTGGGCTCAAGCCTGCTGATCGCTCCACCGCCATTCGCTGAGACCCTCGATGACTACACCGTCTCGTTCCCAAAAGGTCAGTGGTACGACTTTTGGACCGGGCTCAAGACTGCCACTCCTCCGCCAACACCTTCGATTGTCGATATTGTCACCGGAACCCCGGGATCCAGCTTCCCCGCGCCTTCCAGAATCCATCCTGTACTCGACACCCTGCCCGTGTATGTCCGAGGCGGAAGCATCCTGCCGCTCCAGCCACTCATCCAGAGCACCGATGAAATCCCCATCGGTCCGCTGGAACTTCGCATCTATCCCGGACAGGAGTGCGCAGGGTCGCTCTATCTTGATGACGGGCATACATTTCGCTACCAGCACGGCGAGTTTCTCCGCCAGACGTTCGCTTGCGAGTCAGGCAGGAACTCTGTGCGCGTAGATTTCGGTGCGCGTCAAGGCTCGTACACCCCGTGGTGGAAGACAGTGGAGGTCGTGATTTACGACTGGCCCTCTACGCAGGCTGATGCGACGCTTTCTAACAACACTCTCCAGCTCAAGACTTCCTATGACGCCCCAAGGCATGCCCTCCACATCCTAATGCCCGACAGTGCCAAGGAGACTGAACTGCGGGTCAGAACATACTAGGGGACCGTCAAAGGCCGACTTTCGACTTGGCAGGAAGTTATCAAGCGCAATGCCACGGTCGGTGGGCTTCGGTTACGGTCAGCGAGATGAAATGGAATTCCCAGCCACGCGCTGAATTTTTCGTTGGGGCTGTGAGCATAGCCTCACCAAGACCGGCGAGCTCTTGACGTGTGCAGAAAGGCCATGAACCTGGCGAGATGTCGATTACGGGCGAAGACGGACCTGGGACGTGACCAGTAAGAGCGTTAAGCTCGATGAGCATGTGGGTCATCAGGTGACGCTAACCGGTTCCGCTCGGCGCGAATCCAAGGCGCAAGAAAAAGCAGAGGAAAAGAAAGAAGGCCAGGTGGAGAAGGCGGCAGGCAAAGAAGAGTACGGCGACCTGAGTGTAACCGATCTGAAGATGGTCAGTGAGACTTGCAGTAAATGACGAAGTTCGATCGGTCTCTCCCCTCAGGGCCAGCACTTCGATGCCGACCTTTTGTTTGGGACAACGAGAACGGCTGGGACCAAGTACATCTCGAACAAGAATCCTTCGCCGCATCTAACTCTTCGTCATCGTGAAGTTTCCCGAACCCTCGCAGGCGGTTGGGTTTCCGCCAGTGAGAGACCAGTTACCGGCGATCGTATTCCCCTTCGCTGTCCCCGTCAACGTCAGCGTGTTGCCACTCGGCGATCCAGACACCACCTTGTAATCAAACTGGCCCGTCACGTTGCCGTTAAAATCTCCGGTGAAGCCGAACGACCCGCTCTCTGTCTCTCCCGATACAAAGCACGGCCCGTTCGTCGAGAAACTGAATTGGCTGGCGCTTAGAGTCCCGTCGTTGTTTACCACCAGTGATGTTCCAAAGCTGAGACTCGTATCGGAGAGGAGCGCGGTCCAGGTCCCATTAATGTTTCCCTTGGAACCATTCGAGCCACACCCGACAAGCGTCAAGACAATCGCCACTAACCATGCCACTGCAAGCTTCTGCATAAAATAAGGGTCCCCTTTGTGTGATTTTGGAAGTCGGCACTCGCAGAGATGCCCACTCGTCTGTCGTGTGCTTCGCACCCGCGACGACAGCCGCAGGAAACAATAAAGAGAGAATAGCTTCCAGAGTGACGATCATGACGAGGCGCTCCTTGTTGTGCTCTCTCTTTGTTATTGCTGGCATTGAAATCGATTCGGCGCTTGGTCGTCCGGTTCTGAGCGCTGACAGCGCCTGTAATCGCAATCAGGAATCCTAGGAGTGCTGCTAGTAACTTGAATCTCCTAGGTACCGCCACCTTGCTCGGGAAAAAAGGTCCGCCTGAAAGAGAGCAGGCAGAGTGCCAATATCGGGCGCCGCGTGGCAATTTCTTTAATTGCATTGTGTTCAGCAAGTTAAGAAAGGGCAGGGGCGGCTTGGACAAGCCGCGATTCGCGGAGCCCCGGTGGCCCGGTTCCACCAGGGTGGTGGTTATCGGCCAGGGGTTGGCGACCATTAAGTCCGCTAATGAAGATTCGCCCTGCGACTAATTGCCGACTCGAAAACGTTGTTGTTGATCGCGGTAGGAACAATCATCTGCTGGTTGCCCCCCGCAGGTGGTGGAGCAAGGCGGTGAACTTCATCTCCTTATTTTCTTTTGCTGCTTTCCGCACGCCCGCCAGCCCCTGGGACCGTGGTTCGCGCTCTCTCCGCCGACGGTTTCCCGTCTTTATTCGAACGGTTCATAGGTACTATTCCGCCGTGTGACTCCTCAGACGGACACGCGGGCCGTGTGGCCTGAGCCTTCTCACGCCGTCCTGTGGCTCACAATCAGAGTCGGATTGCAGCGAAACGCAGTTCAGTTGAGCTTTGTTCCTTAGTGGAGTGGGTTCGCTTATCTCGAGCACTCTCGTCGTGAGCCGAACTCCGCCTCACGCCTCTGGCATTCTCGGCCATCATCTTTTCTATGAGAAGAATTCATTGACTATTATAGGGGTTCTGAGTGCGAACGTCTCTGATGACGACACCTTGGTCAGCCAGGTCAAAACCTCTAAGCGTGTGGTTGTCCTTCGAAAGAAGCATCCATCGAGCGCCTTTCTGGATGGATGGAGAACTGACCATAACAAAGCTTTCGGAGAATAGAATCAGGGCGCTGGAACCAGCTCGCCCACGTGAGTGGCGAATCCCCGTTCATGTCCTTCGCGTCGACTCTCGCCCCAGCATCGAGAAGAAGCTGAATGGTGTCTTCATTGCCGAAGGCAGCAGCGCGATGCAGCGGAGTCTCGGACCGGGTACGGCAGTCGCGCATGAAGGCACCGGTTTCGACGGACGGTTTGGTCGTGCGGTTCGGATCGGCACCCTTCGCGAGTAGAACTTTAGCAACAAGATTCTGCGCGGGGCGAGCCGAGGACAACGCGGCATGTAGGGGCATTTCGCCGGTATCGGGCAGAGGCAGGTTCACGTCCGCGCCGTTCTCGATGAGGAATTGGCAGAGCCGCCAGTGCCCGTGGAAGGCAGCGGCGTTGAGGCCAAGATTGTCTCGCAGCGGCTGCAGTGATTCACCGTTAGCAAGCAAGAACTTTATGGCACTCACGTCGCCATAGTACGCACACCATTCGATGAGAGACGTGCCATTGCTATCCTTGGACGTTGCAAGATGCCCTTCACCCAGGTAATCGAACACGAGGTCGGTGCGGCCGTCTGCGATTCGATCAATCATGTCAGCTCCTCCAACTGCGTTCACCAATGAGCAGCGAACGACTTTAGGATAAAGCACCCCAACGCATTGGATTGCTGATGTCGTAAAATCGCCTTCGCTCACAATCGGGTCAATGCATGAGTGAGAAAATGAGGAGTCAACCATGACGGTATCTGTCTTTGTCGGCACCAGCGTCGACGGCTTCATCGCGCGCCCGAACGGTGATCTTGACTTTCTGCCGCCGGGCGGAGGCGAACCCCACGGCTACAACGAGTTCATAGCAACTGTCGACGCGATTGTGATAGGTCGCAAAACCTTCGAGACGGTTCTGGCCATGGAAGACTGGCCCTATGGTGACAAACGCGTGGTGGTCCTGAGTAGTCGCCCCGTCGACCTGTCACGGGCCGGAGGCGTTGTGGAACAGATGGCCGGGCCTCCGGCTGACATCGTTTCGCAGCTTTGTGCCAGCGGAGCCCACCACCTCTACGTCGACGGTGGGATGACGATTCAAGGGTTCCTGCGGGCGGGGCTGATTCAACGCCTTATTATCACCCGTGTGCCGGTGCTCATTGGAGGCGGAGTTCCTCTCTTCGGCACACTGCCGCGCGACATTCGGCTCCGTCACATAGTCACTCGGCACTATTCGAGCGGTCTGGTTCAGAGCGAGTACCAAGTTGCCGCCTAGTAGTCGCTTGCAGCTTTCGCGGCGTGCTTCAGAGGAGACCCACAGAGAAACGTAGGGGGAGACGCGGCTTTAATCTCGCGGGTCGAAGAACCTATTCCACCCGTGCCGCGGTAGTTCACTCCTCGCGCAGCAGTATCATAGGATCAACCGACAGCGCACGCCGCGCTGGAATCGGCCAATCCCACAGACTCTACGCCAGAAACCGTTTCCAGAGCGTCGATCATGCGTCTTTGCGTTGGGGATCGCCGCTGCAATCTCCCGCACTCAAGTCTGTATCTACCAGATTGTATTGGGATTCTTCCCGGATTGCCCCGATGTGGCTCTCTGCAGGAAAGTGACTCTCGGTCACGGGGCACAATTCTCTTGACTGACGACCCCAGCCCAATGAAAGATGCCGACTATCACTTTTTGTTTGTGACTGGGGTCACATCTAGGCTTCTGGGGAGATTACGATGGCAGGCGAACGTCTCGTACGCTGCGCATCAGTTCTGCTCGTTTTTGGGTTGTTCGTGGTCACCGGCCTGCCCGCTTTTGCACAAACGATTACCGGCGATATCACGGGCGTAGTGACCGACCACACAGGCGCCGTCCTACCCAATGCGACGGTGACCGTCGTAAACACCGGAACGAACTTATCCCGTTCAGCCACGACCAACGACGCCGGCAACTACCGCATTCCGAACCTCTCGATCGGTGAATATAAAGTTACGGCCATCGCGCAGGGCTTTACAACCGCAGTGATCACTGCTGAAGTGCGTGCCGGCGCCATTGTGCAGGCCAGCTTCAAGATGGCAGTTGGCCAGCGCTCTGAAACAGTGGAGGTGGAAGGTTCGGCCCCGATGACCGAGCTTTCGCCCAATCTAAACAATTACGTTGACAGCCTGAAGATTGAGAACGTTCCGCTCAACGGGCGCGATTTTAATTCGTTGTTGGCGATCACTCCGGGTGTGCAGCGCGATCCGGGCGGCGGGTTCCTCGCCATCAGCATCAACGGCTCACGAACCACGTCCAACAACTATTTCATCGATGGCCTGTACAACAACGACCGTTACTACGGCGACTCGGCCATCAATCAGACTGGAATTCTCGGTATTCCGGCGGTTACATTTCCGCCGGACGCCATTGAGGAATTGAGCGTGCAGGAGACACCCTCCGCGGAGTTTGGCGTCAAAGGCGGAGCTCCGATCTTGTTGAGCATGAAGAGCGGTACCAACACCTGGCACGGCGGAGCGACCTGGATCAATCACAGCGGTATTGGCGATGCCGATAACTATTTCGCCAACCATAATTCCGACAACTGTCAGGGTCCCGGTGAATGCCGCCCGACTCCGATCCACAACAACCAGTTCCACGCCAACATTGGCGGGCCGATTATTCCAGACAAAGCGTTCTTCTTTCTTTTCTACGAAGGTCAACGTAATAAGTCTGAATCGGTCAAGAGCAGAAGAGTTCCTACTCAATACGCGATTGACGCCGCGAAGGCGGACATCGCTGCTAATGGCCTGACCATTGATCCGGTTGGACAAACTCTGTTGAACTATTTCCCGGTCGACACCAATCTCGCGGATCAGAATCCTGTGGTGCCGCCGGGGGCTACTCCCTCAACTATTCCTGGTTTGGATGGTGTAGGCCTCTTCACCCAGCACACTCCAAGCACAGCCAGCAACAACGAATTTGGAGTAAAGTTCGATTACAAGCTCAACCCATCGAACTCGCTCGCGGTGCGATACATTTTCGGGGATAGCTTGCAGAATGGTCCGCCGTTCGCCGGCCTGCCGCCCAACCCGGCCTTCGCACAAAACATCTTCAACTCGATTGCTCCCTCACGTGCGCAGATGGCTGGCGCGAGCTGGACTTGGAATATCAGCAACAACAAAATCCTGGAAAGCCGCTTTGGTTACACGCGCTTTTCGCAGCTCATTGACGTCAACAACAAGATCGATCCCAAAAGCCTGGGCATCGACACTGGTCCTCTTGGCGCTGCAGACTTCGGAATTCCCTACGTGTACATGTATCACCTTGGGTACGGCGGATACATCGGCGGAGTTCAAGGCTATCCTCTAGTTACCCGTCCGGATGCCACCTACGATTGGTCGGAACATTTCTCATGGGTGAAAGGAAATCACACCATCAAATTGGGAGGGAACTTCCAACGCGCCTATACCAACAGCATTCGGAACGAAGCCCGGACTGGTTTGACGGTCGGCTACTTCAGTTTGCTCATTGTTTGGTGCGGCCGCGTCGACAGGGGTTGCGCCATATAACGCGTTCTCAGTGCTCAGGAATTTCAAAACACCTCGCTATCACAACTTCAATCTCAGCATCCAGCGAGAGCTTCTCCGGAACAACGTCCTCACCGTCACCTACTCGGGACAACGCGGGCGAGACTTGATCCTTTATTACGATGCCAACGCCTCGCCAGTCGGCAGTATAGACCCAAAAACTGGCGATGTGTGTACGTCGGAAGCGGCGTGCGATCCCGACCGACCTCTATCGAGCAAATTGGTCGATCCCGTAACTGGGGGTCCACTGATACGGCATTTGATTACCGCGACGAACGCGGGCACTTCGCAATACGATAGCCTGCAGGTCTCCTACAACCAGCGCGGTTGGCACGGTCTGGATACCCAGTACAACCTGACCTGGAGCAAGTGTTTCGACCTGAATTCGGTAAACCGTGGAGGTCAGGGCAACTATCCGCAAATCAATAATGACAATCCCGTGGACAGCACTGCCTTGGCCCATCCAAACTTTCAAAATAACCGCGGCCTTTGCGACCACGACGTTCGCCTCAACTTCAACGTTGGCGGAGTTTACGAACTTCCTGCTATCCCACACCTCAGCAAGTGGGCCGGGAAAGGATGGCAGTTGAGCACAATTTTCACCGCGCTCAGTGGCCACCCGTTCAGCGTCTTTAAGAACGGCAGCGGTGATCCATCTGGACAGGGATTAACCGGTACTGCAATACGGGGGGACTTTGGCGGTGGTCCCATCACCTATCACACACGCAATCCGGACGCATATCTGGTGGCAAATTTCGTTACGCCTGATCCTGGCACGGTCGGAAACACCCCGCGTAATTTTCTGATATCGCCGGGACTGGCTCAGTGGGACTTGACTCTGGCCAAGAACACCAAAATTAATGAAAAGTTGATGGTGGAACTGCGCTGGGAGGTGTACAACGTCCTGAACCGGGCGAATTTCTCTCGCTTCAGTTTCGACAATGGCATAAACGACAGCGGGTTCGGTACCCTGGCGGAGACGCCGGATGTGGCCGCCGGCAACCCGGTGATCGCACAAGGGGGGCCGAGAAACATGAACCTTGCCCTTAAGATCAAGTTCTAGGCGCCTCGCAAGCCGCGGGAGTCTGGCTATGCTAGACTCCCTTTTTCGTATGCGGTTATTTCGGGTTCTGGCAGTTCTGCTGATTCTTGAGGTGTGCTTCGCCGCACAGCCGCCTCGTTCTCCTCGCAAGCCCACTGCTGCATCGCTCGATTCCGCGCACCCCAACATCATCCTCATCACCCTCGACACCACCCGCGCCGACCGCATGGGATTCCTCGGCTCAAAGCGTGGGCTGACGCCGAACCTGGATGCGATGGCTAAGCAAGGAATAGCGTTCTCGCGCGCCTACTCGCACGTTCCGATCACCACCGCATCGCACACCACGATTCTTACCGGGACTTATCCACAGTTCAACCGGGTCAACGATTTTGGCATCCCGCTCTCGCCGCGGCTTCCCTACTTGCCTGATCTGTTGCACGCGCAGGGCTATCACACCGGCGCATTCGTCGGCTCGCTGATTCTTGATCCGCTGGACGGGACAGCGCCTGGCTTCGACCGTGGATTCGAAGTGTACGATGCCGGTTTCCACCTGCGGCGGCACGGCATGGATCGCTACAAGTCGGTCGAGCGCCGTGCGGGCGACGTGGTGAATCACGCGCTGGCGTGGCTCAGCCAGTTGCCGAACGGACCTTTTTTTCTGTGGGTGCATCTTTACGACGCGCACGATCCCTACGATCCGCCTGCGCCGTTCAAGGCGCGGTTCGCCTCGCAGCCTTATGACGGTGAAATTGCCTATGCCGACTCGGCCGTCGGCAAATTAATCGACGAGATCCGCAAGCACGGTCTTTATGACGAAACGCTGATCGCGGCGATGGCAGACCACGGTGAGTCGTTGGGTGCGCACGGCGAAAATACGCACGGAATCCTTCTTTATGACGAAACTCTGCACGTGCCCCTGCTGTTCAAACTTCCTGCCTCGCATGCTGCGGGCAAACGGATCGACGCGCGTGTACGTCTGGTGGATGTGGCGCCCACCATTCTGCAGGAGGCCGGACTCCCGGTGCCGAAAGAAATGCAGGGTGAGTCGTTATCGGCAATGATGACGAAGAAGCCGGCAGCGGGCCCTGATGGCACCGCGGCAGGGGATGAAGATCGGTCTGCCTACGCCGAGACCGACTATCCGCATCGCGCCTTCGGCTGGAGTTCACTGCGAGCCCTGCGTTCGGGAAAGTATCTCTACGTTCGCGCCCCGGAGCGCGAGCTCTATAACCAAACCAGCGATCCCGACGCTGCGCACAATCTCGCAGGTGGCGCGAAGGCGGTTGCGGATACGATTGCCGCCCAACTGGATGCTTTTCGATCGCGAACGAGCCAGACGCTGGTCGAATTGGCCAAACCCGATGCCGAGCAGACGCAGAAGCTGCAAGCGCTCGGCTACGTCGCTTCCAATGCGGCGGAGTCGCGTGACGACGAGAAGCTCACCGGCGTCGATCCCAAGACCAAAATTGAAATCTCCAACCTGCTGCACGACGCGATGTTCGACGTCGAGGATGCTCGCTATCAGGAGGCTGTCCCTCTGCTGAAGCGTGTGCTGGCGGAGGAGCCGAACATGCCCGTCGCAAACATGCAATACGGAATGGCGCAGGCGCGTCTGAAAAATTACGCCGAGGCGCTTCCTCCGCTGCAGAAAGCGTCTCAACTGCTTCCCGACAACGGCATGGGACGCTATGAACTCGGCCTGGCGTTGTTTGAGACGGGCGACTGGAAGGGTGCGGCCCCGCAGTTTGAGGCGGCCGTGGGACGGGCGCCAAAGTGGGCGGACGCTCATTTCTCGCTCGCGGCCGTCTATGCCCGCATCGATCGTGTTCCAGAAGCCCTGACCGAACTGGACACCACTCTCGGCCTCACCCCCAACCACTATCGCGCCAACCTGCTGCGCGGAAGAATCCTGTCGCTCGAAGGAAATGCGGCAGGCGCCGTCGCCAACTTGGAGGAGGCAGCCCAGGCTCAACCTGATTCGCGTGAGGCCCATCTCTTCCTGGCTGACGCATACGCGCAGTTGGGGAGAACCTTCGACGCCCAACGTGAGCGCGCCCTGGCTCAGAGCCTGCCCGCACCGGCGAAGCCATAGCTTCGTTCCGCCGCAAGTGCGTGCTAAACTTTCGCCCTTAATTGACTTCAGGAGGCCTCGTGGTCCGACTCACGATTGTGTGGATATCTTCGCTTGCATTGTTCGTGCTCCCGGCGGTTGCGCAAAGCCCGGACCTCCCCGAGCCCGGTTCTGTCGAGGCAATCGCGGCGGCTACGACCGATCCACATTTTGTCTCGCCCTGGGTCTCCTACGTCCCCCAATCAAGTACGGTTCCCTCTCCCGAGAAATTTCTGGGCCCGATCATGGGCGCTCCAGGAGAATTATTGGGCACGCAGAAAACCTATGCTTACGCCCGTGCCCTGGCTGCTGCAAGCCCTCGAGTTCGCGTCTTCACGATCGGGCATAGTGAAGAAGGGCGGGAAATCCTTATGCTCGCCATCGCAGACGAGGCGGGTATCCGTGATCTCGATCGTCTAAAAGCCGCCACCGCGGCATTGGCGGATCCGCGCCGTACTAGCGCAGCGGCTGCCGAGAGGCTGATTGAGACCTCCCGCCCTATCTATTACTTCAATGCTGCTCTGCATTCCGATGAGACCGGGTCAACCGAAGCCATGATCGAACTGGCGTACCGGCTGACTGCATCGGAGCAGCCTATGATCCAGCGAATCCGAGAAAACGTAGTCGTGCTGATCAATCCCATTTCCAATCCTGACGGCCGGGACAAAATGGTGGACTGGTTCTACCGCTACCTCAAGGGCAAAACTGACCGCACCGCTCTTCCCCGCCAGTCGCCGCCCTACTGGTCGAAGTACACCTTCGTGGATATCAACCGCGATACGCACCAGCAAACGCACGAAACCACAAAAGCCGTGCACCGTATGTTTCATGAGTGGCACCCCACCGTCGTGCACGACCTGCATGAGGGGTTACCACTGATGATGACGTGGAACGGCACGGGGCCTTATAACCCCAACATTGACCCTATTACCTATGCTGAATTTCTTGAACTCAGCTTTCACGAAGTACAGGCTCTCACGGCTATGGGGATGCCTGGCGTTTCGACGTGGAATTTTGGGGAAGCATTTGCTCACCTCTATCTCGATTCCGTCGCCATGAATCACAACAGCATTGGACGTGGCTACGAGACATTCGGCAACGGCAGCGCGGAAACTGAGCGTCGTTCAGTTCCTCAATCCGACACAACGATGGAATGGTACCGCCCTGTTCCTTCCCCACGAGAGGTCACCTGGTCGGCTCGCGACAATCTCAACTACCAGGAAACGGGCGCCCTCGCAGCGCTGGACGAAACCGCCCGCCGTTCCAAAGACATGGTGCGCAATTTCTACAGAAAGGCATGGGATTCGTGGCAGAAAGGACTGACGCAGCCGCCCTGCGCGCTTTTGATTCCGGAAGATCAGGGAGACCCGGCCCGGGTGGCACAAATGATAGGGCGGCTCGTGGGCCAGCGAATCGAAGTTGACCGGGCGCAGAGTGCCATTCAGCTTAAGGAAGGCAACTTTCCAGCTGGAACCTACGTGGTTCGCCTCGATCAGCCCTACCGCAACTACGCTGTCGATTTGCTTACCCCGCAGCACTACCCGAAGGACGGAGAAGCGCCCTATGATGATGTCTCGTGGGAACTTCCCGCTCATTACCATCTGCAGGCAATACCTACTGCTGACGCGTCCATTCGCAACGTTGCGCTGCTGCGGCTGACCGGTCCGCCGCGTCCAACTGGACGCGTCATCGGTGCGGGTCCCACTTATCTGCTGAAAGATACTGGACAAGAATCGCTTCTCGCCGCCCGCTATCATCTGGCTGATTTCGAAATTCAAATTGCCGAACGGGACTTTGAGGAAGGCGACACGAAGTTTCCCGCCGGATCATGGATTCTTGCCAGTCAAGCCGGATTGCACGAGGCCATTCTCTCCACCGCTGCGGAACTGGGCCTCGACTTTATCCAAGTTTCTACTCCACCGGATGTGCCTTGTCACAAAGCGAAAACGCCGCGCATTGGTGTTTGGGTTCCGTGGGCTGATACTGATTCGATCGGGTGGATACGTTACTCGCTGGATCAGCGCAAAGTTCCTTACACGTATCTGCGCGACGAGGACATTCGCGTGGGCAATCTCCGCGCGCGCATCGACGTCCTGCTTTACGGACATGTTGACCTCGAACTGGCTGAGCAGATTGAGGGTCTACCGAAGATCTGGTCGCCGATGCCTTTCAAGAAGACCGCTGAGACGCCCAGTTTCGGTACTCCCGCCGAATCCGACGACATTACTGGAGGCATTGGCTACGAAGGACTCGCACAGATCCAACATTTCATCGAAGATGGAGGGCTGATGGTAACTCTCGGCAGCGGGACCATGCTGGCGCTGGAAGGCGGACTGGTGCGTTTTGTCCGCCGTTCTTCCGGGGGCGTTCCCCGTAGCACGGCGGGCGGCGGCGCCGCCTCGTCAGCAGCGTCCCAGCAGGCAGCTACGCGGACTCCAGGCGCGCATGTTCGGGTCACTTTCGACCGCGCGTACCATCCCATCGCATACGGCTATCCCGCGCACACCTACGTCTTCCGACAAAACTTCCCGCTGTATAACATCCCTCGTCAATGGCTGCGCATGGCCTATTGCACTACGTGCCTGGACGGTCCCGAAGATCGCAGCGGGATGGTGATGGAATGGGGTGATACCGACGGGAAACCGTTCGTCGAAAGCGGCCAGGCATGGGGAGAAGAGAACCTGATCGGTCGGCCTGCAATCTTGGACATGCCTGTGGGTAAGGGGCACGTCGTCTGTTTCAACTTCAACCCGATGCACCGCGATTTGAACCGCGGCGACCAGCGTTTGCTTTGGAACGTTCTCCTGAACTGGCAGGCAATCATTGCGGGTCAGCCGAAGTCTGCCAAAGTCTCGTCGTCCGCACCTGCACCCGAGGAGTGAGACCCAGTTTTATGTAACTTGCGCAATGCGGCCTTGGCAACACGGCTGGGTCGATGTGTTCGAGGAACAGTCACCGTGGCTCAGGAACTCATCGCGCAGCTTCACATAGCGGGTTCCGCAGTTACCCACTTCTTCCTGAGCCTGTACAGCAATACGCCGATAATCAGCACGATGCCGGTTGATCCGACGATCTTTACGAAGGCCAACACTTTGTTAGGCTCATCGGCCGCCGGAATCAGAGACAAGGCGATCGTCAGCAAAGTGGTACAGAAGCCCAAGGAAGCCATCATCAGGGCAACCGGCTTGCCACCCGGCACGCGAATCACGTCGGGTCCGACCGGCTCACGTTGCAATTTGAACATGGCGGCGAAGAGATAGAG
>WNGK01024401.1_pt1 | contig 12887 bp, 8 predicted proteins | sample 5400601 | NCBI WGS metagenome assembly WNGK01 (sample SAMN13153376, study PRJNA577476) | soil metagenome | isolation source: 60 cm soil or saprolite under Garry oak tree replicate 1 | place: USA:California | collected 2016-06-15 | reverse complement strand
CGTGGTCGACGGACGTCTGTTCGGCGGCGGTGGCCTCGGGCGGCCCGACGGCGGGTGTGTCGACGGACGGGATGTGCAGACCAGCCTGTTCGGTCGCCTCTTCCACCCACACGCGAGGGAACCTGGCGAGGACCTCGGTTCCCTCCCCGGGTCGGCTTCGCATCTCGAAGGACCCTCCCGCCACGAGCGCCCGCTCGCGCATCATCACGGATCCGAAATGCCCTTCCCGCGCCGGCGCTCGCGTGTCGAAGCCGGTGCCGTCGTCACGGATCTGGACGTCGACCCCCTCCTCGGATTCGTGGAGATCGATCCAGATGTGTTTCGGTTCCGCGTGTTTGAGCGCGTTCAGCACGGCCTCGCGCGCGATCTGGTAGATGAGCAGTTGGATCGGCGGCGGGAGGACCACCTGTTCGACGTCGACCGCGATCTCCACGTTGGCCGCCTTGCCCATCTCGCTGCCCAGGCTGCTCAGGGCGTCGGGGAGTCCCGTGCGACCGATCGGTGCATGGTGCAGGTCCCGAACGAGGGACCGAAGCATCTTGGACGTGCGTTGCTGGATCTCGCGGATGCTCTCGAGGTCTTTGTCGACACCTGGCAGGTCCCGCTGGCTGAGTCGTTTCTTCGCCATCTCGAGGCGCAGCGTGAGCTGGAACAGGGTCTGGCCGAGGTCGTCGTGAAGCAGCTGCGCGATCTGCAGGCGTTCGTCCTGGCGTTCCTCAGCCATCCGGTTCGACAGAGCGCGGAGGACCCTCTCGCGATCCTGCAGCTCGCGGGATGCCTGCTCCAGCGCGATGGTCCGGAAGAACATCTGTCGAGCGAACACGACCGGCGCGATGAACGCGACCACCACCCAGAAGCTTCTCGTTGTCCAATACAACTCGACGATTACGAGCCCGAGCAGGCTCAGCCCGATGTAGTTCAGTAGGAACTCCGAAAGCGTACCGACTCGGAGCTTCTGTAGAACGGCAGGCACGGGCATACGAGTGTCTAGTTTGAGAAGGATCGTGACCAGCGTGACATTGACTGCGTAGTCAGCCATCTTCCCGAGAACTACGGCGAACACCAGGCTGTACCACGGCGACGTCTGAGTAGCGAGTGAATGAAATACGGCGCTCCCTACCATTACGGAGACGGCGATTTGGCTGCGATTGAACAACGCGGAGAGACGACTGAACCCCTTCTGAAACTCCCGGCGGTCGAAGTTGCCAATGAGGGCCACGGTCGCGGCGACGAACGGTGGGTACAAGATCATCACGGCCAAGAGGATTGGGAAGCTGAGACTCAGCGTTACACCCTTCCACTCGGGAAGAGGCATCAGCTCCGCCGCCGCAACCATGAGTGTCCACAACAGGATCCCGAGGACTCCGTAGCGAGTCCTCGGGTCAGGTGTGAGCAGCGATGCTAGATGGCTGACGTCGCGGATCGCCAAGGCCACGACGACGGACAACGCAACAACCAACTTGAACAAGGTAGAGGAAGAGGCGAGGGTTCGTTGCTCGTTTGTGCGCATCGCGACCTAACTCTAGTTTGCCGACGTAACGAAGTTCGGCAAGCCTGGTCTCCGAAATGAGGTCCGCATTGTCGGGGACATGTACTGCTTACGACGTAACCCCAATTCGGCATTGCCTCCCCCGTTTGGGGGATTAGCATGAGGACCACGGGACTGAACCGCGATTCAGGAAGAGCCAGCGGAGTTTCTTGCCCCGGAGGTGGGAAGGGGGTTTCATGCGGTACTGGAAGCGCATCATGCCAGCCTTGCTGTCGCTCGTTGGCGTGCTCGTCGCCGGCGGCGCCCACTGGAAGGTTCCCTAGCGGAAGCAGAACCTGGAGTGTGGCGACAAGAGGCCGCGGAGATGGCGGCCTCTTGTCGCGAGAGGGTGTTGGGCGCGCAGGGGGTCAGTCAGGTTCGACTCCCAAACTGCGCTGCTATGGTCGTACCGACACCCGGAGAGCTGTCCACATAGAGTGATCCTCCTAGGGACTCAGCGCGCTCGCGCATGATCAGCAGGCCGAAATGGTTCTCCTTCTGTAACGCCGTGTCGAAACCGATGCCATCGTCTTCGACTGACAGGCTGACGATTCCTCCTTCTGACTTGACGCTGAGCCGGATGTTCTTCGCCCTGGCATGGTGAGCTGCGTTTGCCAGGGCCTCCTTGCAGATCTGATAGATCACGAGCTGGAGCTTGGAGTCGAGGTGATCAACTTCATCGATCTCTGCTGTGACCTTAGTCCGGAGGTCCGATTGGAGGCTGCGAGCGAGACCGCGCAGGGTCGACGTCAGCCCTTTGGACCCGAGAGGCGAGACTCTGAGGTCTCGCACCATCTCGCGCGCCTTCTCGGTTGCCTCGCCGCAGGCAGCGACTAGTGCGGGGACATCCTCGTCGAGATCAAGTAATCGCCCGGCGGCTAGGTCCAGCTTCGCTACCTCGCACAGTAGGGATAGTTGGAAGAGGGGCTGAATGACTTCGTCGTGTAGGTGGGAGGCGATTCGGATTCGCTCGTCCTTTCGCTCATCCGCGATTCGGTCGGTGATAGAAGCGATAGCCTGTCGCTGACGTTCCACCCGCTCTTCGGTCTGAACGATAGAGTCGCTGGTCGCGAGTACTTGGCGCGCCAAAACCGCCAGCAGCGAGAATGCGATCACTGTCCAATGACCAACGTCGTCATAAACGGTTACCTGGAGATATGCGATGAGGGCCCAAGCCCCGAGAGCCAACGCCGAGTCGACCGTTCTTCCCAGGCGAAGACTCGCGAGCGAGTCCTTGAACGGCCTCTCTTGCGCCAGCGAGATTCCGAGGGCGACGACCAAGTAGTTCTCGAGGATCCAGACCGCAAGAGCCACCGCACATGCGATCGCATTTGAGCCGAGACCTCTACTGTGGACCCACGGTTGGGCGCTAGCGGAGGCGAGGATGACGCCCAGGGCCACCTGGCTTCGATTGGCCAATGCCATCGTGAGGGTGGTCTCGCCCTTCAGCTCTCGCGAATCCAAGGAGCCGACGAAGACGAGTAGGCCAGCAGTGAGCGGATCGAACAGGACGCAAGCCGCCGCGGCGATTGGAACGTCTGCTGCAAGTCTTGCCCCTCGGGCGGTCCTGATATCCAGAGCATTCAGAAAGACGAGCACCGCAGCCCACAGCAGCAGCTCAGGGGCGGCCTGAGCCAATTCTCGATGGCGAGAGACGAGATGCCACCCGAGGGCAACGGCGACAGGCGTAACGAGTGCGCCGGTGAATATCCCGAACCGAATGTTGTGGTGCCGGTCCGCTTGGTTCGAGTAGCCGGAAGGCACTTTCATCTCGGTTGCTGGCATGAGACCTCCCCCCCTTTGCCCAAGATGCCGGATGGTGCGGATTGTGTCGTAGGGCCCCGGTTGGGGTCAAGCCCTGGACTAGCCTATCTGGGGGATATTTCTATCGGTCAGATGACCCATGCGGACCTCACCCGCAGGTTAACCGGGCACCTGGGGAGCCTGTTGGACCGGCCCGTGCGCTCGAAAAGGTCTGGACTTTTAGATCTGCCGGGGCTACCGTACGCGCCGGGGATTGCCACGGGCCTGGGGGAACCGACGGAAGGGAGGCTGGATGTGGCGAGAGGGGTAGCTCGAGGTGGCGAGCGACCGACGTTTCCGCGTTCGTCTCAGTGGAGGTGCGCTCATGCCCAACCATGAACCGGCGATGACCAGCGAGCAGCGCGACACCGCAGACCTCGCGAAGTTCGGCTACAAGCAGGAGTTGAAGCGAACCCTGGGGGTCTTCAGTTCGTTCGCCGTCGCGTTCAGCTACATCTCGCCGTCGACGGGGATCTTCACCCTCTACTACCTCGCCCTCACCATCGGCGGCGCCATGTTCTGGACCTGGCCGGTCGTGGCCCTGGGCCAGCTCATGGTGGCCTTGAACTTCGCCGAGCTCTCCAGCCACTACCCGATCGCCGGCTCCGTCTTCCAGTGGACGAAGTACCTCTCGGGGCGGACCTACGCCTGGTTCACGGGCTGGATCTACCTGTTCGCCGGCATCATCACGGTCGCCGCCGTGTGCGCGACCCTGCCGATCGCGCTGATCCCTGCCCTCAACTCGATGTTCGGGATTCACCTGAACAGCACCTTGGGAAGCACCGACCAGCTGGTGGTGGCCGTGATCACCCTCGTGGTCATCACCGTGCTGAACATCTACGGCGTGCGATTGGTCGCAATCGTCAACAACACCGGGGTCGTCTTCGAGATCCTCGGCATGGTCGTGTTCGCGTTCGTCCTCGCGCTGTTCCACAACCATCAGGGTGTGGGGGTGATCTTCAAGACCGGCGGCACGAAACTGACACCGAGCACGTTCCTGATCGCGATGTTCATGAGCCTCTTCGTGATCTACGGGTTCGACACGGCCTCGACGCTGGCCGAGGAGACGAAGGATCCTCGCCGGGAGGCGCCGAAGGCCGTGATCGGGTCGATCGTCGGAGCCCTCATCATCGGCGCCATCTTCCTATGGGGCACACTGATGGCCATCCCGAACCTGGGAAAGGCCGCCACCAGCCTCACGACCTACCCGAACAACATCATCGAGGAGAACTTCTCCAGCGCCATCGCCACGGTCTATCTGCTGATCGTGTCGGCGGCCATCTTCGTGTGCTGCATGTCGATCATGACCTCGACCATCCGGTTGTGCTTCGGCATGTCGCGCGACGATCAGTTGCCGTTCGCCAAGGCCTTGTCGAAGGTCAGTCCCCGGCTGCACACGCCGATCGGGTCGTGCGTCGCGGTGGCCGTGATGGCGGCGGTCCCGTTCGTCCAGTTCGCCGGAGCCACGGTGATCGCGGTGTCGGCGACGGCGATGATCTACCTCAGCTACTTCCTGGGGAACATCGCGATCATGCGCGCCCGGATGCGAGGGTGGCCGAAGGTGCCGGCGCCGTTCAAGCTGGGGCGGTGGGGGAAGCCGATCAACGTGTTGGCGCTGCTGTGGGGCGGCGGCATGCTCATCAACTTCCTCTGGTTCTCGACGGACAACAAGAACTTCAGCCTGCGCTGGCTGACCAACCCGAAGCCCGTTCAGACCGACTACTTCGGGACGGGTCCGCTGGTCCATTTCGCCGGATTCCTGAACAAGTTGCCGGTCATCGAGATGCTCATGGTCTTCATCGCTGCGATCGGAGCCATCTACTACTTCGCCGTTCAGCGGAACAAGCCATTCACGCCGGTGGTCCCGCCCGAGGAGGAGCTCGCGCCGGCGACGACGACGTAGCCGACCAAGGCGACTCCCGAGGGAGGCCCGCGCATGAGCACAGCGCTGAGGCGCGTGCTGGGCAAGCTGGATCGTTCCGGCGCGCCCGCGTATGCGCAGATCGAGGACCGGCTCACCGAGGCCATCGGGGCCGGGGACCTCCGGCCGGGCGACCGGCTGCCCTCCGAACGCGAGCTGGCCGAACAGCTCGGCGTCAGCAGGATGACACTCCGGCAGGCGCTGGAGTCGCTCCAGCGACGAGGGCTCCTGACGCGCACGGTCGGACGGCGCGGGGGCACGTTCGTTGCCCAGCCGAAGATCGAACGGGACCTGACGGCCCTGGCGGGCTTGACGCAGCAACTGCGCCGTCAGGGTCATCAAGCGGGTGCTCGGGTCCTCTCCACCGCAGAGGGCCCCGCCTCGCGCCGGACCGCCGATGCGCTCGGCCTCGAACCCCGCGCTTCCGTCTTCGAGGTCGTCCGCCTCCGATTCTCCGACGACCTTCCCCTCGCCCTGGAGCGATCGAAGTTCCCGGCCGAGCGATTCCCCGGGCTCCTGGAGCTGCCGCTGGAAGGTTCGTTGTACGAACTCCTCGCCGGGCGCTACGGCGCGGGTGCTGGTCGAGAGCGCGGTCGCCGCGCCCATCGAGCCGAGCGAGCCGACCGCCCCGACCGCACCGACCGCACCGACGGCGCAGCCGAGCCGGTAGATCCGTCCAACCCATGAGGACCTCCGCGCGGGCCGTCGTGATCGGTGGAGGGGTGGGGGGTGCCTCCATCCTCTACTGGCTGACGAAGCTGGGATGGAGCGACGTCGTGCTCCTGGAGCGGGCCGACCTGACCAGCGGTTCGACGTTCCATTCCGCCGGGCTCGTGGGCCAGCTGCGCGGTTCCTTGAGCCTGACGAAGATGATGATGCGCTCGGTGGACCTCTACCGGACGCTCGAGGCCGACGTCGGCATGTCCACGGGGTGGCACGAGGTCGGCTCGCTCCGGCTCGCCTCGTCCGAGGAGCGGATGGAGGAGCTGGCGCGCCAGGCCGGATGGGCGAAGACGTTCGGCCTCCCGCTGGAGCTCGTGTCCGCCGACGAGGCGCACGCGATGTTCCCCCCGATGTCGGCCGACGGGGTGCTGGGGGCGGCCTACCTCCCGAGCGACGGCTTCATCGATCCGTCGCAGCTGACGTTCGCCTTGATCGAAGGGGCGAAGCGGGGCGGCGCGGAGGTCAGGACCGGCTCGCGGGTCACCGGCATCGAGGTCGATCGGGGCCGGGTCCGGGGTGTCCGCACCGAGCGCGGGAACATCGAAGCGCCCGTCGTGATCAACGCCGGAGGGATGTTCGCCCAGGAGATCGGCCGGATGGCTGGGGTGAACGTGCCCATCGTTCCCATGGCCCATGAGTACCTGATCACGAAGCCGAACGGCCTCCCGCTCGACCTCCCCACCATGCGCGACCCTTCGCTGCTCGTCTACTTCCGTGGCGAGGTCGGCGGGCTCGTGGCCGGCGGGTACGAACGGACCCCCGCGCCCTGGTCGCTCGATGGTATCCCGGCCGATTTCAACGGGAAGCTGCTCGAAGAGGACTGGGACCGGTTCGACGAGCTGCTCCGCAACGCCATCGTGCGCGTGCCGCTGCTCGAGCACCAGGAGGTCGTCCGCCTGATCAACGGCCCCGAGGCCTTCACTCCAGACGGCGAGTTCATCCTGGGTCCCACCGAGGTCGCCGGCTTCTGGGTGGCAGCCGGGTTCTGCGCGCACGGGCTCGCCGGCGCCGGCGGGATGGGGCAGCTCATGGCCGAATGGATCGTCGAGGGCCAGCCGGCGTTCGACGTCTGGCACATGGACTCACGCCGGTTCGGGCGCCATCACGCCAGTCGCGGATACACACTGGCCCGCACCGTCGAGGTCTACTCCACGTACTACGACATCAGGTACCCGGGGCAGGAACGCCTGGCCGGCAGGCCTTTGCGCGTGTCTCCGGCCTATCAGCGCCTGCACGACCTGGGAGCGTCCTGGGGCGAGAAGTCGGGCTGGGAACGGGTGAACTGGTTCGAGTCCAACGCCGCCGCCGGAGACCCGGCGCTCCGACCGCGGGGCTGGGCGGGCCAGATCTGGTCGGCGGCGATCGGCGCCGAGCACCGGGCTTGCCGGGAGGCCGCCGCCCTGTTCGACGAGACGAGCTTCGCGAAGATCGACGTGACGGGGCCGGGCGCCGAAGCGTTCCTCCAGGGACTGTGCGCGAACGACGTCGCCAAGCCAGTGGGCTCGGTGATCTACACGCAGATGCTGAACCAACGCGGCGGGATCGAATGCGACTTCACCGTGACCCGGCTCGCGGACGACCGGTTCCGGATCGTGACGGGCACGGCGTTCGGGCAGCACGACCTCTCGTGGATCCGCTCGCACGCGCCGGACGACGGCTCCGTGCTCGTGCGCGACGTGACGTCCGGCTACGCGTGCCTCGGGCTGTGGGGGCCGGCGGCGCGGGACATCCTCCAGCCGCTCGCCACGGCCGACCTGTCGAACGAAGGGTTCCCATACCTGCGGGCGCGGGACATCGCGGTGGGGTCGGTGCCGTGCCTGGCCGTGCGCGTGACGTACGTGGGCGAACTCGGCTGGGAGCTGTACTGCCCGACGGAGTTCGGGCTCCGGCTGTGGGACACGCTGTGGGAGGCGGGGAGACCGCATGGGATGGTGGCCGGCGGGTACCGGGCGATCGACTCGCTCCGGCTGGAGAAGGGGTACCGGGCTTGGGGCGCCGACATCACGCCCGACGAGACGCCGTTCGAAGCGGGCCTGCGGTTCGCCGTCCGGCTCGACAAGGGCATCGACTTCCTGGGGCGCTCGGCTCTGCTGGAGGCGGGGGAGCCGGCGTCCGGATCCAGGCTCGCCTGCCTCGTGCTGGAGGACCCCAGGTCGGTCGCGTTGGGGTCCGAGCCCGTGCGATGCGGCGGGCGCGTGGCGGGCCGGGTGACGAGTGCGGGGTACGGCTATACGGTTGGACGTTCGATCGCCTACGCGTACCTGCCCGTCGCCGACGTCGAACCCGGCACGCCGGTCGAGGTGGAGATCTTCGGCCGCTGGGTGGGCGGCCGGGTGGCCGCCGAACCGCTGTACGACGCTCGCGGTGAGCGGGTGCGCGCATGAAGGGGAGGCCGCTGTGAGGATCGGGCCGATCACCGAGGGTGACTACGAGGCAGCGCTCCCGTTGATCGCCGAGTACCAGCGCTTTTACGGCGTGGCGACGCCCGACCTCGAGCGCAACCGAACGTTCTTCCGGAGGTTCCTCGCCCCGAGCGACGACGGGATGCTGCTGGGCGCGTGGGAGGGGGAGCTTCTGGTGGGGTTCACGTGCCTGTACTGGACCTACTCGTCGATCACGGCACGGGAGATCGTGCTCCTGGCCGACCTCCTGGTGCAGGAGTCCGCCCGGGGCCGGGGGATCGGCGAGCGGCTGATCGAAGCGGCGGTGGCGGTCGCCCGCGAGCGGGGCGCCGGCCACATCGAATGGATCACGCACGTCGACAACCGCAGGGCCCAACGCCTGTACGACCGCATCCCGAGCGCCCACCGCGACACGTGGCTCGGCTACGAGATCCCGCTCGAAGGGTCGTGAGCCGGCACGGTGGCAACGCGGCTCGTAGCTCGAGTGTGCGAGGATGCCTCAAGTCTGCACATCAGGGGCGCTTTGATACGTCGGGTTCTTCCCAGTCGCACCGGTCTCATGCTCGTCGCCTCGCTTGTCGTGGCGAGCGTCCTCTCCGTGAGTCCGCGGGCGAGCGCCGCCACGCGGTTCACGCAGTTCCCCGTCCCGACCCACCGAAGCTCCCCGCAGGGCATAACAGCCGGACCGGACGGGAACCTGTGGTTCACCGAGGTCTTCGGCAACAAGATCGGTCGGATCACGACGAGCGGGACGATCACGCAGTTTCCCCTCCCGACGCCGGCGAGCTATCCCTACGGGATCACTGCCGGACCTGATGGGAACCTCTGGTTCACCGAGGGCGTCGGCAAAATCGGTCGGATCACGATCGATGGGGCGATCACCGAGTTCTCCGTCCCGACCGCCGGGAGCGGCCCCTACGGGATCACGGTGGGGCCGGACGGCAACCTCTGGTTCACGGAGGTGTCGAGTCGCAGGATAGGGCGGATCACGACCGGTGGAGCGTCCACCGAATTCAAGATTCCAACCGGCGGGGGATCCCCCTACGGGATCACGGTGGGGCCGGACGGGAACCTCTGGTTCACGCAGCGTAGCGGCGAGATCGGACGGATCACCCCCGATGGCGTGATCACCCAGTTCGAGCTCCCGGTACACGGGAGCTATCCGTACGCGGTCACGGCCGGACCCGACGGCAACCTCTGGTTCACCGAGCTGTACGGCAGGAAGATCGGGCGGATCACGACCGGCGGTACGATCACCGAGTTCACCGTCCCAACCCCCGTGAGCGATCCTGGCGGGATCACCGCCGGTCCGGACGGGAACCTGTGGTTCACCGAGTACAACGGCAACCGGATCGGGCGGATCACGACGGACGGGAAGATCAGCGAGTCCGCTCCCAAGCGGAAGACCGGATCTCTGGGCATCACGCTGGGGCCGAACGGGAACCTGTGGTTCACCGAGTCGACCGGGAATGCCATCGCAGAAGCCAGGATCATGCGCCTCGGACGCGGCTCGGGCTAAGCCCTGCGACGACTGCGGATGATCGGCGATCGCGATCAGTTTCGTCCATTCACCAGAGTTTCAAGTCCGGACCGTCCGCGAGGTCCTCATCGGCGGCCTTCACCGGGCGGCTGGCGCTCCGGAACGACTCCGTCGCGCCTCTCAAACCCAAGAGGCAGGTGCAGCCGTATGGTTGATTGATGGAGAGGCTCCGTTGGCTTCAATGGCTCGGTGTCGTGTGCTTCGCCACGGCAGTCACCTACGGCACCGAGCTCATCTCGCTTCGGCGCTTGCAGGATCACCACGTCGGCATGGGTCCTTCGATCTACCTCTTAGGACACCCGTACATCGCTCGCGCCATCCTCGTGCTCATCCTCGGCACCTCCGTGTCGGCACTCTGCTGGGTGGCGGGAAGGAGCAGAGCGTCTGGACTGACGCTCACCGGGTGGCCCCTATCCCATCGAAGAACCCGCTGACCGAAATGAGTCGCTTCGCGGATGATGTGCCAGACCTTGGTTGAACTCACCAGGCCGGTCTGCCCTCGGTTAGAGACCCGAAACACAATGGGTGCCTCAGCGGGGCCGGCGATAGGCCGAGACGTACCTCGGAGGTCGAGTGCCCGTCGCGAGGCGCTCGTCCGGGATTGGCTTCGACGGAGTGAGCTCGAGGGGAACCACCCCCGCCCACATCGGGAGCTCGTAGTCCTCCTCGTCGTCGATCGGGCCTCCGGTCCGGACCTTCGCCGAGGCTTCGTCCAGGGAGAGGGCCAGGATCGACGTGGCCCGGCCGTCCCCAGGATCACCACCGACCGGTAGTTCATCGACGAGTGGAACGCCGACCTCGCCACGACCAGCCCGTCGAGCAGCGTCACCGTCACGCAGACCGGCGCCCCGCCTTCCAGCGTCCGGAGCATCCGGCTGGCGGGGGAGCCGTGCAGGTACAGTACGTCGCCGTGGCGCGCGTAGCCGGTGGGGATCACGTACGGTTGGCCGCCGGCGACGAACCCGACGTGGCACACGAGCCCCTCGTCCAGGATGCGGTACACGGCCTCCCGGTCGTATCGCGCACGCTTCGGCAAGCGCTTGACGGTGGTCCGCTCGGTCCTCAGCGGTCTGGTCGTCACGGCGTCGAACGTAGCAGGCGCCGGGCGAGCCGCCGGGTGTTCGTCCCGGCGGTGCTCAGGGCCGTGCTTCGGCCACCGTGGACAGCCAGCCCTCGAACCGGGGGTCGGCCGCCGTCGCCCTGAGGCGCTCGAAGTGCTCCGCGGCGTACGCGCGGAAGTCGACGTCCAGCTCGGAGATGCCCTGCTGGACGACGCCCCACATGGCCTCGCGGAGATCCGACATGAACCGCATCAGGCGCAGGGACGCGAAGTCGGCCTGTCGGAAGGTTCCGAAGTACGCGGCCAGGAGCGCTTCGTCCTGCTCGGCCTCGAACCCGTGGTTGACGGAGAGGTTCGCCAGATCGAAGAAGCGATCGCCCATCCCTGCGTACTCCCAGTCCACGATCCGGACCCGATCCCCTTCGGCGAGGAGGTTCGCGTTCAGGAGGTCGTTGTGGCACGGGACCCGAGCCTGCGGTCCGCGTGCTGCTTCGATCCGCCGGGCCACCTCCTGCGCCCGGTCGAACCCCTCTGGTGCGGGCACGCCGTGGTCGTCGGCCGTATCCCGGTACCGCTCGACCACGCGGTGCGCGTCGAACTGGCCGAGGATCGGCGGAGCGGCGTGGATCCGGCCCACCGCCGCGACCACGCGATCGGTCCACCGGGGAGATCGGATCCGCTCGACCGGCAACGGTTCGCCGTGGATGAACCGCGTGACGAGGTAGCCCTCGGGTTCGACGAAGGCCACCACCTCCGGGCCGATGCCGAGGTCCGCAGCCATCCTGGACGCGGATTCCTCGGCCCGCCGGTCGATCCCCAGGAGCGCGGTGTCCTTGCCGCCGATCCGGAGCACGAACTCGCTCCCGTCGACGGAGACCTTGAAGTTGTGGTTCGTGATGCCGCCGCCGAGCGGCTCCCACGTCGCTGCCCGCCCGGGCCACACGCGTTCGATGATGTCCTGGGGCTGCACCGCCGCATCCTACGTCGCGCGGTCGCGCCAACCCCAGCCGCGCGCACGCATCAGGGGCCGAACGCGTACAGGTCTCCGCCGGCGCCGCCGTCCCACGCCGCGACGAACAGCCGCCCGTCGACGACGACCGGCGGGGCGAACACGGCACCCCCGAGCGTGCGGCCACTGTCCCACAGCGGTCGCCCGTCCGTCGCCTCGAGGGCGAACACGCGGCCCCCGGCTCCGTCGGCCGCGTAGACCACGCCGTTCGCCACGGTGGGACTGGGGACTGTCGTCGTCCCGTCCGGCCCGAGCGCTCGCTGCCACGCGAGCGACGGTGCGCAGTCGGTTCCCACCCGGAACGCGATGACGCCGTGGGTGAACGGAGGGTCGTCGGGGCCCGGGTTCGACAGGACGAGCAGCCCGTCCGCAGGCGAGTACGCCGGGAGCCCGATGAAGATCCCGAGCCCATCCCGCGACGCGTTCGCCCCGACCTGGAGCCGCTGGACGGGGCCGGCGGCGATCCGGCCCCGCGCGTACACGAGCAGGGCGCCGGACTTGTTCTCCACCGCCAGCTGCGGCGGGCAACCGGGGGCTCGAAGCAGCACGGGGGTCGACCCGAAGTCCACGTCCCGTCCCGCGAGCGGCGGGTGGTTCGACTGGATGACCCGGAGGTCGGGCGAGAGCCGGACGACGCGTTCGCCGAGCGGCTGGTCCTCGGGACCGGGCGGCAGGGCGTTGCCGGTGGCGACGAAGACCGCCCCGGTGGCCGGATCCACCGAGGCGCCGCCGTAGCCCCAGATGCCGCCGCCGCCGACCACGGCTCCGCGCCGGTGCACGACGTACCACGTGTCCCGGATCCGGGCCGACGCCGCGTCGACGGCCACGACCCGTCCGTAGCTCGGGGCGACGTCGCATAGGCTGGCGAGGGTGACGTAGAGCGTTCCCCGCCACAGCGTGA
>WNGK01023147.1_pt1 | contig 12888 bp, 13 predicted proteins | sample 5400601 | NCBI WGS metagenome assembly WNGK01 (sample SAMN13153376, study PRJNA577476) | soil metagenome | isolation source: 60 cm soil or saprolite under Garry oak tree replicate 1 | place: USA:California | collected 2016-06-15 | reverse complement strand
ACCATATTGTGAACAAACATCTCTATTGGAAACGAGGTGATGCAGCTATGTCGACATCGATAAGCTCCCGTCTATTTCGCCCTGCACTCGATACTCGTAGGTTGCTCATTAAATGGGTTGTGGCCTTACTTGTACCTGTGGTTGTGTTTACTCTTTGGGGAGGTGAGGCTATCATCAACGCGGTGCTTGCCCCTGGTAGCGCGAGCGCTGATGTGCCAACCGATCCCATATCGCTTGTTGAAGCCGCTCTATTTATTATTGTCTTCTATGCTACAGTAACTGTGCTTGCTGGCTATCTTGTAGCTGCCGATAGCGGTCGCCGTAGTATGCTTGGGATATGGGTCGATGTACTCATTTTTGCCCTGGTACCTCTCGTTCTCGTCATCATCTTTGGCCTCATTATTGGCCTTGCGCTATGCGCTATTGTCTGGCCCTCCTACTTCTACATACGCAATCGTATACTTAAGGCACGCCGTGCTGCCTCTGTTCCTCCATTGGAGGATGTGAAGGTTCTCGATGCTGAGCAGAGGGCTACATTAATAAGCCGCGCTACCGCGAGTGGCTTCTGGTTTGCGACTGCGTTTGCGCTTGTTTGGTTGATTACCGATCTGATCTTTTATTTCTCTGGCTCATTGCCTTCACAGCTCTTGATCTGGGTGGCTATCCGTACCCTTATTTTCCCTATCGCTGGCTATTTTTTGGGACGATTGGGGGGAAGAGTTGTCCGTTTTTGTTTGGCTCCGGTACTGATGGTCGCTTGGCCGGGTATGGCGATGCAGGGTATTATGTTATTCTGGCACTTGGCCTCAACATTGTCGTTGGTTTTGCAGGGCTATTGGACCTTGGCTACGTAGCCTTCTTTGCCATAGGATCATATGCATGGGGTATGTTCGGTTCAACGCAATTTTCTTTGTTGACAAATATTCCTGTAAATCCTCAAATTTGGTCCTGGTTCTTCTGGCCGATGTTGCTTGGAGCAGCTCTCATAGCAGCATTTTGGGGAGTAGTACTTGGCGCTCCAACACTGCGCTTACGTGGAGACTACCTGGCAATTGTGACGCTTGGCTTTGGTGAGATCGTCCCAATTGTTTTCTTGGAACTGGATAAATACACCAATGGAACTAATGGGATTGTTGGCGTCTATTCGCCTGCCTTTCCTGGTGCGGATTGGTCTACTTCGATTCCGTACTACTATCTAATCCTGGCACTGATCGTGCTTGTTATCTTTGCAAATGTCCGCTTACGAGACTCGCGTTTAGGCCGTGCCTGGGTCGCTATCCGTGAAGATGAAATTGCTGCGGCGTCTTCAGGTGTTAATCTCGTTAATACCAAATTGTTTGCCTTTGGTGCTGGCGCGTTTTTCTCAGGTGTTGCAGGGGCTTATCATGCGGCCAAGCTTGGATCAGTTTCACCTGATAACTTTAGTTTCGGTGACTCCGTCATTTTCCTCGCTATGGTGGTCATTGGAGGGATTGGTAGTATTCCCGGCGTCATTGTGGGCGCACTTGCCGTTTATGCGATCAATCAGTTTATTCTCGCGCAGCTTGATACTTTAGCTGCCGATCCATCCACTATATTCTTTGCGATTAGAAATGCCATTGTGCATTATGTTCCTGGGTTCACTTTCGGCAACATTCGTAACCTGATCTTTGGTATTATTCTCGTTGTCATCATGATCTTCCGGCCAGAAGGACTTATTCCGAGTGCGCGACGACGTCGTGAGCTGCACCGGGCTGCCGATGAAAACGTTGAAATGGGCTCGTTGGATGTAGTACCTGGATCTCCAGGCTTTGAATCTGAAGTGCGCGTTGAGTAGTCGCGGACAGGAGGTAGCTATGAGCGTTGAACGCACAGATGGGCGTGGCGAGCCTTTACTGATGTTGGACAAAGTGAGTAAACGTTTTGGGGGCCTTGCCGCCGTACAGGATGTTGAGCTCAACATCTGGCCAAGAGAAATCATCAGCGTAATCGGCCCCAACGGCGCCGGTAAAACAACCGTTTTTAATCTTATCACCGGTATCTATCGCCCCACAACAGGCGATGTTCGCCTCGCTGGCCGCTCACTCGTTGGTCTGAATCCGGATCAGGTGCTGGTACGTGGCATCGCACGTACTTTCCAGAATATTCGTCTCTTTAACAATATGACTGTGCTGGAGAATGTACTGGTTGGGATGCATACACAGCTGAAAGCTAACGTCCTTACCTCGCTCTTCCACACCCCAGGAGTAGTGCGTGAAGAGGCAGAGGCACGCGAGCGAGGACTTGAACTTCTCCGCTTTTTTGGCTCTGAGTTAGTAGACCGGCAAGAAGAGTACGTTCTTAACCTCTCGTATGCACAACGGCGCCGCGTCGAGATTGCGCGTGCCTTGGCTGCAAAGCCCAAATTGCTTTTGCTTGATGAGCCGACCGCCGGTATGAACGAAGCCGAGACCCTTGAGGCTGTCAAATATGTCCGCCGTCTCCGTGATGAATTAGGTCTGACCATCCTTTTGATTGAGCATAAACTGGCCGTCACTATGGGTATGTCGGATCGGATCGCGGTACTCGACTATGGACGTAAAATTGCGGAAGGCTTGCCCGATGAGATACGGCGCAATGAGAAAGTTATCGCGGCCTACCTCGGTAAAGGGGCAACCGATGAAACGACTCAATCTGATGAAATGAAACAACCCAGTGAATAGCTTCGCACGAGGTTTGTAATGTTAGAACTAAGTGATGTAGATACATTTTATGGTCCCAGCCAGGTACTGCATAGCGTTTCGCTCGAAGTGAATAAGGGCGAGATTGTATGCCTACTAGGAGCCAATGCAGCCGGCAAAACAACGACTATGAAGACCATCTTTGGTCTGGTGCGTCCCCGCCATGGTTCTATACGCTTTGAAGGGAAATCTATCGAGCATATGCTACCTGGTGATATTGTGCGATTGGGCATGGCTTTGGTACCCGAAGCCCGTCGTATCTTCCCACGTATGACCGTCCTCGAAAACCTTGAGATGGGCGCATTCAGTCGGGACAATCGCAAAGAAATCAATCAAGACATCGAGCATGTCTGTCAGATTTTCCCACGCATTAAGGAGCGGCTCAAACAGGTGGCAGGTACTATGTCCGGTGGTGAACAGCAGATGCTAGCTATGGGACGGGCCCTCATGTCCCGCCCACGTATGGTCTGCATGGACGAACCATCAATGGGACTCTCTCCTATCCTCGTAGAGACTGTCTTTAACACCATAACTCGTATTCGCGGTGAAGGTGTAACCGTCTTCCTCGTTGAGCAAAATGCCTCAATGGCTCTCAGCCTTGCCGACCGGGGCTATGTTCTCCAAACCGGCAAAGTTGTACTCAGCGATACTGCTAAAAATCTCTTGACTAACGATCTTGTCCGTCAGGCCTATCTCGGCGGTGCATAATCTCTATGCTCCATAATGGTCGGCGATATTTCATCGTCGGTCCTTATGGAGTATCTATTTCGCGTCCAGCTTTCGATGCATCTCCTCAATGCGCTGAATAACTTCGGCTAACGTCGTTACGCCCAGGTCTTCCATATCCTCACGTAGTGACTCCAGCCTCTCTAAGAGCCTGTTTGAAAAGGTCATGAGGCAGCCAGCCGGCGTACCATCAAGCGAGTCATAGCGATGTAAATCATGGCTTCGCTACTGGCTGTCAGCACTTCATAATCCTTGCCCAGACGTCGACACTGGGTCAACCAGGCGAAGGTGCGCTCCACCACCCAGCGCCTTGGCAAGACGACAAAGCCTTTCTGATCATCGCAACGCAACACCGGTTGCAAGACGAACTGGCAATGCAAGAGGACCCATTCCAAGAGGTGACCACGATAGGTGCCATCGACCCAGATCCGCCGCAGTTTCTTGCAGGCTCCCCCCAATCGCTTGAACAAGCGTTTGGCTCCGGCAGGATCGGAGAGCGCCGCCGAGGTGACGATGACCGCCATCAGCAATCCAAGCGTGTCGACCAGGATGTGCCTCTTGCGTCCGTTCACCTTTTTGCCGGCGTCGTAGCCACGCACCCCAGACACTTGGCTCGTTTTGACACTCTGGCTATCCAAAGCCCCAGCCGTGGGATGTTTATGGCGGCCGGCACGCTTTCGGACTTGAGCGCGAAGCGTGTCATGCAGCCGTTGCCACGTTCCATCATCACGCCAGTGCCGAAAGTAGGTATACACACTTTGCCAAGCCGGATACTCCCGTGGCAGCATCCGCCATTGGCAGCCCGTTACCAGCAGATATACGATTGCATTCACCACCGCTCGCATCTCCAGCGTGCGTGGATGCCCTCCTGGCTTTGCAGCAGGGATCAGTTCTTTGATACAATCCCACTGACGGTCGGTCAGATCGGTTGGATACAGTTGGTTGTTTTTCATACTCCCAGTGTACCGCCTTGATTCCCGGCTGTCACCCCCTTTTCAAACAGGCTCTTAGATACCCCATAAGCTTGACAAAAAAAGACAGTGGCTCTAAACTAGAGTTCGTATGAGTTTCTTAGGAAGATAACAGAAAAAAGGCATAAGGTGAATAACGTGCAAGAAGCACAAGCTCCTCTCCCTACGGGGACAGTGATACACAAGCATTACATCGTAGAGAGCTTGCTTGGCAAAGGTGATTTTGGGAACGTCTATCTTGTACGGGATCAGAGTGACAAACAGGAGCTTTTTGCCTTTGCAGAGGTGATCAATCCGGCTGAACAAGAAAAGTATCGCTTCGCCCTTGATTATGTCTCGCTCACACCACTTGATCAGAGTACTTTGCCTCACGTCCAATATGTTTTCAATGATAACAAGCTCAGTCGGACCTACGTGCTGATGCAGTATATTGAAGAACCGAATCTGGAGTTACTGCGATTACAGCAAACGGAGAAGCGTTTTCCCTTCCCGGAGGTTATGGCTCTCATGACCCCGGTCATCCATGCAGTTGCCCACCTGCATCACCGCCACCCCCCTGTTCTTCATGGCAACATTCAGTCGGCCAATATTATCGTACCACAGAAGGTTGATGCGCCTGTGCTGGTGATGCTTGACATCGTGAAGGAAAACAATGCAACGACCAGCAAGCTTCCTTACTTTGCGCCCGGCTACGCTGCACCTGAACAATACAAGGGAGAGTTCAGTGCTCGTACAGATATCTATGGGCTGGGTGCAACATGCTATACGCTCATAACTGGCATTGTCCCCCCTGATGCGCTCTCCCGGTCAAGCCAACTGAGTAAGGGGGGGAGCGAGCCCTTGAAGCCAGTCAATGAGGTGATACTTGCTATTCCTCTATTTATAGCTGAGGCTATTCAGCGAGCAATGTCTATAAATGCTGATGACCGCTTCTCGTCGGTTGAGCAGTTCTGGGAGGCATTGGGATCCCCGGAAAGGCAATCCTTGCTGAGCTTATCACATGCTATGCCATCAACCCCATCGCCTGCGCTTGCGCCTATGCCAAAACTGCCAGATACTCCCCATCCTGGGGAACTCAATGGCTTACGGCCTGTGGCGTCCAAGCAAGCAGATGAAAGACCTGCTCTTGGTACTCCCCACCCTGAAGAACTCAATGGCTCACGGCCTGTGGGGCCCAGGCAAGCAGATGAAAGACCTGCTCCAGCACCTGTACCAAAGCAGCCGCGTGCTCCCCGTGTTTGGAGACTCGGCACCTTATGGCCTGTAGCATCCAAGCAGACGGTTGCAAAACCCGCTCCAGCACCTGTGCCAAAGCGGTCGCGAGTTCCCCGCACACCACTGCGAGTTCCCCATGCCCGCAAACTTGGTGTAGTCTTCATCGTCCTTGCCTTACTGATCAGCTTGGGCATCGGCGCGGGTTTCTTGTCTCATACGCGAAGTCTTCCTGCTGCTCGTTCTGCTATTCCAGCCCCCACTGTAATGCGATCCACGCCTACACCGACGCCCACTGCTACTTCTTTGTCATCCATCTATCCAAGGCTAGCTGGAACGTACATTGGCACGATTGGCGACCTATCAATGCGTGTAAGCACAAGCATGTCCCTCACTGGTATTCGACAAAGCCAGGGAAATATTAGTGGCTACCTCGCCTTAGGTCCTAACATGCAGGGCAGCGGCTCTTTTAGGGGAACTATTAATACCGCTAAGCACGTTCAGTTCATTGTCACAGACCCTGCAGGGAATGCAACGCTCTTTTTCGAAGGGGACATGCAATCAGAGAACAGTCTGGTCGGAGATTATTATCGTTGTAGTTCTGCTCAAGGAGGTCGGTGTAGCCAGGCGCCTGGTAGCTATGGTATTTGGAGCGTTGTTGGGACCTCATAGAGAAGTAGGTGCGTGCCATTCCCCTATTTCTTTCTCCTCAAGGTTTGGATCGTATGGGTCTGGGAACTTCAACCGCCCCGTTAGCATAACACCCAATGAGCTAAGTACAATTATGGCGGTGCCGATATGGAGCAGCGGGTTGCTGATATGTCCAAGTATCATCCCGACTATCCACGCTGTACCCACCAGGCTTACGATCAGAATATGTGGAACGAACAAGATGGAATTCTTTGGAAAAAGCTTGACATAAACGGATTTGTTTTGTATAATCTCTGCGTAGGTGTGATAATTAATCTCCGTTAGACATGTTTGTAAGCACGTAGTACAAAAAAAGTAAGATTTAGTTCATTGATTGCTACTAGGTTTTGTGAAGCACCTCTATAGTGCATGTCGTCATGTGTATTTGAAATTCGTAGACTTTTTTCATGTAGTGTACCCACACTCCATTACGGTATTATAGCGAACCGGGAAAGGGTTATACAACAACCTGTGGTCCCTGAAGCTACCTCTGAAGGCTATTTCAGGGTACCGGTTATAATAGGTAAGATTCTTGCCATTATCCCTCTATTCTCCAGGCACAATGAATGCGCTTGGAGGATACTCACTGCTTTTCCCTCTAGCAGGCGATGTGAATAGTTGGGGAAAATGAACCAGTCATACCACTTTTTAGGTTGGTTGACCTTTCCACGCCCGCCCAAAGCTCTAACATCTTGAATAGTAGTGGGGTCTGCTATTCTGCCTCGGACGAAGTCGCCCGTGTGTCATTGTGGATTGTCATAGATCACATGCCATAATGTGCTTAATTCTGATGTCGCAGCCAATGTTGATCCCCGGCAACTTAAGAAAGCCTTAATGGCGTCTATGCATCATGGTTCAGGTTGCCTTGTGAGTAGGCCAAGCTGAATCACTACAACTATGACGCTATAGCCGACTGTTGATTCCTAACTTTACTAGGATATCTCCATATATGTCTATTTTTGCGTCTGATAAGTACTGTTGCAGCAATTTCTGAACACAGGGAGGATAAAGGCATGGAGGCACAAATATTGGAACATGAAAATACTCCTATCCGTGTACTAATAGTCGATGATCATGTAATTCTGCGTCAGGGAATCCGCGTGATGCTGAAGGAGGAAGGTAATTTCGAGGTTGTAGGAGAGGCCGAAAATGAGAGAACTGCTCTCTCGCTAACCACGGAGTTAAGTCCTGATATTGTCTTACTCGATACCTTTCTGGGAACAGCCAACGGATTGGACATAGCAAAGCAGTTGCTGCGCCTTTGTCCCAATACCCATATTGTGTTATTCGCCGGTTCTAATGATGAAAAACTTCTTTTCGATGCTATACGCATCGGGGTACATGGCTATTTGCAAAAAACATTGTCCATAGAGGATTTGTGCAAAGCCCTCCGTGCTGTACAATGTGGCGAGCGAGTTCTCGGTGACTCCCAAGCGGTTACACAAGTGGTGATCGAGTTTCATCGACTGACCAAAGAGCAGAATCGCCTATGTCATGGACTCAGCATGGAGGAAACCGAGTTAGTACAACTTGTATCGCATGGATATACGAATAAAGAGATCGGAAGGCAAAAGTTCTGGAGCGAGATCACGGTCAAACGTAAGATGCAGGATATTTACCGTAAGCTACAGGTCGCTGACCGGGCACACGCAGTAGCAGTAGCTATACGCCAAGGCCTGATCTGACCACGAGATGAATTGAATAGAAAGGAGACGATCATGACAGAGTGTCCACAGTGCGGAACCATGAATGAAGATGACGTCAAAAACTGCAAGAGGTGCCGCATCAATATGTACTGGGCCTTCCAGCATCATGAGGAACTGACCGCAATACGCGAGGCGAACAAATTAGCAGCCCGTCCCGAGACGCCTTCCTTCTTGGTTGAAACCAGCCAAAGAATCGATGAAGGACCCACCGTCGGTTGGCTGCACAACACGATCAAGAAGTTTGGCTTCAAAGGTGCAGGTAAAAAGGTCTCTACAATGGCAGAGTGAAGATACAATTTGGGACATAGAAGTTAAAAGGATGGAGATGTGTTTGTAGGGGCAGCCTTACTGCCCCTACAAACACATCTCCACTTGCGGCATATTCATCATAGCAGGTCTATTTCCCCAACTTCTTCTGCCGTTCCATCTCACGTAGTTCTACCCTACGTATCTTCCCGGAAATCGTCTTGGGCAGGCTGTCCACAAACTCGATCTCACGCGGATATTTGTAGGCAGCCGTGACCTTTTTGACGTGTTCTTGCAGTTCGGTCGCTAACTCCGGCGAGGGCGTGTAGCCAGGTGCCGGAATGACATAGGCTTTGACGATCTCGCCGCGCATCTTATCGGGACTGGCGATGACGGCTGATTCGGCGACGGCGGGGTGTTCTTTCAAGGCACTTTCGACCTCGAAGGGGCCGATGCGGTAGCCAGCACTGATGATCACGTCGTCGGCGCGGCCTACGAACCAAAAATACCCGTCATCATCTTTATAGGCGCGGTCGCCGGTGATGTACCAGTCACCGCGGATGCAGGCTTGTGTGGCCTCCGGGTTACGCCAGTATTCCTGGAACATCCAGGTAGGACGCTCTGGCTTGATGCGCACAGCAATGTCACCTTCTTTATTGGGTGGCAGTTCGTTGCCATCGTGGTCAATCACGCTGACATCAAAGCCAGGGGATGGTTTACCCATGGAGCCGGGCTTCACGGGTATAGGAGGGAAGTTGGCGCAAAGCAGGACGGTTTCGGTCTGGCCGTAGCCATCGCGAATAGTTAAGCTAGTGCTTTTTTCCCAGGTGCGAATAACTTCAGGATTGAGTGGCTCGCCCGCTCCGACGCAGTGGCGCAATGCCTTGGGGAGATTAGCCTTGAGATACGCCATTGGCTCATCCAATACGAGCGTACGATAGACCGTGGGTGGGGCACAAAACGTAGTTATAGCATACGCATGCAACATCTCTAGCGTCTCAAGAGCATTAAACTTGCCACGCGCATCCTGGATGAACATGGCCGCACCCATCAGCCAGGGGCCGAAAAGATTAGACCACGCTGCTTTTGCCCATCCAAGCTCACCGACGTTCCAGTGCAAGTCGTTCTCGCCCAGGTCTAACCAGTATTTCGCGGTAATAGTGTGCCCAATAGGATAGCTAGCATGGGTGTGCAAAACCATCTTGGGATAGCCAACCGTGCCCGAAGTGAAATAGATCAGGCATGGATCATCACTGCGCGTCTTCTCCCCGGTGAATTCGGGCGAAGCATCCAGCATCATGGCTTGATAATTGAGCCAGCCATCACGAGTAGCACCCGCGTGTGTATGCTCAGCCAAGATTGTCACGCGCACCGTAGGACACTGTTCGCGCACCTGGTCAAACTTTGCTGCACCCTCGCTATCGGTAATAATTGCGATAGGCTCGGCAATTTCTGAGCGGAACTGTAAATCTTTGGGCGTCAACAATGTAGTGCAGGGGATAGGAATGGCCCCCAACTTGAACAGGCCCAGAGCAGCTTCCCACCATTCAGGAATGCGTGGCAGCATAAGTAACACCCGCTCGCCTTTGACAATACCCGCGTTGGCAAAAGCATTGGCGGCACGGCTGGAGTGCTCAGCGAATTGGGCAAAGGTGACCTGCTCTACCTCATTGTTTTGTCCAACCCAGAGCATAGCTAGCTTATGGGGGTCTTGTGCCCATTTACCAACGACATCGGTAGCAAAGTTGAAATATTCGGGGACTTCCAGTTGAAAATTGCGCCGTTCGGCCTCGTAATTCGTCATATTTGGGGTCTTGGATGTAGTCATATACACAAAGCTCCTTCCACGGTGGAATACATTAAGATACACAACGTCATTGTCAGGCTACCACCTCTTTGTATCATACCATGAAAGCTTGCTGGATGCAGAGCCGGCGCAAAATGGAATGGCCCAGCTCAACATCACAATCCCCACACAAAATAGTGACAGATGGCCTATATATCACACCCTCTGGCATACCTATGATACAATTGGGAAAAGGTTGTTGAGTATACCCGAGAAAAACAGCTGGTATTTCAGCGACCTGCATGCCTCTTTCCTGGCATCAACGGACATTTGACAACCGACTGGATATTGATCTGGCGCTCGCACAGAGCACCGTGTCCGTTGGTAGCTCAATCCCAACAATTGTGAAACAAGGAGTAACTGAATGCACGTTAAACTCGATTCCCTTGCAGAGAAGGGCTATGCTATCCTGCGCGACTACGATGGTCCACCCATTCCTGAAGAAGAATGGATGAGCCTCGAATATATGGACTGGAAAAGTGGTGGGGATACCAATTTTGCGCCCATTGCTTCCGCCTTTGGCGAAATGGAATGCCACGGCTTCTGGGATCACGGGAAACCCGACAAGGATGGCATGTGGACAAAGAATGCCGAAATGTGTCCCACGTTAGTACAGTGGACGAAGAATGTGGCCGCCAATTTCGGGCGCGTCCGCATCATCAAGCTCAATCCCAACACAGAGGCGGAGACGTTTCACAACCTGCACCTCGACGACAACAACCGTCTCAATCCCGATGGCGAGGGCTGGGTCGTGCGCGTGTGGCTGGAGCTTTCCGATGACCCCAATTCGTACATGATCCTGCGCGAAGACAAGAATGATCCCTCGACCGAGTCTCGCATCTCGATGCCCAAAAATCGCCAGCTTGTCATCGACTCGCAGCGCCTCTGGCACGCCGCGTGGCACGCGGGAACAGAGCCGCGCTACGCCTTGATCGTCTCGTTTGAGAGCGGTGAAGCCCTGCGGCACTGGATGGAGAGCCAGGCTCAGCAGGCTCATGCACCCTCCGGTGTGCGATGAATACGTTTATCCGATGAAAAAGAGCAAGAGCGGCAGTTCGCGAACTGCCGCTCTTGCTCTTTTTCATCAACCATTAATTATTATGGGTTAAAGCGGGATATTGCCGTGTTTCTTAGGAGGATTGCTGTCCCGCTTGTTTTTCAGCATCTCAAGCGCGGTTATCAACTTCGTCCTGGTGAAGCGCGGCTCGATGATCTCATCAACATAGCCGCGACTGGCCGCGATATAGGGGTTGGCAAACTTCTCTATATATTCGGCAATCAGTTCTTTGCGCCGCTGATCAGCGTCCTCCGCCCTATCGATCTCGTCCTTGAACAGAATATTCACCGCTCCTTCAGCGCCCATCACCGCGATTTCCGCCGTGGGCCAGGCGTAATTGATATCCCCGCGCACATGCTTGCTATTCATCACATCATAAGCTCCCCCGTAAGCCTTGCGCGTGATCACCGTGATCTTGGGCACCGTGGCTTCGCAATAAGCATAGAGCAGCTTGGCGCCGTGGCGAATAATGCCGTTATGCTCCTGGCTCACTCCCGGCAGAAAGCCCGGCACATCCACAAACGTAATAATGGGGATATTGAAGCAATCGCAGAAGCGCACAAAACGCGCGGCCTTGTCGGACGAATTGATATCCAGCACACCGGCAAGCGCCCCTGGCTGTTGCGCCACAATGCCGATTGAGCGCCCATTCAGGCGCGCAAAGCCCACCACGATGTTCACGGCAAAGTGCTCCTGCACCTCGAAGAAGTCGCCATCATCAAAAATGTAGCCAATCACCGCTTTCATATCGTAGGGCTTGTTCGGATTGTCGGGAATGATGCTATCAAGCGCCACCTCCGAGCGCGTCGGCGAGTCAACAGGCGTGATCCTGGGCGGGTCATCAAGATTGTTTGAAGGAAGAAAGCTCATCAGCGTGCGGATCATGCGGATACATTCGGGTTCGCCGGGACAGGCGAAATGGGCAACGCCGCTGGTGCTGTTGTGTACCATAGCGCCGCCCAGGTCCTCAAAAGTGACATCCTCGTGAGTAACGGTTTTCAGCACGTTGGGGCCGGTGACGAACATATAGCTGGTCTCCTCCACCATGAAAATAAAGTCCGTGATAGCCGGAGAGTACACCGCGCCGCCCGCGCAGGGACCCATAATCGCCGAAATTTGTGGCACGACGCCCGAGGCCAGCGTATTGCGCAGAAAAATATCCGCGTATGCCCCAAGGCTGACCACGCCCTCCTGGATACGCGCTCCGCCGGAGTCGTTGAGGCCAATCACCGGCGCGCCGTTCTTCATTGCCAGGTCCATAATTTTGCAAATCTTTTCGGCATGCGCTTCCGACAGTGAACCTCCAAAAACGGTAAAATCCTGCGAGAAGACATACACCAGTCGCCCGTTGATCTGCCCATAGCCCGTAACCACGCCGTCGCCCGGAATTTTCTGCTCATCCAGGCCAAAGTCCGAGGAGCGGTGCGTCACGAACATATCCAGTTCGTTGAATGTGCCCGCGTCGAGCAGCAGGTCAACCCGTTCGCGCGCCGTCAGCTTGCCTTTTTTATGCTGGGTCTCGATGCGCTTTATGCCGCCGCCAAGCATGGCCTCCGCTTTCAGGCGCTGCAATTCAGCAACCTTCTCTTGTGACCCTTTAAGTTGAGAGGAATCTTGTGGGGTGCGTTCACTCGTGGCCATCGACTTCATCTCCTAAATAAATTCTTAGCGATGTTGGCTGGCTAGAAACTATGGTGGCAGTATAGCATGGATGATGAGAAGGTGTCTAATGAAG
>WNGK01006429.1_pt1 | contig 12888 bp, 8 predicted proteins | sample 5400601 | NCBI WGS metagenome assembly WNGK01 (sample SAMN13153376, study PRJNA577476) | soil metagenome | isolation source: 60 cm soil or saprolite under Garry oak tree replicate 1 | place: USA:California | collected 2016-06-15 | reverse complement strand
ATACGCGCGGCGGATAAGCTTCTGGAGATTGCTGACCAGCGGGAACTGCACCGCGCGCCGCCCCGACGGCGTCTCGAGTGCAGGCGCATAGGCAAGGACCCGATTCCGCAGAAGCATCCGGATACTGTAAACCGCCAGGAACTTTTCTTCGACCTCGAGGTCGCGCCGGAAGCGGTCGAGGAAACGCACCACGCCGTCCTTCCCCATGGCGCACACCATGGCCCGTATGAGCGCCCAGGGAATCCGCCGGCCGGAGATTCTGAAATCCCCCACGCCCTCGGAACACTTCAGGAAGGCGAGAATCAGCCCTTGGTCTTTTACCGCGGCAAGCGTGTTGCCGATGCACTTCGCGCCCTGGCGGAGATCGGTGTCCATTGGAGAAGAGTCTGTAATCACCACGTCGGCGGGTTCGGGCACTTCGACGCCGTAGATTTCGCGCGCCAGGCGGATGCCTTCGCGATGCGCGAGCTTGGCGTCGCCGGCAAACAGGCGAACGATTTCGTTCCGGGGATTCAACACCGCGTTGATGATGAAGACCTCGGCGGAAATCATCCCGGCCGCTTCTTCGAGGTCTCTTCGCAGAGGATTCGCGTTCGGGTCGGCGCCAATCTGGGCAAGCTCCGCGCCGCTCGAGCCGCAGAGATGGTTCGCGCCGATGGTTTCGACACCCGCGCAGCCGGGCACCAGGTTTTTCAATCCCCCTCCGAAACCCGCTAGCACGTGCGGCTCGATCGAGCCGATGGAGATGATCAGGTCGGCTTCGATCAATCGCCGGTTCACGAGGACGCGCGTTCCGGCTCGCGTCATGCCGAGAGACGAGAGCCGCGACGGGTCGCGCGCGTCGTGGTTCTCCCAACGGAGCCGAGCCAGCGCTTCCGAGCCGATTTTCTTCCGCAATTCCTCTTCAACCATCGCCCGGTGAACGCCCAGCGCTGTCACGAGCAGGGTGTTCGAGATCTCCACGCCCGCGCGCTCGAGCTCACGAAGAAAGTATGGAAAGAAAAGATGAGCGGGAGTGGGGCGGGTGAAATCGTCCACGACGATGACAACGCGCTTGCCGCGAAGGTTGCGGGCGGCCATGGGCGCCGCGCCAACGGGCTCGTTCATCGCGCGCAGGAATTCCTCTTCGACGGACGCCGAGGCCTCCACGGACTTCGGCAGCGCATGCGCGATCACGCGCCAGGTGCGCGGCAATGCCAATTCGATTCCGGATTCTCCCCACGGGAGACGAATTTTCATAAGCTAGTGAATTCTGCAAGATAATGCGGCTCGAACTGCGCCGCGTCGACCGCAGCCGGAAACGATTTGGAACCGGCGCGCATGTATGGAAACCCACGCGACCACCGTGAACTCGGCGATTAGAGCTTAAGGCTGGGCCCGAGTCAAATCGGCGGAAGGGCATCGGCGGCGGTCGCGCGGGCTTGGTTCCAATGCCGGCGGCTAAGCCGGTAGAGCAGGTGGCGACGGAGCGCATGGCCGGCGGGGAGATTCGGGTGGTCGAAGTCGTCGGCCGGATCGTGCGTCATGCCGAGCTTTTCCATGACGCGCACCGACCTCTGGTTGGCGGGAACCGTAAAGGAGACGAGCTCGTTGAGCCCGAGCCCTTCGAATGCGCAGCGGACAATCTCCCTCGCGCCTTCGGTGGTTAAGCCCTGGCCCCAGTGCTCGGCCGCGAGCCGCCAGCCTATTTCAACACAGGGCGTGAACGGGGCCTGGAACCTGGGCACCGCCAGGCCGATGAAGCCGATGAAGGAATGGTCCGCGCGGAGTTCCGCCGCCCACAGCCCGAAACCGTGCTCGCGGAAATGCGCCTCGATTCGGTCTGCCAGCCGGTCGCTTTCCTCCCGCGTTAAGGGCGCAGGCATGAACTCCATCACGCGCGGGTCGGCGTTCAGGCGCGCGAACGGAAGACGGTCGGAGTGGCGCCATCGCCTGAGAATCAGCCGCTGGGTTTGAAGGCTGACCATGCCGCAAGAATATCAGGCGCGCGCAACAGCGGCGCAGCAATAAGTCAAGCTCGTCGTTCGCGGCGCGCGCTCCCGCATCTTCCGCGTCTTTGGCAATCAACTCTCCTGGTGAAGCGGAAACGGCATTACCACCCCCTTGCCCCCTCCTCAGCTGAGGAGGGGAGCGGGGGGTGGTCAAACTCCCCTCCTGATTCAGGAGGGGGTCAGGGGGTGGTCAAGTAACCTTTGATAGCCTCCAATACCGCTTCCGGGTTCTCAAACACCAGCCTATTTTCAAATCTCGCCACGCGAATGTTGAGCTTCTTCAAGAACTGCTGGCGGCGGAGGTCATAATCAGAGCGCGCAGGGTCGAAGTGTGTCCCGCCGTCGAGTTCGACCGCCAGTCGACACTCAGGGCAATAGAAGTCCACGATGTAATTTCCAATGCTGTGCTGCCGCCGGAACTTCTTGCCACTGAGCTTTGAGGCTTTCAATGCTTTCCAAAGCGCCGCCTCGGCCGGTGTCAGTGAGTGCCTCAGGTGGCGGCGCGCTTCCTTCAATTCATTCCGGTTGTGAATTCGCGGACGCGGCATCACCACCCCCTTGCCCCCTCCTCATTTGAGGAGGGGAATCGCGAAAATTCTGCCCTTGATTTTAGCTCTACTTTGGAGCTCCGGACGAGAATCCCTTAACTCCCCTCCTGGCTTAGGAGGGGCTGGTCAAACTCCCCTCCTGATTCAGGAGGGGGTCAGGGGGTGGTCGAACTCCGTCCCAACTAAGGAGGGATCGGGGCTGGTCAAACTCCCCTCCTGATTCAGGAGGGGGTCAGGGGGTGGTCAGGCTCCCCTCGTAGTCTCGGATCGGGTTCGCAGGTGATCGCAACGCGCTTCCGTCTTCATGTAGAATAAGCGCCATGGCTTCGCGAAAGATAGAACATCCCGAGACGACGGCGGCGTGGGAAGAAGTCGAGCTGATCGTCGAGGGCGAGCATTCGGACCCGTTTCACGTTCTCGGCGCGCACCCGGTCACAGTCGAGGGCAAGCCGGCGGTTGCGGTGCGCGCGTTTTTACCCGGCGCGGCGAAGGTGTGGGTGATTCGAGGCGCGGTCGGCGGGGCGGCGAAGGATGAAAATTTCGGCGTACCGTCACCCGGCGGTTCGCTGCTACAACAAATCCACCCGGAGGGTTTTTTCGAAGCAGTATTCCCGGGCCAAACGCAGGTCTTTCCCTACCGCTTGCGCGCCGAAGACAGCACGGGGCACACCTGGGAATTCGAGGACCCGTACCGCTTCCTGCCCGTGCTTACGGATTTCGACCTCCACTTGCTTGGCGAGGGGACGCACTACCGCAACTGGGAAAAGCTCGGCGCGCACATCGTGGAGCTCGGGGGCGTGGCCGGTGTGGCCTTCGCCGTGTGGGCGCCGACCGCCCAGCGCGTCAGCGTGGTGGGCGACTTCAACGTCTGGGACGGCCGCCGACACCCGATGCGCGCGCGCGGCGGCTCCGGCATCTGGGAGCTTTTCATCCCAGGTCTCGTCGAAGGCGATATTTACAAGTACGAAATCAAGGCGCGCGATTCGGACCGCATTCTCCTCAAGGCCGACCCGTTTGCATTTTTTTCCGAGGCGCGGCCGAAGACCGCTTCGATCGTCCATGACATCGACCGCCCCGATTGGATTGGCGCGCGCTACGAATGGCACGACCAGGAATGGATGAGCGAGCGGCCACGCCGCCAAGCGCTCAGCGCGCCCATTTCTGTTTACGAAGTGCACTTGGGCTCGTGGCGGCGTGTTGCTGAGGAAGCGAACCGCCCGCTGACGTATCGCGAGTCTGCGGAGCAGTTGGCCGATTACGCCGGCCGCATGGGTTACACGCACGTGGAGCTGCTGCCGGTGATGGAGCATCCGCTCGACGAATCTTGGGGTTATCAGGTGACGGGATACTTCGCGCCCACCAGCCGCTTCGGCCCGCCCGAAGACTTCATGCACTTCGTGGACTGCCTGCACCAGAAGGGAATCGGCGTGCTCGTGGACTGGGTGCCGGCGCATTTCCCGACTGACGCGCACGGCCTGGCGGAATTCGACGGCACGCACCTCTACGACCACGCCGACCCGCGGCGCGGCGAGCACAAAGATTGGGGCACTCGCATCTTTAACTACAGCCGCACGGAGGTGCGGAGCTTCCTTTGGAACAGCGCCTTGTTCTGGCTGGAAAAATATCACGTGGACGGACTTCGAGTGGACGCCGTCGCCTCCATGCTCTACCTCGACTACTCGCGCCGGCCCGGCGAATGGATTCCGAACCCCTATGGCGGGAACGAGGATTTGGACGCCATTTCGTTCTTGAAGCGCTTGAACGAGCTCATCCACGAACGCCACCCCGGCGTGCTGACCATCGCCGAAGAGTCCACAGCGTGGACGGGCGTGTCTCGGCCCACCCAGGTCGGCGGGCTGGGCTTCAGCCTGAAGTGGAATATGGGCTGGATGCACGACACACTGCTCTATTTTTCAAAGGATCCCGTCCACCGCAAGTTCCACCATAATAATTTGACGTTTTCACTGCTCTACGCCTTTACTGAAAATTTTGTCCTCGTCCTCTCGCACGATGAGGTCGTGCACGGCAAGCGCGCGCTGCTCGCAAAAATGCCTGGCGATACTTGGCAGCAGTTTGCCAACCTCCGCGCGCTCTACGCCTTCCAATACGCCCATCCGGGCAAAAAGCTGCTGTTTATGGGCGGCGAATTCGGGCAGTGGATGGAATGGAATGCAAACCAGAGCCTCGACTGGAACTTGCTCGACTACGAACCGCACCGCGCGCTCGAACGTATGGTGGCCGATTTGAACTTGCTTTACCGGAGGGAGCGCGCGTTCTACGAAGTGGACTTCGATTGGACCGGCTTCGAATGGGTGGATTTCCACGGCGCCGACGAGTCCGTAATCGTCTTCTTGCGACGGGCACGCGACCGCGACGACCACTTGGTGGTGGCGTCGAATTTCACTCCCGTGCCACGGCCCGGCTACCGCATCGGCGTCCCGGAGGCGTGCTTCTATGCCGAGGTGTTGAACACCGACGCCGTTGAGTACGGCGGCAGCGGACTGGTGAGCGCGCCAGGGCGCCAGGCCGTCGCGCAACCCTGGCACAATCAGCCCTGCTCGCTCGAGCTAGATTTGCCGCCGCTCAGCGTTGTCCTCCTAAAACCTCAACGGGCGCTCTAGGGGCGGGCCCCAAGGCATGCCCTTCGGCCGAATTCGCCATCCAAGTCGAGGCCACGACGACGAACGCCGATCGCGCGACAATGTAGCTCAGGCAGGAAAGATGGACGCGCAAGAACAAACACTTCGCCGGCGAGTTCGCGCGGAACGCGGCTGGAGTTTCCTCTGGGCGCTGATGCTCTGCTGGGCCGTATGGCGCGCGCCCTGGGCGCTCTGGTCGGCGCCTCGACCGCCCCAGAACGTCCCGCAGAACCGCGCCGAGCTTCAAGTGACGGTGCGCGATGAAAACGGCGTGGCGGTCGTGGATGCAGCCGTCACGCTTACCGGGCCGCCACTCGAAAAGAAGTTCTTCGCGCGCAGCGATCAGGCAGGCCGATGCGGTTTCAAGGACCTCGCGCCGGGCGCCTATCGGCTGCGAGTCGAGAGGGAAGGGTACTACGTATTGACCAAAGACGGCATCGAGGTGAGTGGCGCAGTGGCGCTCGACGTGACTCTCCATCACCAGCAGGAGTACGTGGAGAAAGTCAACGTGGTCGCATCGCCCCCCGCCGTGGATCCGGCCAAGATCACGGCGAGCGAGAAGCTTACCAGCCGCGAGATCATCGACCTGCCCTTCGAAGTTCCGCGCGACATCCGCTATGCGCTGCCGATGCTTCCCGGCGTGCTTCAGGACTCGACCGGGCAGCTCCACCTCGACGGCTCATCCACCCGGCAGATCAGCGATCAACTCGACGGGTTCGACATGACGGATCCCGTGACAGGCTTGTTTGAGATGCGGGTCAGCGTGGACGCGCTGCGCTCCGTCGAGGTCGAGGCCAGCCGCTATCCCGTGGAAGATGGCAAGGGAGCGGGAGGAATCCTCTCCCTGCACAGCGGCATGGGCGATGATCACTGGCGTTTTACGGCCACCAACCTCCCCCCGTCGCTGAGCGAAACGAAGGGGCTCCACATCAATACGTGGACGCCGCGGGTGAGCGCCTCGGGGCCGATTCGGGAGGGCAAGGCTTGGTTGCTCGACGCCATGGAAGGAGAATACGCCATTGACCTCGTCAACGAACTCCCTGCCGGCCAGGACCGCAACAGCATCACGCGTTTCGGCAACCTCGGCAAGGCGCAAGTCAACCTCTCGCCCTCGAATATTCTGACGGGAAGCTACCTGGTCAACTCGTTTCATTCACCGCACCTCGGCCTGACGCGGTTCAATCCGCTCCCGGCCACGATCAGCAAATCCGATTTCGCGGACCTGGTGAGCTTCAAGGACCAGCAATACTTTTCGAACGGCACGCTGGCCGAGGCGGGCATCGGGCTCGGCCGTTTTTACGACAGTTTCTGGCCGATGGGGAGCGCACCTTACATACTTCGTCCGGAAGGCTCGAGCGGGAACTATTTTGAACGAGGGTCGAGGCGAGCGCGGCGACTGGAAGGCATCGCGAACGTGATTTTCCCCGAGCTCGGCCGCCACCAATTCAAGGTGGGGATGAATCTGGCGCGCATTGTGTACGACCAGTCCGATAAGCGGCACGGGTACTCGATTCTGCGGCAGGACGGGACGCTCGACCGGCAAGTGAACTTCGTGAACTTCCCGGCCTTTCAGCGTAATAATCTTGAGCTCGCCGGCTACGCGCAGGACCGCTTCACGCCCACGCCGCGGCTTCTGCTGGAAGCCGGGTTGCGGCTCGACGACGACGAAATTCTCCGCCGCGCGCTCCTCTCCCCGCGCCTCGCGGCCAGCTACATCCTTTCCGCCGACGGAGAGACCAAGCTCGTGGCCGGTATCGGCCGTTATTACGACCGCACGAATTTGCAATTCGTTACCGCAGGCCTCGACGGACTGAGGGCCGACTTCTTCTACGACTCCACCGGGACGACGCTTCTGTTTCCGCCAGTCGAAACGCGATTCCTCGCGGACGCGCGCTCGCTGCGAGAGCCGTGGTTCTTGAACTGGAGCGCCGGCGTCGAACGAAAGCTTCTCCCCAAGACCACTGTCAAGCTGGAATTCATCCAGAAGGTCGGACACGACGAATGGGCGTTTGAAAACCTGCCGGCGGCGACGCAGGGCGCCTTGAGCGGCTTGTACAACCTCGAAAACATTCGGCGGGACCACTATCACGCCGTCACCGGGACGGTGCGCCAAACCTTCGGCCATGGCAACACGATTTTCGCCTCTTATACGCACTCGAGCGCGCGCTCGACGGCGGTCTTGCCCTTCAGCCTCGATAGCACGCTCTTCAGCCAGCAGGAGGGTGGACCGCTTCCCTGGGACTCGCCCAACCGATTCGTCTCCTGGGGCTTCGTCCCGCTCGTGAGGGGTTACGAGCTGGCGTATTCGGCGGACTGGCATGACGGCTTCCCCTTCAGCTTGTTCAACCAGGACCAGGAACTGGTGGGGGCGCCGGGCTCGCGCCGCTTCCCGACCTTCTTTACGCTGAACATGGCCCTCGAGAAACGCGTCCCGGCGTTTGGGTTCCTATGGGCGTTGCGCGGGGGCTTCGAAAATATCACCGGCCGCCACAACCCGAACGCCGTGGACAACAACGTCAACTCACCAACGTTCTTGACTTTCAGCAGCGAGACCTCGCGCGCGCTCACCGCGCAAATCCGGTTCCTGGGAAAGAAATGATCCTTCGAATCAAAAGCGCCTTCGCTCGGGAATCCCTTGTGCTAATGTAAGGACAAATGGCGACGCTCTCCCGCGACACCAGCGACGAAGCCGAGGCCGTGCAGATTCGTCTGCTTCGCGCCATGCCGGTTTGGCGCCGGATCCAGCTCGCAAGCGAGCTCACCCAAGCCCTCCGAGAGGACGTGATGGCTGAGCTTCGCCGGTGGTACCCGCAAGCCGGGCCGGAAGAGTTGCGGCGTCGGTTCGCAACGATTTGGTTGGGGCCGGAGTTAGCCGCCAAAGCCTACGGCCCTGAACCTGACCCTCCGACGATCCCATGACCCCGAGGACGTCTCAGAGACCCCGGTCCAGCACTTTGGCGCAGTAGATACTACTGGCTTCCCCCGGCAAAGAAGGGTCGGCCTAAAGTCAAATAGCGCGGCGCAAGGAGGTCGTGTCGTTCCAAGGAGTTCGTGGGACGATGGAATCTGAACGACTCAGGAATAAGTAGTGCCGGGCACTACCTCGAACCCCAACACCCAGAAATCGCGATCAAAGGAAAAGATTTTGAAGATACCCTCGCGGAGCATAACAACAGCGCATAGCGCATCATGGAAGCTCAACTTCTGGTCTCTGTATTTCTCCAATAGCTCCCGCGCGGATTTTTCGTCATTACTATCGAATTCGAGAAGCTGAAAGTCCCCTCCCCTCACGTAGTCATAGCGAGTGAGAGCCGCCAGCAAACCCTCATCGTAACGGACGCGGGTGAATAATTCATGGGTCGTGACATTCAGTGCAAGCCAGGTGAGCCCCCTGGCGCCTTCAAAAAATTGACGTGCTAGGTCGTGGTACTGGTCTTTTGGGTTGAGAAGCGCAATCACGGCCGAGGTATCGACAGCAATCATTCGACCATAAACGATGCCATTCATCGTTCAAGCAGATTGGCTTTCGTGGGATTCGGCCTGTCGAAGGCGGACGGTTGGGGAAATTCCCTCGACTACACGATACAGCCGACCATCGATGACTCGGTATAGCCCAGGCGGGAGAATTGCGTTTGTATCGGGCTGCGCTAGCGGCGCCGACTCTTCGGAAAAATAGTTTCGCTCCTCTTCCGCGGTCGAGACCGACAATTGTTCGGTAATGAATTCTCTCATTTTGTTATACCCTTCGGTTCTTTGTTGTGGATCCAGCCCTGAGAAGTGAAGTCCACACTATATTGGCGCGGAAGACCTACGATCAAGGGCATAGGCTGGCCGGGTGGAAGTTGCACTTGGACATTGGGCGGGATTGCCGATTGTTGCCGGATTTTGGCGCGCGTTTCAAACAGATAAGACCACGCCTTCGAGTCTATCGCGGCGCCTATGAACCGAGCCTCCATTGTGGGCAGGTCGCCCAAACGTGCGCCTAGGAAAAATGGCTTCCTTAGGTCGAAGTCATCCTCGTAGCTTCGAAGCAAATCATCAAGCAATTTTGCCAGGTCTTGATTGGCAAATTCAACCTGCGGGTTGCCCAGTATTTCGCGCGCCTCATCCCGGTTGATCATATGCAAGTGCGAATAGAACCTGCTGGTCAACGATTCGATAGCTTTTTCAATATCGCGACCCTCGACGGGATGCAACATAAGCAGGTTCCTTGCCAATTGTTTGATCTGCAAATGAACCCGGTGAACGTTTCCTAGCGCGAGTGGATGCACCAATTTGGTAAGCCGCTTTAAAAAGGGACTTAGCAGTTCCTTATCCAGGGGAGGGGCATCATTATTGCCTCTCCCGAATTGGTTAAGCACAAAATTCTTGTACTGCTGTACGTCCTCTACACTTATCGCGAGCCTGTTCCGCTGCTCGTTAGGGTCAATCGGGTTGAATTGGTTGCCAGTACTCGGGTCGATCGGGCTCAGCTCAGAGAGCGGAGTCATGACAATTTGCTTAGATCCCAGCGCCAGAAGCGTACCCGCACTATGGCAACGAAAGGGGATCAAGACGTGGAAGTCCGGATCGAATTCGCGCAGTAAGCTGGCAATGGGCCAGACGGCGTTTGTGTCGCCGCCTCTTGTGTAGAGACAAAAATCCACCTTCTGCCCTGGCTGAATCGTCTCTTTTAGTATTCGAAAAAGCGGCTCTTTCGCATCGGGGGTGAAGTGGGTTTGCAAGCCCGCCGTTTGCGGAACACTGTCCCGGTCGAAATTGATAAAACAGATGAGGGCCCGACCGTTGCGCAATTTCTCGATCTCCTTTATTACGACTTGTCGCTGTTCGAGGGGCATATAGGCTGCCTGAGAGCGCTCGGTTGTCCCGTACTGTATCAATTCATTTTACATTAGCAAATGCTCTCGAAGCAACAGGCAGCGCTCGCCTTCCGCACGTTCGGTGCCATCGAACGTTTGAATGAGACCGCTAGCGGGCGACTACTTTCCTTCAAGCTCATCGGCCAGCGGGCCCGCCTCATAAAGTTTGCGCAGCGCTTCCGTCATGGCGGCGGTATCCACAGCCACGGCGCGGTTGTTCTCGATATTGTAAACGTAATCTCCGACCAAGCCCTCGATGTTGCCATCGAAGATGAGCCCCACGATTTCCCCCGCGCGGTTGATGACGGGCGAGCCGGAATTCCCGCCGATGATGTCGCAGGTGGAAACGAAATTCATGGGCGTCGAGAGGTCCAGTTGGTCGCGGCGGTCGAGATAGCGTTTGGGGAGATCGAACGGGGATTTCATGCCGAAGCTCAGAGCGCGGTCGTAGAGGCCGTAAAGCGTGGTCAGCGGCGGCGCTTCGGTGCCGTTCATCGGGTAGCCCTTCACGGTCCCATAGGAAAGCCGCAGCGTGAAGGTGGCGTCCGGGTAAAGCGACTTGCCGTAAACCGCGAAAAGCGCCTTGCCGATTTTTTCTCCAGCAGCGGTTTCGACGCTCTGGACATTGTCCTCGACCCATTTGCGCTCCACGCGCACCAGAGAGTCAACATTTCGGGCCATAGCGATCATCGGATCGGTAGAGGCGCCGACGGCAGCTTCCCCGCCTTCGACGAGTGATTTGCGGAGTGCCGGGTCGGGCATCTGTGTGCCGGTGATGAGCGCCGCGGCTGCGTCTTTCGGCGTACGGCCGTCGAGCACCGTCTTGATGAACGGGTCGTCGGGCCCCAGTTCCTCCAGGGATTCCTGAAGGCTGTTGGCCAGGAGCGCCTCTTCCATTCGCGGGTAAACCGGGGCGGGCGAGAAAAGCCGGAACTGCAGCGAGGCAAGCTGGGACTCGTGGAAGCCATTCAGCCGCTCGCCGTCCGGCTTCTTCACCTCCGCAACGTACTGGACGATGGTCAGCGCGGTTTGCGCCATGCTGGAGGCCGCAACACTGCGGAACCGGAAAGTCTTGAGGCGGGTGAGGAATTTCTTTTCAGCGCCCGCGATTTCGTCCCAGGCGGAGTCGTATTCTTTTTTCCACTCGGGATTCGCCTGCACACGAGCGCGGAATTCCTGCTCATCTTTCTGCTTCTTGGCCATTAGGCTCTTGTCGAGCAAGCCTTGGTAGCGGCCCTCCAAGGCCTTGAGCGTGTTATTGATTCCGAAAATCATGCGCAGCGCTTGGCGGGCCTGTTCCGGCCCTTCGGACGAATAACGCTGGAGCACCTCCAGCCGCCGGTTCAGGGTCTTCAAGATCATGGGCAGGAAAACGTCGCGCTGGACTTCGAGCTCGGCGAGAGTATCCAGGCGCGAGGTCGAGCCCGGGTTGCCCGAGACAAAAACCAGCTCGCCCGCCGCCGGCCCTTTGGGATTCCACTTCAGATAGCTCGAGCTTTCGACCGGCCGGCCGTTTTCGTACACGCGAAAAAGCGCCATGTCGAGGTCGTAGCGGGGATAAGTAAAATTGTCCGGGTCGCCGCCGAAGAAGGCGATCTGGCGCTCCGGGGCGAAGACCAATCGCACGTCCGTATATTTCTTGTAGCGGTAGAGCCAGTACTCGCCGCCGTGATAGAGCGGAATGACTTCGGAGCGCAGGCCGGTCTTCTCGAGACTCTCGCGCTCGATCTTGGCGATCTCGGCCTGCCGCGCGTCAAACGCCGCCTTGTCGCTCATGCCGGCCTTGACCACGCCCACGACCTCCGCCGTGACGTTTTCAACGGACATCAGGACGTTCAGCTCGAGGTCCGGGCACTTCAATTCCTCCTCGGATGTCCGCGCGTAAAAGCCGTCCTGCACGTAGTCCTTTTGGGGCGTCGAAACTTTCTGCAACTGCCCGAAGGCCACGTGGTGATTGGTGAGGACCAGGCCGTGGGGACTGACGAACGAGCCCGAGCCGCCGTCGTTAAAGCGCACGCTCGCCAGGCGCACGTGGTCGAGCCAATCTGCGGTCGGCGTGAAGCCATAGAGTTGTCCCAGTTGCTTGCATGTTGTCGAACGTCCACATGCCCTCTTCCGCCAGCATGAGCGACGCGCCGAGAACAAGTAAACCGGCGGCGAGGGTCAACCAAACCAGCGCGTGTGCGGTTCCGTGGGTCCTTCTTCTGGAATCCATTCGATGTCCTCCCGGATTGATAATTTTTGGAAGAGGGCCAGTGTGCGGGAGCCGAGGCTCGTTTGCAAGCGCCAAGTTCGCCGTGCGATGAGTCCATGTTGGGGAATTCGGGGGGGAGGAGTTCGACCGCCTGCCCTCGCTTCAATTAACTAAGTAGATATGCTATTTGGCCATTTTTTATACAGCTACCGGGACTCTATGAGGGCTACGGATAGGCAATTCAAGCTAATGTCCAGCCACCACTGGCTGAGTTTTCGGCTCCGAATTAAGACTAAGTTATTGAAAGCACAAGACTTCACCAATGCGCATGATAACCATTTATGTTTCAATGATTTGTGCACATCACGCGCAGTCAATCAAAAACTGTGTTGCAAACAAAGAACCTATTGGCTTCGTTTTGCACTTTTTGGTTGTTGTGCGAACGGCCCTTCACACGGTCCCACCCAACATCCCGGTCTTCCTCTATAACACAAGTAGTTAACAAAGTCAAGCGCTATTTGGCTAGAGGGTTTTGTGTCTCCGGGCCCGCATTCCTGCCCTGTGGCTCTTGATTGTGCATTCTCCGGTGCTCGCTAGCCTCGCCGTGACCTGCGCCCGACGAGCCCGGTACGATTATCCGCGCCCTTAGACCGGCTT
>WNGK01008503.1_pt1 | contig 12889 bp, 9 predicted proteins | sample 5400601 | NCBI WGS metagenome assembly WNGK01 (sample SAMN13153376, study PRJNA577476) | soil metagenome | isolation source: 60 cm soil or saprolite under Garry oak tree replicate 1 | place: USA:California | collected 2016-06-15 | reverse complement strand
GCAGCCGCGCTGATCCTGGAGCCAGCGCCGCAGACCGGGGGGGTAGCTGGTTTGTCTCCCTCTGACAGTGCCATCCCGGTGAGCCCTCCACACGCCAGCCAGGAGCCGCGCCAGCCACGAGAAGCGGGGCCTCGTGAGACACATCGTCCACCCGAAACGGTGGAAGCATTCGCGGCTGAACCTGTCGGCATGCACGAGCTGGAACTGATGCGCGACTACGGGCGGGCGCAGGAATGGGCGGCCCTGGTGATCGGCAGGGAAGAGATCATCCCTGCCGGACGCGCGCACTGGTTAGACTTTGTCTGGCTCTCTCACCAGCCAGAGCAGCAGCGCCGCGTGTACGAGTATATCAGGGGGTGGAGCCAGCTCTCGTGAAGAGACTCTTGGGCCTGTGTTGCCCACGGGTTGCGCAACGAGATGACAGCAAACAAGCTCTAGGAAGTTGATGATCGCTCCAAGCCATTTCATCATTCTTGTCAGTTTGCTTGCAGCGACTTTCGCTTGGTTCCAAGACAGAAAGATGACAATTCGTTAAAGGCAGGTCCAGAGCCAGTTCACTGAGAAGTGCATCTCGTTGCGCAACCCGTGGGTGTTGATGATCACGTGTTGCTCTTGGAAGACAACCTGGTTCGTATCGCTTTGGCACGCTGGTCGACGTGGTTTGACGGTTTAACGATCAGCTATGAGAGTGATGACATCACCGTGTTACGCGGCCCGATCGTCGATGAGGCCGCGCTGCATGGGATATTGATCAAAGTACGCGACCTGGCGTTGCCGCTGCTGGCGGTGAGCCGAGTTCCTGAAAGTAAGAAGAGCGATTGAGTGACAAACCTGCTCTCGGTCCAAAGGATGGGCAACTATGAACCAAGTAAGTGATGTCGTCAAAAAGTTTGTTGAGGATTTCGAGCGAGGGTAGTCTCCCTACTCCCTGCTCTTCTCTGCGAGAGGATGAAATGCTTTTCCTCTTGATGCTGATCGAAATCGTGCTTCTGAGTTCTTTGGAAACAGAGCAACAGCGGCAGATATGCGAGAAGAGTAAAAGCCTGGAAGATGTACTTTTTTTCGGGGAAGCTTCAGAAAGGAGAACGCTTCATGCAACCTCATCAGCTTGTTGGCACCTGGAAACCGCTCTTCTACGAAGCTCGCTTCTCCGATGGCCGAGTCGACTATCCGTGGGGACGCGATGCAGAAGGCTTGCTGATCTATAGTGCGGACGGATATATGATAGCTACCTTCTGCAGTGCGAATCGTCCGCGTTTTGCGTCCGACGATTTGGCCCGAGCCGATCCCAATGAGTATGCGCAGGCAGCCCGCACCTATGCCTCCTATGGAGGGTCGTATGAACTCCAAGGGAACAAATTGATCCATCACGTCCTGGTGAGCCTCTTTCCCAATTGGGTGGGACAGCCGCAAATCCGAGTGATTGAGCACCTGCAAGGAGATCACCTAACGCTGGCGACTGAGCCCATGACGTTTGCGGGTCAGTCTGCTCAGGGCTTTTTTCACTGGAAACGCGCTGAAGAAGCAGGGCGATAAGGGAAACAGCTTTGCAGAACGCAGCAGCTTTTCGAGCAGAGAGATGGTCAACTGCCCTGTCTCCCTCTCTGCGTTGAGCAATCTCCGCCTTTTGCGGCTCTTCTTCTTCCTTGCAACCATGGTCCAGTTCTAGAAAACTGTCTTGCCCCCTCATAGGGCGATTGTTTGGAATGAGGCCAAGGAGGAAGGGAATTGGATCAGACACGTCTTGCTCCAGCCGGGTCATTTTGTTGGAATTCCGACTGCCTAGAGTATGCTCAAGTGGGGCATCACAACATTCGCAAATTCGGACAGACAGCCAAAGGAGTGCAACGCTACCAATGTAAGACATGCAAAAAAACGTTTGCGGAACGAAAGGGACCGTCTTTCACGGCTGCCATCATGCACCACAAACCATCCTGGACTGCCTCGCGATGCTGGCCGATGGCCCTAGCAGGGCCTCGATCCATCGCATCAAAGGGGTCAAAGAAGAGACTGTAGGTGAGTGGCTGCAACGATCCGCTCAGCATGTGGAAGAAATCGAGGCGAGGCTCGTAGCCAATTATCCCGTCAACCGTGCGCAACTGGACGCGCCTCCAGAAACCACCTCGGGCACAAGGGCGAAAAAGGGGGCACCAGGAAGAAGCAGCCCGAGGTGGTTTCTGGAGGGGTACAAGGATCGCGATAGACAGTCGGCCGCGCATCGGGCGTGCTCTTGCCAAGACGGAGGAAGAAGTGGCACTCCAGCTGATGGCCCAACTCAAAGAGCGCGGCCATCCCCAGGCACCGCCAGCTCTGGCGACCGATGGGCAAGGCAGCTACCGGGAGGCGATGCTCCAGACGTGGGGACAGGTCCCTGAATACGGAGGGCGAGGCAGGCCTCCGACGCAGAAGCAGCCCGGTCCAGACCGGCACTATCTACAAGTGGTCAAAGAGCGCCGTGGCAGTCGGCTCATCGGCAGCAGGGCTGACCGATCATATTTGGACGGTTCAAGAACTTTTGATGACGCTGGTCATACCTACCGCTATCAACACGCAATAGGGAGACTACCCCTTGCAGTGTTCTTACCCAACAGGTATACTAGAACTGGCGAAGAACTGTTGGGTAAGAACCTCTTCGGTGCACATGCCGTGGATTATCTCACGAGAGGGATCCGATGCCGAAAGTCCCCGCCTATACGCTGGCCTGGTCGCCCGTGATAGCGGCCTACGAACTCTACCAGACCCGTGACCGCGAGGAGCTCGGGATTATCCCTGACAGCCCGGAATGGTTTGCCTGGCTCGATCAGGTGTCCTCCTTTGTCTTCTCCGGTAAAACCGGCCACTATACAGCACGCAAGGAAGCCAAACAGCGTGGTGATCGCTACTGGTCGGCCTATCTTACAATGGGCGAGCAGCTCACCAAAAAGTATCTAGGCAAGACCACTGACGTTACCCTGGCACGGCTGGAGCACATCGCAGGGCTGCTGAGTACTACTCAGACTGCCAGTGTGCAACGCGGACAGGAAATACCATCACTGTCTGCCGAGAACGAGGCTCAGATGCCAGCTCATGTCTCTCTAGCAGCCAGAGGTGCGAATGGTGAGGTGGACGCGACCCGCCGTTCCCTGCTTGCCCAGCGGCGCACTCCGCTTGATCCCCTTCTGTTAACCAAGCTCCATGTGCCGCGGCCGCGGACGCACCTGGTGCCCCGCTCTCACTTAACCGAGCGACTCCAGCAGGGAGTGGAGCGTGCGCTCATGCTCGTCTCAGCGCCTGCGGGCTTCGGCAAAACGACGCTGCTCGCCCAATGGCTCGCCCAGAGCGATATGCCTGTCGCCTGGCTCTCGTTGGAAGCGGAGGACAACGATCCCACCCGTTTTCTCTCCTACCTAATTGCCGCCCTGCAGACGCTGGATGCGCAGATTGGAACAACTGCGCTCGCGATGCTGCACACGCCGCAGCCCCCGCCACCAGAGACCGTGCTGGCCGTGCTGACCAATGACCTCATGAGCCGTGAGGGAGGAGATGTTGTCCTGGTGCTGGATGACTACCACACCATCACCGCTGACCCCATTCAGCGGGGGATGACGTATCTCGTGGAGCACCTGCCTCCGCAGCTGCACCTCATCCTGGCCACCCGCGCTGACCCGCCACTCTCCCTGACACGGCTACGGGCAGGTGGGCAGCTCGCCGAATTGCGTGCCGCCGACTTACGCTTTGGCACCGCCGAAGCGAGCGCATTTCTCCAGACCGTCATGGGGCTGGACCTGGAGGCTTCGGCCATCGCCACCCTCGAGCAGCGCACGGAAGGCTGGATTGCTGGGCTGCAACTGGCCGCCCTCTCGCTGCAGGGCAGAGCCGATGTCTCCGCGTTTCTCGCTGCTTTCACCGGCAGTCACCGCTTTGTGCTCGACTACCTCTCCGAAGAGGTGCTCGCACGGCAGGACGCCTCGGTGCAGCAGTTTCTGTTGCACACCTCGATCCTGGAACGTCTCAGCGGGCCGCTCTGCGATGCGGTGACAGGGCAAGAGGAGAGCCAGGCGATGTTGGAAGCGCTCGAGCGGGCGAACCTGTTTGTGGACGCCCTCGACGACGAGCGGGGCTGGTACCGCTACCATCACCTGTTTGCCGAGGTGCTGCGCGGCCACCTGCAGCAGGCAGAGCCTACGTTGCCACCCGTCTTGCATCGGCGTGCCAGTGCCTGGTATGAGCAGCACGAACTGCCTGCCGAAGCAGTGCAGCATGCGCTGGCCGTTCCCGACGTCGAACTCGCTGCCCGCTTGATCGAACCGATCGCGCTCCCCGTTGCGTCCCGTGGTCAGCTCTCCACGGTGCTCGGGTGGATGAACGCGCTGCCCGAGGCGCTGGTACGCACACGCCCTCTCCTCTTTGTCCAGCAGGCATCCTACCTGATGTTCACCAATCAGTTAGAGGCGGCCGAGGCCCGCCTGCAGGAGGCCGAACGGGGTATCCGGGAGGAGATGCCTGCCGAGCAAGCACGGACCATCCGGGGCACCGTGCTCACCATCCGTGCGGGCATCGCCAATCTCTCTGGCGACACCATGCACGGAGTCACCCTCGCACGCCAGGCGCTGGATCTGTTGCCGGAAGCGGAGGTGATCCTTCGTATGGGTGCGCTGGTGACCACGGCCCACGCCTATCTGACGAGCGGGGATGTGACGCCTGACAGTGAACGCGAGGTCGCAGCCGCGGATGCGTTGATACGTGCCGCGGGCAACCAGCTTGCAGCCTTGAGCAGCATCCCTTTGCTAGCTCGGCTCTACGTCCTGCAAGGCAGGCTCCGGCAGGCCGCTGCCACCTATGCACAGATGGTACAGGTAGCAGGACCACGACCGGAAGGGTTGCAAAACATATTCAGCATCAGCAGCCTCTCCTACTATTTCGGCCTGGGCGACCTGCTGCGCGAGTGGAACGATCTGGATGCGGCTGAACGCCACCTGTTGCAAGGCATGGCGCTGATCAACGAAAGGCTACCGATTGAACCCTCCATAGCGGTCCTGGGCTACACGGCCCTGGCCCGCCTGCAGCAGGCGCGTGGCAACACCCATGCAGCTCTTGCGACCCTGGACGCCTTGGCGCGCCAGGCCGAGCTGCGTCACTTCGTTCCGCACCTGGTGGCCCAGGTGGCCACCATGCGGGCGCAGCTCGAGCTGGCGCAGGGCAACCTGGCGGAAGCTATCCGCTGGGTGGACACCAGCGGCCTATCCGCCGAGGATGACGACTTGAGCTATCCCCGCGAGGGCGAGTACCTGGCCCAGGTGCGGGTGCGCATTGCCCAGGGACGTAACGACCCGACGGCTCCTTTCCTCCAGCACGCCCTGCACCTGTTAGATCGACTGCTCCTGGATGCTGAGGCCAAAGCACGCATGGGCAGCGTGTTGGAAATCCTCGTGCTACGTGCGCTGGCCCTGGAAGCACAAGGGAATCGAACGAGTGCCCTCTCCACCCTCGAACGGGCGCTCGTATTCGCCGAACCGGAGGGCTACCTCCGCCTCTTTGTCGATGAGGGTCCACCGATGTTGGCCCTGCTGCGCCATGCCTATGTGCGTGGTATCGTACCGGGTTACGTCACCACGCTGCTCTCCGCCTTTGGGGAGCAGAACCTCTCAGATCTCCCCCTCACCTCTGCTCGCCCCGGTTCACTTGCAGAACCGCTCACCGAGCGCGAGCGCGACGTGCTGCGACTGCTGCTTGAGGGAGCCTCCAACCGCGAGATCGCTCGTCGCCTCGTCCTGAGCGTGAACACGGTGAAGCGGCATGTCTATAACATCTGCGGCAAACTCGGTGTGCAGAGCCGCACGCAGGCCATCATTCGTGCCAGAACAGTCAATCTCCTGTAGTTTACCGCTTCCCATCCATGTCCCCCGCAAGAATCACCTCACATCTACAACTTTGGTGTGTGGTATCTCACCCTTCTCACCAGCTACACTCTGCATAGACATCACGATGTGCCGATGAGAACAAATCTGCTTGAATACTTTGTCTTTGGATAACTGAAGAACGGATTGGGAGGAACGTGTTGAAAGACCGAATCAACACTCTCAAGGAGAGAATATGCAACAGGTGATAGAAAATCATGATCGTTACGTGCGTTGTCCTCGAGGAAGAGAACCTGCCAGGGGTCTGTTACGTCTGGCCGTCCTCGGCTCGCCCGAAGTGTATCATGACGGAAGCCGTCTCACCTTTGCCTTGCGCAAGGCACAGGCCTTGCTGGTCTACCTGGCGGTCGAAGGCGGCATGCATCCGCGCAGCAAGCTGGCCGCATTGCTGTGGCCCGACAGTGAGCCCCAAGATGCACGCAAGGCCTTGCGCAATGCCATTGCCCTGCTGCGCAACCTGCTCGCCGACGCCGGCACCTCTCCTGCTGAGCACAGCTATCTGCTCAGTCAGCAGGATCTGCTCGGCCTGAACCCGCAGACTCCGCTTGAGCTTGACCTGGAGGTGGTGCAGCAAGCCTGGAAACAAGCCCAGCTGTTCTCCACGTTCCCGTCCGAGGAGCAGCGTGCCTCCCTGGTCGCCCAGGTCCAGCACGCCCTCTCCCTGGTGCGCGGTCCCTTCCTCGACGGCTTCTGGCTGCGCGAGGAAGCCCCCTTTGACCAGTGGCACGAGCAGCAGCAGCGGCAGTGGCAGGTGCGCCTGCAGTTCCTGTGTGAGCGGCTCTCTTCCTGGCAGGAGGCCGGCGGGGAGCTGGATCAGGCCCGCGCCACCCTCATCCGCTGGCTGGGGCTCGATCCGCTCGCGGAGGAGGCCTACCGGCGCCTCATGCGGGTACAGTTGGCGCTGGGCGATCCCAGTGCTGCCTTGCAGGTCTACGTCACCTGCCGGGCGAGGCTGGCCGAGGAGTTACAAGTCGAGCCCTCGGCGGACACCATCGCCTTGGCTGAACACATTCGCGCCACTGCGGCTGCTCGCCGGGGGAACTCCCCAACCCGTCCCTCTACTGCCATTACGTCAGGGGGCCGGTCGACAGGCGAGCTGGTGGCTCCGCTGGTCGGACGGGCCGCGGCCTTTAGCCAGCTCGTGGGGAGCTTTCAGCAGGCGCGGGGTGGGCAGCCGCAGGCTGTGCTGCTGGTGGGCGAGGCGGGCATCGGCAAAACGAGGCTGGCCGGCGAGTTTGTGGCCTGGGCCCGGGCCCAGGGTGCCGAGGTGCTCAGTGGGCAAGCCTTCGAGATGGGGGGACGCTTGCCCTATCATCCGCTGATAGAGGCCGTCAGGCCGCGGCTGGAGGCGGAAAACGCGCCGGAGGACCTGCTGGAGGACCTGTGGCTGGCCGAGCTCTCCCGCATCCTGCCGGAACTGCGGGTGCGCTACCCCGATCTGCCGGCCCCCACCGAGGATGAACTGACCGCCTGGGGGCAGCTGTTTGAAGCGGTGGCGCGGCTACTGGACGCCCTGGCCAGGCAGGCGCCGCTGGTACTGCTGCTGGATGACCTGCAGTGGGCAGATGGAGCCTCCCTCGACCTGCTGCGCTACCTAGCACGCTCCTGGCAGAGGCATGGCAACCGGGTGGTGCTGCTGGGCACGCTGCGCAGCGAAGGGCTGGAGTTGAACCCGCAGCTTTCCGCCCAGCTCTCTGACCTGGGGCGCGACCTGCCGCTGACGCAGGTGTCGTTGCAGCCGCTCAGCCAGGCGCAGACCCTCCAGCTCCTGGAGGCCATCACAGGGGAGGCTGAGCATGGGTCAAGCAGTGGAGGTGAGAGGAGTGAGTACGGCTCTGCGCGGCCCGCCACAGCCGGGCCAGGGGCAGAGCCTTCGCCTGAGCTGGAGAGGCCGCTGGTCGCGCTGGGCAACGTCCTGTTTGCACAGATGGGTGGGCAGCCGTTGTACCTGCTGGAGACGCTCAAGCTGTTGCGCGACCGGCAGTGGCTGGTGCCACAGCTGGCTGCTGATGGCACCTGGCGGCTGGTCCCGACCGTGGACCTGGCCGCGGCCGTTGCCCAGGACCAGTCCCGGCGCGAGCTGTTGCCGCCCTCGGTGCGCGCCATGATCCTGGCACGCCTGGCCAGGCTCGCGCCAGCCGCGCGCCAGGTGGTGAGGGCCGCTGCCGTGCTGGGGAACCAGGCGACGACGCAGCGCTTGTGGCAGGTGGCCGATGTGGGAGTGCAGGCAGGCGTCGAGAGCCTGGAGGAGGCCGTCGGAAGTGGCATCCTGCGCGAGGAGGAAGTTGGGGCAGGCCACCCAGGCCGCTATCACTTCGCCCATGAGCTGATGCGCGAGGTGGTCTACACCGAACTGGGCGAGGCACGGCGGCAGGTCTTGCACCAGCGTGCCCTGGCGAGGCTGCAAGCTGAGGGAGCAGCGGCCGCCGAGCTGGTGTATCACGCGCTCGTGGCCGGGGAGGCCGAGGCCGCCTTTCGCTCCAGCGTGCAGGCCGGGGAAGAGGCGGTGGCCGTCTTTGCCGTCGACGAGGCCATCAGGCACTACGAACAGGCCCGCGTCTTGCTGCAGGAGCACGTGAAGCAGCTCATGCCGGAACCGGAAGTGGAACACCTCTACGTCTGCCTGGGGCGGGCCTATGCCTTCCAGAATGCCTGGCAGCAGGCCCAGCAGGTCTATGAAGAGCTGCTGACCTATGGGCAACAGCACCAGCTGCCCGCCCTGGTCTGCATGACCTTGAACCGCCTGGCGATCGTGGTGGTCCAACAATCGAAGGACAGGCCTAAGGTGCAAGCGCTGCTGGAGGAAGCCTGGCGCATGGCAGAGGCCAGTCACGATCAGTGGGCGCTGGCGGAAACGGCATGGAACCAGGCCCAGATCACAAGCATCGTCTGGTACGATCCAACGCGTGCCTTATCTTATGGAGAGCAGGCACTGGAGCTGGCACGAGGCATACACCACAAGGAACTGGAAGCCAGAAGTCTCTCCGTGCTCGGATTGATCCATTTTCGTGGAGGAGACTTTCAAGAGGCCATACACTGTGCGGAAGCGTCCCTGGCGCTGTATACAGCACTGGGCTACGAGCAGACCGCTTCGCGGGAGCTTTCCGTTGCAAACCTGCTGATTGGTTCTCCTCTCACCCAACCCTTGACGAATCGTGCGGCAGAAACCTTGTGCTGGGGGCTGCTGGCTTTGGCGCAAGTGCATGCTGGGCAGGTGCTGGGCAGCATTCGCAGTGGCCGCAGGGCGCTCGCGCTCGCGCAAGAGAGCAAGAACGGCTGGGCACAAATCCTCAGTACGCTCGGCCTCACGCATGGATTGCTGGACGCGGGGGCCTATGAAGAGGCGCTCGTGCTCGTGCAACAAGCTGTCGCCCTGGCGCGGACCCTTCCTCCGAATATAAACTCCCAGCGCTTTCTCACGGCTCTGGGAAGTACGTATCAAGCCGTGCAGCAGTGGGAAGAGGCGCAGGCGGCCCTCAAAGAGGCAGTAGCCGTGGCAGAGACGTTAGACCTCGGACCATTGCGCGTGCCCACCCTTTCGCGGCTGTGCATGAACTATGCTCTGGCAGGGGAGTGGGAAGACGCCTACCGCTATGCCGTGAAAGCCATCGCCCTCCGCAAGAGCCATGATGTGGCATTGATCGTGCTGGATTTCTACCGGCAGTATGAAACGGAGGCCTTGCTGCATGCGGGGGATGAGAGGCAAGCGAGAGCAGAAGTGCAACGACTGGGGGAACGTGTGGGACCCTATCAGCGCTTCCGCATTGCCTACCTGCGCTCGTTGGCGGTGCTGGCAGCGTGGGAGGGGCACAGCGAGCAGGCCATCGACCACCTGCGTGAGGCAGTCCAACTGGCAGCAGAGATCGGGTTGCCAGCAGAACGCTGGCAGATCCAGGCGGCGTTGGGCAGCTTGTATCAGGCAGAGGGCGAGCAAGAGCAAGCGCGCACCGCGTTTGGGGAGGCGGCGAGGATCATCCTGGGGCTGGCCGAGGGCATCAAGGATGAAGCGCTGCGTGCGCGCTTTCTGGCCGGGCCGCAGATTCAACCGCTGTTGCAGCAAGGCCAACGCGAGGCCTCCCCGGTGCCGAACGACCACGCGGAGCCGAGCCATCATCGTCCTCATGACCTGGAGAGCGAAAAGGACGTTCTGTGATGTGTACTAGCTACTTAGGATATCTGTTCCAAAAAGAGCACTCATACTGGCTCTACCAGTGCTTTTTCTTAGCAAACGACGAACCAGATACGTGGCTTGAAGATTTCCTGCATACCTCCATCCTTCCTGATTTTGGAACGGATAGACCAAGTAGCCAGCACAGGCTTTCATGGCCTCGAGATTTCCGAAGCGCACAGTGCTGTCGCGTTCTCCACCAATGAAGAGCACCGGCTGTTCCACTCTCAGTTCACACAGGTGAGACATTCTCGCTCCATATTCGTGCTCACAGGGAGGCTGTGGCGGGAATGACCTCCCGACCAATGATCTTGAGCGGCTCAATCCGGTAGACCTGCGGAACCACGCCCAGGACCGTCTGAATCCCCATCGAGGCGAGCCAGCGCATCTCAATCGCGTCATAATCGCGACCCTCGGCTTCACAATGCTGGCGCAGCACCTCCAACTTCTGCGGGATCTGCGGGCCAGGTTGCAGATTGCAGGCATCGGCATAGCGTGCGACCAGCCGCAAGGTCTTTTGTTCGCCGGAGCCTGCAATCAGAATCGGCGGGTGAGGACGGCTGAGGCTCTGCGGGAGGTTGAATGGACGCTCGATGCGGTAGTACTTTCCCTCGAACGGACGCTTGTCGCCCTGTTCGCCATGCCACATACGCAAGCAGGTCTGGAGCATCTCCTCCAACCGCTCGTAGCGCTCTTTGAGTGGAGGGAAGGGCAGTCCCGAGCCACGTGCCTCCTCTTCGTAATCGCCAGCGCCAATGCCCAGCCACGCACGGCCACTAGAAAGCACATCCAGGGTGGTGACCGTCTTGGCGAGCAAGATGGGGTGCCAGTACGGGCTTGCCGTGGCCAGGGCGAGCAGCTTGATGCGGCTGGTGTGGGCAGCCAGGTACGTCAAGGTCGGATAGCACGAGGGTACCTCGCGCTCTGGCCCGCCCAGATAGTGGCTTTGCCACACATGGTCCATGGTACTGATGCGGTCAAATCCGGCGGCCTCAGCGGCCTGCGCGATGCGGACCAATGTCGGGCCAAGCTGACGCGCGCCTTCTGGCCAGGAAAAATCGTAGAGATGCAATCCCAGTTTCATAAAGCAATGCCACCTTTCTTCTCGATGAAGATCTTTTCAGCCCCTTTCACCAGGGGTCAGCAGAAATTCATCCCTGCTCGTCATACCCAGAGCTTAGCCAATCGGCTCTTTGTCCCGCACCCTTTGGTCCACCATCCCCAGTTCGGGGGTGCGTCTCATCCGCGAGACGAGCGCACCCGCTGCCAGACCGAGCAGCAGCGCGACCGCCATCACGATGAGGGAGCCGACCAGGTTTGGCTTGGTAGTCATCAGAAAGACCAGGCCAAGCAGCAGGGTCAAAACCGTCGTGCAGACCGTGGCAAGGACGGGGTCGTCGATGTGTCGCTCCAGGGCTTTAGAGAGCTCACCCCCAGGCGCTTCACGCGCCAGCTGTTTGACGATAGCGCTCCTACGTGGCGCGATCAGGGCGGCACTGGTGGGGACCATCAGGAGCAGGCTGATGAGCGCGACGAGAATCCAACTGGTCAGCAGGCTCCATGCCGTGAGGGCCAAGTAGAGTCCGGTGACGAGAAGCAGCACCGCACTGGCAGCAGAAAACGGGGCTGACAGGTCGTTCAGATGGATGAGGGAACGCACCTGCTCGACGCGTTGCGTCCGCCGCAAGCCCAGCAGGATGAAGAGCCAGATGCCAATGCCGAGAAAGTAGCCGATGGCTCCGACGATATGCAAAAACAAGACGACGGGATAGATGCTCATGAGAAGCTCTCCTTCTTTTCAACTGTCTTGTCAATCCTTTATTACACGATGATGAGTGCGAAATGGTGACCGTGTGATATGCTTGCTACGATGTGTCTCGAAACCGACCGCAGCCTGTTGAAAAACTCTGAATAATCTCATCAGTCCACGTATGCACATCAAAATCTAAGCGTGAATGAAGTGCCCAAATGGGCTAAAGTCATCAATATAGGCATTTTTCAACAGCCTGGACCGTTTCTTGCGACAAATGATGAGGTGTATTCAGAGGGAAGACAGGAGAGATGCGCAGGGAGGCCATGAAGAGTCGAGTTGTATCATCAATCGTGTCAAAATCAACGTGTCAGAAGTCCAGACTTGCGATGAGTATCTGAGACAGAGAGCACGGTTGATTTCCCGAGGAGTTTGAGGTGACCTCCTGACAAAAAGGCGAGAGACCCGGTCCAATTTGCAAGCTGCCAGTGGAAGAAGCCTCATCAGGAGCGGCGTGGCTCCAAGCGCTCACGCCGCTTCCCACCATTGGCGCCGAATTTCCATGTTACCCCTCAAAATCTGCTCACATTTCGCCCAATTTACCACCAATGCCTGAAGATGACTTGCGAAGCATCCCATCATTTCTAGAGCTTCATGGAGGGAAGAAGACAATGATGCACCAAAAGAGCCAGCATGACGGGCAGACAGGTGAGGCTACCTCTCCTTCTCTGAGGGGAGGATGTCCTCTGTTGCAAGAGTGCATCTTTTCTGGTACTCAAGGTCTCAAAGCCCTTCGCAGGGGCATGGAAGACAGATAAGAGCTGGGAAGCACAGAAGAAGAACGCTTCTTTCTCATCACTTACGCCTGGTTGGGTTACGTTCCGATTTCATAAAAATAGTGTAATGTATCCCCGGGGATACATTACACTATTTGACGACCGGAACCGACGGGTTTCCAGTCCTCTGTCACCAATTTGCTCCCTCTTGCTTGAGCCGTCTGGAAACCTGTATCAAAAGCTCCAGGGCCTTCTAGTTGAAGATGAAAAAGCGCAGAGAAGCACTTCTCCTCTGATA
>WNGK01021457.1_pt1 | contig 12891 bp, 13 predicted proteins | sample 5400601 | NCBI WGS metagenome assembly WNGK01 (sample SAMN13153376, study PRJNA577476) | soil metagenome | isolation source: 60 cm soil or saprolite under Garry oak tree replicate 1 | place: USA:California | collected 2016-06-15 | reverse complement strand
CGACGTCGCCAACCTCCCTGAGCCGGGAATCAAGGCCAAGGGCATCTCCGAAAAGGCCATGATCGAGAAAACGACCGCCGAAAAACCGATGGCGGTCGAAAAGCCCGCGGAGAAATCGGCCGATAAGCCGGCGGAGACCGCGAGCATTCCTGCGGGAACGCGCCGGCACCAGCCGGCGCCGCGCGAAAAGGCCGTCACCAAGCCTGTTCCGGCGCCAGCGCAGCCTGCTGCATCGGCTTCCGCACCGGTGGTTTCCGCACCGGTGGTTGCCGCGCCAGGGACTGTCCCTGCGCCGCCGGTTGAGGCCGCAATCGTTCCGGAAGAGCGGCGCGATGCCAACGATCTCGCGCGTGCGGCGATTGAGCGCCTGCGCGGCGCCAACGACGGTACGCCGCGTGCGCAAGAATCCGCTCGCATCCCGGATGCGCCTCGCGCGCAGGATCCGCCTCGTGTCGTGTCGGCGTCGCCGGTTCGGCCGCTCCCGCCGCCGATCATGGTCTCCACGCCGACAGCCCAGACGTTCGATTCGTCCGGATTGTCGCAGATGAAGCCGCCTTACGCCGCGCGGATCGACGATCCGCGCCGGCCGACGCCGCCGGCCGACATTCCCGCAGCCTCTCCATCCTCGCCGCCGCTCGATCTGCATGCCGAGGCAGAGGAGCCTTCAAGGCGTGGACACACGACGGTCGCCGAAGACGTGCTGTCGGCGGCGAAATCGGTATTTCACGCGGTATTGCCGAAAAAGCTCATCGACTAGCTTAGTACGCATCGTAGCTCTGGCCGGGCTTGCCGCCGACGCGGGCAAAGCCGTTTCGCGCGGCTTCGTCCCTGGGGCGAAGGTTGATGGCGCGGCTATATGAGCCGGCGGCCTTGGTCTTGTCGCCGAGGCGTTCATAGGCAAGCCCCCGGGTCGTCCAGATCTGTCCGTTCTGCGGATCAGCCTGCGCCGCCTCGTCGAGATCGGCGGCGGCTTCCTTGATCTTGTCCAGCGCGAGGTAACTTACCGCGCGGGCCAGCAAAGGTTCGGCCCGCTGCGGCGTCACGCCATTTGCCGCGGTGAAATCGTCGATCGCAAGTTGATGTTGCTGTTCGCTCTGATGGAGCAGGCCGCGGCTGTACAAGGCTTGCGCGTTGTAAGGATCGAGCGCGACCGCCTGATCGTACTCGGCGCGCGCCTCTTCCGTTTTCCCGGACCGTGCCAGCGCCTGACCGCGCCTCGTGGCGGCTTGGGCGTCGCTCACTTCGGCTTCAGCCGGAGCCGCTTTCGGAACTGCCTCCTTTTCCGGCGCTGACGACCACGATCCCAGATCGAAAGAGCAGCCGCAAAGCGCAATCGCCACCAACAGCACCGGCGCGGACGCGCGCAGGCCCAAACGCGAAGCTCCGGACAAAGCAGAGGGAACCGGAATGGCCATCAATGCACAACACTCGCGCGCTTACGCGGTATTGGTAGCCCGGCGTGTCGCAAAATGCATTAGCGCCTATTCCGCAAAAAGTGGATACCGGTTTTGCCATTAGAAGACGCGCAGACTATCAAAGTAGAGCATTTTCCTACAGCATGCCAGATTCCGGTTTGCCGCTGGAAAATGCTCGGCGCAAAAACAATGACGCGGGCACCAAGGCCCGCGTCATCGATTCAAATCTCAAAAAAGGTAGCTCAGCGCGAGCCGCGTGGACCGGCGCCCGGACCGCCACGGCCGCCGCCCGGACCGCCGCGCTCTGCGCCGGGACCGGCGCCAAACACCGGCTTCGGCTTCATCGGCAGCAGGCCTTCGCGCTGCAGCTTCTTGCGGGCGAGCTTGCGGGCGCGGCGTACGGCTTCCGCCTTTTCGCGGGCCTTCTTCTCGGAGGGTTTTTCATAATGGCCGCGGAGCTTCATCTCGCGGAAAATTCCCTCGCGCTGCATCTTCTTCTTCAGCGCCTTGAGGGCTTGATCGACATTGTTATCGCGAACGAGAACCTGCACGCGGCATCCTCTTTCAATTGATCGGATTGGAATCTGGCAAAGCAAAAGGTGGCGACAGGCCGCGCCCTTAACCTTGCGCGCGGGGATGTACCAGATCAAAGCGGGAATGTCCACCAGCGGGAAAGTGATTAGGACAACCAGACGCGGGCAAACCCGGCTATTTGGTCCCAATCAGGCGGTTTTTGGCGGCATGGCCTCGAGCTGCGTCACATGTCCCATCTTCCGGCCAGGCCGCGCCTGACCCTTGCCGTAGAGGTGGACCGTCGTGCCGGGGACGGTGAGCCATTGTTGATAGCTATTGATGTCGTCCCCGATCAGGTTGGTCATGGTGACAGGGCCGTGACGAACCGGCTTGCCGAGGGGCCAGCCGGCGATGGCGCGGATATGCTGCTCGAACTGCGAAATCGAGGCGCCGTCGAGCGTCCAGTGTCCGGAATTGTGCACCCGGGGCGCGATCTCATTGACCAACAATGTCGGCCCGCCGACGCCGGCCAACACGAACATCTCCACCGCGAGCACGCCGACATAATTCAGCGCGTTGGCGATGCTTTCCGCGATGATGCGCGCCTGCGCCGCCAGCGCATCGGAGATCGCAGCCGGCGCGCGCGAGATTTTCAGGATGTGGTCGCGATGTTCGTTTTCGGTGACGTCGAAACATTCGACATGGCCGTCGGCGCTGCGCGCCGCGATCATTGAGACCTCGCACTCGAAGGGAACGAAGGCTTCCAGGATGGCGGACTTGGTGCCGAGGTCCTCCCAGATTTGTCCCGGATCGTCGCCGTCGCGGATGATCGCCTGGCCCTTGCCGTCATAGCCGAAGCGTCGGGTCTTGATCACGGCGGGTAGGCCGATGCGCGAGATCGCGGCATGGAGCACCGCTGCCGATGACACATCGGCATAATCGGCGGTGCCGATGCCTAGCCGTTTGATGAAATCTTTTTCGGCCAACCGATCCTGCGTGGTTTCCAGGATTTTCCGGTCGGGCAGCACGGGACGCCGCGCCGCGAGGATCATCGCGGCGGCGGCCGGCACATTCTCGAATTCGTAAGTGATGACATCGACGTCATTGGCGAACAGCTCCAGCGCCTCGACATCGGCATATTCCGCACAGGTCGCATTCAGCACCACGTCGAACGCCGGCGAGTCCGGGTCCGGTGCAAACACCTGGCATCGCAGGCCGAGCCGCGCCGCCGCCATCGCCAGCATCCGGCCGAGTTGTCCGCCGCCGAGAATTCCGATGGTGTCGCCGGGCTTCAGCTTCACCTGATTGGAGGCGGTCACGCCGTTCCCTCCGGGCGCTCGCCGACTGCCTCGGTCTGCGCCTTACGCCAGGTGGCAAGTTTGCCCGACAGCACAGGATCGTTGAGCGCGAGCACGCTTGCCGCGAGCAATGCGGCATTGATCGCGCCGGGCTTGCCGATCGCCAGGGTCCCGACCGGAACGCCTGCGGGCATCTGGACAATGGAATAGAGCGAATCGAGGCCGGACAACGCCTTGGATTCGATCGGAACGCCGAATACCGGAAGTTCCGTCAGCGACGCGGTCATGCCCGGCAGATGCGCCGCGCCACCGGCGCCCGCGATAATGATCTTGAATCCGGCGGCCTTGGCCGCCTTGGCAAAAGCAAACAACCGGTCGGGGGTGCGGTGGGCGGAGACGATGTGTTTCTCGCATGCGACGCCAAGGGCTGTGAGCGTTTCGGCAGCATGGCGCATGGTTGTCCAGTCCGACTGGCTTCCCATGATGATGGCGACGGGGGCGGTCATGCGGTCAATTCTTTTCGGGAATCCAAAAACATAGGCCGCAAGTATATGATCGGCCCGAGCTTCGGCAAGGCGTGGCAAGGGGTCCGGAATGGACTATCCTGTCTTGGTGAATCCCGGCAAGCCTTCTCAGGGTACTTTTCCGGATAGGTGTTAGGAGTAAGAAAAGGCCCTAACTGATAAGTTGCGCGTATTCTGGTCCAAAACCGGTCCCCTCTTGCGGAATACGCCCTGAGATGCCCATGAAAAAGAAAATCAAGGCGACCACCCCGAGGGGTGCGAAACGCCGAAAACCTGTCTTGGCGCAGCGCAAGGTTGCGCCGCGGCGCCCCTCGTGCGCTTCTCCGCACCGGCTCTCGGTTGCGCACAATGACGCTAAACTGACCATTCGCCGGCTCAGGACACAATTGGCGAAGGCGCTGGCCCGAATCGAGCAACTCGAGGCTTCCGCGGATACCGACTTCCTGCTCGACATTCCCAACCGGCGCCGCTTCGAGCGCGAACTAGACCGCTCGATCGCCTACATCAAGCGCTATCATGCAAGCGGCGCGCTGATCGCGCTCGATGTCGACCGCTTAAAACCGATCAACGACGCCTTTGGGCACGCCGCGGGCGATCAGGTGCTGAAGGCCGTCGTGGCCGTGCTGCTGCGCAACGTCCGCTCCTCCGACATGATCGGGCGGCTGGGCGGCGACGAGTTCGCGCTGCTATTGTGGAACATGAGCGAGACCGACGCGAGGGCCAAGGCGGCGTCGCTGGAACAAGCCATCGATGGCTTAAGCTTCACTTTTCGCGGCCGCACCGTGACGGCGGGCGCGTCCGCAGGTGTTGCCATCCTCGGCCCTCACGCGGAAGCGCGCCAAGCGCTGGAACAAGCCGATCGGGCGATGTATGTGCGCAAAGCGCAAAGACGCTACGAAGCGTGATCCAAGGCGAGTCTTTAGCTAGCGCAGGCAAAGCGACAGCGTGCCCACCAATTCGTGTTGGATGCGTCTTCTGGCGATCCCTACAACCCGCTAAGATCATCCGGCACGTTGCCAAATTTCTTGAGCAATCGGGCGTCGCCGAATTCGCCGATCAAGGGGTCACCGGTGCGACTGAAGGCGACTGCGCCGATGCTGCCAGCGGCCTTTGACAATATCTCGGCGCGCCGTAACGCGCCTGACGAAGTCTGACATTCTTCCGCCGCGCCAGCGACCGGCGAGCCGGCCTCGTCCTGCAGGAATGGCAGCGCGACGTAATAGGTGACATCGGCCATGGTATCGCTCCTGGTTTGATCGATCGATCAGGCGGCGTCGCTCTTGGCTCGCGGTAATCCTGTCGGAGCGAAGTCATTCGAAACCGCTGCCTGCAATTCCCTCAATTCCAGTTCCAGATATTCGTTCGCCATGATTAGCGCCTTGATCGTGCTGCGGAGGTTTCCGTCGCACATCGCGATCGCCTGGTCGCAGGCCTGCTCATAACGATCGACGCCGGACAGTGAAGAAGGGTCGGACATGGTGAAATCCCCGGGATGGCAAGAGGGAGGAAGTCATGTTCCTCTTTTGTTCTCATCAAGTCAAGGGGCGTCCAAGGGCACCAAATCAGCGGGCACCGCTTTTTTGCTTGACGAAAAGGGGCGGCATCGGCCGGGTAGGCTGAACCACGGGCGGTGCAAAAGCCCAAGGCGGGAAGAAAACAATATCAGGCGCTTAATGCGTGTTCAGGGAGTAGCTCGCCCGGGCGGTCAGGGCGCTGGCCACCGATCAAGATTGTCGCGACTTCCGCCACGTCGGGAGGCGGAAGATTTCTAACAAAACCCTACGGTCCGACTGATGTTGCAGGTGTACTGCGAGAAGTGACGGGCGGTTAGATAATCACACTGTCGTTCCGGGATGGTGCGAAGGACCAGAGCCGGAAGCTCGAGATTCCGGGTTCGCGTCGGAGCCTGTCATCGGGCGTGCTTTGCGCGGACCCGTTGGACGCAACCCGGAGTGACGAAGGTTACGCAATGATGTCAGGCGTAATCTGGTCTTCGATGAAGGCGATACGGTCGCGCAGCTGCAGCTTGCGCTTCTTCAGCCGTTGCAGCCGCAACAAATCCGGCGCGGGCGATTGGTGCAGGGCATCGATCGCCGCGTCGAGATCGCGGTGCTCCTGCTGCAGCCGTGCGAGCTCTGTTTCGAGTTCGCGCTCATCTTCGTCGGTCATGGTGCACGTTAGCCGAAAAACGCGACGAGGTTGCGAAAGGTTTGTGCAAGCCGTTGGAGGAATATCGTCCCTGCCGACCCGGATCGCAAGCTGGCGCTGCGGTCCAGGGGAACCAGCCTGGTTCCGTGCTCACGGTTCGTTACATATGATACCCAAAACTGAGGGTGCAATTTTCGATATCCATCGACAGATTCCCCGGCTCGTGTACACTGGCTCGCCCGGATCAGATCTGAGGTTCAACCCCACCGAGGAGGCTCCATATGGCAATTCAGGCGCATCTCGTTGAACTGGAACGGAAACACAAGAATCTCGAAAACGAATTGCACGAAGCCCTTGTGCACCTTTCAACAGACGACCTGCAAATTGTTGAGTTAAAGCGCCGAAAATTGATGGTTAAGGACCAGATCGAGCGGTTGAGGCATACCGCTGAAGAGACAGTGCACTAGCCAGCCTTGCAAGCACCACGCTCTCGCGCATCTTCAAGGGTGCACTTGCCCGGGCTACATCCGGGCTAGTTCGCCGACATAATCCGCGATTGCCAGCGAAGATGTCAGCCCCGGCGATTCGATTCCGAACAGATTGATCAATCCGTCGACGCCATGGTCGTACGGCCCCTGGATCAGGAAATCCTGTACGGCCACCGCCGGCGGCACGATCTTCGGGCGAATTCCTGAATAGCTCGGCATCAGCGCGCCATCCGGGAGCGTCGGCCAATATCGCCGGATCGCCGGGTAAAACCTGGCCGCCCGCGCCGGATCGACCGCGTAATCGATCGTATCGACCCATTCGACGTCGGGACCGAACCGGGCCTGTCCCGCCATGTCGAGGGTGAGGTGCACGCCGAGCCCGCCGGGTTCCGGCACTGGATAGATCAGGTGCGAAAACGGCGACCGGGCGCTGCAACTGAAATAGTTTCCTTTTGCGAGATAGGCCCGCGGTATCAGGTCGATCGGCATGCCGTCGATGCCGCGCGCGACGGCGGCGGCGCCAAGCCCCGCGGCATTGACGAGAAGCCTGCATTCAAGGCTGACCGGGGCGCTGCCGCCGGCATCGAGCTCGATTCGATTAGCGGCTGCCTTGGCGTGTAGCAACGGCGTATGAAAGGCAAAGGCTGCGCCGGCATCTTCGGCATCGCCGCGCAGCGCCAGCATGAAGGCGTGGCTGTCGATGATCCCGGTGGAAGGCGAGAGCAGGGCTGCGTCGCAATTCAGCGCCGGCTCCAATGCTCGCGCGGCATCGCCAGAGAGGATTTGCAGATCGAGCACGCCATTGGCCTCGGCGTGAGCCCTGATCGACTGCAGTTTCGCGGTTTCCTTCGCCGTCGTCGCGACGATCAGCTTACCGCAGTTGCGATGCGGGACGCCGTGGTCGCTGCAGTATTGATACAGCGCGCGCTTGCCGCTGACGCACATCCGCGCCATCAGGCTCCCCGCCGGATAGTAGATACCGGCGTGGATCACCTCGCTGTTGCGCGACGAGGTTGCGGTGCCGATACCTTCCGCCGCCTCCAGGACGATCACCTCGCGGCCTGCCTGCGCCAGCCGCCGCGCGACGGCAAGGCCGATCACCCCCGCACCGATAACGACGCACTCAACTTTATCCATTCGCAGTTCGGGCCCGGCTATTCAACTCGACGCGCCTGTGATGAGTCGGCTGCGTTGAGGAACAATCGCATTCGCACACTATCGCTCTGCCGAAAATCCCTATTTAGAGCGTTTTCCGGACCGGTTTGCCGTTAGTGAAGCATTAATCATGTCAGGGCAATTGCCATAATTTAAGATACATTTACAAGTTGCTGGGGTACGCGTTTACCCGATCCAAACCCGTGAAGTCAGACACTCCGCCGCGGAAAATCGGCGGGTGATTGATGGCTGACAAGAATTCGTGGGCAGGTGGCAAGATTGTGGTTACTGCGCAGGTCCTCGCTTGCGTGATTGCTACCGTTGCGCCGTTCGGGGCCGCCTGGGGCATATCCAATGGCTTTGCGCCAGCGAGCAATGAGGGCTCCGCCGACCCCAACATGGTTTGGGAAATGCTGATTGGCGGAGTCGCAGTCAGCTCTTTTCTCGCAGCTGTCGCGCTGTGGGTGCACTCGGCATTGCGCAAGGTGAAGCGTTTGCAGTTACGCAGAAATGCATTTGTCAGCTCCGCCCTGAACCAGCTCAGCCACGGCGTGGTGATGACGGATGCGCAGAACCGGATCGTGTTCTGCAACGACCGCTATCTCGAGATCTATGGCCTGGCGCGCTCGGATATTTCCAGAAACATGACCGCACCGGAACTGCTGGAGATGCGGCGCGAGCGCGGCGTGCTCGACTTGAGCGTCGAGGAGTTCTATGCGCAAGCCGGCACCCCGGAGGGCCTCATTACCGAACTGCCCGGCGGGCGGTCGGTTCTGGTCAAATACTTTGCGCTGCCAAACGGAGGTTCGGTGGCAACGCACGAGGATTACAGCGAGCAGCGCAAGCTTTCGAGAGAGCTTGCATCGACCAAGCAATTCCTGGAATCGGTGCTCGACAATGTGCCGGTGTGTGTGGCCGCCAAAAGCATCGATGACGGCCGCTACATTTTTGCCAACCGGGCGTTCGAGCGCTTCTCGCGCTTTTCCCGCGATATCATCCTCGGCAAGCGGGCCGATGAAATTTTCACGCCTGACACGGCCGCGCGCATAGAAGCGGCGGACCAGGCAGCGCTCAAATCCCCCGACGGCCAGTTCCGCAACGAGCTCGTGGTCGAGCGCGGTTCGGAGCAGCGCGTTCTTGCCTCCAACCGCGTGATCGCGCGCAACGACAAGAATCAGCCGGAATTCCTGATCGCGCTGTTCGATGACGTTACCCACCGCAAATCGCTTTCCCAGGAGCTGGAAAGCACCAAGAAGTTTCTCGAACTGGTGGTCGATAATATTCCGGTCTCACTGATCGTCGAGCGTGTCAGCGACGGACGATATCTTCTCGCCAATCGCAGCGCCGAGACCATCCTCAACCGCCGGCGCGAAGACGCCACCGGATTGACGGCTGCGGATATTTTCAATCAGAAGGAAGCCAGGCTGATTATCGCACGCGACGAGGCGGCGATCAGGAAAGGCGGCCTGCTCACCGAGGAACACCCCATCAGCACCAAAGACGGCTTGCGGCTGTTCCTGACCCGCCGCATGACGGTGCTCGATGGTGCCGGCGAGCCGCAATATCTGATCAAGACCCATGAGGACGTCACGGACCGCCGCCAGACCGAATCGCGCATGGCCCATATGGCCTATCACGACGGCCTGACCGATCTGCCGAACCGCGCTGCATTCCTGCAGGCGCTGGCGCAGATGATCGAGGCCTGCGAAGGCACCGATGACGAATTTGCGGTGCTGTCCGTCGACCTCGATGGCATGAAGGAAGTCAACGACGTGTTCGGCCCTGCGATCGGCGACAAGCTGCTGATCGAGGTGGCGCGCCGCCTTCAGACCACGGCGCGTGACGGCGTGGTGGCCCGGCTCTCAGGCGACGAGTTCGGATTGATCATCGACGGCAAGCAACCCGCCGCAGGTATCGCGCTGGCCGAACAGCTTGCCGAAGCACTGGCCAACGAGGTCCAGATCGACGGCAAAGCGGTGCGCACCGGAGTCACCACCGGCATCTCGGTATTCCCTCACAACGGTGCAGACGCCGCATCGCTGCTCGCCAATGCTGGCGCGGCATTATTCCGCGCCAAGGTGAACTCCCGTGGCTCGATCAGCGTCTATGAACCCGAGATGGATCGGCAGATTCGGGATCGCCGCCTGCTGCATCAGGATCTCTCGGTCGCGATCAAGAACGGCGAATTGTCGCTGCATTATCAGCCGCAAGCGATGTCACGCCAGACCGCCGCCTCTAGCGAAGTCATCGGGTTCGAGGCGCTGGCGCGGTGGCACCATCCGGTGCGCGGCTTCGTGCCGCCCGCCCATTTCATTCCGCTTGCGGAAGAAAGCGGCTTGATCGTCGAAATGGGTGAATGGATCCTGCGGGAAGCCTGCCGGGAGGCCGCGTCGTGGCCGATGCCGCTGCAGATCGCGGTCAATCTGTCGCCGGCCCAGTTCATGCATGGCGATATGGTCAGCCTGTTGCATGCGATACTTCTCGAAACCGGCCTCGCGCCGGGCCGGCTTGAGCTGGAAATCACCGAGGGCGTGCTGATCGAGGATTTCGATCGCGGTCTGGCGCTGCTGCGGCGGCTGAAGGCGCTCGGCATCCGCATTTCCATGGATGATTTCGGCAGCGGTTATTCGTCGCTAAGCTACCTTCAGGCGTTTCCATTCGATAAAATCAAGGTCGACCGCGCTTTCGTCATGAATCTCGGACGCAATCACCAATCGGCGGCGATCGTTCGGGCCGTGATCGGCCTTGGCCACGGCCTGGAGATGTCGATCGTCGCCGAGGGCGTGGAAACCCAGGAGCAACTCTCCTTCCTCTCGGACGAGGGCTGCGATGCGGTGCAGGGCTATTTTATCGGCAGACCTCAGCCGATCGGACAGTACGCCGCACTGGTTGGCCGCAATGGCGGCAATACGGCGGAGGCCGCGCGCAAGACCGGCTAGTGCTCCGATTCCAGAGTTCGCAAGAACTCGCGGCACCTCGCATGATTCGAGGCTCCCGGTTTGGGGGTTGAACCAGGCCTATACGGCCGCCCTCAACAGGACGGCCTGTGTCCAGTCGCAGCTAACGTGCCGTGGGTCGCCAGAGATGCAGGCCAATGCTGGCAATCGGGCGAAGAGCGGAAAACATAGGCTCGTTGTGCACTTCCGGTTAGGACCCTAATGTGGACGTTCACGGCCGTTCCTAGCGGAGATTCGGTCGACGCGCTGGCCACCAAAGGAAAACCGTAATAATCTTGATCATCCTTCTCTCGGCCGAATAGGAGAAAGATATGGCGGCGCAACAGAAGTGGCAGCTGTCTGGCGATTATTTCGAGAACTGCAACTGCAACGTGGTGTGCCCATGCCTCGTCTCGACGAGCGCGCCTATGACGGCGCGACCGAGCCAGGGCGTATGCGACGTTGCGCTCGTCTTCCACATCGACAAGGGCAGCTACGGCAAGGTATCGCTGGACGGGCTCAACGTTGCCGTGGTTGGTCATACGCCGGGCGCCATGGGAGAGGGCAACTGGACGCTTGCAGCCTATATCGATGAGCGCGCGGATGAACAACAGACCGCGGCCCTTGGCGCGATCTTCAGCGGTGCCGAGGGCGGCCCCATGGCGGCGTTCGCGCCTTTGGTTGGCAATCATCTCGGTGTGAAGAAAGTGGGGATCAAATACGCCATCACGGGCAAAAGCCGCTCGGCCGAAATCCCCGGCATCATGCATATGGCGGTGGAGCCCCTGGCGACCATGCATAGCAGCGGCGAGATTTGGGCGGCGGCCGGCCATCCCGTCGCGCCGGACAAGTTCGCGCTCGCCATGGGCATCAAGGGCAGCACCTTCGCTGACCACGGCATGCACTGGGACAATTCCGGCAAGAACGGCCATTACGCGCCGATTAGCTGGTCGAACTGATAGCGCTGCACGCGCCGCTCTCTTGACCTTCGCCAGGGTGGCAATCGGTGCCGTGAGGAGACGCTCCGATGGACCGCGCCCAGAGCGACCCGATCTCGTTTCAACGCAACGTCATCAGGCCGCAGGCAGCGACATGGACATGGCTGTGACCTCGCCAACGATGGGGATGCGCGCGCCGCTATTCCTTGCGATTTGGGTGGTCATGATGGTGGCCATGATGTTTCCGACCGCCGCGCCCATGATCCTCACCTTCCATGAGGTGCAGGCGGGCAAGCGCCAGCGCGGCGAAGCCTTCGTTTCAACGTGGATATTCGTGGCGGCGTACCTTTTGGTGTGGGGGCTGTCGGGCGTTACCGCCTATTTCGGCGCGCTCGCCGCCGAGGCGGTTGCCGCGCGTGCTGTGTTATCGCCGGCCACTGCGGCCCGCGTCGGCGGAATAGTGCTCGTCGCGGCGGGTCTCTATCAACTCACGCCCTTGAAGGAGTTGTGCCTCTCGAAGTGCCGCACACCCATGACCTTCATCATGACGTCGTGGCGCGACGGCGCTGCGGGCGCGCTGCGCATGGGATTGCTCCACGGGGCCTATTGCTTTGGCTGTTGCTGGCTCCTGTTCGTCATCCTGTTCCCGCTCGGCATCATGAATATCGCCGTCATGGCGGTTATCACGCTCGTCATATTCGCCGAGAAAACCCTGCCTTGGGGTCGCGCGGCGGCTCGCGCCGCGGCGGCTGTACTCATAGCTTATGGTTCGGTGGTCGTGGCAGCGCCCCAATTCCTGCCGACATTCCCCGCGGGCCACGACATGGGCATGCCCGTGGGCATGCAGATGGAGATGCCTAAGCCGGAGTGACAAGCTTGGGCACGAGATGGCGGCCGGCGGTTATTTCCGCCGATGGAAAATACTGTTGCAAAAGTCCCAAAATGGCTTGGGGCTAATTTTCGCGAAAAGACGAGCCAAGCGACAACCGCCGATCGATTTGCCCTCAAGGGCGCCAGCGAAGTTGCCGGTGAGTTCATCGCTAGTTGATGTAGTCCCCAGATGATCGCCGCGCCCACAGCCGGAAAAATTGTGTTCAATTGTGCAAAAGACTTTTGCATCGCAACTGTATGATTGCTGGTGCGGTTTTGAATTTGAAGTTCCTGTAACGGGCTTGCCGCGAAATTGATAGGAACTTCAAATTCACCGCACTAGTGTCGGTTGCGCATGGCGGACCACGATCTTGCGATCCTCGGCGGCGGGTTGAACGGCGTCAGCGTGGCGCGCGACGCCGCGGGACGTGGCCTGAGGGTGATCCTTCTGGAACAGGGCGACCTCGGCGCGGGCGCATCCTCGGCCTCGCCGCGGCTGATCCATGGCGATCCCGCCATGCTCGAGCGCAGGGCCTTTCTGCGCGTGCGCGCGGCGCTTGCCGAGCGCGACATCTGGCTGCGGATCGCGCCGCATCTGGTGCGCCC
>WNGK01011910.1_pt1 | contig 12891 bp, 15 predicted proteins | sample 5400601 | NCBI WGS metagenome assembly WNGK01 (sample SAMN13153376, study PRJNA577476) | soil metagenome | isolation source: 60 cm soil or saprolite under Garry oak tree replicate 1 | place: USA:California | collected 2016-06-15 | reverse complement strand
TCGCCGCGAACCGCTCACCTGGCTGCCTGGAACGAGACAGCGCAACGTTTCAGCGCGATGGTCTCCTTTAAGGCGGGGATGAATGGGCCTACCCTCTAACTATTGTCGCGCCATGACCTCTTCACGCCGCCAGGTGTTTGCGCCTACTACAATCAGGAGCGCGTCCAGGGCAAAGATGGCAGCGACTACGATGGCGAATAGCCAGAGTCCGAAGGCTGCGGCCAGGAACACCAGCGCAAAAAGGCCAGTCCAGAGCACCATCAATATCAGGGAACTGTAGTTTTGCGCCGATTGAAAGGTGTTCACACGCGAAGAGATCAGGCTTGCCACCGAGGTTCCCAGGAGCGTTAGAGCGGGAATGACGAGCAAGATCAACAGGGAGAGGCCTGCTGGCAGCAAAGCTAACTTGTCGGGGCCGTAGAACAGCGCAATCTCTGCGAAGTAGGTCAGGATGCCAATGACAGAATATGCCAGCGCTGGCAACACTGCCCCCAGCACTTTGCCCGCAAAGATCGCCGTATTCGACGCTGGTGTGACTAAAAGAGGGGTGAGACATCCCCGCTCTTTGTCTCCGGCAAAGACCCCGGAAGCAATTCCGATGGCGGGTGTCGAAGGCATCAGCCCTACGAACAAGAGAAAGAATGCCATAAATGTGCCTGCAAAGGTTATCTCGCGTGGGGACAGCTGGCCTTGTATCATAGGTCCAAGGGAAATCAATACGAGGATTGTCTGGAAGACCAGGAAGAAACCTGTCATTACGAGTGTTGAGCGGGTGCGCATCGCTTCAACGATTTGCCGCCACGCTATCAACCAGATAATGCGTGCTGAGCTTGTTTTTGTATATGTAGCATTCGTTTCAGCGCTCACAGTTGTTATCCTTCCTTCTGGGCTGGCAATGCGCCCTTCACCTCGCCTGACGATGCCTCGTACTCTGCCAGCAGGCTGTCACTCCCGTCACTACTGTCGCTCATACCCATTGCCGTGGCATAGACATCTTCCAGGCTGCGTGTTTCGCACACGACAGAGATGACGCGGGCGCCAGCCATAATCAAGCGCGTCAGTACCTCTGGATTCAGCAGTTTTGGCTGGGCAGTAGTGTATTCTAATGCCAGTACCTGGGGCTGCCCATCCGCTGAGGACGTATGACTTGTATCAGGATGGTCAATAAAATGTGGCGAGTTCATACCTGGGATGGTTTGCAGCGCTTCCAGGGTCAATGGGCTGGCCTCGGCAAATTCCACGCGCACGAGTGTCTCGCCGGTTGCCTGGCTGCGCAGTATCGCGGGCGTGTTACATGCTACAATGCGTCCCTGCCGCATTATCGCTACCTGGTCGGCCAGGCGCTCGGCTTCATCCAGGTCGTGTGTACACAGAATAATACTCCTGTTTGTGCGCTTTAAGCGCACAATGAGTTCGCGCACCGTTCTGGCCGCGAGCGGATCAAGACCGGAGGTTGGTTCATCAAGGAAGAGTACGGCAGGCTCGTGAATCAGGGCGCGCGCGAGGGATACCTTCTGTTTCATGCCTTTGGAGAAGCCCACCATCTTTTTGTCGCGATGCGAGTCTAATTCAAAAAGCTCCAACAGAGTATCGATGCGACGAGCACGTTCAGCAGGAGGTATGCCGTAGATACTACCAAAGTGATGGAGATAGGCCGGTACTTTCATTTGCTCATATAGCCCAGGCACATCCGTCACCAGCCCGACGCACGTTCTCACGGCGTCAGGCTCACGGCGGATATCATAGCCCGCTACGGTGGCATCCCCTTCGGTTGGGGCGAGCAAGCCTGATAACATGCGTATGGTTGTTGTTTTGCCAGAGCCGTTTGGACCCAGCAATGCCAAAATGGAGCCGTCGGGAACTTGTAGAGAAAGTTGCGAGACTGCTGTAAACGCGCTAAAACGCCTGGTTAGATTGTGGGCCTCGATCATTTTCTAGCTCCTGAACGATCACTTTACAATAATGGTCCCTGTCATATAGGGGTGAATACTGCAATGATAGGCAAATGTTCCGACTGAGGTGAACTTAATACTCAATGTGGCGCCAGGTGAGATGAACCCACCGCCAAACGTGTTGGTTATGACTGTATGCGAGACTTGTGTCTGATTTTTCCAGACCACGGTGGCGCCGACTGCCACCGTCAATGTACTCGGGCTGAACATGAAGGCGCCGCTACTATTTGTGGTGATGGTCACTGTCGTGTTAGGAGCTGGCGTCGGAGTCGGAGAAGGCGCAGGTTTGGGTGTCGAAGATGGTGTCGCGGTTGGGGTTGATCCTGTTAAGGTTGGTGAAGAGTTGCCTATGACGGTCGTAGGCGAACTCACGGCTGTAGTAGGAGTTACTCCCGGGTTTGGGTTGTTCGTAATGCCCTCACAGGCGGTTACCAGCAGCAGTGATGCTAACAATAGGAGATAGAACCAGGAGCGAGGATCTGGCGAATGTGTTGTCTTCATTACGTTTTTCTGCTTTCCAAATATTTCCGCAAGGGGAAGCTGAGCGTCCGCGAGGACCGGGCGACCACTCGCGAATCGTGCGACCACAAGAAATATTGTTTCCAACCCATTGTGAAAGGAAGATATTCCAGTCAATTTTAGCATATCACATAGGAGAGCGACGAGCGGCGGCGCTACTATCGACTGACTCCTTTTGGTCATTGGGTGACCGTGGCGGAGGCGCAGTGCCTGGAGCAGGTGGTGGGCAGGTTGATGCCCGACGCATCGATAGGACTACGACCATTGGCTAACTGTGTAGTTGCCATATAACACAGCTCCAAATTTTTTAAATATGAGGCACAGGAAGTAGTCCCTGGATTATCTGTCCTCGATAAGTATACTGTTCGAGGTAAATCTGCTGTGTATCCAGATAATCTCCAACAGTGATTTCATAAAGATGAAGTGCGTCCCAAGCTACCAAACGAGCTGCAAGAGGGTTGAACCATTGACGCATATGAGCAACAAGACGAGCTAATGCGGTACCATTGTCCGGAAGACCACTCTCTGGTGTAATAAACAACAGGCGTACATCAAAAGGAGGGTTTCCAATAATTTTGGCGAGACGCACTTCTTTTACATCATTTAAAGCGTCAAGTTTAGGATCATTATCTTTCTGCATTTGTGATAGATTGTCTAATATAGGCTTAATTATTGCACCAACAACATCATCATAAAAAGCTGGCCTATCAAAACGATGTGCTATCCACCGAGCAAACCTTTTTTGGGTAGCAATATCAGCCACGCCCGGCTCTGGCGTAAAGTTCATAAGTACTGGTTTCTCTATGAGAGTCATCACTGAGGATTCAGCAATAAGTCCTCGGTTGCGATCCAGGAGAAAGTAGCGCGTGCTATTGCTATCTGCATACCGTAGAATATTATAGTTGTCAGTAGTATAAGCGCGCACAGCAATAATATTTGGTTCGTCGTTTAAACTACGTACGATGTCACAATCCTGACTGGCTATCACTAGATAATCTTCCCTACGGGTAATACCTGAAGCAATACCAATGCCTTGTAGAGGTAAACCTGTTACAGCAGTGATATCTCTTTGCTCAGTAGGATGCTTTGCAGCTGTCTTCGCAATTTTGCTAAGAGGCTCATCGCTTCGATAGATCACACTCCAGGGAAGGGGAGGTAGCAAGACACCCTGACGCCATCCAGAATTATAAAGGTGCTCTCCAAGCATATTATCAGCCATTGTTTACTCCAAAACCAAACCCCAAGCTACAAATGCCTCATCATCCTCATCAGTGTTCCCAGATGTTTCGACTTGATTAGATTGAGCTTGTGGGCTAAGCTGGTCAAGGGCGCTGTCCAACTCAGGGGCTGACAGACGCGGAGATCCCCAGTTAAGCTTAACAGCGGAATGAGCCCAACCAGGAAGGCCACTTAGAGCACGCGCAGTATTAGAGACACTAACCGTATCTACATGATCTGAAAGAGGACGTAACGCAAGACCAATTACAACATCATTCTTACCAGCCATAAGTAGATCAATAGGCCTTTCAACTGGTCCAGACCCTTACCATCAAGCCACTTATAATAGGCGTTACGGCTTACATGAGCTAAAGAAGCCAGTGTCTCCAGGGATAGACCACTCATATCTCGTAAGATATGAGGTATACTATCACGCTGAATCTCACTTGTATGTTGTACAGGCTCTTGTAAAACAGGAGTTTCAAGGCCAAAGGGTGTCCGATAATAGATTGTACGTACATCAACGAATCCATCAGGAAGTGTAACTACAAAATCAATCTCACTTTGCACTGGTTTCTGCTCAACCAAAGGAATAGGATAGCTACCAGTAGGCACGAGAAAAAGAGATGCCATGCTTATCCCAAGGGCAAGATTGCGCAATGGATCAACCCACTCACGTACAGGTGGAGTATATGTACTCATGATTCTCCTCTCAGATGCTGGTAAAGCTCACCATCACCAATTGACCAACGAAAAACGCGGTATAAGATGTTATTGTAGTTACGCAATTGTTCGATAGGTATCTCCACATCAAACTTTACAGGTGTCTCATTATAGTAATCAAGATCAAGAAGATAAAAGTGGTCCGTCTTTGCTGGACGGTTTAATGTAGGGGTAATAGTAGTGCCTCGAAGAAAACCATGTCGAACAAGCAAAAGGCCATCTGCACGTCTAGTAAGCACTTCTCCAATAGTTTGTTCAATCCTACCACCAAGTATCCCTTGTGCAGCTAAGCCAGGCAAGTTGGGATTGAGAAAACGCTTCCACGCATCATAATTGTCACCCTTAGGATGGCGAAACTCGTTTATATAGCGTAGACCAATGCGTAACTGATGACGAGGATTAAAATAAGTATCAATATAGCGTAGCACACTTGCAAAACGTGTTACGAGATCATGAACATTAGTATATTCTCGTGTCTCAAGCGAAACAAACTCATTGGAGAGTACAACTGACCAGCGCGAATCGATGCTAGTAAAACGTAACATATTAGCTCCAGGAGTCTGACCTATACCTTGTGGACCGATAATAATATTCATAGCTTGCTCGGTAGTAACTAGAGGATATTCAGTCGCAAGGGCCTCCCTGATTCCTACCATAAAAGTATCTTCAAAGAAGCGTTGAATAGGCGGATATTTAAGCTGCGCCAGACACAATTCTAAACAAGAATTACTGAAAATCATCTGTTCATAAGTCGGGAGTAATTCATCTATTTTATCCATCACACTCTCCTGCTTCGGTTTACATCATGGTTTACATTCTACTAGAGATTATATTGGTTTACATTACGGTTGTCAATAGATTACTTTCTACCAGAGGGGGGTCTTCCTCGTTTCAGCTTGCCTCCTTCAGCCTCTGCTTTGTATTGCTCAATGGCTGTATGTGTACTGTACCAACGCCCATTCCGCTTGACCGCATCGAGTCGTCCCTGTCGCGCTAACCAGCTGAGGTATGCAAGTTTGTAGCCACAGGTTCCATCTAACTCAGCGAGCAGTTGGTACTCGGGCGTGGCAGCGCACGCCTCTAAGTAGAGATCAAATCCAGCCTCTACTGCCTGGCCAATCATGTTGATGAGTGTGCCATAATTGCCGGCATTCGCTGCATTGAGACTGTGAATGTAGCGTGTGCGCCAATCGTTGAGGAGCAGCGCGGGCGGATAACCCTCTTGCATGAGCATCAGGTTGAGGAGAAGACGCCCTACTCTACCGTTGCCATCGATGTGGGGGTGTACTGCTTCAAAGCCGTGATGGGCAATCGCAGCCCGCGTTAGCGGATCATACTCCAGGCCCTCGCCATAGATCCATGCAATCCACTCATGCATAAGCCGTTCCACATCTCTGGCAGGCGGCGGGGTCATGTTCGAACCTCGTATGTAAACGGGAACTGTCCGGAATTGCCCCTTTGACTCTAAAATCTTATCTGTAACCAGGCTGTGCAGGGTCAGGATGGTTTCGCATGTGATGTGTTCGCGCTTTTCGACAAGGGCGGTTACGTATTGATAGGCTTCGGCATGATTGGTTGCTTCCAGGTATTCACGCAGGGGATGCCCATGAATGGTGATACCGTAGTCAATCACCATCTGTGTTTCCTGTAAGCTCAGGCTGTTTCCCTCAATCGCATTGGAATGATAAGTCAGGAAGACGCGAAGGTCGTCGTTTAAGCGGCGGACTGTGTCGGTTGGGAGAGGACGGTAGTGGTCAAGTTGGGCTTTCTTGCGTTTGATGCGCTCAGCCAGGCGCGAGTCCATGTGCGGATGATCTAATTTGTGTGGCATGGCTTCCCTTGATACTGCTGAAAAATATAATTGTAACGGATGATGGTAATATAGCATCGCCCGTTACAATTATCAAGCATGAGCGTCCAGCCTCAGAGTGGTATTAAAATTTTTGTATAACAGACAATGAGGAGGCAGGAAAATACATGACTAATAGATATGTGAAAAATGATAGACAGTACTGATATAATCATCGTATAAAAACGCATCTGCAATTAAGATCCCCAGGAATTTAGTGTATGAGATTTTCAAAGATTCCTGAGGAAAAACATTCTTCATTTCAATCAGAAGGAATTACGTTGACGCTTTTCAACTTTCAATTGCGCGCTTTCGCTGATATTATGCCCTTCAATGATCATGAGGAACCTTTCCTTCATTGGTTTGGTCTGACGGATGGGTGGTACTGGCTCCAGATGAACGAGAACGACGAGTTTTTTCGCTATAGTACAGACCTCCTGGCGCATTGGGAGAAGAATTACCCAGAAGATCCCACTCTCCTCCCTTATGCCGACTATTATGTCGTCAGACTGTGGGAAGATATTCTGGAGCTATTACCTCTTATTCTTGAGCCGCTCCCTCCCAAACTCGCGCACATGCTCGAGACAGTGGAGCAGGTAAGTCGATGGCACGAATGCATCAAGCAGTGGGAAAAAGCGTTGGGGATTGAAGATAAAGGAGAGGAAGAGGAAGATGAGGAAATGTGGGAAACGTACTTGCAAGCGACGATGTGGTGGCACGAGCGACTACTTGACACAGGCTATTTGACGGCATCTCCGCATCTCTGGTTCTGGAACGATGGCCACTCTATCCATGGGTTCTGGGATAACAGCCAATTATGCATTGAAAATATTCCGGCCTGGGACGCTCAGAGAGGACAGAGCCAACTCATCTATGCCCAATTTTTAGACGAAGTGGCCTCCTTTCATACACGCCTTTTCAGTGCAATGGAAGAACGGATACAGGAAGCAAAAAGATCCTGGACTCGTCCTGATGTTGCCCTGGATCTTGATAAACTCGAACAAGAGCAGCAAGTTCGCTCCCAGTGGCTGGCTCAAGCTTTGGAGCGAGCTGCTTCGAGAACCGCGACTGATTGGAATGCAGTGGGGGATGCGATGAGAACGATGGATAGGCTCTCAGGGCTCCTCTCAAAAGAGAAGTAAAACACATTTTTTGAGAAGAGAAATGAAACAAGTAGTTCTAATAGCTTCGTCCATTGATAAAAGTCCATGCTTTCTACCTCTCTAATGGGCATAGGGGCCCGGATCCGGAACTCAAAGCTCCGCCCAACCTGCAAGTCGCAATACGTCAGCTTGTAAGGCAATCGTTTTGAAGATACCCCCATTGAGATCGCTAATGACTAGCGACAGTGCTTGACTCCCCAGGTTGTACACGTTGAGGGCATAGAGCCTGCCATCATGAGCAGTAATGGACCATGGTAGGTAGCTGGAGGAGGCAAAGTCGAGCTGCATGTCTGTCGTCTGAGCGGCCATTAGTTGCATCAGTCCGCTGCCATCGGTATGCATTTTCCAGAGCGATTGTGGGCCGTTGGGTTGGTCAAGCAGAAAGATGAGGGTCGAGTTGGAGAGAACGCGCGCAACGATCCTCCCCCCTGGCGGCCCTTGATACACCGTGCGGAACGCGCCACCGGTGATTGGCCGCATTTTAATAGCGTTTGGGCTATTTGGCGCATAATAAAAAGTACTGCACACTACTTGCGCGTTATCCGGCGTCACATCGTCGTCTCGACAACTGAAATCCACAGAGGCAGCAGTAGGAATGAGTTGCAGGTTGCTCCCTTGTTGAGTCACATCCTTCCTGATGTCACGCAAGAGAGCGAGCGTATGCAGTGGCGCTCCACTGGCTCTTACCATGCCAAACACATACACACTGTTGTTATTTACCCATTTCATGGGCACATAGATCAGATAGTGCTTCGATGGCAGGGGATTGAACAGGTGTGTGTTGAGGTTGCCGGTGGTCCTCTCATGTGAAGAAATGGGTGCGTACGCTGCCATCAAGGTGGTTTGCTGTTGCCCCTGCGCGATCTCCGGGTAGTTCGGTTGAAGCGGCGACAACGCGATATGGAGTTTCCCTGTCGTCAGATCAAGAACGTACAGCGTGCTCAAGGCATTCACGTCCTCCTGGTTGAACACCAGAGAGCGCTGATCGGGCGAGAGCAGCGCGTCATCAATGCCCGCCTGCGCAGGCGCGCAGTACAGCGTTTGAAAGTGCTGGCCGTCCACTCGCACAAGCTGTATGGCTGCCTGGCCTTGCACAACTGATTTAAGGAGCACCCACTGCCCATCTGGCGAAACATTCGCATCCGCGATCCTTTCGCCTACATTGTCCAGGCTATATTTGTATATGCCCGGTGCTTGTGTCTGGAGAATGGTCTCTTGTGAGCCAGTATTGACATCGTAGCGTTGCAGGATACTGGTATCACCTTGTTGAAAAACGTATACAAGTTGTGGGTTGAGGCCTGCTGGGAGAGGTGGCATGAGAGCAGCTCGCGCCGTCCCCCGCGCGGGACAGGCCTGTCCAGGTGTGGAGGTTGCCTTTTTTCCTGGAAGGTAGGTCGAGGGCGGCTCCCCTCTCGAGAGTTGATTGCAGGCGCTGAGCAAAAGAACAAGACAGAAGAGCGCACAAAAGCCATGGAAGAAACGCCGCCAGGTGTGAGTATGAGACATGGCCTACCTCCTCTTTGCTACTGGTCGCAAGCACTAGCAAGTGCTAATTGTAAGCACTCTACCAGTCATTGAGGTGTTTTTCTGTGAAATGCTTCACAATTCACTCTCTTCCATAGAAACCTCATAACCAAAAAATCCTGTTGCCGTCGTCTAAAGTACTGATTGTGTATGGTTTTCACCAGGAAGAAAGGTTGTGGTGGGACATGCTCTACTATCGCGTCGCTCTGCGGGAGAGCCAATCAGCCGCGTGGCGCTGGAAATCAGGCCTGCTTACCTCGCTCCATCCGGTGCTGGGCCTGTTGAATATGTATCGTTGTACAACCAGGGAACACTTGCGCGTGTTTTTATCCACCTCGCCTGAGCAGATGGACAGGATGCTTGGCCAGGCCAACCAGGGGTTGCCCTCGACCGCCATCACACCCGATCAGCTCTGGGACAAGCACTGCTTGAGTTGGATCGAAGTGAGGCGCCTGGAGGTGGAACTCGGCGCAGGAGGCGATCACGATCAACCCTACAGCTGGAACAAGCTCCCTTCCGGCTCACACGCGCTCGCCTGGACGAAACTGCTGGCCAGCCGGGTACGTGGTGAACTCGAGCCATAAGAAATTTCCTCGCTTGAATAGAAAAACTTCAACATTTCGGTAAAGCATGTTCGATTTCCCTAAGGGGTCTCCATCTGTAAGAAGTTTCCTCTTGACATTTTTATATCTGTGTGTTATATATCTATTAGATATATTAAGGAGATATGAGGATGGCAAAGGAAAACAAAAGCAAATTCGCGGTTCTGGGCGTGTTGAGTGTCTGTCCCGGTTCCGGCTATGACATCCGGAAGTTCATGGAGCAGAGCACCGGCAACTTCTGGAACGAGAGCTATGGGCAGATTTACCCCATGCTGAAACAACTGGTGGAAGAGGGTCTGGCAACCAGCCATGCCGAGAAGCAGGAGGGCAAGCCCGAACGTTATGTCTACACCCTGACAGCGCAGGGGAAGGAGGCATTGCGAGACTGGCTGACAGAGCCGGTCGAGCAGGCGGTCGAGCGCAATGAACTGCTACTCAAACTCTTCTTCGGGTCGCATGTCTCACCCGCGCACAACACAGATCACGTGCGCGCGTTTCAGGAACTGCAGGCGCAACTGCTTACAAAATACGAGGGTATCGAGAGCATATTGCAGGCTGGCGCGGCGCGCGACGCGAACCTGACTTATCCACTTATCACCGTGCGTTATGGCATTCATCGCTGCCGCGCGCTGCTGTCCTGGTGCGATGAAACGCTGGCGACCTTGCAACAACTGGCAAGCCGGCAGAGTATGGCCCAACAGTAAGGGGCTGTTTCTTTTCTGAAAAGGAGAATTTCAATGGCAAAAGTTATCCCCGGACGTTTTACGGCACAGACCGATGAGCCATTTGTTGTTTTTATCATTGGCGTGCGCGTCAACAAACTCTTCGCCCTGCGCAGATGGATTCCTACAGCCATGGCGATGGGACCCATGCTGCGCGAACTCTTTCAGCATCCTGAAAAGGGCTTCCTCGGCATGCAGACTTTCTTTTACTGGCGCGGCGTCGCGCTCGTGCAATACTGGCGCTCCTTTGATGACCTGGAGAAATTCGCCAGGGACAAAAACGACCCGCATCTCGAGGCGTGGCGACGCTTCAACAAGAGTATTGGCAGCGATGGCAGCGTCGGCATCTGGCATGAATCCTTCCTGGTTGATACAGGTAAATACGAGGCTCTCTATGGCAACATGCCTGTCTTTGGCATGGCAGCCGCGACGAAGCATGTCCCCGCCACCGGTCGCCGCGAGACCGCGCGCCGCCGCCTCGGCGGGCAGAACGAAGCGGCGGTTGCCTCGCCCGTACAGCCCGAGCAGTCCGAACAATCCGAACAATCCGGAGAGCCGGTTCACGCTGAAGTGTAAACCGGCCCCGTGAGAGGGCGAGCACAAGGTGACCGGGCGAGGACAAGGCATCGCCCCTACTATGGACTTCTCATTACCCAAAAGTTGTTGGCGGCTGGGTGAGATGGAGGAGGTGCCAGGTGGCGGCAATGTCCTGCAAGCGACGCAAGCCTCGCCAGATGACCTTGACCCCTGGTTCGCCATCACTGGTGCGCCCCAAGAATCCTCCCAAGCGAGCAATCCAGTAAACGGCCTCGTGCAAGGTTGGAGGCTGCTCTGGAAGGGTGAGCGTCTGATGCAGGGTGGCATACAACGCCTGCCATTCCTCTTTCTGCAACACCACCTCACAACTGGACTCAGGGGCCTCTCGCGCTTGATAGGTGAGCCATAACAAACGCCAGGCTACAATGCCGTAGGTGGCCAAGGCCCGCTCCAAGCGTGACGCCGTTGCCAATTGCAACTCCTCAATGCGACACCCGCTTTTGAGCACATAATGATAGCGCTCGATCAGCCACCGCAAGCTGTACCAGAGCACGACTTGCACCGCCTCTTCATACCCGCTCACCGGCAGCGTGCTCAGCAGCAGCCAACTCACCGGCGTCTCTCCTTCAGGTGGGTCCACCTCTTCAGCCAGCACCACCTGTAACGGCAGCGGTTTCCACACCGCGTGGTTCTTCTTGGGACGCGGTGGCGTGATCGTGAGCGTAGCGAAACGGATCGCCAGTTTGGTGGAACGGGCCGGGTGCTCATGCGTCCGCGGCACCTCAAAGGCCACGATCACCGCGGCGGGGGTTTGCCGCATCCGCTCCCACAGGTGCTCCGCCTCCGCCTTGGGCTCCGTTTTCAAGCGACGATCATGCTTGGCCCGGATCAGCAACTGCTGGCCGACAGGACGCGGCTGCGCAAACAGATCGTAGAGATCGGCTTCCCGATCCGCGATGGTGAGCACGCGTTGCTCTGGCTCAAATGCCTCTTGGATCGCTCGTTGGGCCAGCAGCCAGCGTCCACTCTCTTTCTCTTCGATGCTCCGATGCCGTCGGTGCGCCTGCTCCTCCTTGGGAGCGGGTTCTTCTTCCCGCACCCACACCTCTTGCCAGAGTAATCCCAGCGGCACCCCCTCGGGGCTGGCGGCCAGCACCGAATGCACTTTGAGTCCTTGCGGCAATTTCCCTTTCGTGCGTTTGCCTTGCAAATGACCCAGTCCCCTCGTTGCCGGATGCGTACTGTAATCCAGATCGGTCGTGTCTTGGATCGCCACGATCAACTCGTGCCCCTGGCAGCGCTCCACCGTCTTCTCGCTCTGCGCCTGCCGGATGGCTGCTGCCTCCACGCGCTCATTATCCCAAAAGCGGTAGGCTCCTTTGGTCCCCGCCCAATCTCCACAGGACTGCGGCACACTCTCGGCTGGGTGGGCAGCCAAGTCCTCCACCAACTTCACCAGGCGTTTGGTGCGCGCTCCATGTCCCAAGTGCGCTTGTCCCACTTCCTGCTCTGCCCAGGACTCTTGCATCTTCGTATCCTCCTGCCTCATTTTGGCCTGAGTCTATTCCTCTTCTCTCCCCTCTGTCAACTTTTGGGTAATGGGAAGTCCATAGTAGGGGCGATGCCTTGTGCCATTGACTCCAACAAAATGGGAAAGGGGGTTGCCAAAGGAGCAAAAAAGAAGGACAATCCTTTCATACGATCTTGCTAAAACCGAAAGGAGTTCCTTCTGATGAAACATGATAACGTACCTGAGAGAGCAAGGCAACTGCCGGTCCCCAGCCAGCAACAGTTGGTGAGCTACGTGACCGGGCAGACGCAGGTGTTGGTGCCAGCAGGGCAGGGGCGCGGCAAACCGGCAACGCTGACGGCGCTGCATTTGTGTCTGGGGATTGTGCTGTGTGGCCTGGAGGGCTTTGGGTCGCAACTCAAACTGTGGCGGCAGTTCTGTCTGGAGCCGATGGGGCCGTTCGCGCCGGTACGGGTGGTCGATCAAGCCGTCTACAATCGGCTGGCGCGCGCGGCAGGAGTGATGCGGGCGTTCTTTGAGCAGGTCAGCGGCTGGATGGGCGAGCAGTTGGC
>WNGK01006143.1_pt1 | contig 12891 bp, 16 predicted proteins | sample 5400601 | NCBI WGS metagenome assembly WNGK01 (sample SAMN13153376, study PRJNA577476) | soil metagenome | isolation source: 60 cm soil or saprolite under Garry oak tree replicate 1 | place: USA:California | collected 2016-06-15 | reverse complement strand
CTGATCGGTTACGGGGTGAACGATCTCGCGATTTTTCGCCGGGCGGCCTACTTTATCGACAAGATTCTTAAGGGTACTAACCCGGCCGACCTGCCCGTGGAGCGGGCCAGCAGTGTTCAACTCATCATCAATCTCAAAACCGCAAAGGCGCTTCATCTCATTATTCCTCAGGCGTTACTCTTGCGCGCGGACGAAGTTATTCAGTGATTGCCCTTCGAATCTGGATCACAGTGCGCGCAGGGAGTGCTACCTCCATTCAGTGCCGGCCAGCTTCGTTCGCTGACCGTCTCCTTTCGAGTAAGGCGAACGGCCGGAGAGGGTCGGTTTTTGACCGTTGAGCACTTTCGCAATTGCTGTCATTGCGGCCGCCCTTCGAGTGGCGAATGCTAACGCCTAGGTCGGTGCAAAGTGAGACCTCCCTTCACCCGAAAGGAGAGGCTCATGGAATCAAGTCATACCGTCCAACCTCACGCAGCATGGAACAAGGGCAAGGTCGTCGGTCAGAAAGCGCCTTTCAAGCTCAAAGAGATCTGGGCAATCCGTATTCGCCTACAAATGCAGAAGCGGCTACGCGAGCTCGCTCTATTCGATCTGGGCATCGACAGCAAGCTGCGCGCCTGCGATCTCGTCCGACTCCGCGTACGCGATGTCTGTCACGGTGATCGAGTTGCAGCGCGAGCAATGGTCTTACAGCAGAAGACTCAGCGTCCGGTGCAGTTTGAGATTACAGCGCAAACACGCGAAGCATTGGAGACCTGGATCAAGCGTGCCGGACTGAGATCCGAATCGTTCCTATTCCCGAGCCGCATCAGCAAATCGCCGCACCTGGGCACCAGGCAGTACGCGCGTATCGTAGATCATTGGGTCGCGGAGATCGGTCTCGATCCGAATTCGTATGGGACACATTCGATGCGCCGGACAAAAGCGTCGTTGATTTACCGGCGCACGAAGAATCTCAGGGCGGTTCAGCTGCTTCTTGGGCACACGAAGCTCGAAAGCACAGTGCGATATTTGGGCGCAGAGGTCGACGATGCGCTGGAGATCGCGGAACAGACCGAGGTGTAAGCGCTGGATCCTAAAGCGGTAGTCCGCTTCTTACGCATCGGGAGCGAACGCGCCCGCCCCTGGGGGGCGCTTACCGGCCAGAAGCCGACGTTCTAACCGAACACAACTACCGGATCACCTCGTCCGCCTGCAAGAGCAGCGACCGGGGAACAGTGATGCCGAGCGCTTTGGCCGTCCTCAGGTTGATCACCAGGTCGTAGCGCGTCGGCTGCTCGACGGGAATGTCGGCGGGCTTGGCGCCGCGCAGGATCTTGTCGATCATGGCCGCAACGCGGCGGTTTCGATCTTCCTCGTTAGGAGCGAGAAAAAACAGTCCTCCCGCTTCGAGTATTGCCCAGTCGGGCCCCAGAAGGATGACCGGCAGCCGGTGACCGAGCGCAGACTCGACGACCATCACTCCGCGCTTCCCGGTCAGCGATGGAAAGGATGGGATCTCCAGCGCTTGCGCCTGTTGGCGCACCGCTTCGCGCACCGCTTCGCCCAGGGCGATCTCGTCAGTGCTGTCCAGCACGTCGATGAAGACAAGCTGCACGCCAAGCGGCCGATAGGCGGCAGCGATCGATTTGCGCATGGCGTCGCCGATGCTCGTTGCCCCCTTCGGAGGGACAAATACGGCGACGCGTCGCGCCGCCGGCAGCAGCTCGTGGACGAGCCCGGCCCTTCTGGCGTCCGTCTCGGGGCTGTTGTTCGAATAGCCTGTGATGTTGCCGCCGGGGTGACTGAGGCTCGCGACAAGTCCCAAGCCGACAGGATCGGCTGCGGACTCCATAACGATGGGGATCGTGGTCGTTGCGTGCCTGGCAGCCAGTGTGGCCGTCGTGCCATAGGTCAAGATCAAGTCCACCTCGCGCCGAACCAGCTCCTCCGCAGCAGCGTCGAGTCGGTCCTCCCTGACCCTCGTGAATCGCGGCTCGAAGACGATGTTTCTACCCTCGAACCAGCCGAGTTGTTGCAGCGGCTTTAAGATGTCCTGAATATCTTCCTCCCTTAGCGGCCCATCGCCCGGCAACAGGAAGCCGACGCGGCGCACCCGCGTCGCGCCTTGCGCGATTGCGATGTCCGGCGCGACGAGAAGCCCTACCAACGTCCACAACAAGCTCCGCCGCGACATCGGATAGGCTCGCTGATCCCGTGCCATCTACCTCCCGTCAGACTGTGGCTGGGTCGCCGCTCACTATAGGGCGAGTCCGAGGACCCTGCAATCACGGCCCTGTCCGCTTTGGGTCGTTCTGCGACCGTCGACTTTCGCGTTGCGTGTTGTCAGAAGCTGCTGGTGACCAACGATAGATCCGATGCGTGCGTGCTTAGGCTCGCGGCCTGATCGCCAGCACATCCCGTGCCGTTTTTTCATAGGCATGCGCCAGTTGCAGCACCGCCAAGTCACCACGAGGCCGCCCAATGAGCTGCATGCCCATTGGCAGACCGGTGGAGTTGAAGCCGACCGGTATGCTGATGCACGGCAACCCCGCCAAAGTGGCGTAGATCACCACCTCCATCCAGCGGTGGTATGTGTCCATCTCGCGCCCCGCGATGTTATTCGGCCAACGCAGCGCAGCGTCGAACGGCCACACCTGTGCCGTCGGTAGAGCCAGAAAGTCGCAGCGGTCGAAGAGCGCCAGCATTTGTTGATAGAACGCGCTACGCTGATCACTCGCGCTTAACACTTGTGCGCCGCTCAGATTTGACGCCTGGTCATGCTCCCATAGTGCTTCGGGTTTGATCAGCGCGCGGTTCTTTGAATTCGCGAGGTAGGGCGCGATGCGCGCCGCAACGAGCCAACGCCGCCAGATCAGCCAGGTCTGCCATACCTGTTCAGGTGCAAAGCCATGCGGTACGGGCTCGACCATACAACCGAGATCTTGCAGACGCCGCAGTCCCTGCTCGCAGGCTGCGAGAATGCCGGGCTCCATCGCCAGGTAACCGGCTAAGTCGCCCAGCCAGCCGACGCGTGCCTTGTTAACCTCAAAATCATTGAGTGCATGCGCGAATCGCTCGCTGCCGTACAGCGAGAGCGGCACGCGCGCGTCGTAACCCGCTTGCACCTCGAGCAGCATTGCAACATCCTGCACGGTCCGCCCCATTGGTCCCGCGGTGCCCAGCTGGGAGACCCAGACATCCTGGGACGGCCATGTTGGCACCCGGCCCTGACTTGGACGGAACCCGAACACGTTGTTCCACGCGGCCGGATTGCGCAGGCTGCCCATGAAGTCGCTGCCATCGGCTACCGGGAGCATGCGCAGGGCCAGCGCCACAGCCGCGCCACCGCTGCTACCACCAGCAGACCTTGTGGCGTCGTAGGCGTTGCGCGTCACGCCGAAGACCTCGTTGAAGGTATGTGAGCCCAGTCCGAACTCGGGAGTGTTGGTCTTGCCGATGACGATACAGCCTGCGGCCTTCATGCGCTGGACCATCAGCCCATCCTGAGTCGGCACGAAATCACACAGCAAAGGCGAGCCGAGCGTTGTTCGGATGCCAGCGGTCTGAGCCATGTCCTTGATCGCTTGCGGCATGCCGTGCATCCAGGCGATTGGCCCTGTGGGCGTAGTGCCACGCTTCAATTGCCCGTCGCGCTCATCGGCCTCGCGCAGCAGCACATCGCCATCGCGCAGGCTGACGATCGCGTTGTGCACCGGATTGACGGACTCGATGCGCGCGAGAGTCGCGCGCATAACCTCACGACACGAAACTTGGCGTTTGAGGATTGCGCTGGAAAGGGCGTGTGCCGGGAGGTCGGTGATGTCCATGCCTTTGCTCTGGCCGGTGAGGATGCACTCGGATAACCAGCTGACGCATGATCGACTTGCGGATTGCGTTGCGCAAGCTGTGCAGCGGCCGTCAAGCTGGGTTGGGTCACGTCCGCCGAACGTGACGGTCGCCGTCCGGCCACGAGCGGTCACTCGCCGGTGGACGATAAATCACCGCTGTGCGGCGTAACATGGTCGCAATCCCTATCGTCGACGAGTTGAATCAGTGATGGATCGGCGACAACTGCTTGTTGTGCTCGGCGCAGGCGCACTCGCGGCGCCGCTCGCCTGCTTCGCGCAACCGCAAGGCAAAGTCTGGCGCATTGGCATGCTGGACACGGTATCTCCGAAACTGAACGCCGCCAATCTCGACGCCTTCCGCCAAGGACTGCGGGAGCTTGGGTACGTCGAGGGGCGCAGCTACATCATCGAATATCGCTCGGCCGACGGTCGGAGCGAGCGCTTCCCCGACTTGGCGACCGATCTGGTTAGTCTGAAGGTAGATCTGATCGTGACGCGAGGGACGCCAGCGGCACTGGCGGCAAAGAATGCCACTCGAACAATCCCCGTGGTCATGGCGCATTCCGGCGATCCTGTTGGCAGCGGTCTTGTGACCACCCTCGTGCGCCCAGGCGGGAATGTCACGGGGCTGAGCAGCGTCACCGTCGATTTGGAGACGAAGCGGTTCGAGCTGCTTCGGGAGCTGGTGCCGGGCATCGCGCACATCGCGGCCCTGTACGACATGAGTAGCCCTAATAACGCGCGACAGTGGAAGGCGATCGAGACGGCGGCGCGAGCCATCGGTGCCCAGCCCCAGCTCCTCGATGTGCGCAAGGCCGAGGATTTAGAGCCCGCGTTCGCTGCCGCAAGCAAGCAGCGCGCCGATGGGCTCGTGGTGGGAGGAGACGATCTCTTGGACGCCAATCGAAAACTCATAGCCGAGCTGGCGGCGAAGCATCGGTTGCCGGCGATCTATCGATCCGAGTTCATCGAAGCCGGTGGCTTGATGGCCTACGGACCGAACGACGCTGATTTCTATCGCCGTGCGGCGACCTACGTCGAAAGGATTTTCAAGGGCGCGAAGCCGAGCGACCTACCTGTCGAGCAGCCAACGAAGTTCGAACTGATCATCAACCTCAAAACCGCGAAGGCACTCGGCCTCACCATCCCGCAGTCACTGTTGCTGCGCGCGGACGAGGTCATTGAATGATCACCCGGTCGGACAGGATCGCTGCCGTAACGGTACTGGTTAGGTTCGTTCGTCGTCGAAATCGATTTGAATGACCGCGTTCGAGCGGCGCGTATGTCGGCTTTGGGTCGAGCTGCGACCATCAACGATCAGGCCGCTCGCGGCCGAGACGGATCTGACGCCTATTCCGAGCGGATCGTAAGCTGCCCCGCTAGCAGCCGAGCGCGCAGGTCGTAACCACCGTCGCCGCTCGCCCTGAAGGAGCGCCACAGGCCACCGGTATCCTCGTGCCAGGGAAGGGCGGTAAGGCCACCGGCGGTCACCGATGCGCTCACGGTGTGATAGTGCCGAGGTTCCGCGACGCGCAGATCCATATTGCCCGCCAGAAGGTCGGCATCCACGCTGCCTAGAATGCCGTGAACGTCAAGATCTCCCGCCCGCATGTGAATGACGATGTTGGATTGTTGTGGCACTTCGATCCGGTAATGCACACGGTCGCCAGGACCGTCGACCACGACCGTCGCGTCCTTACCGGAGCGCTGCAGCTTCACGCTGACATCGCGCTCGTCTTTCGGCAACCTTGAATGCCACGAAACGGTGATCCTGTCGTCCGGCACGCCGACGACCTCCATGGTCCCAATGTGGAGGTTCATGCGGATCGTCCCGCCCGGCCCAACGTTCATGGTCGTCGGGTTCCCACTGAGCTCATTGGCCATCGCCCACCATGGGCATGCCGCCAAGCAGACCAGAGTGAGCAGGACGGAGGGCGGGGGCACGTTTGCCAAGGTTTGAACGTGAGGGTTCATTGCAATGCCTCTCTCCATGGGTTCAGATGTTTAGATGCCGTTCGAGGGACGGATAGATTCGCCAGCGATGCGCCCTCTGCGCACCCGATACCGTTGTCTAGAATCCTATGGGAGAACCAAAGCTGGCGCGCTCCCTCGAAAACCTATGGGTGTGATCTTACCCACGCATGGTGGACACACCGGAAAGAGTAATACTTGCTCTGGAAGGGTGTTCCATGCAACGCAAGCCGTACACAAGGTACAGCCGCGAGTTCAAGCTCGAAGCCGTGATCTGAGACTAACGAGTGGCAGCGGGGTCTCCGGATTACGCCCTAACGTAGATCCGGCGGAAGCGACGGCATGAATGCGCCGCTGCGAAGAATCCCGTAACCGATCCACAAGGCAGCGAGCGTGTAAACAAGGCGCGGTGTCCATTCCGCAACCAGGTCGTCGAAATGGTTGATTACCATTGTTTCACCTTCCGAGTAGCCAACCAACACTTCCGGTAAGGCACCACTCGCTTCGCCCGCCAGAATCATCGCATACGCTTGTGCACGCCCGACAAACGATAACTCACCTACCGCCTGCGCGAACGAGGCGCCTCCTTCGATTCGAGGTTTGATCTGCGAAAATCGCTGCTTGATCGCATGGCTCCGGATCGCATCCACGGATAACGGCAGGGCTTCCAGGATCGGCATCCCGGCCTCAAGCAGCAGCGCCAGGCTCTCAAAGCAATCACGAACGTTGCGGCGTACATACATCGAGCCGAACAGCGGCACGAGCGGCAAGACTCGATCAAGCGGGATGTTCCGGGTTGCCAACGAACCCGACTGCAAGCGGTGCGGCAACTCAGTAAACAGGCACACAGCTGCGCCAATGACAATCAGCTGGAGGAGGCACTTAATCAGGAAGCCGCCCGGACTCAAAGTACCGGCGACAAGACTCGGCAGCGGCTGCACGAATATAGCGATCACAAGCATGGCTAGCGGAAGCATCATCCGCGACCTCATCGCGGCAACGTGTGCCGCCCGCCGTGCGTAATGGTCGGAAAGGCGACGGTAAGTGTGCGCCAGACTGCCGGCACTGAAGGCGGTATGCAGCAGCGATGCCTCCAATGGCGTGAACAGACTGCTCTTCAAGCCAGCCTCGGCAATACCCAACCCCTCGCTGAGACACCTACGCATAGTGGTCAGGCGCAGTTGCGCGCCTGGCGGCAATCGCGTGAGACTAAGCGCCTTGTCGATCGGAAGGCCCGCTTCTTCCATTGCCCACAGCTGCTTGAACATGTCAGCCCTGATATTGAACTTCAACGGTGACAGCGACGCGCGCGACATGGGCTTCAGATACCGCGTACATCATGTGCGTTCATGCAGGCAACTGCGGAGCCGAAAGGCATCAATCAATTGCGGCATTCTTGGGCTCGGCTGGGTTCTTTTTCCTGTCACGGTTAAAGTTTAGCGTGCACTCTTGCGCCGGCGCCACATCGAGCCACTCCGCAAGAGGTTGTCAAGGATGGAGGGTCAGTGGACTGCTTCAAACCGGCCGTTCGCCATAGTCGCGCAGTTCTAAAACGGGCAAGGGATCACTGTTCGCGCATCCACCTAGAATGGCAATTTAGATTCCAGGCCGGTCTCTTTGGCGACCTTTCTAAGATCGTCGAGAGTGTCGTCTGGTAGGTGAATCCCATCGCGTCGATTGCGCTGCTCGCTGCGCGCTTCAAGCTCTCCTGGATAGAAGATTTCGTCGTAGCCCTTGGCAAGCGGAACCGATTTGATTTCCTCGATCAGCTTTTCCATTCGTGCGTTGAATTCCGCCAACGGCTGAAATGCGGCGATGTTCAGCGCGATCATCAAGTGGCCGCAGCCGCTGCGCTTGTCAAACTGGTAGGGCCCGTGCACATTGGCCCCGAATGCGCTCCCGGTGAGCACGCCAGACAGGACGTCCATCATCATCGCAATCGCGCATGGCGTATGACGTCAGCACTTGGCCGATGCCGTCATGGCCATCGATGACGCCGATCGCCGCGGCATCCACGACCAACTCCGGTTGCGTGACTGCCTTCATCACGCCCGAGCGAATCCGTGCCGCGTACCACGAAAGCCGCATGACCCCATGCGACTGGTGACCCCACAAATCCGCCTGCACCAGCGTGTCCGCAACCAGGCGGGCGTCGGGCTCAGGCACGCCGAGAGATGCGTACACAGATGCGGCGAAGTCGGCCAAGCGATCCGCGGCAATTGTCGATGAACCGGTCATGATTAACGTTCCTGTGCCATGGAACTCCTACGCCGCGTTCGATCCCGCCGCCACCAGTTGCGTCGGCTTGCGGCTAGGAGGCTCGATGCGCACCCAAGCTCTTCTTTCTCATGCCAGGAGGCGATCTGGATAGGCGATTCCACGACATCGCAGGGGTATTCTATCCAACGGCAACGTAGGAGCATTCATGCAAGGCCAAGTGCATCACCGCGGATATGCTGCAGTCGGCGCTTACGCTGCTCGCCTCGACCGTGACGCAGCGCGAGCTGTTGATAATGACCATCCCCAGTCGTCCCGCGTGCTCAGCGCTCGCGACCCGATATTCCAAAGTATTTGATTCACCGGACCACCGGCGGACCTCTCCCTGCTCTTCTCTTTCAACAGCGGACCGTCGTCCCTTCAGCGCCGCTCACTCTTCGTAGTCGGCTTGTTAACAAGCACATGGTAGGCGACGCTGTCCCAGGCGTTGTGAATGCTGATGAAGAGCAGCAGCAGCGCCGCAGCTCCGACGCCGAACAGGGCCTCGCGCGCATGGGAGGGAGCCGCTAACGCGGAGAGCGCGAGCATCGCGTACGCCGCCAAAGGCAGCACAGCATAAGACAACCAGTCCTCGAAGCCTGGCTCGTATGTGGTTTGCACTCGCATGCGCCGAGCCACGATGGCGGCGTACGCTACGCCACCGAGGCCCATGAAACCCAAAAGAGCTGCGACGGGAGTGATCGCTTGCCATGGAGCGCGTAGAAGTGCTGACAAAAGCAACACGGCGCCGAGATGAACGATCGTAGGCGTCGCAAATGCGGCGCCGGCCTCGGCCGCACGTACCGGGGGCCTCTCGGCTATGAGCGTCATAACGACGAACTGCAATCCAATCAGGGCACCCGCAGCCGGGCCGACGATTATGTAAAAACTATCCCATTCGGCGAACTCTGACATGTCGTCACCTATCAAACCGCTCGAACCGGTACGCCAGCTCGGGCCCTCCTTTTCCCTCGTACGCGAGCTGGCCGATGAGCAGCGCGAACGGCTCGGTGTAACGCGCGATCTGTAGAGGGCCGGCATCGACGGGATCGAAGCCGACGTCCCGGATCAACTCGGCGGCGACACGTTTGCTGCTCGAATCGTCGCCGCAGTACACCAGACTCGGTCGCTTGGCCTTGCGCCTGGCTTCGTACACGCGGAAAAGCACTTCGCTCGGCACGGTGTTGAAAGCGGAGATGACTCGCGCTTTCGGAACCCTCTTGGCAAGCTCCTCCGCGCCGGACGAGGTGAGGCCCCGCACGAGCCCGCTGTTGTCATCATTCATCGGTAGCGAGCAAGTGACGATGACCTTGCCGGCCAGGTCGCCTGTCTGCTGCAGCACGTCGCCGAATCGCGACCAGTGCACCGCGAGGAGGAGCACATCTGCTTGCTTCGCGGCCTCGCCCGGTGTGCCCGCCCTCGCTCGCCCGCCGGCCTCCCGCGCAAGCTCCTCCAGCTTCTTCTTGCTGCGCGCATAGCTGAATACGACGTCGTGCCCGGCACGCGCGAAGATCGTTCCGAGCTTGCCGCCCATCAATCCCGAACCCAAGATGCCTACTCGCATGCTGCTCTTCCTCGGTTTCGTCGCTTTAGAGACCGGTCCTTTTTTCCAGGGCTTCGGGGTATCGCGCCCCTTGCACCGTGATCTTCGAGGCGGCACTCTCGATGTCGCACAGATCGTCGGACGTGAGCACGACGGCAGCGGCTCCGATGTTCTCCTCCAGGCGATGCAGCTTCGTGGTGCCCGGGATGGGAACGATCCACGGTTTCTGGGCAAGCAGCCAGGCGAGTGCGATTTGAGCAGGTGTCGCCTTCTTTCGTTTTGCGATGGTGTCCAGCACGTCGACCAATGCCTTGTTCGCCTTCCGAGCGTCCGGCGTAAAGCGAGGAACGATGTTGCGGAAGTCGGAACTGTCGAACGTCGTGTTCTCGTCGATCTTTCCCGTGAGGAAGCCTTTGCCGAGAGGACTGAATGGAACAAACCCGATTCCGAGTTCCTCGAGGGTGGGCAGCAATTCCTCTTCAGGGCGCCTCCACCACAGCGAGTATTCGCTCTGGACGGCGGTGACCGGCTGGGCTGCGTGTGCGCGGCGGATCGTTTGCACTCCTGCTTCGGAAAGGCCGAAGTGCTTCACCTTGCCTTCCCGAATCAGATCCTTCACCGCTCCCGCCACGTCTTCGATAGGCACGTTCGCATCGACACGGTGTTGATAGTACAGATCGATGGCATCGACCTTGAGTCGCTTGAGCGACCCCTCGGCACTCTGCTTGATGCGCTCAGGCCGACTGTCCTGGACCTGCTGCCCGCCGGGATCCATCTTGATCCCGAACTTGGTGGCGATCACCACCTTTCCGCGGAACGGAGCTAAAGCTTCACCTACCAGCTCTTCATTCGTGAACGGACCGTAAATTTCGGCAGTGTCAAAGAATGTGACGCCGCGTTCGACTGCCTTACCCATGAGAGCAATCATCTCCTGCTTATCTGCAGGCGGACCGTAGGCAATGCTCATTCCCATGCAGCCGAGCCCGACCGCCGAGACTTCCAGATTGCTCTTTCCAAGTTTGCGCTTCTGCATTGTTTCTCCTTCGAGCGTATGGATCGCAGTTTCCATGGTCAAGTCACAGTTCCTGGCGCGTTGGCCGGAACAGGATCTCGTTCACGTCAATGTCCTCCGGCTGGCTGATCGCGAACGCGACTGCGCGAGCGAACGACTCGGCAGGAATCGCGATCTCGTAGACCTTGCGCATGTTCTCGGCGATATCCGGCTCGGTCACGCTCTCGGGCAGTGCGGTGGCGACCGCGCCCGGCGAGATCACAGTCGTGCGGATGTTGTAGGGCTTTACTTCCAGGCGCAGCCCTTCGGACAGGGCCAGTACGGCATGCTTGGTGGCCGCATAGACCGCGCCGCCGGCGCGGACCTTGTGACCCGCGACCGACGAGACGTTGATGAAATGGCCGGCCTTCTGCTGTTTCATATACGGCAGCGCCGCGGCAATGCCGTACAGCGTGCCCTTGATGTTGACGTCGATCATCCGGTCCCAGTCGTCGATCTTGAGGCGATCGAGCGGCGAGCTTGGCATCAGCCCGGCGTTGTTGATCATCACATCGATCCGCCCGTATGCCTGCACGGCGACATCGACCAATCGTTTGACCTGCACGCAGTCGGTGACATCGGTCGTTACGGCGATTGCCTTGCCGCCGCTGCCAGTCAGCTCCTTTGCTAACGATTGGAGACGATCGACGCGCCGTGCGCCCAGCACAACGGTTGCGCCCTGTGCGGAGAGAAGCCGCGCTGTCGCCTCGCCCAGCCCGCTGCTCGCGCCCGTGATGACGACGACCTTTCCTTCGATGCTATTCGTCATAAGGGGCCTTGTATTGTTCGTCGGTGACCTTCTCCATCCAGTCGACGACCTTGCCGTCGAGCGCTTCCTGAATGGCGAGATGGGTCATGGCGGTGGTCGGCATAGCGCCGTGCCAATGCTTTTCACCCGGCGGGCACGAGATCACATCACCCGGTCGAATCACCCTGATCGGGCCGCCCCAGCTCTGCACCAGTCCGCAGCCCGAGGTCACGATCAGGGTCTGACCCAGCGGATGCGTGTGCCAATTGCTCCGGGCGCCTGGCTCGAAAGTGACGCTTGCGCCGCGCGCGCGTGCCGGATCGGGTGCCTCGAACAGCGGGTCGACGCGCACATAGCCGGTGAAATACTCGGCCGGCCCTTTGGCGGAAGGCTGTGAGCCGCTTGGTTTGATATCCATTGAAAAAGCCTCTGTCTGATTCGAGTAGTGGTCTGTCTCCTGAGTTGACAAGGTACAGGCGTGGCCCCCGCTGATTAAGTGGGATAATTCGCATGGGCTCATGAAATGGATTCATGAATGCCGCGCCAGGTTATCAACGACCTGATCGCCTTTCTCGCTGTCGCACGAGAGCGGAGCTTCACCCGGGCGGCGGCAAAGCTCGGGGTTTCCCAATCGGCGTTGAGCCACACCATTCGTGGGCTCGAGACCAGACTGGGGCTTCGGCTGCTGACTCGCACGACACGCAGCGTCTCTCCCACCGAGGCGGGTGAACGTCTGCTCCAGACCGTTGGTCCACGCTTCGAGGAGATCGAGGCCGAGCTCGAAGCCCTGAGTGAGCTTCGGGAGAAGCCTGCCGGCACCATTCGGATCACGGCTACCGACCATTCGGCCGACACCATCCTCTGGCCAAGACTGGCGAAATTCCTGCCGGAGTATCCGGACATCAAGGTCGAGATCACCATCGACTACGGATTCACCGACATCGTCGCCCAACGTTATGACGCGGGCGTGCGATCCGGTGAGCCGACCACAACTGCATCAATCTGCGCTTGGCAACTCATGGCGGCCTGTACGCCTGGGAGTTTCAAAAAGGCGACCGCGAACTGAAGGTGCGCGTCGAAGGCCAGCTCGTCTTCAACAACACTTTCCAGATGCTCAACGCGGCTCTGGACGGATACGGCTTGGCCTATGTACCGGAGGACGTGGCGCAGCCTCACCTCGCCAAGGGTCGTCTCAAGCGGGTGCTCGAGGACTGGTGCCCTCCGTATTCTGGCTACCACCTCTACTATCCAAGCCGCCGCCAGTCCTCACCGGCGTTTACGCTGCTGGTCGATGCGCTGCGCTATCGAAGCTAACGCAGCAACATCGAACCTACTCAGTTCGCACATGGCCCGACATCCTGTTATCTTCCTCGCGCTTCTCATCGCCCTCGGAGTCGCCAGCGTGCACGCCCAGACGAAAGACCCCGCTGCCGAAGCAGCAGCACAGCTCAAAGCCCTCCTCGACGAAGATCTCGACGCGACGTTCCGCCGC
>WNGK01005926.1_pt1 | contig 12895 bp, 10 predicted proteins | sample 5400601 | NCBI WGS metagenome assembly WNGK01 (sample SAMN13153376, study PRJNA577476) | soil metagenome | isolation source: 60 cm soil or saprolite under Garry oak tree replicate 1 | place: USA:California | collected 2016-06-15 | reverse complement strand
CAAACGCGTCCGCCACGACTGCAAGTTGTAGAGGCTCCCGGCCAGGGGAAATTCAGGAACCTCACCCAATCCTTGCCGGAACCCGCCTTCCTGCATGATGCAACCAAGTTGCACACGGTAACGTTTTCCATCAAGACACTCGGCGAGGGCCCTGAACTGGCGTTCGCTCCCGCCGGTTTCAAAGCTATTAGTCATCAGAAAGACGCCGGGCAATTCAGGGAGCCCGGTGCCGTCTTTATGGGTGCTGGATTCTTTATGGGTACTGGATTCCCGCAAGTCCTCAGACTCAGACGGTTGAGTCATCCGATTTCACCGCGCAGTGCAGTGGCATGATCCAATTGCCGGGTAAAATCGTTGCTGCGGAAGCTCTCGACAAAATTGCGCTGCCAGAGTTCCAGCATGAGCAGTCGCCAGATGCGCCCGGACTGGTCGCGCCCTGCCTCGAAGTGGTCATGAAGCAGTCTGCGAACCGCGCTCGGGTTGAAGTATCCGCGCTGTAAGGTCCGGGGCTCCAACAGAACCGTGTGGATCAAGTCCTTCAACTCGTTCCGCATCCAGTGGACCAACGGCAGCGCAAAGCCTTGTTTTGGCCGATGAAGCACTTCTCGCGGCACACCCACCCGTTCGGCTAGCTTTTTCAAAAGGTATTTCTGATCACCGCCGCGCATCTTCCACTCTATAGGCAGCCCGGTAACCCACTCCACAAATACGTGGTCCAGCAGGGGAACTCGCGCCTCCAGCGAGGTTGCCATGCTCATGCGGTCCACCTTCGTCAGGATGTCGCCAGGCAGATACGTTTTGGTATCGAGGTAAAGAATCCGGCTGACCTGATCGTGCGCCGGAGCCTTGCGGATATAGTCCCGAAAGATGTTCAGCGGATCGCCATCCCTTTGCGCTGAAGCCACAAAATCAGCGGCCATTAACCCCATCTCCCTCTGGAACACTTTGAGCGTAACTCCTTCGATGTAGCGCTCGTCCCAAGGCAGGGAAATGCTGTACGCGTAATTACGTCCGCGCAAACCATGCGGGAGACGGTTGTGCACATGCTCCCGATACCATTTGCCGGCAACGGACGGAATCCACGGGAACGACCTTTCGTGCAAATGGATGCGGTAGCGCTCGTAGCCTGCAAAAAGCTCGTCCCCCCCATCGCCGGACAGCGCGACCGTCACGTATTTCCGTGCCAGACACGAAACGTAATACGTGGGTAGCATGGAAGAGTCGCCAAACGGCTCTTCCAGCGAATGGGTCAGAGTTTCGACTGTCTCGACCACATTCGGCTCGAGCACCAATTCCTGATGCTCGGTGCCAAACTTTTCCGCAACCATCCGCGCGTAGCGTGCTTCATCAAAGTCCGAATGCTGAAACCCGATAGAAAATGTCTTTACCGGCCGGGAGCTGGCGCGAGCCATCAAGGCGACGACGGTCGAGGAATCCGTTCCTCCGCTCAGCAATGCGCCTAGCGGCACGTCGGCGATCAGGCGGATACGCACGGCTTCCGCCAGCCGTTCTTCCATCTCCTCCAGGCATTCATCTTCATTCTTCGGCTGATGCGTGCCGTAGGCAGGCAGGTCCCAATAAGGCCGGGTCGAAACCCGCCCGCCTTCGAATTCGAGAATGTACCCCGGCGGCAACTTCTGGATGGGCGCGAATGCGGTGAGTGGGTCGGGTATATATCCGAAATAAAAATACTGGAGCAGAGCTGTCTGATTCACCTCTGCCAGTTCCGGGGCAACCGCGAGGATTGATTTGATCTCCGACCCGAACAGCAGGCGTCCATTGACGTAGGCATAGTGCAGCGGTTTTTTGCCCAGTCGATCGCGAGCCATCAGCAGTCGCCGGTTGCGTTCGTCATATAGCGCAAAGGCAAACATCCCGCGCAGCTTGTGGACGCATTCTGCCCCAAAGTCTTCGTACAGGTGAACAATGGCCTCGGTGTCGGTCTGGGTATAAAACCGATGGCCGCGGCCTTCAAGTTCCTTGCGCAGTTCCGGGAAGTTGTAGATTTCGCCGTTGAAAACGACCCAAACGGTTCGATCTTCATTGAATATCGGCTGATGGCCGCCGGCGAGATCAATGACGCTGAGGCGCCGCATGCCCAGACCAACGCCCTCTTTTACGAAGATGCCTTCGTCGTCTGGCCCGCGATGCACAATTGCCAGACACATTCGCCGAATGGCAGCCGTGTCTACGGCACCTGCAACCTGGCTGACGATACCGGCTATTCCGCACATTCTCTAGGCCCTCAGGATTACCTGTGATCCGTTATCACGATGTGGCGAGGCACTGCCACGGATGAGACGCAGACGGTAATCCCGGTAGTCTCCAGGATTACCCTCTTTCCCATCGCAGGCCGCGAGAATGATGTTCGTCATTTCACGCGCCGACACGAAGTGAAGAATTTCTCTTCGAGCGCCCGCTCCCTCCACCAGCTCTCGAACAAACCGACGCATGGATTCCCCCAAAACTGATTCCTGTTGCGTAGTATCCATGCCGTGACAGTGCAGCTTGATGAACAACCAATCAGGCCGGCCAGCGACGGAAATGGCTGCCCGCTTCCACAGCTCGAGCCTGAGCAGGCTGGGGGGGGCGTACGCGGTCAGCGCTCCGTTCTCTATCCTGGCAAAACGGGAGCGCGTTGAAGGAGCAAAATCCAGCATCAAGGGACCTTGCACGATCAACGGAAAAATAGTCGGCCGCCGTCCTTTTCTCAGGTCATGCCCCCGGCGATGCGGTGCTCGTTGATCGAGTGGAAGAGCGCACTCGTACAACGAATTGATTTTTGAAGTTTGCGCAGGGTGCAGAGCGCCCGTTGGCAAGGTCAAGTCGGCGTAGCAGCCAGTCTCGGCCAAAATCTGCATTTCCGAATCGACACCGCAGCCACGGCCACCTGCTGAATTGGCCAACGCGAAGTTACCATGCACAAACGCATAGCGCGGCGTTAGGGAATCATCCAGACAGGAAAGGCATCCGTGATCGGTGGCCAGGAGATCGCGAAACTGGATGAGCTGGCGGCGCGTGTTGTCTGCCGTGTCGGGTGCCTGAGTTCCATGATGAAGATGAATTTCGATTTCTCCCCAACCCCCGTGGCAGAGCTCCCCCAAACGTTGAAGGTGCGCTCGGTCATATTGCTCGGCGGGGAAAAAATAGGTGTGGACAAATGGCCGACCTTCGTTGTCACGCCAACGCTCGATAATGCTCGGGTATTCCCGACACCAACGTTCCAACTGCTGTTCTTGCTCATCGTAGGGCGCACGGGCTGCGCCCTGTCCCGGAACATACCCGGGTTCGAAGTGATCGGCCAACGCAAAGATCAAATGGACCTGCCCAGCCGGAACTTTGCGAGTTAATCTCTGCCAGGCAAAAGAAGGCAACCAGCGAAAGGCGCGTGACGTTTTGCGTCTCAAGGGCTGAGGCTTAACGTTTTGATCAGCGGGTCGCATTGAGATCTCGTGCCCTCTTCCTGCTGCACCGCGCTCTTACTGGCGATACATCGGGGTAGAACGCGCACTTCCGCGGACGGTTGTGGAGCTCTTTATCGTGGGTTGAGCTCTAAACACCTCTTGACGAAGTTGGGGGTGAAACCGATTGGGAGAGATGGTGCCGTCTTGCTGCTCGCGAACGATAGCCAAAAGAACTGATGTATAGGCAACTGTGAAGTACGGAAAATATTGGTACGCTTCCGGAGCAAAACAAGCGCCTACGACGAAACCAACTAGAGAACTGTGCAGCGCCCCCGTCAGAAGCCGGGTCTCTAGATCAGAATTTCGCACTTTCCGTAAGTGTCGCAGGTTGGCGAACCCACGCCAGAAGAACATCAGGTATAAAATCATGGCGGGAATGCCAGCTTCTACCGCGATCTGCAGATAAGCGACGTGGACATCCCGCCACTTTCCTGAGTAGTTTGGAAAATTGTGTACCCCGATGCCGAGGATGGGATAGTGCGCAATCCCGTGCAGAGCAATCGTCATCAATTCACGACGTTCTTCGAAGGAACCGTAAGCACTATGTTCCTGGCGCCCCTGTAGATCCTCTCCAGACATCGCGGAGAATCTATCTTCTAACTTGCCGCCAGCCACTATTAGCAGCACGGTCACAACAACTGCGGCGCCGACGATCAGGTACAAGCGGCGCCCCTTCACCCCAAAATGCCACAGGCATACTGCGCCGGCTACCACTAAGGTAACGAATCCTCCACGGGAAGCCGTGAGAAACAGCGCAACAGCCATCATCAGCATGGCGAACGCCCATGCTATCTTGCGAAGAATCCCTTTTGCCGTGAGAAGGAATACCAGGCCGAACGGAATTGACAGTACAATCGCGAATGCCAAATCATTCGGATTCGAGTAGATGCCACCCAGAGCCCCTTCGAGTCGCGCGTGAGAATGCCCTTTGATGATGGAAATGACAGAAATCGCGGCCACCGATCCAGCTTGGATGAACACCAACCGCCTGAGCCGGTCAAGATTCGTCACCAGCAGAAATGTCAACACCCAAGCGATGTAGACCTTGCCGAAATCTATACTCTTGAAGAACGCACCGCCTCTCCACACTGGCGACAGCAGCGCGGAAGGAAAAAGCAGGCCGATCATGATCAACAAGTAGGTGGCTTCCTTAGGGAGATCACGGAAACCGCGCTTGGTTTTACCGAGGCTGGTCAAAAACCCTAGCATCGCAAAAATTCCGGAGATCTTTGCCAACGGGAGATAGCTCAACCCCGGAATCCAGTCCTCGGGACGGGCACAGTAGACCAGATAGAATGCGCTTAGCCAGAAGAAGGCTCCACCCAGGGCTTCCTTCTCCTCGGGCATCTGCTCATTCGGCTTTCCGATGCTGGTCCGGACTTTTTCCTCAGTAGAGATCAATGATGTTCTCTCCGCTCCAAACTTAGGGCTGTAGCCAAGTCTGTAATTCAGATTCCGACAGTCGCGCAAGTTTCAGTCGAGACAACCCCAGTTGCGAGGAGTTTCTCCAACACATAACCGAACCGATCGGCAACAGCTCGCCAATCGTATCGGGCTGCCAGTTCGGCAGCAGAACGCTCATACCGACGCCGAACTGGCAGATCGCTCAGCAGCCTGATTACAGCTTCAGCAAAAGAATTCGGCTCATCCGCCAGCACGATATCCTGCCCGTGATGCACATCAAGACCTTCCGCACCGACCGTTGTGGATACGACGGCTTTGCCCATGGCCATTGCCTCATAGATTTTCAGACGGGTTCCGCCACCAATTCGCAAAGGCACCACCACAACCGCCGCTTCTCGCAAATGCTCGACAACCGATGGCACGGATCCGGTTACTTCGATGGACTCTGAGACGAGTCGACATACCCGCCTATCAGGATTGCGGCCCACGACCCGAAATCGTGCTCCCGGAATGCCACTCTGAATTTGCGGCCAGATTTCTCGGCAGAAGTACTCGACCGCATCGATGTTGGGTTCCCAATCCATGGCACCCACAAACATCACCAGGGGAGCGAGCATTGTCGCCTGGGAATCAGGCCGGAAGCGCTCCAAGTCCACCCCCGTGGGAACTATTGAGATATGAGAGCTATCGGCCCATGCGCACATCAATTGTGCGTCGTGCTCGGAGACCGCAATCACGTGTTGAAAATTCCTGACCGCGCTCCGCTCATAGGCAATCATCTTTTTGGATTCCAGCCTGTACATCGCCCGCCTTGCCGGGTTCGATTCGGTAAGAGCGTGCCTCCGCCAGATTTCGCTTTCCACGTTGTGTTGGAATAAGACACAGGGAAGGGTTAAGTTTCGCGGGAAATTCACCACCGCATCCAGGAAGTCACACACCGCGACGTCAGCACGCCGTTCCTCAAACCAGGTGCTGATAAGCTCGCGAACCCGCCCGCACTCGAACCGGCTCACCGCATAGGGAGTTTGTTTCAGCGCGCGCCAGACATAATCCATCCCACGTGCCAGAGTGCTTCCCTGCCGCTTCCTGGTGCAGATCGCCATGGCGGACGGAAACTGGCTCTTAAGCTCAGCTTCGTAGCTCGGATCCTGGGGGCCATCGTAATACGACAAAAACGCAAGCTCGTGCTGGGATGCCAGCCGACGGGCGATGTAATAAGAACGAATATCGCCTCCGCTGCTGAGGGGCAGGATCTTGTTCGCTTTCACCCAGAGTATCTTCACCGTATCTCACTCGCTTCGACGCTTGTTGGCACTTCGCTCTCCGCCAGCATCCACGCCGGCTTTCGCCCAGCAATCCAGTTCACAAATGCGAAGCCAGCCGCAGTGTTCAACGTCATGAAGGTGCGGGCCGAGTCGGCCGCTCGGGCGAGCAAACCGCGCTTCGCCCAGCCTAAGATTCCGACCAGGCTCAAAATATAGAACCCGATCTGCAACAGCAGGACCGCCCGGAAAAACAGCCCTGGCACTAGAAGGGAGGACAGAAAAATCACCACCAGGGCGAGCGGTACGACCAGGCGCATCAACTTGTGACTGACGAACTCGAACCGAACGGGGTTCGCTCTTCCCAGAAGCCAAGGCGCAAGCTGAAGCAACTGATAGTTGCCGCTGAGGGTACGCACCTTGCGGCTGAATTCCCGCTTTTCGCCTAAGAGAGCGTCCCACGCGCGCGCACGATCATCAAACACGACGCGCGAACCTTGCCGCACCACGTGCATCGGCAAATACACGTCGTCCAGAATAGTGCCAGCCGGGACCGCGACCAAAAGAGCACGCCGTGCCGCATATAACGCCCCGGTCACGCCCACAACAGAACCCGAAGCCGCCTCCAATCCCCTGATCTTTTTTTCGATCGACCAGTAAAGACCGGCTCCTCTCTTGCACTCGCCTGTGGTGGGGTCCCCCACCATCAGTTCCCCACTGGCGCAGCCCACGGCCGGATCCGCGAAGTTCTCCATCAGCAGCCGCAAAGCATCTGGTTCGATCTCCTGGCGAGAGTCTGTGAACAGAATGATTTCTCCCCGAGCTCGCGATATGCCGTCATTCAGTCCGGCTGCTTTGCCGCGAGATTCCGCGCATGCGATGACTCGCAAACGCTCATCCTGCAGAGCATGCCGCTGCAAAATCTGCTCCGTTGAATCACGCGATCCATCCGACACGACAATAAACTCGATTCGGTCCGCGGGATAGCTCAGAGCAGCCAGGTTAGCCAGCTTGTGCTGCAAAATCTTTTCCTCGTTGCGCACCACCATGACCACCGACACTGAGGGAAAGCAAGGGGCGCGCTTGACCGGCTTCGGCCGCACACGGCTGCGCAACCACAGGCATGCAGGATAGCCGACGTATGTATAGAGGACCGTCACCATGCCTGCCCAGAAAAGGTACTTCATTGCGCGCCCCTGCCGAGCAGCACAATCTTGATGGTCTGGAACATGATCATCACGTCGAGGCCGAGCGACATGTTCTTGATGTAGTAGAGATCGTACTGCAGCTTCTCTTTGGAGTCTTCAAGGCTGTTGCCATACTTGTAGCGCACCTGGGCCCAACCTGTGATTCCCGGCCTCACCGCGTTGCGCACTCCGTAAAACGGAATCTCTTTGGCCAGCATCTCCACAAATTCCGGACGTTCTGGGCGAGGCCCGACAAAGCTCATATCGCCCTTGAGCACGCACCACAGCTGTGGAATCTCGTCGAGGCGCGCAGTACGTAGGAATTTTCCGACCTTCGTGATTCGCGGGTCATCATCCAGCGCCCAGGTCGCGCCGGTATCGGCCTCTGCGTCCTGTCGCATAGTTCGAAATTTATAGCAATGGAAAACCTTGCCGCCTAAGCCGACGCGCCTCTGCCGGTAAAGAACGGCCCCGCGGGAATCTAGCTTGATGGCAAGAAACACGAATGGGAGGATGGGCAAGACAATCAGCAGGAGAATAGCGGAAGCCAGGATGGCGATTACTCGTCGCAGCAGCATGAAGCTCGCGCTGAAGCGGAAGCCTTCGGCAAAGATCAGCCAGCTGGGATAGAGATTATCAACTTCGATTCGTCCGGAGATTTTTTCCAGCCACGATGTAGCTTCTTCGATCTTGATGCCATTTAGCCGCAGCTGCAGGATTTCCATCACCGGCAGCGTGCCACGGCGGTCGTCCATAGCCACAATCACGCGATGGACCTGGCGTGCGCCCATAAGATCCATCAGGTGCGAAGCTATGGCCTCGCGGGTCTGGGCGCCTTCAACATTGCCACTCCAGCCCGCTACTTCAATACCCAATTCGGAGCGTGAACGCAGGCCATTCACCAACCGCTGCGCCCGTTGTCCCATGCCCAGCACATAGACTCGCTCGCGCAGATAGGGCTTCTGTGCCAGCCAGGCGTACATCATGCGCCAGCTGAACAATGCCACAGTCACCAACAACAAGCCCAGGACGACTGAGTTATTGCCCATCAGCACCCGGGGAAAAACATAAGCCAGCACGGCGATGGTGAGGGCCAGAATGCCGGGCACCAGCAGCAACCGAAAATACAGTTCGCCTCGGGCACTCCAACTGGCTGGTTCGTACAGATCAAAAAGATGAGAGAAGACGAGCACAGCCGTAGTCGCTGCGAGGATCTTCAGGTACCCGCCCTCATAATTCAGCATCACATAGCTGTCTTCGGGGTGCTGCCAAACGGCCGCAATCAGAAACGATGTCCATACCAGAAGGGCCTCCCCGCCCAGGAGAACCAGCGTTCGAATCGGGTAATAGATATGGAACAGCCGGATCACGCTGTCTCCTCAGTTCTTGGCCTCTGACTTGCTTTCAGCGCCGTAAGCTTTGTAGTAGTACTGCGAATACGGCGAGAGATCGGGAGCGATCCCATTTAGCACTACGCCAACTACGTTATGATCGGTGAATTCCTTCCTAGCCCGGCGCGCGGCGTCTACCGGCGTGTTGTTGGAGCGGACGACCAGCAGGACGCCATCGCAATAGTTCGCCAGCAACGCGGAATCGGAAACCAGCACGGCCGGCGGGGAATCGATGATGATCCAGTCAAACATCGGTTCGAGACGGCTCAGAAGAAACTTCATACGCCCGTTAGCGACCAGTTCAGCCGAGTTGGCGGCCTTGCGCCCCGCTGGAATCAGGAACAGGTTCTCCAAGGGGCCACGCTGAATGATAGAAAACTCGTCGCTTTCCGACTGCAAGTACTCGAAGAGTCCAGGTCCGGGTTCTGCGCCCAGCAGGGCATGCAGCCCCGGGTTGCGCAAATCGGCATCGATCAGCAGCGCGCGCCTTCCATGCTGCCTCACAATGACCTGCGCTAGATTGGCCGCAGTGAAGGATTTCCCTTCTTTCGGCAAGGCGCTGGTCACCAGCAGCTTTGCCAGAGGCTGCTTTTCTCGGGCCTGATAGAGCCGGCTGCGCAGAGTACGGAACTCTTCCATGCCGGAAGCGTGCTCTTCTCCGGTGAAAAACAGCATCGTCTTAGTATCCGGTTCCCAATTCGTTTGGCGGCTACGCGCAAGTAGTGCCTCAGCCGTCAACGACGCGGCCGGAATAGCGCCCGACAGAGCTGAGGCCGTGGCGATCAGGCCAGATGGCTCGGCCAGCTCCAGCCCTGCCGGCGCAGTGTCGACACCTGCTGGTTGTGACATTGCCCGTTCCTGCTCTGCTTTCTTCAAAGCTTCGTGAATTCGGCTCATAGTTTTCCCTCCTCGGTTACGTCGCGCTCCGATTCTTTCAACCGTTCTGCCAGGTTGGAGATCGTCTTCAGCGCATCCATCAGATCAAACTTGTCGGGCGAAGGCGGCGGAATCGGCGCCGCACCGTGGTTGTCTCCCAGATCGAAGTCGCGTGCTACCGCGTCCACGATGCCGGGCGTAACCAGCTTCTGCTGATCCACGAACGTACTCACTAGACAGTGCTCGCAAATCAGGTTCACCACGCGGGGAATGCCGCTCGAATAGCGGTGGATCGAAACCATAGCTTCCCCATCAAAAATCTGCTGGCCGTTTGATCCCGCAATGCGCAGCCGCTGCTGAATGTAGGCTTTGGTTTCTTCCAACGTCAGAGGATGGGTTTTCGCCCGTAGCGTTAGTCTCTGCCGTAACTGGCGAAGGTTGGGCTGTTTGAGTTTCTGCTCAAGTTCGGTTTGCCCGACCAAAACAATCTGAAGAAGCTTCTCGGTGAAGGTCTCCAGGTTGGTCATCATGCGGATCTCTTCCAATACTTCATCCGCCAGGTTCTGCGCCTCGTCCACGATGAGGACCGCCGTCTCGCCCGCGCGATAGTGTTCGAGCAGCCAGTTATAGAGCCGTAACAGGATCTGACTCTTCGACCGGGTGTCGCAGGGAATGCCGAAATCCGCCATCATGTAGTCAAGAAACTGGGGCACGTTCATCCGCGAGTTAAAGATGAACGCGGTCGGCACCTGCTGCGCGCGCAGCCACTCGAGCAGCTTGTTGATGAGCGTGGTCTTCCCTGTTCCCACCTCGCCAGTCAGCAAGACAAAGCCTTTGCGGCTCTGAATGCCATAGGTCAGGCAGGCCAGTGCCTCCTCCGTGTGCCGGGTGAGAAAAAGATAGCGGGGATCCGGATTGACGTTGAACGGGTTCGCTCGCAGCCCGAAAAATTCCTTATACATTCGCTGTTAAACCTCGACCGTTTCTTTCTTTTCGTCTCCAGAACGCAACTTGATACCGAGCTTCCGCTTGCCACTTCCGTTTTTCTCGGTGCTCTCATTTCCAACCCAGGGCACCTCTGATAGCACGGGCAATTCGAGAACGGCGATAACGTCGCTTTCAGTGCGGACCGATTTGTCACGCAGTTCCAGCCACATGGCCAAGCCCAGTCCGAGGGCCAGTCCGCTTCCCAGTCCGCCTCCGGCAAATAGCAACCGGTTCGGAAAACTGGGAGCATCAGGCAAATCAGCCGGGTTCAGCAGACGCATCTGTTCGCCCTGTTGCTCCCGCTCCATTGCGCTCGTTGTCTCCGACTCATTTTTCTTCTGCAGCTGATCGTCGTAGAATTTCTGCGCGGTTTCGTAGTCCCGCGTCAGCTTTTTGTATTGCTCCTCCACCGCAGGGCTGAGCGCCACACGACCCTGAAAGATCTTGATTTGTTCCTGGAGCTTCTGCTGGTCACGCGTGGCTTGCGTTATCACCTGTTGGTACTGGTGAATTTGCAATCGTAGTTGCCGGATCTCCGGTGGCTCCGATGAATTTTCTTTGTCGCTCGCCGGATTAGCTGGACTCGCCGTCGCGGTATTGATCTCGTTCAGCTTCTTCTGCAGTTCCGCGATGTCTCTCTTCGTTTTCACCACATCTGGGTAGTCGTCTGTATATCCCGCCTGCAAAGTGATTAGCTGCGACTGCAGCGCAGTAAGCTGCTGCTGGAGAGTCAGCGGATTCGTCGCTGACTGCGAAGACTTCCAGGCGGCGAGTTGCTGTGCCAACAGCGACTCGGCATATGCCTTGTCCTGCTGCGCTCGATTGAGCGTCTGTGTATTGGCATCAAGCTGCGAGTTCATTCCCATCAAGATCTTCAAGTTGTTGTCTTCATCGCCTGGAAGCTGGCCCATGTAATGCTTCTTGAAATCGGCGAGCTTGGCGTCCATATCGTCCAACTTGCCCTTGGCATCTTCGACTTGCCGGGCCAAGAAGTCAGTTGTATTCTGCGCAATTCCAGCCCGGTCTTTTAGGTTTTCCTGAAGCATGATGTCGGTAACGCCAGCGCAGACAGCCTGGGCCTCGCCCGGAGTGCTAGCTGTAAAATTCACATTGAAGCCGGGAACCCCGCCTTCGCCTTTTCTCTTGGGCCCGGAGCCCGGAGCTGGGACCACCGCAGCCTGGACCGCCTGGATGGAAGTAGCGGTACGGATCCGGTCAACTATGTCGTCCGCGGTGCCGGGCAGATGCAAGCGTTCAATCAGGGGGCGCAGCCGTTCTGCACTCAGCGCCCGCTGCTCGAGAGTGCCGACCCGCTGGCTTATGTCTTCGGTGACCACTGGCTTCACGTAACCTTCGGGCACCTTTTGCACTTCCACCAGCACCAGAGATTGCGAGGTGTATTTCGGCGGAAAGGCATAGGAAACGGCAAAGCCGACCAGCGGCGCCAGCAGGGTGGGAATCAGGATCACCTTCAGGCGCCGCCGTAGCATTGCCAGATAATCGTCCATCGTCAATTCGCGGTTCTCAATCATTGTTGTTCCCATTCTGCCAGCTTGCGCTGGCCAAAATCAGTCAAGGCGGATCGGGCGAGGAGTCCAGTCCAGTCCGATCAGACCTACATGGCGGGCGGATACCCGACTGCAGTTCGGTGTGCTCGTCGTGCAAAGGCCAGAGCTGAAATCAATACTGCCGTACTGATAGCTGGCGAATGCTCCAAAGTGCCTTCCCAGTTGGCGCCGCAGCGCACCCCCGCCATACCAATACCGATACGTACTCGCGTTGTTCACCAAAGCCGTCGGGTTGGATAGAACTCGCGAATTGCGCGAGTAGCCGGTATCGGTCAGCAGACTCCAGCGCCTACTTAGGCTATGGTGGAGCGCGAGCCTCACCCTGTCTGTGTTCGCCCCCGCAAAAAATCCTGACCCGGGGGTGGTGTAATGCGAGTAGTTGAGCATCATATTGGTCCGGTCAGACATGCGGTAACTCAATGATGCCATCCCTGCTCCCGAGACAAGACTCCTGTTGTTGGGGATGAAGAGACCGGGCAGCACTTGAGAGTAGCCGTAACTGTGGATCCATTGTGGGCCACCGCCGAGCTTGAGATCCAATTTCCCAGATATTCGGTGACCATAGAGCACTTGCCAGACATTCACATTGAAGCTGCCACTGCCCGCGCGGGGGAAATGGAATTCCTGGAACGCGTACGTCAGCGCAAGCTGGTCATGCCTCGACAGGTGGTAGTTATACCCAGCTTGCCCGGTGATATGCTGGCTGTTGATGTAGCCCGGCGGGGCATTGAGAAAGTCCGTCCAGCCATAGCCTCC
>WNGK01005925.1_pt1 | contig 12895 bp, 13 predicted proteins | sample 5400601 | NCBI WGS metagenome assembly WNGK01 (sample SAMN13153376, study PRJNA577476) | soil metagenome | isolation source: 60 cm soil or saprolite under Garry oak tree replicate 1 | place: USA:California | collected 2016-06-15 | reverse complement strand
TACCTAAGTTTGGCCCAAACTAATGGCCACATGCGCAGGAGCAAGAAGCTCGCGCAAGGCATCGACTAAAGAAGGTGCTAAGGGTGCCGCTTGATTGAGCACGATCTCAACAAGACGGCCTAAAGCATCACTGACCAGAAAACCACTGACATGAAAGACATCGCGTACCATGCGCAGCGTCCCATAGTGCTGCACGGGCGAGGAGGGTGTGCTCAACCACTGCTGAGCCCAGACCACCACATTGTGGGCCAGGCTGCTCAGCAAGATGACCATTTGCTGGGCTTCAAAGCGTTTTTTGCTGCGTTTGGTGCTGCCCAAGCCTTGATGATCCCCCTTGAACGAGGTTTCCACCCCACCCCCACGCTGATCATACAGATACACATACGCCAGCAGCACGGTGACCGGATCGACATTGGGTCCAGCTGTCACATTGGTCAAAGCCAGCACTTCGATCGGATCGAGCGTCGAGATCAGCACGCCGACGCCCCACTGGCCATTGGCCTTGCGGCAGCGCACGGCGATGCGTCGCACGGGCCGGGCATACTCAGGGGCAGGAAGGTGGACCCAGCCGATTTGCCGACCTGGCACCTTGGGATCATCAACCCAATACGACACACTTTGCGCCAAACGCTGGGCGCGACTGCTGGAGTAATCCTTGCCATGCACCTGATAGCCCCCTACCAGCAGCCAATTGACGTCGTCCAGGCTACCGCCACCGGCATCGATGCGCACCAAGGTGCGTGCTCGTTTGCGCTCATCCAACTCCAATGTTTGCTCAGCGGCTTGGATCAGTGGCTGCAAGGCTTTGCTCAGTTGCGTCTTGCCATCAAAGAGTCGATCCACCACGACTTCCCCATAGCGCGTGGCCAGCACTCGCCCCAATTGCCGACCGCGCCGGTTGCGTTGTTTGGCAAAATACCCTTTGCTTGCAAAGGCGGCTTGCTTGCCACATGGCATGCCGCTCATATCCACATCCAACACTTGCCAGTCCTTGCGGTAGTTGTGCTGATAACCTTGACTATGCTGATGATAGATGCTCTCGAGCGCTTGTTCCATTTGTCTCACATTCTCGGCTGTGCAGGCATCCAGGGTTTCTTGGACCACCGACTGTTCGGCACAGCCACTGCGTCCGAAGGCCGCTTGCAAAGCGGGATCGCTGCGCAACCGCGTGTTGATTTCCACCAGCCCGTGGGCTCCTGCCAGCATAGCAATCAATCCGTCGTAGAGCTTGTCAGTGGGCGTGTGCTTAACCGTCTTCTGGGCAATGCGCACCGTCTTGCGGATGGGGTCAAACACACCCAGTTGCCTCAGTTTTACGCCAATGGCTGCCAGACTCGCACAGCCCGTAAAATGTCGCGTCGTTTTCGTGGTAGATTCATTCATGATGATGGTCCTCCTATCTTCGGGTTCTGTTCCTTTGATAGGTATGACTCATCATCCTTGCTTTGGCAAGTCCCTTTCTGTTGGCAGCACACTGCCACTATTTTGGGCGAAATTTAGGTAATTAAGAGACCTACATGTAAGGAGTAATTTCTATGATAAGGTACTCTTATAATGGGTTAACGTAAACTTGGTTGTTGTGTGAGCCTTGAAATTGTTGATGTGGTGACTAGAAGTTGTTGCTCATACCATCACTTCCATCATCGGGTTTTATTTCCTCTACCTCAGACAGACGTGAGAGGACTTTTTCAGTAACACTTATAGTACCCTTAAGTATCCTTTCTTTTTGACTTTCACAAATTAGGAAGTTGAGACCATGTCCTACGTGGCACTATAATGTTGATGAGTTTTCCGCGAGCCTCAGTAAGGGAGTTTCCACGCAGAGGTATGCGCATGGCTTGAGAAGCCGCTTGAGGGCACATTGACCAAAAATGTCTTGCTTTTTTCTCCCAAAAAGTAGCTCTTTTTCTGAGACGCTCGGAAAAGTATTGCTTTTTTGGCTTCCAATGCTGTATTAAGGGTAGCACCCCGAATTGTTCGTACAGTACCCATAATGTCTCATTCCATGATGATTCCTACTGGCATGGTGCTATGCTCCTTCCGAATTGTTCGTACAGTACCCATAATGTCTCATTCCTAATGCCATCGCCGGCATGGGTACGGTGATCTATCAATCCGAATTGTTCGTACAGTACCCATAATGTCTCATTCTAGGAACCGCCTCTTGCAAACTCATGCCTAAACCTCTACTATTAAGGTACAATATAATGCAGCGCGAAGCGCATTATAGGAACCGGTTTTTGTAAAATTTCTTGCTTGCGAAACGTGCAAAGAACCGGCATTATTAACCCATGACACAGCAAACAACTTTTCAACAAAACGTCTTAGCTTTTTTGCGAGAGCTTGAGGGAGGAAACAAAAGTACGCTAACATTAACCGCGTACAAAACAGACCTCACACAGTTTTTTCTTTGGCTTTCGGAAAATGATGTGACAGTGACGATCCCCGGCCAGGTAACGCGAGGACATGTCAACGAGTATCTTGCGTTTCTTGCGTCTCAGGGTAGAAGCGGTGTTACCAGAGCGCGAAAATTAGCAGCTCTCAAAAGTTTCTTTACCTACCTCAAAGAGGAACAGATGATAACCGCCTCCCCTGCCGAGACTATTCACATGCCAAACAAAGAGCGCAAGCGAAAAGTTGTCCTGCGTCAAGATGAATACAGCCGCATGTTATCAGAAGCAGGAGGCAATCCCCGCGACTTTTCCATACTTCAGTTATTCCTCCAAACCGGTATACGAGTCTCAGAGCTGATAGCCATTGTCCGAGAGGATGTAGACTTGAACAGCCGGATACTCAAAGTCCACGGCAAGGGCAACAAAGAACGAGACATACCGCTTGAGAAAAAGAGCGTCCAGGCATTGAAATCATATCTTTTAGTCAGACCGGAGAGCCAGGATCGGCACCTGTTCTTGAACTATTCCGGCGAGGGATTATCAATCCGGGGAGTCAGAAAAATCGTTGATAAGTACCTCAAAAAAGCAGGCATCACAAAGCAAATTAGTTGTCATGGCCTGCGCCGGACATTCGGCAGCGCGAAAGCAGGCAAAGGTATGAATGCGTTTCAACTGCAAAAGCTCATGGGACATGAACGGATAACGACAACCATTGAGTATGTAGAAATAGGACAAGAAGAGTTGAGACGGGCAATGGAGGCGACCAGCCTTTAAGAAAAAACTATGAATACTTCCCTACCCTACCATTTCTCAGACCCACCGGCCAGACTGAAAAAAGCCCGACTTGATAATATCGCGTTAGTGCCCGCCTCTCTTCTTTCCTCGAAAGATAGTACCTACCAACTCCTAGCGAACCGTTTACCCAAAGGTTCAATTTTATGTGTTGAGACGGCCAGCCCCAGGCAGAAGAAAATCCTTGCAAGCGTTGTGTCATTCTTGAGAAATCACGGACATACTGTTATCACCATGCCGATTGAGAAACTAACAAAGCGCACCGCAACCACTAGCACCGGAGCGGGAGCAGAAAACTTAACACTCGCTTTCTAAGTCTGTGACTTCCCTGAGCAATAATGGGAGTGTACAATACTTTAGATGAGTAATTTCCTTGATATCTTTGGTCGTTTTGGAACAGTGGTATATGTGATGACAATTCTGTTTGGGTTAGTTATCGCAATTGCTGTAGCACAGCAGCGAATACCACAAGTAATTACTTATTATCACCCAATAGTTCATTGCAATAACGGAATGTCATTTGATCCTAATATAAAAGCTATACGAATAGAAAATCAAGGAGATAATGGTAAAGATACCTTTAACACAGATCAAATCAGTAGTACCTGTCAATATGGAAATTCTTATGCGTACTTATTTCCATCTGTAACACCTCCTCCGAATGAAACATCACAAAGGGTCATACCGCCAATTTTTCCTGTGTATGAACATCAACCACATAATTTCAAACTTCTGTACAAAACAACATATCAAACAATAGGTAGCTGGAGAAAAGCTATAGGTAGTTTTGTTTTTGTATTTTTGGTCGTTTTTCTCATAGCAGAAGTAACCAGGAGAACATTGCGTTATATTTTCTTTGGAAAAAACTTTTTAATTCTGAAGGAACAGGGTTAAACAGCCACGAGAATATCCTGCTCTGCTGTAACCTCACCGGAACGCCTTATTTATGTCTTCTCAACGGTTGACGCCGCAGTCCCCTATTGCGCTTACCAACACGAAAACCGGCATCTTCAATGGTTGTTACCTCGCGGATTGCTTGAAATCGTTCTCGCGTCAAGCGTTTCACCCGACTGCTTGACTCATCTCTCATTTTTTGTTCATTGACTTCTCCACCCTTGCCATAGAGATGCTTCTTTTCCTGCTTTCTATCCATAGATTGACAGGCATGGTAGCAAACGAGCAGAGAAAAGGCAAATTCCTATTGAGGATTGACAACACCTCCAAGAAGGAGTAATATTGTATCGTACGATACAAAGTAAAAGGAGGGAGTATACTTCTATGAACAATCCGACAACGCAAACATACACCAGCCTGACGACTGCCTATGATTTCTTCAACCAGGAACTCTTTAGCGATAGTTTGCCGCCTTGCCTGATAACCATGCAACGACATAAAGGTGCTTTCGGCTTCTTCTCAGGTGAGCGCTTTGCCAATACTACTAACCCAAAAGAAATAACCGATGAGATTGCACTTAATCCAGTCCACTTTGCTACCCGGAAACCAGGTGAAGTGCTCTCAACCCTCGCGCATGAAATGGTACATCTGTGGCAACACCACTATGGGGAGCCACCACGAAAAGGCTACCATGATAAACAGTGGGCGGCAAAGATGCGCGAGATCGGGCTTATTCCCTCCTCTTCTGGCGAGGAAGGTGCGAAAGAAACCGGCCAAAAGATGACACATCTGATTGAGGAGAACGGACGTTTTGCCCGTGCTGTTACAAAGCTCCTTGAAGAGCATCCGGCCATTCTCTATTCAGACCGCAGTGAGAATAATCCAGAGCGCAAAAAGAAGGCGGCCAGCAAGACGAAATATACCTGTCCAACATGCGGGTTGAATGCGTGGGCGAAACCGGACGCGCCCTTAGTATGTGGCACCTGTCAAGAACAAATGCAGGCTGAGAATGTTGAGGGAGAAGAAGACTAATACCGGCCTCTTCTTACTTCTTTTTTACAGAACTGTGTTTATAATCGACATCCTATGCCAAATAATCCCGAACAAGGAAGACCCAAAGAACAAGAGCAGAAACCATACTATCTTACCTCCCGTTTTCCAACCAAACAAGCCGCAGAAGCTCCCTACCTTGCTGTGCAAAACACCTTGCACGAAATGGCGTGTGATTTATCCGCCTACCGCTTTTTACGGCAATGGGAAGAGCCAAACGAGAAACCCTGGTATGTCCTGGTGATTGGAGAAAAACCAAAACCGGCAGTTGAGCAGCGATTAAGGACATATCTCAGTCAAGGAGAGCTGGCAACCGTCCCTCAAGAAGCACTGGATGGACTCATGGATCGCAGGCGGCAGCAACAGCAATACGGCTCATGGGTCGAAGGCCATTATACCGAGCAAGGACACGGCATACGCTACAGTGAAATCAAGTTCCGAAGAAAGCCAAAAGGCAAAGGGCACCGGCGCAGGTAACACTTTTCTCCTTACTTATTTCTTAACATCGTTTGTTAGCATAGCTATTTATGCCCGCTACAGAACAACGATCCGCTCCCCCATTCAAACTGCTCGATGTTCGTTTCCTTGTTCCGTTTCCTCAGTATGAGTTCTCGCTTCCCCAGGAGAGACCGCTTTCAGGAAGCAAGGTCTATCTCATCCATCTTGATACACCATTGAAACATGCCAGGCATTATTTAGGGTTTAGCGAAGACCTGCTGAAACGATTGCAGAGACACCACACTGGACAAGGCGCGGCGTTTATGAAAGCCATTGCAAAAGAAGAGATTAGTTGGCACGTCTCCCGGATATGGGACGGAAACTATGAACTTGAGCAGGTGTTAAAACGCCAGCACAATGCTTCGCACCTCTGCCCGACGTGCATACAAGAGCGGATTTATGAGCGTACTTTATCAGTTGTGGTGAATGCCAGCACCGGAGAACGGCAACCCTTACGCCGAGAAGTCAGAATTCAGCCGAGTCTTTGGGACAACTGCTAATAGGTTATTCTGATTGATTAGTGAGCTAAGACATTTCCCGTAACAGCAGTTGTTGGGGTAGCGGTATCTGCTGCTCCTGGTTGGGTATCATAGACTACATTTCCTGATGAGTCTTTAATCTGAATACGGATAGTGCTTGCGCTTTCGCTTCCTGTTACAAGGAAATTATATGTACCTGATCCGTTGACTGTGCCTGTACCTGTGAGCGTTCCTATTCCGTTTGAAATAACGAGAGAACTAACAGTCGTAGCGTTAAAGTGGAAATTTGCCACATTAAAGTCCATGCTGAATTGCCTATTTCCCACTGGTACTGATCCTTGATATTTATAACTCAGACCAAATTTTACATCTCCTGTAAGACTGGTGTTTGCTGCATATGCTCCGCTAGGCGAGGTGTATTTTTGTCCTGCTGAGAATAACCCTTGTGCAGTTGGATTATAGACTGAAACATATTGATATGTGGCTTGTCCTGAAGCTCCATGGTTATCAGTTACAATAAGGGTAAGCATATAGACACCTGCGGATGTATAGGTATGACTATCACTGACTGATCCTGAGCCGTTTGACTCGGTTACTGTTCCGGTTGTAGTATTCCCATCTCCCCAGTTCCAACTGGCGGTATGCGTATCTGTTGTGTCTAGATCGGTAAAAGGTGCTGATGCTGTTATTGCTGTGTTCACCTGGACTGGATTTGTCGATACGGTAATTGCTCCGACTGTTGGAGCAGAATTGGTATTTGTGATATCTGCATATCGAGCCAATGCCCAATCCCCATATGTTCCATTATAAGCCTGTCCTGCTGCAAGAATTTTCCCGTCTGTTTGCAATGCAATAGAAGCGAACTGACTGAATGTCCCCAGAGGAGTAAGTAACAACCCATTGGTTCCAAAACTTGTATCACCACTGCCGTCTGTAGTGAGTCTTCCTACTCCGGCATTAGTTCCGTCTCCGCCTCCAAAAAGAATTTTCCCATCTGACTGAAATTTAAAAGAAGTTACAGAAGTGCCATCTGCTGAGGCACTTGTTTGGAATGGATTTAAATTATACCCTCCTGATCCAAAACCGGTGTCAAGCGATCCATCTGGATTGTACCGGATAATGAAGGCTTTCGATGTCCTCCCTGCCACAACAATTTTTCCATCAGTTGGTTGGAGAGCAACTGCTGAGGCGATCACGGCGACATTATTGAAATTGGTCACATATCCATTACTACCAAAGGATGTATCAACACTTCCATCAGAATTGAACCGCGCGACATAGAGATCAGCAGCAACAACAATTTTCCCGTCTGTTTGGATAGCAATTGCTCTTCCTATATCAACCGAAGAACCCCCAAAACGTATTGACACTATCCCTCCTGATCCAAAAGTTCCATCAAGACTTCCATCAGCGTTATAGCGAACTAGGATAAGATTATCAATTGACGCATTCGTTGCCCCGTCATATCCAACAGTAACAATTTTTCCGTCGCCTTGTAAAACCAAATCAAGCAATTGTCCCTGATAAATTGGCGTTGTAACTATGCCGTTACTCCCAAATGATGTATCAAGCGATCCATTTGTATTGTATCTTGCAACTGTCCAGCCAGCACCATTACCATTTGATGCGGTATCCGCTCCACCAACAACAATTTTCCCATCCGTAGGTTGGATAGCAACTCCATGCACTATATTATCCATACCAAAATCTTGTGTGACAATTCCATTCGTACCAAAACTGGTGTCAAGACTTCCGTCTGTGTTGTATCTTCCAATAGTCCAGTTATAATAATTTCCGTTTGAGGCAGCTCCTCCTACTACAGCTTTCCCATCAGATTGTAAAGCTTGTTTGACTATGCCAGCGTCATGCCCAAAAGATGTAATAACTTTTCCTCCGGTTCCATATGTTGAGTCAAGAGAGAAAGCAGCGTACGAGGGAAGAACGTATAAGAACGATGAAACAACGGATAAAATAAGGGAGAGGAAGCCAACTCTCAGAATGTGCGCGAAATGATTTCTAAAAATGGTGGTTTCTTTTAACACTACTGTTTAAGCATAGTAAGTTATGATAAGATTTGTCAATAAGGAAAAATCTTATCTAAACATGAAAGATAATACGTGTGTAATTTGCTCGAACGCTCAATCTTACCCCATTTGTTCACAGTGTAAAACTGATCCTTTTTTAGTTGAAGAAGCGAGACAAAAATTAGCTAAACAAAAAGATATGAGCTCTCTTAAACACATGTACTCACAAAAATTTTCAGAGATCAAAGATGTGAACACAAACCATTTCTGGGATGACAAATTAAACGGCACTCAGTATCTATCAGACCAGGACGGCTTAACAAAAGACAGGGTTAAGATTGCAAGCTCATATATTCCAAAACAAGCCATAAAAATTTTAGATGTCGGCGCAGGGTACGGATTTGTAGAAGAATTACTAGAGAAAGACGACAGACTGAAAATATATGGTATTGATATCTCTCAGGAAGGAGTACAGTTACTCTCAAAGAGATTTCAGGGAGAATTTAAAACAGGCATCGTGCATAAAATACCCTACCCCGATAAATACTTTGATGGTGTGCTTGCCTTAGAACTCCTGGAACATATTCCACCAAGTCAAATTTTTGCAGCGTATAAAGAAATACGAAGAGTCTTGAAAGACCAGGGAACCTTAATCGTCTCTGTTCCATTAAATGAACACTTAAAATTTAAAAAGGATAACCCAAGCGGACATGTACGGGAATACTCCCCCGCTCTTATATTTACAGAGTTGAAACTTGCCAATTTTACCATCAAACACTTTAAACTTGTATTTGCGTTTCGCCGTTTTTATACCATCAAAAAACTCTTGCAAAAAATTCTTTGGTTTAAATGGGAACCGAATGATATTGTTGTACAAGCAATAAAATTATGACCTTATAATAAGCTCTGCAAATGAAATTCGGAAAAAACGTATCTGTACTGCCCCCCCATTAGGTTTTTTTGCTTTCGTCACGAGAAACATTTTCTTTACGAGGAACTATTATATGCCGATTACCCTTTATATACCGATAAAGTGTAGAGAGTGAAATATTGAGTTTTTTGCAAATATCCTCTATGGAGTTGGTTTTATCATTATAAAGAGCCTGCACTATAGCAGCCTTCTTAGGCCAGTTGCGTGCATTCGCTTCCCGTCTTTTTTGTACGCTCCGTTTTCCTGCTTTCTTTGCCAGTTCGATGTTGTGCTTAAAATTTCCTCCGCTTAATGCTCCGCCTTTTGTGCCAATTCTTGAAAAATGTGCTCTGCCCTGTGTTTTTGCTGTTGCTTGGCCTCCCGCGCTACCGGCTTCTCTATGTGCTAATTTGTCTCCTCTCCACCCTCTTCCTGTTTTGGTTGCCATAGTTGAGGTTATTATATCATTGTGGTTTTATCACTTCAGCATTATCATTCATCGGTCTATTGACTGCTGTTGATACCTCTCCCCTACCTGCGAAGTAACAGCTATTGCCAGAAAAGATCACCTGGCACTCCCCTGTTTTGGCTAATCCAATTGGGGATCATCCTCACATTTGGGGAACACCGATCGCTTGGTAGGGAGTGAAATACTCCGACAAGAGAAGGATGTTGTAAAAAGGGTCTCCATTCACGTTGTAATAGTAATGCAAGCAGTTGCAGATGCAGACGTCTTGCTGGCAGAGGTACCTATGCCTCTGTGATGAGGCCTGCGTTAGGTAGAGGAAAAGAACATGCAGAAACTGCTCAACCAACGTCGCACCATTTACTGGCTCGCTACCTTCTGTTGTATCATCTTCGGCTTTTTTGCCCTCATGTTTGGCATACTTGGATGGGGAACAGTGAGTACCATCATCGGGGGCGCTTTCATTCTTGCTGCCTGTCTGCTTGGTATCCTCGCCATGCGGTCATGAGGAGCAGGGGCTCAGACCACGTACTCCTTGTGCTTAGCAAGCACGTGACAACCTCTGGGAACTACACCGCATGAAGGACTTTGACCCGGAGAAGGTCAAGCTTGGCCCGGCCAAACATTTGGCGCTTCAGAAATTTGAGCCTGTTGACATGCCCCTCCGTGGTGCCATTACTCCAAGGTAGGCAGAAGGCAGCGCGAACAGCGGCATAGTCTCGACGAATCCCGTTGACAAAGCTGCCTAGTTCGCTCACATGACAGGCTTTTGCTCGCTTAAGCCAGGAGTCCAATGCCTCCGCCTGACGTTCTTTGAGCTTGGTGACAAACTCCTGGCTCAAGAGGTAAACGTCGCGGAGTTCCTCGTTGAGGTTTATTTGCGCAACCTGTTGCTGTTGCACTGGAGTAAGTTTCGAGGGTGGCAAGATCATGAGGAAAGATGCGCCGCGCGAGGAAAGACGGCGTTTCCTGGGCTTGGGGGCGAGACGCTGTTTGCGCGGAGGCCCTTGCCTGGGTTTTGGCGGCAGTTCTGTTCGCCATTCCCCAAGCAAATGTCTGAGTAAGGATTCTGAGCCGCTATAGCCACGTTCCTTGATCTCTCGAAACAAATGCGACCCCCTATGTTCTCCGGCATTCCAGCGTTCACGCAGATAGGCAAGATGAGGGTCTAACTTGCTCTTGCCTCTGGGACGCACTCCAGAGCCAGGGGCGCGTTCCGGGAAGACTTCGGCGGAAAGATAGCGATGGATGATGCGCCGACTCATGTGCATCTCTCGGGCGATGGCCCGTTGTCCCATTCCCGCCTGGTGCAACGCCAGAACGTGCTCATAGCGCGCATAACGCTTGTCTCGACTGATCTTCTTCTTGCGTTCCGCGTAGGTCAAGGAAGAAAGCTCCTCCTCCTGTCCCATCAGTCCATTCGGCAGTTCTGGCTGAACTTGGGCCTCGGGCTGCTCAGTGCTCGAAGCCGACGCGAGGCAGTGAGCAGCGCAGCTTGTCATGACACTTTTCTGAGTTTCCAGAGCACTTAAGAGGCCTCGATCCTCGGTAGACACTGCTTTGAGCGGACTATCCTCCATCTCTGGTAAACCGGTGCGCTTGCGATCCAGGAACTGTTGCAGATGCTCCCGCAGGTTTTGTACCAGATGATAGCGCTCCGCCACCTGCGTGGCATGAGGCAACGCCCGCTTGACTGCATCTGCATAGGCACTGGCCCGATCTCGGCTGACGACTTCAATTTCTTGGTGACTTGTTAGCCAGGGCAAGACCGCTTCAGCGGTGCGGTCAGGCAAAAGATCGAGGGGCTTGCTCGTCTCGAGGTTGACCAGAATGGTGCCGTAGCTGTCCCCACGCCTCATGGCAAAGTCATCAATCCCCAACACGCGCACGGGAGTCTTGGCAGGAGGGGGAATGGTGCGGAGATAGCGCACCAGGGTTGGAGCCTTCACCTTCATCGCGAGTCTGGGGGCCAGGCGCTCACTCACCTCAGCACTGGTCGAAAGTCCTAGGGCTTTCAACTCGGAGAGAAGGCGGTTACTCACCCGTGCCCAGGGCTGGACCAGATCAGGAAGGCGTTCGGCAAAGACCTTCCGGCCGCAGGTAGGTACGCGGCAAAAGAACTTGCGCACACTCAGTCGCAGGACGACGCGGCGACCTCCGCTCGGAACGTCGTGGACCGTGCGCTGGTACTGACAGTGGATATGCTCTGAGGGATTCCCACACCCAGGACAGCAGGCGAAAGGCTGGGTAGAGATGACTTCTACTGTAAGCTGAGCTTCGCTTATTTCAACCTGGCCAATGACCAGCCCTTCGGGTAAGGGCAAAAATGGGGATCGTTCCATCGCCATCATCCTCCTGAAAAGTTGAACATCTTCCTTCCATCTCGTTCAGGAGTATATCACTTAACATCAAGCAGACACTGTTCCCCAAATATGAGGATGATCCCCGTTTGGACTGTCAAGTGGGTCCAAGTTGCATTGTCCAAAACACTCCCCTACCACCAATGCGATACGCAGCACCTCCTCGTGTTCTGTATTTTGCAAAGAGGAAACCCACAAAACTACAAGTACACAAACCCACTTGTTTTTTTGTAGCGTTTTGCTATGATGGTTCTGTCCCACAGCCCGAGATATGAGCAAAGTTATTAGTATCGCTATTAGAAAAGGTGGAGTTGGAAAAACCACAAGCGCGGTTAATATCGCTACTGCTTTACATTTGAAAGGTTACAAAACGTTACTTATTGACCTCGAACATACCGCGAACGCAACTATCAGCGTAGGAATTGACCCGTATTCAGTAAAGACCTCTCTGGCTGATTTATTCACTTCTCTTGATGTCACCCCCCAGGACGCCATTATACAAACCGAGTACGGTTTATCAGTGTTACCAGCCTCGAAAGGGTTAGAACAAGTAGATGCAGGTATGACGGCTACTATGGTTGGTTCTTTGCGTCCTCTTATTGATCCCCTCCGCCAAGAGTTCGATTTTATAATCATTGACACGCCGCCAGGCAAAAGTTACTTATCAGCCGCCGCCCTTGTCGCCTCAGATAGTGTCATTATTCCCTTAGAGCCTCATTATTTGGCTATGACCGGACTTGATGAAATTATGCAGGATATAAAGAAGGTACAAAACGGCCTCAACCCGCATCTTACAATATTTGGTATTCTGGCAACGAAAGTACAGGTAAACCCAACAATAACAAAGAAAATACTCACTTTAGTAGATCAGATGTACCCTCACCTACTCCTCCCCCATCGTATTAAGTTCGCTATTAAAAATGTTGCTGCAAGTGCAGAGGGTATACCATTAGTCATTTATGACCAGCAAGACGAGACAGCCCAGGAATATATAAAACTTTCCAAAGCAATCTATGAGCAAGAGCAAAA
>WNGK01014037.1_pt1 | contig 12900 bp, 10 predicted proteins | sample 5400601 | NCBI WGS metagenome assembly WNGK01 (sample SAMN13153376, study PRJNA577476) | soil metagenome | isolation source: 60 cm soil or saprolite under Garry oak tree replicate 1 | place: USA:California | collected 2016-06-15 | reverse complement strand
GGCCAGGCCGAGGCGGCGGTAGGCCGACTGCGCGTTCGGGCTGGCGTAGATGACCCGCCCGGACTTGCCCAGCCGGACCAGCCCGTCGCCGACCCGCGGCGACCGGATCAGCATCGCGTCGGCGCCGGGGAACGGGAACGTCCCCTCGGCCACCATCCGGGCCAGGTCGTCGGCGCCCTGCACGTAGGTGAGCTCGAGCCGGCTCGGGGTGCGGGCGGAGTTCAGGTTGGTGCACCGCTCGATGACGGCGATCACCCGGTTCGCCCGGGTCACCGGGATGCCCTCGGTGCGCACCGGGACGCCGTTCGTCCAGTCCGGGTCGCTCTCCCGCCAGATGCGCCGCTCGTCTCGGGCCACATCGAGCAGGCGCTGGTCCTCCGGCCCGGCGAAGGTGCCGACCACGTCGTCCTGGAGCGAGGTGGGCCCGGTAGTAGGGCGCATCTGGGCGATCGCCAGCCAGCCGGTGCCGTCCTTGGCCGGCGCCCACAGGATCAGGTCGGCGAAGGACAGGTCGGCGAGCAGCTGCCAGTCCGACACCAGCGAGTGCAGGTGCTCGACGTCGGCATCACCGAGGCTGGTATGGCTCCTGGCCAGGTCGTTCAGCGTGGGCACAGCATCATCATCGCATCCGGGGCTGAGATCATTCCCCCATGCGTGTTCGATCACACCCGCTGGAGCTCCTCCGGCAGGCCGCGGCCGGGCGGGCGGCGGCGGACGTGCGCCGCCGCCTCACCCCGCGCGGCCCGGACCACGACGGCCTCGTCGACCTCGCGTCGAACGACTACCTCGGCCTGTGCGGGGACGAGCGGATCAACGCTGCGGCCGCCGAAGCGGCCTGGGAGTGGGGCACCGGCTCGACCGGATCCCGCCTGGTGACGGGGACGACCGCGTTGCACGCGCGGCTGGAAGCCCGGCTGGCGGAGTTCACCGGCGCCCGGGCCGCGCTCGTCTTCTCCTCCGGCTACCTGGCCAATCTGACCGTCGTGACCGCGCTGGCCGCTGCCCTGGGCGCGCGGGCCGGCGTGCTGATCGTGTCCGACGCCGGCAACCACGCCTCGCTCATCGACGCGTGCCGGCTGTCCCGGGCCCGGGTGGCGGTGACCCCGCATCGCGACCCGGACGCGGTGCGGCGGGTGCTGGCCGGCCGGGACGAGCCATCGGCGATCGTGGTCAGCGACGCGGTGTTCTCCGTCGACGGCGCCCTGGCCCCGGTGGCCGAGCTGCACGCGGCCGCGCGCTCGCATGACGCGCTGCTGGTGCTCGACGAGGCGCACGCGCTCGGCGTGGTCGGCCCCGGCGGCCGCGGCGCCGCTGCCCTGGCCGGAATCGCCGCCGAGCCTGACCTGATCCGCACCGTCACCTTGTCCAAGTCGCTGGCCGGCCAGGGCGGCGCGGTGCTCGGCGCGCCGGAGGTGATCGGCACGCTGGTGGATACCGGGCGCGGCTTCATCTTCGACACCGGCCTGGCGCGACCCTGTGCGGGCGCGGCCCTGGCGGCCCTCGAGGTGGTGACGGCCGAGCCCGGCCTCGGCGCCCGCGCCCGGGCCAGCGCGGCCCGGCTGGTCGCGATCGCGGCGGACCTCGGCCTGTGCGTCAGGGCGCCGGAGGCCGCCGTGCTCGCGGTCATCGTGGGCGAGTCCGAGCGGGCCGTCCAGGCCCAGCGGATTTGCGCCGGGCACGGCGTGCGGGCCGGCTGCTTCCGCCCGCCCTCGGTCCCGCGCGGCCGGGCCTGCCTGCGGCTCACTGAGCGCGCCACGCTGACCGACAGCGACTTTGCGACTGCGGCCCGCGCACTCGCCGCGGTGCGCGACCGTGTGAGAGTTGACGTTAACCCTTCATTAAGGCAATGATTCCGGTTGACATCCTCCCCCGTCTGAAGGCGGGGGATTCCAGCTGCTACGCCGATCGGAGCAGCAGTTGAGGTTCGCGGTTCACGGGCCGGGCTACCCCGTCGCCTCCCCGCGCAGTCACGGCGTGCCCCGCCGCGATGTTCCTGGCCGCGTTCACGTCGGCGTTGCAGGCGTATCCGCAGGCGGTGCACCGGAAGACGGCTTGGCTCTCGCGCGAGTTCCCGTCCACCTGCCCGCACGCCGAGCAGCGCTGGCTTGTGTAATGCGGCTTGATCTTCTCCACCCTGCCCGGAGCTTTCTGCTCCAGGCGCCGGACGAGCAGGCCCCATCCGGACCGCAGGATGCCCCGGTTGAGCCCGGCCTTGGCCCGGACATTCCGGCCAGGCGCCTCGGCGGTTCCCCTGGCGGAGCGGGTCATGTTGCCGATCTGCAGGTCTTCGACCCTGATCAGGTCGAACCGCCGTGCGATGCCGGTGCTGGCCTTCTCGGCCCAGTCCTTGCGCCGGTCGGCCTCGCGGGCGCGCAGCCCGGCGATGGCGAGCTTCACCCGCGCGCGGCGGTTCGAGCCGCGCCGAGCGCGGGCGAGCTTGCGCTCCAGCCGCCGCATGCGCTTGCGCTCTGGCGCGGTCAGGCCGGGAACGTGCAGCAGTTCCCCGGTCGACAGGGTGGCGCTGACGGCCACGCCCCGGTCGATCCCCACGACCTGGCCGTTGCCGGGTGCCGGGACCGGCCCAGGAATGGCCGCGAAGGCCACATGCCAGCGGCCCGCCCGGTCCATCGTCACCCGGTAGGACCTCACGCCCGCGGGCACGGCGCGGGACCAGCGGAACCGCACCCATCCCGCCTTCGGCACCCGCACCTCGCCGACGTGGCGGGATACGCGGCGCACGTCCCATTGCCGCCCGCGCCGCCCTACGATCCGGAACCCCTCGTCTCGCCCGGCCTTGCGCCACGACGGTCGCCCGGCCGGATTCTCCGGGTCGAAGAAGGCGGCCATCGCCCAGGCGAAGTCCCGCAGCGCCTGCTGCTGCACCGTCTGGGAGCCTGCGGCCAGCCACGGGTGCTCCGCCCTGGCTTGGGTGAGCTGCCGACATTGCTCCAGGTAGCCCGGCACGCCCGCGCGGCCCGGGCGCCAGTGGGAGTACTGCTCGACGGCCAGGTTCCACACGTATCGGGCGTGCGCGCAGTGGTCCCGCAGCACCGCTTCCTGAGCGGGCGAGGGGAGCAGGCGGTACCGGGACATACGAACACACTAGCGACCGCCACCGACATTCTTGGGGGGGTGAAGCGGCGTTTCCTGCCCGGCCTGAACGCCGGGCTCTCCACGCCGCGATCCGGATGACCGCTTTTCTGCTTCCGGCCGACGACCCGCCCGGGGTTCCCGGCGCGGGCGCGGGACCGAGGTTGCCCAAGTACTACCAGGTGAAGCGCCAGCTGCTCGAGCTCACCGCCGCGCTGGACGCCGGCAGCCCGGTACCGCCGGAGCGAGAACTCGCGCGCTCGTACGGAACCTCGCGGACCACGGTGAGGCAGGCGCTCGCCGAGCTCGTCATCGAGGGCCGGCTGCTGCGGATGCAGGGCAAGGGCACCTTCGTGGCCAAGCCCAAGGTGGCCCAGGCGCTCGAGCTGGCCAGCTACACCGAGGGCATGCGCGCGCACGGCCTGCACCCGCAGACCAAGATCCTCGACATCGGGTACGTCACCACGGACGAGCCGCTCGCGGAATTGCTCGGCATCCGCCCGGGCGGCCGCGCGCTGCGCATCCACCGGCTGCGGCTCGCCGACGGCGAGCCGATGTCGATCGACACCTCGCACCTGCCCGCCCGGCGCTTCCCCGGGCTGCGCAAACAACTGGAGCGGCACCGGTCGCTGTACGAGACGCTGCGCTCGGCGTACGGCATCCAGCTGGCCGAGGCGGAGGAGACGATCGAAACGGTGCTCGCGGACCCGCATGACGCCCAGTTGCTCGAGGTGGACGCCGGGCTGCCCCTGCTGCTGCTGTCCAGGCACGCGTACGACGTCACCGGGGAGCCGGTGGAGTGGGCGCAGTCGTGGTACCGGGGTGACCGGTACAAGTTCGTGACCAGGCTCCGCCGGTGACCGGGCCGGTCCCGGGAACCCTGGCGCCGGTCCTCATCGTCAGCGGCACCGGCACCGAGGTCGGCAAGACCGTGGTCACCGTGGCCGTCGCCGCGCTGGCCGCCAGCCACGGCCGCCGGGTGGCGGTGGTCAAGCTCGCGCAGACCGGAGAGCCACCCAGGCCCGCCGGTGCTGGTGGTCACGACCCCCGGGCTCGGCACCCTCAACCACACCGCCCTCACCTGGAGGCGCTGAGCACCCGGCGGCTACTGGCCGCCGGGGTGGTCATCGGCGCCTGGCCGGCCGAGCCGGGCCTGGCCGAGCGCGCCAACCTCACCGACCTGGCCGTCATCGCGGGACAGCCGCTGGCGGGCGTCCTGCCCGCCGACGCGGCGCGGCTGAGCCAGGCCGGGTTCCTGGCCGCGGCGCGCGCGGGCCTGAGCCCTGGGTTCGGCGGTACTTTTCAGGATCAAACTAATTGCCATCCTCAATAGCTGAGACTCGCGCGGCAGGACCGCAGCGAGCGGGGCCGGGTTTATGAGCGCGCGATAGCGGATCGCCTGTTGACCGGGTGACAATTTCCTCATTGTGCTCGCAGGGCATTGCCGATTCGTGAGATCAGGCGGACCATATATGGAACCTGTGTGATGCCTGTCACATCGGAGAGGCTGTCCCCCGACGGGAGGGAAACCATGACCCAGCCGTCTGTCGCGTCACGGAGTTCCGGAGGTCCTCGGTCCGCAGTAGCCGCCCATCCGGTCACCTCGGCGGTCATCGCCATCCTGATCATCGCCACGATCTTCTTCGCGGTGTACGTGCCGCTGTACGCCAGCGCCACCCCGAAGGTGGGCGACTTCCCGTTCTCGTCCTCTTCCTCATCGTCACGCTGACCGGCTTCGCGGCGGCCCGATGGCGCCGGGCCGAGGACATGATGCACCTGAACGAGTGGGGGCTGGGCGGACGCGGCTTCGGCACGTTCGTGGCCTGGTTCCTGATCGGCGGCGACCTTTACACCGCGTACACCTTCATCGCGGTGCCCGCGGCGGTGTTCGGCGCCGGCGCGGTGACCGGGTTCTTCGCGGTGTCCTACACCATCATCGTGTTCCCGATCGCCCTCATCTTCCTGCCCAGGCTGTGGTCGATCGCACGAGCGCACAACTACGTCACGCCGGCCGACTTCGTCCGCGGCCGGTACGGGTCACGCGGCCTTGCGCTCGCCATCGCCTTCACCGGCGTCCTCGCGCTGATGCCCTACATCGCGCTGCAGCTGGTGGGCATCCAGGCCGTGCTCACCGTGATGGGGGTCGGCACCTCCTCGACCAGCACGTTCGTCAAGGACCTGCCGCTGTTCATCGCGTTCCTCGTGCTCGCGATCTTCACCTTCGTGTCCGGGCTGCGGGCCCCCGCGCTTATCGCGTTCATCAAGGACACCCTCATCTACCTCATGGTCATCGTGGCGGTGCTCTACATCCCGACCAGGATCGGCGGCTGGGGGCACATCTTCGCGGCTGGCGAGGCGCACCTGAAGGCGATCAGCCCGGTCACGCACAAGCCAACCGGCGTATTCATCCCCACCACGGGCAACAGCCAGCTCGCATTCTCCACCCTGGCCCTCGGCTCCGCGCTTGCCCTGATGGTCTACCCGCACGCGGTCACCGGCGTCCTGTCCACCAGGCGGCGCGACGTCGTCAAGCGCAACATGGCGTTGCTGCCGATCTACTCCGTCATGCTCGGCTTCATCGCCCTGCTCGGCTACATGGCCGTGGCGGACAAGACGACGGCCGCGAACGTCAAGAAGGCGGGCAACGCCCAGCTCGCGGTGCCGTACCTGTTCCAGCACCTGTTCCCCAGCTGGTTCACCGGCATCGCCTTCGCGGCTATCGTCATCGGCGCGCTGGTCCCGGCCGCGATTATGGCCATCGCCGCCGCCAACCTGTTCACGCGCAACATCTTCAAGGAATTCTTCAAGCCTGACGCGACCCCCAGGCTCCAGACGCAGGTCTCGCAGTGGGTCTCGCTACTGGTCAAGGTGGGTGCGCTGCTGTTCGCGCTCGAACTGCCCAAGACGTTCTCCATCAACCTGCAGCTGCTCGGCGGCATCTGGATCCTGCAGACCTTCCCGGCGATAGTCGGCGGCTTGTTCACCCGGTGGTTCCACCGCCACGCCCTGCTCGCGGGCTGGCTGGCCGGCATGGTCTTCGGCACGATCGCCGCCTACAAGGTGGCGACCCCGACCACGTCCCACTGGGCCGGGTCGGTGGACACCATTTTCGGTCACACCGTCTACATCGGGCTGTCCGCGATCATCCTCAACCTCGCGGTCTCGGTCATCCTGACCCTCGTCTTCAAGGCGGCCAGGGTTCCCGCGGGCACCGACGAGACGCTGCCGCAGGAATACAAGGCCGACCCCGTCGGAGCCCCGGCGGCCGCCCCGGCCGGCGTAGGCGTCGGCAGTACCGGACCGGCCGGAGACTTACCTAGGTGACCTCGGATCAGTTCAGGGGCGGCGAGCCGATTCCCCGTTTACCGACCAGGAGGCTGGCCGGGAAAAGACCGGGCTGGACAGGATGTCGGCCGGCTCGATGCGCATGAGATCGTCTTTGCTCCGGCTCAGGTCCGGATCGGAGGCAAGGCGGTGCGCGTGCCGGAGCCGGGCGCGTTCCAGCTCGTTGCGGACGCTGCGGGCGTTGGCGAGCGCGGCTGCCGCATCCGCAGGGTCAGGTAGTCGCGAAAGGCCGACTCGGCCTCGGCGGAAAGGTAATAGGACGCGCGGTCCAGCATTACCCCGCCGATGGCCACCAGCTCGTCGAGCTCGTACGCGGCGAAGTCGAGGTGGTGAGCGATCCGCGAGCTCATGCCGGGATTGCACTCGAAGAATTCGTCCATGCGGTCTTTATAACCGGCAAGTATCACGACGAGCTTGTCGCGGTCATTCTCCATTACCTGGAGCAGTATATCGACACATTCCTGGCCGTAATCTTTTGAGTCACTCGCCCGGTACAGGTAATAGGCCTCCTCGATGAACAGCACGCCGCCCATGGCCTGCTCGAGGAATGCCCCTTTTCCAGGTAGCCGGAGGCAGCCTACTGGCCGGTCAGGAGGTCTCGTCCTCGCCATCGGGATGAGCTACCGCGCTCATGGCCGCGCGTCCCTGGCCGACACCCCGCTGGAACCCGGCGAGCCGGTCCCGGGCCGCGGTAGCCGACCTGGGCGTCGCAGGCGCGGCCGGCGAGCCGCTGATCGCGCCGGGGACCAGGTTCGCTCGGGGCACTCGCACGGGCAGGCCCGCCGTTGTCACGCCGCCCGAGGACGGCGCGATGACCGTCTTGGCGGCGTGCCAGCCTCCATCGGCGGGTGGCACCCGGCTGCCCTCGACCGCCGCGGTGCCTCCGGACTGCTTGCGGCTATTCCCGAACCAGTCCGACTCGACCGCCTCGTATATGGGCAGGCGACCTTTTTCCGCCGGGTCCGCCTCCGGGTCGGGGGTCGCGTCTGCCGCGGGCGGCTGCGACCAGGCGGGCGCCTGGCCCGGCGTGGGTGGCTGAGACCAGGCGGGCGGCTGGCCCGGCGCGGGCGGCCGGGGCCGGAAGTCCGGTCGCGAGGCGCCAGCCGACCAGGCGTGACGAGGCCCCCGGCCGGCGCCGGGGACCGGGTTCGCGGCCGGCGGCTGACGCACCAGGGCGTCCTGAGGCGTCGGCGCGGGCCTCGGCGACCTCGCGATGGCTGCCCGCTCCGCGGGCACGCGGTCAGGCTCGGTCACGCCGGGCGGTCCGAGCGCCGCGGCCTGGTGCTGCAGGATGAGGATGGCATCCGGAAGCCAGACCAGCGCGCTGAGGCCGCCGGACGCGGCCGGCTGCAGCCGGACCTTGATGCCATGCCGTGCGGCGAGCCTGGCCACCACGAACAAGCCCATGTGCCTGGAGACCGCCACGTCGGTGGCCGGCGGGTTTTCCAGCCGCCAGTTAGCCTGCGCCATCTGGTCGGGGTTCATGCCGACGCCCTGGTCGGTGACGTCGACCAGGACGCCGCCGCTGGCCAGCGTGCGGCCGCTGATGTCGACAGGCGCATCCGCCGGGGACAGCGACGCCGCGTTCTCGGCCAGTTCGGCGAGCAGATGCGCCACGTCGTTGACGGCAGGTCCGGCTACCGCGACGCCCGGCTGTGCGCTGAGCGAGACGCGCTCGTACTCCTCGATCTCCGACGCCGCGGCCCTGATCACATCCACCAGCGTCACCGGGTGGCTCCGGCGTCCGGGCAGCTCGTGGCCCGCCAGGACGAGCAGGTTCTGGGAGTAGCGGCGCATGCGCGTCGCGATATGGTCCATCCTGAACAGGCCGGCCAGGCGCTCGGTGTCCTGTTCCCCCTGCTCGAGCTCGTCTATGAGCCGGATCTGGCGTTCCACCAGGGACTGGCTGCGGCTGGACAGCTCCACGAACATGTCGCCGATATTGCCGCGCAGGTCAGCCTCGTTGGCGGCCAGCCGCAGCGCGTCCGCTTGCACCTGGCCGAAGGCGCGCGCAACATCGCCTATCTCATCGGGGGAAGACAGGCCGATGGCGTCGACGCCGACAGGCCGGCCCCCGGCCAGTTCGACCGCTGCCGCCCGCAACTGGTGCAGCGGCCGTAGCACCGATCGGATCAGGAGGGTCGCGGACCACAGCCCTGCCGCCAGGGCGATCACCACGGCGATGCAGGCCACGATGGCCGACGCGATGGCCCCGTCGCGCACCGAGCTGACATTAGAATGGTACGAAGCGCTCCGGAGCGCGCCGGCCGCCCGGCTGACGCCGAGCGTCGCGAGGGCGGCGGCCGCGGCGGAGACCACCGCCAGCAGCGACAGGCGGGTGCGGACAAGCCAGGGCGTCTGCGCGCCATGCGATCCCGGCCGCGGCATGGCCGGCCCGGTGTCCGGGGGCCGGCGGCCGGCGTCCTGCGCCGGCCTCTCGGCGTGCTCGTGCGGGCTATCGCCAGTTCGCCTGAAGAAGTCCGCGACCACGAGGACGGCGACCACGAGCACCAGGGCCGCCACCAAGATTTCAACATGCATTGCTGCTCAACACCCGGTCAATGGCCGGGAGCCGACTCGGCGATGGAACCGGCACGGCATCCCTTTCTGGGGAGTCTGTCTCGCGTACGAGGCGCCCGGCACGCCGATAGCCACTCTAGACCGCAGCGAGGAAATATATGCCGATTTCTGTTTATCGGGAAATGTGATCAGGCATGGGCTCGGCGGTCGCTGCGCACGGCGCGACAGGACGCTAACCGCATCGCATTATGCATCTTAAGTTCTTATATGCCGCACCGTTCACGGTGGCAACGTGAGCCTCATATGTGGGCAGCGGGAAGCAGGAGTCTCTGCAGAGATTCGCCGTCGAGCCGACCGGGATACGGCGCTTACGGCCCCGGTGATCGCCTTTCCGGAAGGCCGCCACTTACCGTCCTGGCCGCGATTGCGGAAATTTACGGTCTTTATCACATGTCCCGGAATTTGACCGTATGGTTTGACACGCACCGGGGAACCGCGTTCGGCAGGAGCCACGTCGAACGCGGGCGGAGCGTGGGCACAGCGCAACTGCGGGCCAAATGCCTGGCGCGTGCCCGACCGGACAGGAGAACAGATGACGGAACGACTGGCGACTGCCATCCCGGAAGCCACCCAGGTCCTTCCGGCCCGGCTGGAGCCCGACGCTATCGGGGCCGCCCAGGACACGATCATCGGAATGGCCAACTCCGCGCCGACGGTGGCGATCGGACTGTCGCTGGCCGGGCTGGCCGCGGCGGCGGCCTACGGCAGCGGGCCGGTCATCATCTTGTGCGGGATCCCGATGCTGGTCATCGCCAACGCCTACCGCCGGCTGAATCTGTGGAGCGCTAACTGCGGCGCTTCCTTCGAGTGGGTCGGCCGCGCGATCAACCCGTACCTCGGATTTATCACCGGGTGGCTGATGATTGCCGGCAGCCTATTCGGGGCGATCGCCGGAGTGGTGGTTCTCGCCCCGTCGGTCCTGGCCATCTTCGGCGACAGCGCCACGAGTACCTGGCCGAATATCCTCATCAGCAGCGTCGTCATCGTGGTCCTGCTGGTGATCGCGATCGCCGGCATCCGCCTCACCGCGCGCACCCAGGTGGGGATGGGAGTGATCGAGTACCTGATCCTTATCGGCTTTTCTATCGCGGGGCTAGTGGTGGTGCTCGGCCACCATCACGGCACCCTGCCGATGACCAGGGCGTGGCTGAGCCTCAGCGGCATCGGCGGGCAGGGCAGCCTGGCGTCGGGGCTGCTCATCGCGGTATTCATGCTCGCCGGCTGGGACGCCACCATCTACGTCAACGAGGAAGTGAAGCACCGGCGGCACAACCCGGGCCGGGCCGCCGTGATCGCGGTCGCCTTGCTCATCATCATCTACACCTTCTCCCAGATCGGCTTGCAGGGAGTGGTGTCGCCGGCCAAGCTGCAGGCCAACTCGTCCTCGGTGCTGGTCTACATCGGCCAGGCGCTGGGCGGTGGCGGCGGGGCCAAGGTGATGGCGCTCGCCCTGGCGCTGTCGGTGATCGCGTCCACCGGCGTCAGCATCGTCATCATCGCCCGGATGATCTACGGGATGGCCAACCACCGGGTGCTGCCGCCCGTCCTGGGCCTGGTGAGCCCCCGCTTCGCCACCCCCGTGGTCGCCAGCGTGGTCGTTGGCGCTGTCCTCATCGCCGTCACCTGGATATACCTGCTCTCCAGCTCGATCGCGAACGCCTTCACCCAGTTGATCGACGTGACCGGCGTGCTGTATGCCAGCTTCTACATCCTCACCGCGCTCTCCGCCATCGTGTACTACCGGCGCCGCATATTCAGCAATGCCTGGGACGCGGTACTCGTCGGCATCCTGCCCCTGGCCGCCGCCGCGTTCCTGATCTGGATCGTGGTCAAGTCGACGCAGAACGCGCCGGCTTCTCAGCGGTGGGCGCTTTTTGCCATCGTCGGTTCCGGGGTGCTCGCGATGTTCGTCGCGCGCTTGGTCCTGCGGTCGCCGTTCTTCCAGATCCCGCGAGAGAGCGCTCCCGGCGAGCAATAACCGCAAATGGATGCCACCGAAATACCCGGAGATGCGACGTGACTCAGATCAAAACGCCTCAGCCGGTCTTCGAGACGACCGCTAGCGCTCTGCAAGAGAAGAAAAAACTGCGACGCCACTTCCGGCGCTTCGATATGTTCTTCTACCTGATCTGCACCGTGGTGACCATCGACACCATCGGTGCTGTCGCGAGCAATGGTGCACAGGGGTTCACCTGGCTGGTATTTCTCGGGGTCTTCTTCTTCCTGCCCTATGCGTTCTCGATCGCCGAGCTCGGCTCGGCGTTTCCGCAAGAAGGCGGCCCCTATGTCTGGACCCGGCTGGCGTTCGGGCGCCCGCTGGCGGCCGTCAACTCGGTCATCTACTGGATCTCCAATCCGATCTGGATCGGCGGATCGCTCACGATCGTCTCGTTTGCCGCGATCGAGGAGTTCTTCGGGACGGTGGGCGGCGCGTGGAAATACGTGTATGCGGCGGCCTTCATCTGGTTCACCATCGGGGCGGCCGTCGTCGCACTGCGGTACGGCAAGTGGGTGCCGACGCTCGGCGCCTGGGCGCGCGGGGCGGTGCTCGGCTTTTTCGTGATCTCGGTCATCGTGTACGCGGCCAAGCACGGGGTGCACGGCTTCGGCGGGCACGCTTTCCTGCCCACCTATGCGGTATTCATCGCCGTGGTGCCCGTGCTGTTCTTCAACTACGCCGGATTGGAAGTACCCTCGGCCGCGGGCGAGGAGATGACCAATCCCCAGCGCGACGTGCCGTTTTCCGTCCTGGCGTCGGGTACCACCACCATGTTCGCGTACGGGATCCCGATCCTGTCCATCCTGATCGTGCTCCCGGCGAGCCAGGTATCCGGGCTGACCGGTTTCCTGGACGCCGTCAAGGCCGTGTTCACGGTTTACGGCGGTCATGTCGCCCAGGACGGGACCGCGACGCTCAGCGGGACTGGGCTGATCCTGGGCCGGGTGGCGGCCGTGGTGTTCATCTTCGCCCTGGCCAGCGCCGGAACGACATGGATCATGGGATCAGACCGGACCGAGGCGGTGGCGTCCCTGGACGGCGGCGGTCCCCGTGCGCTGGGCAGGTTCTCGGCGCGATTCGGGACGCCGGTCGGGATGAACCTGCTCTCCGGCGTGGTGGCGACCGTGCTCATGATCGCGGCCTTCCAGATCACCGGTGCCGATTCGAGCCGGTACTTCTCCGCCGTGCTCGGCCTGACGATCTCCACCACCACGATCTCGTACCTGTTCATCTTCCCGGCGCTGATCAAGCTCAGGCACTCGCGACCTGACGTCGAACGTCCCTACCGCGTGCCCGGCGGGATGGCAGGAGCGTGGATCTGCTCGGTCGTTCCGACGTTCTGGGCGCTGCTGGCGACGGTCGCGCTGATCTGGCCTGGCTTCGGCGTCAACTGGTTCGGCGGCGGGGGAAACCCGAACGACAACCTGGCCGCGCTCAGCTTCTCCCACGAGCGGCTGCAGTACGAACTCAGCCAGATCGTGCCGCTGGCCATCATCGTCGGAATCGGCGTGGCCTTCTACCTTCTGGGCGGCAGGACCCGCCGGGAGCCGGCCACCGAGCCGGTCGAACACACTGACCTGGCGTCGTGACACGCGCCGCCCCGTTCGGCTTTACCAAGGTCGTATTCCTCAGCCACGTCGTCGGGGACGGCGGTCCGGTCTTCCCCGGCGACCCCCGGCGTACCTGAACGCGGACTCCGCGGGCGGGTTGCATTACCCGGGGTTCGGCGCCCAGGTCACCAGCTGGCTGATCGAGCACCGCTCCATCGGCGCGCTCGGGATCGACACGATGGGAATCGACCCAGGCGCCGACACCTCATTCCGCGCCAATCAGCTCCTGCTTGCCGGGCATCGCATCCACCTGGAAAACCTGGCCGGACTGAGCGA
>WNGK01006369.1_pt1 | contig 12903 bp, 10 predicted proteins | sample 5400601 | NCBI WGS metagenome assembly WNGK01 (sample SAMN13153376, study PRJNA577476) | soil metagenome | isolation source: 60 cm soil or saprolite under Garry oak tree replicate 1 | place: USA:California | collected 2016-06-15 | reverse complement strand
TGGACTTTCAAGTCACTGGCAATGTCTTGGTCGTCAAGATGAAGGTGACCGGTCTGGTCCCCAACCAGAAACATTTTCAACATATTCATGGGAACGGCACCGCCACCTGCCCCACAGCCACCGATGCCAGGGGGGGCGTGACCCTCTCCGAAGCTCAGACGAACATTGGCCTCCTCGCCTTTGACTTACAGCCTTATCCCCTGACAGATGCGCAGGGAAGGCTGAATCTGACGCAAACCTTTACCCTTGATCCAGACGAGCTAGCCAGTATCACCCCGCTGACCGATCATGTGATGGTGTTGCATGGTGCGTTCAACCAGGGGCAGTATGACCGATTTCTTCCTGCGGCCTGTGGCGCCATCCAAGCTGCGTAGCTATGAGTAATAAGGTCTGGCGACCACCGAAGATGATCGGTAGCGCCGTGGAATTAAGTTTTGCCTCGAATTTGATAGGTTCGTCCTCAAAGTTTAGCGATTAAGCTCATTATTATGCTCTTTTTATCTCCTGAGTACTCCACAAGCCAGGGAATTAAGTTACCCTTTCAATTAGAAACAAGCTCTATGTCAATGGCTTATCACAAGTCTCAGGATCTCAAACTGTTGGTAGCCGTTTTTATTTCGATGTCACCAAGACGGCTCTGCTCTCCCTCACCGGATACCGCCTGGATTGATCTACTGGCCATGGCGTTCTGGGAGAAGCGCGGCTATGCGCATCGCTGCGATCGTTTTGGGATCACGCGCGCCTAGTGCTTCTCGGAACTCCTGGAAGACGGCAGGATCATTGTTTGCCATCAGTCATCTCTTTCCCCTAACTTTTCTCTAAAAAGATTCTCCAACAAGATTTTGAGGCCAACTTTGGCTTTTCCTTTGCTCTATATAACGAAGCGGAGCGTGAGGATGGGAGGGACATGACCGAGAATGATTATTCCACGACGAGTGTTCTCCGTCAAGTTGAATGCAAGCGCAACACTCATTTTGCAATGGTTTTTTCTGCTTGCTATGCCGAGAGGAGAAGATAGACAGCGAGAAGCCCGCCAATGACACTTGCAAGAATGGTCAGCACGATGGCAAATCTGGCAGAAGAACGGAATTGTTCCCTATCGATGGAACGGCGATTATGCAGGAAGTTGATGAGTGCAAACATAAGAATGATCACGCCCAGGGCTGTCAGTGCTACACCAATCAGCGATGAAGCATAAAAGGAGAGCACAAAGAGCGAGCGCGTCCTGGGGTCCAATTCGCGCACGACCAGCCCAAAGCGTTCTACGACAAAACCAAAGGTAATGGTCGCCAGGCCGGTACGTATCCAGGCAAGAAAGGTCCGCTCGTTGGCAAGGTGATCAGTGACCCTTCTACTGGTTGCAGGTCGTCTCGACGCGGTTTCTTGTTTTCTTATGGACTGTGGGGTCTCTTCCTGCTGGTTCACCTCATGTTCCTCTTCTTTCTCTGATGTGCAGCAGTGTCATTCCAACAGAGCAGAGTAGCCAGGGCGAGCTTGGGCTGCCTAACAAGTTCCTTTCCTCCCTGTAGGGAACATCTCACCTGTCTATGGCTGTCTTCTCCGATGGACGTGCCTTCTGTACACGTATACTTCTTTAGGGAAGCGAGTTGGTATGCTTCCCTTTCCTGGGCTCCCGTTGAACACTGCCGTACCAACAGAACGGCTCCAAGGTGCTTCTCACAAGTGCGGACAATTACAGCCAGCTACTTGAGTCTGTCAGCATAAACGTGGCTTTCGCACGAATATCCTGCGATGATGCGCCAACGAGCACTTCAAACTCCCCGGCCTCCGCGACCCATGTGTGCGCCCGGTCATCGAAATAGGCGAGTGCCTCTTTGTCGATTGACAGTGTGACCGTCTGACGTTCGCCAGGCTCAAGGGCTACCTTGGCGAAGGCTTTGAGTTCTTTTTCTGGCCGCTGCAGTCGTGCCTGCTCGTCTCGCACATACAACTGGACTACTTCCTTGCCCGCACGTAACCCCGTGTTGGTGACATCGACCGAGACCTGCAACGTGTCGTCCGGCTTGATCTCCTGGGCACTCAGTCGCAGGGAACTATAGCTGAACGTCGTATAGGAGAGGCCAAAGCCAAAGGGAAAGAGTGGCGCGATGCGCTTCTTGTCATAGTAGCGATAGCCGACGAAGAGCCCTTCCCCATAGTAGACCTTGCCGTTTTCGCCAGGGAAGTTGAGGTAGGCCGGGGTATCCTCCAAGCGTACCGGGAAGGTCTGGGGCAGTTTTCCAGAGGGCGTGGTGTCCCCAAAGAGCACGTCGGCAATGGCGTTGCCGCATTCCTGACCGGGATACCAGGCCTGCATGACCGCCGCCACCTGCTCGAGCCAGGGCATGGTGATGGGAGAGCCGGTGCCCAGCACAACAATCGTGCGCGAGTTGGCCGCCGCCACCTGCTTGACCAGTTCATTCTGCTGTCCAGGCAGCTCCATATCTGGCCGGTCAAACCCTTCGCTCTGCCACTCACCGCCAAAACCCACGCAGACGATGGCGACATCTGAAGTCCCTGCTAGCCGGGTCGCCCGTTCGATGGCATCAGCAGGAACCGGTGGCAAGACCCCCAGGCGCACAGCAGCCAGCAGAGCTGTCTCAGACCTGGCAAATTCGAGCGTGAGCAGGTACTCGTGCCCTGCCTCCAGGGAAACAACCGCCTGAACCTCCGTACTGCCGAACCCAAAGTATTCCCCACCAGAGGTCTGCTGCGTCCAGTTCTCGATCACCTCGCGTCCATCGATAAACAAGCGGCTGAGTCCCGCGCTGACCAGTGAGAAGGTGTGGGCTCCGGTCTCTTGAGGTGTGAAGCGCCCACTCATGCGTGCGGAAAACTGCTGTGGATCAACCCCTTCGGGAAGAGCGAACCACATGAGCTCTGCTGTCGATTGCGTCTCCTGGTAGACGGGAGTACCGCCCAGATCGCCGTTATTGAAGTACTCGACGGCTAATCCATGCTCGTTTCCCTGCGTTCCGGCGAACACCAGGCTTGTGTCGAGAACGGGCAGCAACCGGTAGTTGGTGCAGCCTTGTTCGTAACCAACGCGCACATGATCTCCGACCTTCGCCACGATGCCCTCAAAGGGCGTCACCGCATAATGCGCATTCACCTGGGCGCTGCCTCCACCAGTGATCTGCGCCACCTTGGCGTTGGAGCCAATCACCGCGACCGAGGTGAGGTGCTCACGAGCAAGTGGCAGCACCTGCTGCTCATTCTTGAGCAGGACGATGCCTTCAGCTGCCGCTTCATGCACCAATGCACGACGCTCCGGCAGATCAATGGCCTGCTCCTCTCCAGACTGCGGATGCTCAAAGAGGCCCGCTTTGTCCAACAGCAGTAACAGACGACGCACGCTCGTATCAATCGTCGCTTCCGCCACCTCACCCCGCTCAACCGCTTCGAGCAGCTTCTCACCACGCCAACGTGGACCGGGCATCTCCAGATCAAGCCCCGCATTGACGGATGCAGCCGTACTCTTGACCGATTCAAACCAGTCAGAGACCACCACGCCATCAAAACCCCACTCGTCGCGCAGAATCTCGGTCAGCAGAGAGGGGCTTTCCGAGGCGGCAACGCCGTTCACCAGGTTATAGGCGGCCATGATGGTCCAGGGCCTGGCCTCGCGCACGGCAGCCTCGAAGGGCTGCAGGTAGATCTCGCGCAGCGCCCGTTCGCGTACCTCGGAACTGAGGCTGAAGCGCTCAAACTCTTCGTCGTTACAGACGTAGTGCTTGATCGAGGCCCCCACGCCTTCCCGCTGCAGGCCAGTGATGTAGGCCACCGCCAGGCGAGCGGAGAGATAGGGGTCTTCGGAGAAGCATTCAAAGTTGCGCCCACCCAGCGGCGAACGCTGGATATTGACGGTGGGACCCAGCAGCACCTGGGCCCCCTTCATTTTGGTCTCGTCTGCCAGGGCCTGCCCGACGCGTTCCACCAGCTCGGTGTTCCAGCTTGAGGCCAACGAGATCTCTGCCGGGAAACAGGCCGTCTTCACCCCACCGGTGAGACTCCCGGCTCCGCGGGCTCCATTGGGGCCGTCCGTCATCTTCAAGGAGGGGATACCCAGGCGCTCAATCGGGACGGTGTACCACATGTTCGTGCCAGCAAGTAGCGATACTTTTTCCCACAGGGTCATCTGGCCCAGCAGACGTTCGATCATATCAGACATAGAGAGGTTCCCTTTCTTTGAAGTTTGCATTCATTGGTGATTCCTGCCCAGTTGCTACAGGAACCCTACAAAAGCGTCATCACGTCTGCTACGGGACGATCCTGCTGTACAAGGGCCCGTATCTGCTTCATTGGTGCATCTACATGGGTGAAAAAGGCTTTGTAGCCGGCACACAGGTAGTTGAGCCCAGGTTCGCCATCCGGCGTCTGGAGAAAGCGGTCCTTGGGACAGCCTCCATGGCAGGCAAAGAGCACAGGGCACTGCTGGCAGGCGCGTGGCAGCGTGTCACGTTTGGCGCGACCGAAGCGCTGCTGCTTGGTCGAGCCGGCAAGATCGGTGAGAGGAATGACCTGCATATTGCCGAGGCGATGGCGCGGCTCGACGAAGTGGTCACAGGAGTAGACGTCACCGTTATGTTCCATGGCCAGCCCACGCCCACACGTTTCGTCGAAGATACACAGCCCAGACGGCGCTCCCAGCCAGATGGCCAGCGCAACATCAAACATCTGCACACACACACGTCCAACGTCGTGCCGAATCCACTCGTCAAAGACCGCGTTCAGGAAGCGCCCATAGGCTTCCCCAGTGACTGAGCGCGGGCTGACCTGCGCCCCTTCCTGGAAACGGAGCGGGTGTATGCGCTCGACGATGGGGATGAACTGGATAAATTCCGCGCCGACCTCATCCCGCAGGAAGCGGTACACGTCAAGCGGGTGATGGACGTTGGCAGCATGGACACAGGTGAGAATATTGAACTCGACCTGGTGGCGCTTCAGCAGGTTCAGCCCGGCCATGACCTTGTCGAAGGTAGCCTGGCCGCCTTTGTCAACACGATAGGCGTCGTGCAGGGGACGCGGGCCATCCAGGCTCAGGCCAATGAGAAAATTATGCTCGTGAAAGAAGGCACACCATTCGTCATCCAGCCGCGTGCCGTTGGTCTGGAGGGCGTTGAGAATGCGCATCCCCGGTCGGCGGTACTTCTCTTGCAACGCCATGGCTTTGCGATAGAACTGGAGCCCCATCAATGTCGGTTCACCGCCTTGCCAGGCAAAGACGACCTCGGGGACTCGTTGCGCGGCGATGTACTGGCGCGTGTACTCTTCCAGCAGTTCGTCACTCATCCGAAAATCGGCTCCCGGATACAACTTCTCCTTGTCGAGGTAGAAGCAGTACTGGCAGTCCAGATTGCAGATGGAGCCGCGCGGCTTGAGCATCACCTGGAAGGCCGGCGGAGTCAATATGGCGCTCTTCCCTCTTCCATCTGGAGATTGTTCGTTGTCACTCAACGCGCTCATCGTCTCTTCTCTCCCTTCCGTGCCAGGCGTGGCATCCACGTACTAGAGCCACACCTGGAGTTTGGAACACTACAGGAGCTAGATGCCTCCTTTGCTATGCTGCTTGCTGATGCTGTTGCTGGAGGCCCGCCTGAACCTTCTGCACATCGGGCCAGTAGGTGCGATACAGCAGAAAGATGACGGCAGCGTTGACGAGCATCACGCCGACCAGCGCGGCAAGGAAGACCGGTTGCAGACCGAATTGTTGCCCCAGGAAGCCAGCCAGCAGGTTGTAGATCGCCCAGCCAATGGACTCGATGATGGAGAGCATCACAGCGAAGGCAGCCCCGCGCAGCGCCGGTGGTACCACCGCATAGACGATGGGACGATTGATGCCTGGATTGACGCCCTGCAAGAAAAACATGGCGAAGAAGAAAACGATAAAGATGGCAACACCCCAGTTGAACTGCGTGCCAAAGAAAGCGACCACCGCGAAGGACACCTGCGCCAGTTGCAGCATCAAAACGCGTCCGAAGCGAGGGATGGCCTTGTTCGCCTGATCGGTGAGGATGCCACCCAAGAAGCTCCCCAGGACGTAGCCGATCTGGGCCGGTCCGAAAATGAGCGTCGCCTGTGGGAGCGTATAGTGGAAGACCGTCACCAGGTAGATCACCCCGAAGGATTGCAGCAGCAGGTGTCCGCTGAGCAGGCGCGAAACGAGCATCAGGACATAGCTCGGGATGCGGAAGAGCTGGCGCACATCGCCCCACGAGAGGGCCGGAAGGTGTGGTGCCTGAGCAGGCTCTTTGGCGCGCACCGACTCGGTGGCCCCTCGTCCGGGGTCATGCACAGCGATCAGCGTCAGCAGACCAGCTATACCCATCACCGCTCCAACGACATAGTAGCCCACACGCCACCCATGGGGGATATTCGCAAGCTGACCCAGCAGCGGGGTGGTGATGGCACCCATCAGCCCGAGCACGCCAAACATCATGCCCGTCGCGCTGCCACGCAACCTGTCCGGAAAGAGGTCACCCACGATCTCGGTGATAATGGGGAGCGCGGCAACCGTGCCAATGGTGGCGATGACAAACAGAATCAGGAACTGCGTAAAGTTTTGGGAAAATCCAATCGCGATCGTCAACAGGCCGAACACGGTGGTCGCGACCACCAGAACGAGTTTGCGATTGACGCGCCGCGCCAGCAGGACCCATAGCGGGCCAAAGATAGCCGCGATCAGCTTGGCGAGAGCGGTGAGAATGCCCAGCGCACCGAGACCCAGACCCAGGTCAAGGCGGATGAGGGCGAACAAGGTGCTGACAATGCCAGACTCATTGGCGTCGGCGAACAGCGTGAACGTCAGGATCAAATTGCTCAACCAGCGCCGCTTTACCGGCACAGCTGGTGCTTCTGGAAAAACAATGGGAGTCGGGGTAAGCTCCGCAGCTACAGGGTTCAAATCAACTTCCAAACCCTCAATCATGCCAGGGTCGCTTTGTTCAGCCATGGTTTCACTCCTTGTGTGACTTGAATTATCCAACATGTTCCCGGTCGATGTCATTTCTCATGGAGCACCATGAGAGACTTATGGTCGTTTCTGCTCATCCTCCTTTTCTCCCACCGTCAATGCCCCGGCGGGATCAGTCTGCACATGGTCGGCCAGATCGGCGGCGAACGCGGCCAGTCGCTCAGGGGAGAAGATTGCCGGGGCAAAGCCTGCGGCCTGCTGTAATGAGACCTCCCCCATGATCTTCTTGAAATCGGGGTTGTCCACCAGATCGGAGAAGTGCCGGTGCAGGACAGCGTCGGCTCCTGGAATGCCCATCATCTCCTTGAGGGGCCATGCCAGGTAGAGAGCACCGGGACCAATATACTCCTGCACCGCCTTCTGTTTGCTCAGCTGCTGTTGGACAAGCTCGTACTGGCGCGCACACAAGAGGTGCTCGTCGCGGACTTCTCCCTCGGCCGGCAGGTCCAGGCGCTCAAACTGTTCAGCTGGGGCATCATTCCACTGCATCCACGCAATCAGCAGCCGAATCATTCGACGCTCCACGTCGTCGTCGACGATCGGATGTTCCTGAGTGGGGTCGGTCGCCAGATCAAAGAGCATCGTCCCGAAGGCATGAGCATTGGCCCAGGGGCGAGCAGGAATCTTCAGTGGACGAATGCCCTGTGTGAAGGAGAAAGGCTCAGCCAGACGCACATCCTGGAGTTCGGCGATGGCGAACCGGTCACGCATATGGGTTGGCATCAGGGTGTACTCGAAGAGCGGCGTATTCTCGGGGCGCACGGGCGCTCGCATATAGACATAGCGGCCATCGGTGACATTGACATGCCCACCGAACACCCCAAACAAGCCTGCTGGCCGTGCCAGCTTATCGTTGGCGATCCTCTCTCGTAACGGTGTTCCTTGCATGGTCGCTGGGATCGGAACGTGAAAGAACTCGAGCAGGGTCGGCGCGAAGTCGATCCACTGCACGAGGCTCTCGCGTCGTTCGTCAGCCTTTCGCGCGCGCGGGTCCCAGATGAACAGCGGGATATGGGCGACCTCGTTGTACCACGGCTGGACAGTCTTGGCCCACCAATCATGCTCACCCAGCAGAAAGCCGTGGTCCGTGCCGACGATGAGCAGGGTGTCATCCCAGAGCGCGAGTTCATCCATCGTGTCGAGCACCTGGCCGAGGTAGTGGTCACACATGCTGACCAGTGCCGCGTACTCGTAGCGCAGGTGTTCGACCTGTTCTGGCGACTCGCTCACCCGCGCATAGTCGGGCCAGTCGAAGTGCGGACCGCTATAACGGTGTGGGTAGAGGGCTTTGTAGGACGCCTGCGTGTAGAAGGGTTCATGGGGATCAAAGGTCTCAATTTGCAGGAACCAGTTGTCCTGGTCGCGATTGGTATGCAGAAATTCCAGCCCGCGGGCGAAGACCTGAGCCTGGGGCATGTCCTCTTCTCGCTGGAAATACGCTCGGTTGACCCAGTCTTGCCGCCAGAGCTCGCCTCGCATTTTCCGTACGCTGGAGGGAATCTCGGGATCGGCCACCTGGCCCTTCCAGGGATCACCCTCCTGACCGCGAACGATTTCCCACGTACGGTAGCGTGTATGGTAGGTGGCTCCTCCATCTTCCCAGTAGTGTCCGTGATCACTCACCAGGTGGGTGTAGACGCCATGCTGGGTGAGGATTTCCGGCATCGACTCATCGAACGGCTCCAGCGGTCCCCAACTGCGATGGAGAAAATTGTAGCGCCCGGTATGCAACTCGCGCCGTGCAGGGATACAGGGCATACTGCCGACATAGGCGTTGTCGAAGGTGACGGATCGCTCTGCTAACCGGCTGAAATTCGGTGCATGGACCCAATCCCCACCATAGGGTGGGAGCAGGTGTCGATTGAGCGTATCGAAGCAGACAAAGATTGCTTTCATGAAGCCTCCATCTTGACTGATAAATACGATGTGAACCGGTTCACATCACTTGACAAAAGTATACCCGAAGGTGCATACTATTGTCAAGTGAATCGGTTCACATTTTTAACAACTCTTTAAAATTGCTTTCTCATCTTGGAGAAAAGGACCTTATGGCAACAAAAAGACGTAAAACAGCCTATCACTCCCCTGCCACGGTGACTGATGTGGCGCGCAAGGCAGGTGTCTCGCGAACGGCGGTTTCTTATGTGCTCAATGAAAATGGGCAACGCAACAAGCATGTCAGTGAGGAAGCCCGTGCGAAAGTGTTGCAAGCAGTGCAAGAATTACAGTTTCATCCTGATGCCCTTGCGCGTGCGCTCAGTAAGGGATACAGTCAGGAACTGGCTTGGATTTTAGATCTCCCTCTCGATTTCTTTAGGACGGAGTTGTCCAACTCGCTTCAGCAGCAGGCACACAGCTTTGGATACATGCTGGTAACGTACTTTAGTCACGGCTTCTCAGATGAGGAACGAAAGCGCTTGTATCAGACGATCTTTGCGCGCCGCCCGATCGGGATCATCGCCTCTCCCTTCCACTTTACAGCAGAAGATGTCGCCCTGGCGCGAGAGATGGGGATCAAACATATCATCTTTATCGGCTTCCACACGCAACCGATTGAGCAAACCTACACCATTGCCTTTCCCAGCCAGGCGTTGGGCTATCTTGCCGCCCAGCATCTCATAGCGCGAGGTCATCGCCATCTTGCCCTCGTCCACCCAGATGATCCGGTACAAGAAGAAGCGTTTTTGCAACGGATGGAAGGCATGCACGCGGCCATTGCAGAGCAATCAGAAGCAAGCCTGGATATCTTGCCGCTGCATCTCTCGGCTGCGGCTGCTCGTTCTCTGGTCGAAACCTCCTTCATGGATGCTGATCGTCCCACAGGGGTCTATGCCTTTGGCGATCAGTATGCGGTGGCCCTGCTCAGTGCGCTGACTCGCAGTGGCATACAGGTGCCACAAGAGGTGGCCCTTGTTGGTTCCAGTAATCTTCCCCTCGGGGAAGTTGTCTGGCCCTCCCTTACCTCCATGAGTTTTGACGCCATCGACATCGGTAAGCGGGCGGTCGAGATGCTCCACGCGCTGCATCAAGGACTCCCACTTTCGGAAGAGCTTACCTGCCCCCTCGTTCCACAACTGATTCAGCGCGAATCGACATGATTGGAGTCCATGCAAAAATAGGTGCACTGCCTCTCTCGGTGGTGGTTAATTCCTTCTCACCTCAACGCTTGACAATCCTTCTTGACCCCTCTTATTCTATCTCCTAAACTTCCCATCCTTCGAATTTCACGTAGTAAGGATCCTTATGACGCATCATGTGGTCTTTCTTCTGCTCTTGTGTGTCCTCATGTTCTCTCTCGCGCGGCTGTGTTTCCTTGGCTGGCCCCATAATAGCCCTGCCAAGTTGGCAGCAGCCAAGCGCAGCATGCTCCACCGCCTCCTCAAGCCTCGCTCCCCACACGATTGCCCAGCTTGTCGACGCGCCTCCACTCTCTCGCTGGTGGTGGAGCCGACACCTGCGCCAGTGTGCCCCTGGCGCGAGGTCAAAAGCCGGCGAGGAGCCCCGAAGCGGGTGAACACCGAGGGCTTCGCCTGTCCCAACCACGAATGTCTCTACTCCGGCATCACTGCCGCTCACATCCATGCTCTCGTCGGGGATGGGAAGCACGGTCATGCTGAACGCATCCAGACGTTTCGCTGTCAGGCTTGCCATACCACGTTTAGTGCTCGGCGTGACACCCCCTTATACCGTCTGAAAACCCCTTCCCAACAGGTCGCCATAGTACTGACAGCGCTGGCCGAAGGGCTGGACCCTTCCGCAGCCGAGCGCGTCTTCGGCTACCGGCAGGCGACCATCACCACATGGCTGACTCGTGCTGGCGAGCACGCACAGATCTTGCACGAGCGCTCCTTCCGCCATCTCTGGCTCTCACACCTGCAACTGGATGAACTGCGCACCAGGCTGCGCAACTCCAAACATGTGCTGTGGCTCTGGCTGGCCATCGACCCCTGCACAAAGCTTCTGCCCGTGCTTTATCTCGGTCCACGCACGCAACATGCGGCGCATAGGGTCATCCACTCCCTGCGACAGATGCTGGCCCCTGGCTGCCTGCCCCTTTTCACCAGCGATGGCTTGAACGTTTACTTCTATGCCCTGACGGCTCATTTCGGACAGTGGCTTGAGGTAGGTCAGAGAGGGCGCAACGTGCGCCGGTGGCAGGTGGCAGCGGGGCTGATCTATGGTCAGGTGAAGAAAATCTATCGACTGCGTAAGCTGGTGCGGGTCACGCACGTGATGCGCCTTGGGACACAGACAGCTCTTCAGGTCACCCTGCAGGGGTTAGGCTTCTCGGGACGCCTGAATACTGCTTTTATTGAACGGGTGAACCTGACCGTCCGTCACGGGGTGGCAGCTCTGGCACGCCGTACCTGGGCCACCGCACAGCAGTCTCCACACCTGCTGGCCCATCTGGAGTGGTGGCGAGCATACTATCACTTTGTGCGTCCTCATGTCTCGCTGCGGGTGGCGCTCATGCAGCCGCGTGCGCGAGGCGGCAGACTTCTGGCACAACGCTACCGACAGCGGACGCCAGCCATGGCCGCAGGGAGAACGAACCGACGATGGTCAACGCGGGAAGTCCTGTGTTATCCTTTGCCGCCCGTGCAACACGTCATCAGGTGAGCATGAAGAAAGTGAGGAGAGCCGCAAGAAATGGAAGCAGGCAGCACGCTGAAGCTGAAAGAAGGCCAAGGTGCCTGGGTTTACTGGATGAATCACCCTACGCGGACAGTCAAATAAGGAGAAAACCGGCCCGACATGCGTTCCCAAGGGTTGATCGAATTATCCACCATGTCCCATGGCTGCACTACCACCAGCACAAGGCGGTACTGCCCCACATGGTAGTGGATAATTCGTACTTCTCTCCCCTTCGCTTGACAGGCCATTGCGACTCTCCTTATGATACGGGAACGATCCTTGCCACCCATTTCAAATAGTGAGGATTCTTATGAGCCTTCATGTGTACTCGTTCTTGCTCACGCTCTTCCTCATCCTCTCGCTGGTGCTGCTTTGGTGTTTTTGCAGGCTCAATCTTCAGCCTTCCCATTCACCAGCAGGGAAGAGACGTCCTCTGGTCCACCGTCTGCTCAAGCCCCGCACCCCGCTTGATTGCCCCATCTGTCGCCTCAACTCCTCCAGTGGGGGACCTACCTCTGCACCAGTACGCCCCTGGCCTGAGGTGAAAAGCCGACGGGGAGCTCCCAAGCGCATACCGACTGAAGGCTTCGCCTGACCCAATCAGCAGTGCCTATACTTCGGGATCACGGATTCATACATTCATGCGCTGGTTGGAGACGGTAAGCATGGCCGCACTGAACCGATCCAGACCTTTCGCTGCCAGGCCTGTCATACAACTTTTACTGCCCGCGCACTGAACCGATCCAGACCTTTCGCTGCCAGGCCTGTCATACAACTTTTACTGCCCGGTACCATACCCCTCTCTACCGTCTGAAAACCCCTTCTCAGCAGGTCGCTATGGTATTGATGACGCTCGCCGAAGGGCTGGATGCTTCCGCGGCCGAACGGGTCTTCGGCTACCGTCAGGCCACGATCACTACCTGGCTAGGGCGCGCTGGGAAACACGCTCAAAGCTTCCACGAGCACTTTTTCTGTCATCTCCAGCTTCGGTATGTCCAGTTGGACGAACTGCGCACCAGGCTGCGCGACTCCACACAGGTGCTGTGGCTCTGGCTGGCCATCGATCCCCTCACCAAGCTGCTTCCGGTGCTTCAGCTCGGCTCCCGCACACATTCCATGGCCCATCGGCTCATCCACTCGCTCCGACAGTGCTTGACTCCTGGCTGCCTCCCGCTCTTTACGAGCGACGGCTTAAATCTCTACTTCTACGCGCTCACGGCCCACTTTGGCCAGTGGCTCGTGGTGGGTCGTCGAGGGCGACTCGTGCGCCGGTGGCAGGTGGATCCAGGCCTAAT
>WNGK01014681.1_pt1 | contig 12904 bp, 7 predicted proteins | sample 5400601 | NCBI WGS metagenome assembly WNGK01 (sample SAMN13153376, study PRJNA577476) | soil metagenome | isolation source: 60 cm soil or saprolite under Garry oak tree replicate 1 | place: USA:California | collected 2016-06-15 | reverse complement strand
CCATTTCTGGACCTCGAGCTACTGGCCCTGGTCGAGCGGATGCCGAGTCGCTACAAGATTTCTGGCGTAGGCGAGAGGAAGTGGTTGTATCGCGAAGCTGTCCGGCCGTTGCTTCCCGCGGCGCTGCGCTCCGGCACCACCGGCTGGCAGGCGCGGACCGGTCAGAAGCTCGGGTTCTCTACGCCGCTCGAGGCATGGTTTCGCGCCTGGCTGCAGCGAGATGCCGAGGACTATCTGCTTGGGCCGAGTGCGCGTCTGGGTGAGTATGTAAGGCCGGATGGCGTGCGCGATCTCCTTCATGAAGCCCGAGACCGGGGGCGTTCCAGGGGCCGACAGTTGATGAGCCTGTTTGTGTTAGAGGGCTGGCTGCGCGGTATGTGAGCCAAGTCACGCAACACGAAGTGGTGTCTGTTCTTGCGGCCCTCGCCTACATGCACTTAAGTTCTACCCCGAGTTGCGGTCGCGCAACTATTCTTCCCACTCAGCGCCCAGGGGTCATGAACCAGCACGCGTCGCAGTGACAAGGAAGTTCGTTGGCGCCGTGCTGGTGTTGGTGACGGTCAACTGCGTCGGTGATCCCACCGGCTCGGGCGGCGCCGTCACGCTGCAGCGCGTTGTCACTTCCGGGGACACTCTCATCGTTGGCGCGCCGGGCCGCCTGCTCGGCCAACCCGTCGCGTTCCGTGTGCTGGACGGCTACGGGAAGCCCCTTCCAGCCGCTCGCGTGCATTGGACGATCACCAGCGGCAACGGTCGCCTGGTGCGAACCGACACCATCTCTGGATCTGACGGCACCCTCAGGGCGCAGTGGATGCTTGGCACCCGCGCCAGTGACGTCCAGCGGCTCGAGGTCGGCGTTCATCTGGGTGGCAATCACGCTCCGACCGCCGAGGTCACTGCCGCGGCCGTGCCGGTGGAAGTCGCCGCCCTCGCGATCCAGGCTGAGACCACCGACGTGCGGCTCGCCGTCCACGCACAGCTCCAGGCGCTGGCTACCGATCCGTTCGGCAATCACTTCGTTCCGAAAGATCTGCGCTTCGCCTCGCTCGACACGGCGTTGGCCGTGGATACTGGCGGCGTCGTCGTGCCCCATCGCCGCGGGTTCGCCCGCGTCGTCGCCACAGCGGGTGGAGTCACGGACACAGCCGTAATCCACGGGATTCAGGTGGTGGCGTCGATCCAGGTGGATCACGATACGCTGCGGTTTCACTCTCTGGGACAGGATGAGAAGCTTGGCGTAACGCTGGTGGACGACCAGGGACTGCTGGTTGCCGATTCCTTGCCGGCGATTGTGCCGAGCGATACGAGTATCGTGGCCTTGCAGATCAGCAACCCGTTGGTCGTGAAGAGCAAGGCGAACGGCGTGGCCAAGGTGAATCTCTCGACAAGCACAGTATCGCAATCGGCGGTGGTCGTGGTGCGACAGCGCACCGCGAGCTTGTCTTTAACGGTAGCGAGCTTTCCGTTCGACGCGCTCAACGATACGGTGCGGGCGCACTTTATCGCCCTCGATAGCTTGGGTGTTCCGGTCCAAACTCCGCGCATTACGTTCTCGTCGTCTGATACGGCGGTGGTGGCAGTCGACAGCTCCGGGTTGCTGCGTGCGCGAGCCAATGGTTCGGCCATGATCCAAGCGCAGTCCCTGTCGGGTGTTGTTACCACGGTCCCTGTGGTCGTGGCTCAGCAGGTCGCCCGCGTCGTCGCCCAGCGGGATACAATCGGTTTCGACGCCTTGCACGCGCAGCTACCGATGAATGCCATCGGCATCGATCGGTTGGGCTCACCGGTAGTTGGGGCCGCGTTGACGTATGAGAGCGACAGGGGCGGAACGGCGGCGGTGGATGGCAATGGGCAGATCGAGGCGCTTCGCAACGGAACGGGGAGTGTCTGGGCCGTTCACGGGGTGGACAGCGGCGTGGTCTTCGTGGTGGTGAAGCAGCGTCCCGTGCGCGTAGTCCTGGCGACCGACACCCTGCGCCTGAACGCCCTGGGGCAGTCGCTAGCGATCTCGGCCGTTGCGGAGGACTCACTCGGCTCTCCGCTCGTTGACGGGGTGATCGGTGTGGCGGTGGCGGACACGAGCGTCGCGGGGGCGGCGGATTCGACGGGCGTACAAGCCCACGCCAATGGCGTGACGACGGTGACGTTTACCGTTGCGGGGCTGCCGGGCCAATTGGCGGTGCGGGTCGCCCAGGTGCCAGCGAGCGTGAGTCTTGCGGGAGCGGGGTTCACCTTCGACGCCTTCAATGACACGGCGCGTGCCTTGCCCCAGGTCACGGACAGTCTGGGCGCGCTCATCGTCGGCGCGCGGGTGAGTTATTGGTCCATCGATAGCAGCATCGCTAGCGTGGACACCGCGGGCGTGGTTCGGGCACGAGGTAACGGGTTCACACGGGTCGTAGTGCAGGCGGCCGCGGGCGTTGTCGGCACGGCGCCGGTGAACGTCGCTCAGCAGGTCGTGCGAATTGCCCTCGCGCGGGACACCCTAGCGTTCAATGCGCTGCACGCGGTGCTGCCGATGGGCGCAGTGGGGCTCGATCGCTTGGGCTCGCCCGTGGTGGTCGACACGCTGACGTACACGAGTGCAGACAGTGGAGTCGCGACGGTGCGCGCCGACGGCCAGATCGAGGCACTCGCGAACGGTGTCGCTCGGGTTTTGGCGGTACACGGTGCCGACTCCGCGGTGGTGATCGCCCGGGTACAACAGCGTCCAGTGCGGGTTCTGTTGGGCACAGACACCGTCCGCCTCAGCGCTTTGGGGGATACGCACCTCATCACAGCGGTAGCCGTTGACTCCCTCGGGTACAGCGTGAGCGGTGGGGTGTCCAGCTTGGCGATCGCCGATCCATCGGTCGCGCACGTGTTCGATTCAGCTACCGTGAAAGCCGTTGGTAATGGAACTACCACGGCCGCATTCACGGTGGCGGGCGTGCCAGCGAACGTAGCTGTGCTAGTCCGCCAAGTCGCGGCCTCAATCCAGGTTAGTCTCGACTCCGGCACACAAATCGTGAGCATGCCGGCAGATTCGCTCATTCCCGTCAGGTGCCGTGTCTGGGATAGGAATGGGCAGGCGATAAGCGCTGTGCCCAGCGTTGGTCCATCCAGCGGGGGTCGCTGGAGCGGAAACGCGTGCGACGATCTGCGGGTTCGCCACTCTGGCTTTGATACGCTTCGGGTTGTCGCCGATACGGTGACAGCCTCCCTACCCATCGTTCTCGCCGTGCGGCCAATCGCTAGCTCTGCCGTGGGTGATATCCTGAACGCGGACAGCCTTCCAAGTGCCACGAGTCCGTGGGCGCCATCGGCACGACTTGTCCAAGGAGGGGTAGTGGAGGTGTACGCGGCCCTCGCTGATCTTTCGAGCTCCATCCCGCGCAGCAGCCTGCATCGGTTCAAGTCACTCGATGGAGTAAACTTCACCTACGACGGGCTGGTTCTGGATCACGACGCCGACTCGTGCGCGCTGAATGGCACGGGCATCGAGAACGTGGCGATCGTGCGTCGGGGAGACGCGGCCGGTTGGCGCATGTACTACGCTGCCGGTAGCAACGACTGCTACGGATGGCAAGTGTTCTCCGCTGTGTCGGCAGACGGCCGAACTTGGGTGAAGGAGCCGGGCGTCCGACTCAGCAACGGGGGCCCAGTACCCCCGGACCTTCCGCACACTCCTCCGTGGCCCGTGGGGGAGGGTATGGTGGTGGATCAACTCCCATCCGGCGAGTGGCGCATGATTGTCGGCTCGTATGAGCACGCGCTGCCGACCGTCGACAAATGGCAAATTGCGGAATGGCGATCTTCCGATCAATTGGTCTGGTCTTACGTCGGCCTCGTGCTGACGGCAGGAGACATGCCCCTGGAAGCGCAAGGATCGGTCTATTCCCCTACGATCGCCGAGATCGCGCCTGGTTTGTGGCGCATGATCTTCACAGGTGACAACCGCGGGACGGGACAGACGTTTCGGAGCCGACTTTGGTCCGCTGTGAGTGTGGATCAAGTGCACTGGCAATTCGAGGGGGAGTTGATGGGCGCGCCTGGTACGAATCTCTATTACTCTGCTCTGGCCGGCGACCGCTTGATGTTCATTCGGCAGGATCCGGGGCAGCCGTTCCGCCTCGGAGTGGCGACAATCGAGATGCCCTGAGCATTGCGCTGCCCGTCCAGACTTCGCCGCGCGGTAGAGACAGCGCCGGTTCAGGGTTGAGCGGTATATCTTTTCCTCACTGTCGTCATGAAGTACCGGCCAATTCAAACACTGTCCCTGCGGGGTGCGCCGTTGTTGCAATGGGTCGAGCGTGGTGAGGTGGAGGCTTGTCGTGCCGCGACCAGGGCCGAGGGCCCCACCACTTGCGGAGGGCCTTGGCTATGAGTCCAATTGGCGAGGGCCTTGTAGGAGTCCGCATCAAACCGGCTCTCGAGTACGGGCCTGAGTTTGTCGCCGCCTTGGGCCAAGAGTTGCGCCAGCTACTGAGCCAGATTGGCGGAACCGCAACGGAACCGCTCGGGGAAGTAGTCCGACCTGGTGACACGGTAGTTCTGAAGCCCAATCTCGTTTTCCACCGCATCTCCGACCCGCGCGCTGCATTGACGAACGGCTGGTTCGTGAAGGCTGTGTGCGATCTCGTGCTCGAGGCATTGGGCGGGCGTGGTCGCGTGATCATTGCCGATGTCCCTCTTCAGAGCGCCCAGTTCAGCAAGGTAACTCAGCTCAATGGACTCGACCGCGTCATGGCTGAGTATGAACGCGCGGGCGCACCCGTTGAGCTTCGCGATCTCCGCCAAGAGTACCTCGAGGTTCGCGACGATGGCATGTACCGGGGTCTACACAAGTTGGCCGGAGATCCATTGGGGTATCACGTCGTCAATATGGGCGAAGCTAGTGAGCTAGAGGAACTCGGTTCCTATCGCTCGCTCTTCGCGGTGGGGGACTACGACAAGGACTCCACGACCACCTATCACATGTCGTCAACGCGGAATGAGTATCTCATCCCGCGGACCATCCTGTCGGCCGACGTCCTCATCAACCTTCCCAAGTTCAAGACGCACAGGAAAACTGGGATTACGTGCGCGTTGAAAAACCTCGTCGGCACATGCGGTCACAAGAGCTATTTGCCCCATTTTCGCGAGGGACGTCCCAAGGACGGTGGAGATGAGTTCGCCATTGACCACCCAATCAAGGAACTGCAGCGCAACACAATTGAGCGACTCAAGACGACGAACGCGCTGCTCTATCGGGCGGTCCGTGCGGTCGGGCGACTGGTACTGCGGCTGGCCACGCCCGGTGCTCCGCCCGACCTGCGGAAGGTCATGGGTGGAAGCTGGCACGGGAATGACACGCTCTGGCGTACGATTCTGGATCTGAACAAGATCGTGCGCTACGCAGATCGAGATGGGCGACTCCGGGTAACGTCTCAGCGGCGCTACCTGTGTCTGGTTGACGGAACGTATGGTGGTGAGAACGACGGGCCGATGCAACCGGACGTGCGACACGATGGTGTGCTCTTGGCCGGGAGGGACCCGGTCCTGGTGGACTTGGTCGTGTGCTTGCTCATGGGGATAGATCCGAAAGGAATAAGGCAGGTCTCTGGGGCGTTCGACGTCAGACACTATCCACTAACCAGCGGTACTCTGTCCCAGCGTGTTCAGCACCTCGCCGAGTTTGTACGCAGCGATACCTGGCCGTTACCGGATCTTCACTATCGGCTGCCCGAGGCGTGGGAGGGCCATGTCCCCCGGCGCCGAGTCCAGACCGAGTCAAGCGCGAGCCTGTGATCCGCGTTCGACTAATCGATTTGTTATCCGGTAAGCGATCTTGGCGCTACTACAAGACGTACGTCGATTCGCAGTGGTACGATCGCGAGCGCTTGGATCGGTTCCGCATTGGTAAGCTCCGACGCCTGCTCGTTCACTGCGAGCGATCCGTGCCGTTCTACAGAAACGTGATGCGCACCGCCGGCATTCGGGCGGATCGCATCGACAGCCTCGACGTGCTCCAAGCTTTCCCAGTGATTGACAAGGTGAGCGTCAGAGCTCAGTACGACCAGTTTGTGTCGCAGGACACGCGTGGCATGGGATCCATCCACTACTCTCAGACGGGTGGTACGACTGGGGAGCCCCTCCGGATTCCGAAAGACGCAGGCATGCGAAGCTCTGCTCAGGCGGCGCGGCTGCGGCTCTACGATTGGATGGGAGTGCGCTTTGGCGAGCCGGTACTTGTCTTATGGGGGGCAGCAATCATCTCGAGCGGCTGGTCAAGGCGTCTCCGCAACGTGGTGTTGAGCAAACTATCAAACACCAGGCAAGTCGACACATTCGGGATCAGTCGGTCCCAGGCGCGTGAGTTGGCGGCGGTTTTTCGACGTGTTGCCCCCGTGCTTCTCCAGGGGTACTGCCAGTCCATCTATGAGTTGGCCTCATGGTTCGTTGAAAACGATGAACTTGTTCGCCTCAAGGCTGTAAGCACAACGGTCGAGCCTCTATTCGAAGAGTATCGGGGCGTCATTCGTCAGGCGTTCGCCTGCGAAGCGTTTGATGAGTACGGCTGCGGAGAGGTGGAAACGATCGCGATGGAGTGCCCGAGTCATCAGGGGCGTCACGTTGTGGAAGAGCGGGTGGTCCTCGAGCTAGACGCGCAGAACAATGTCATCGTGACTGACCTCGACAACCTCGCCTTTCCGTTCATTCGTTACCGGAACGGCGACCAGGCTAAAGCTGGTCAGCGGTCGTGCGCGTGCGGGCGTCCGCACGAGCTGCTGGATCGCGTGATCGGACGCATAGGCGACGTGATCGAGGGTCCGAACGGAAAGCGCGTGCACCCCGAGTTTTTCACTCATCTGCTTAATGAAGCAGGCATCTCGCAGCGGCGTGCGCTGCGGAAATATCAGGTCGTGCAAGAGGCGCAGAATCACCTTGTATGGAGACTCGTGTCGGCGCCGCTGGACGAAGCAGAACGTCAGTTTCTGCTTGATCGGGTTCAGCATTACCTGGGAGATGTCACGTTGCACATCGAGGAGGTCGAAGAGATACCGGTAGCCCGCTCCGGCAAGTTCCAATACGTCATTGGCTACCGCTGATCCCGGCCAGCTCCGCGTGCTTGCGGTGACGAACATGTACCCGACGCCCGGCGACCCGGCGTACGGTGCCTTCGTTCGTTCCCAGATGGCATCTGTGGCGGCAATTGGGCCACATGTTGAGGTCGACTTCATCGACGGGCGGAAAAGCGCGTGGCAGTACGCCCGTGCTGTACCGCGACTACGCCAGCGGGTTCGCAGTGGCTCGTTTGATTTAGTACATGCTCACTATGGGCTCACGGGCATCGTTGCGGCAGTTCAACCCCTCCCCCTCGTTGTCTCGTTTTGCGGTGACGATCTGCTTGGGACACCAGACGGTCATGGGGGGACCACGACAAAGAGCCGTGCCTTCAGGTGGCTATCGCAACTGGCAGCCCTCCGTGCGGATGCGGTCATATGTAAGAGCGCGGAGCTACGTGATGCCTTGCGCCGAGCAGATGACCGTCGGCGTGCCTGGGTGATTCCCAATGGTGTAGACCTCGAGCTCTTCAGTCCCGGAAGTCGTGCAGAGGCGCGCAGCCGGCTCGGTTTCGACGAGCATGAGCACCTCGTGCTGTTCCCGCACACGCCGGCAGTTGCTCGGAAGAGGGTCGACCTCGCTCACGACGCGATTCGCGAACTTGCCGCGCTGGGCCGCGCCGCGCGCTTGCTACTCGTTTCCGGGGTGGCACAAACCGACATGCCTGATTTTTACCGCGCAGGTTGTCGACTTGTGAAGAGGAATACTCGAGCCATTGCGGAAGGCTTGGCCCAAGTGCTGGCAGGGGATCGGCGCATCGACGGTTCTGAGGTGCGCACGCAGATTGGGTTGCCAGCGATCGCCCAGCAATTGGTTCGCGTGTATCACGAGGCCATAGCTCACAGAACTGGCCGTGCCCGCTAACCAGGGCGGGACACGACACGCCTTTTACCTGGCGTTTGTGAGCGCCGCTGCGCGCGGCCCTGGATTTCTTGTGCCCCTGGTCATCGCGACAGCTTTCGGGGCCGGACCGCAGACCGATGCCTACTTCCTTGTCTACAGCGCGGTCTTGCTCGTTGGTGGGACACTCGGGCAAGGGGTAGAGGTGGCGGTCGTCCCCTTCGCTGCCCGGGTTCTGCGGGAGACTGGCGGTGGGCTCCACGGGTACTTGCGGCGCGCGGCTTGGGAAGCCACGACGGTCGCGGGGGTAGTATGGGCGGTCGCCGTTGTCGCCCTCACGTTGGGTGCGCCCCCAGCGGTCCGCACCGATGTCGGGCGTTATGCGGTCACCTTTGCACCGCTAGCGCTCCTATGGTGTGCCTCGGGCGTTTACTCTGGAGCGTTGATATCGCAATGGGAAATCGCATCCGCCTCTGGGTCGATGTTGTGGCGCGGTGCAGGTGCCCTCCTTGGCCTCTCGATGTGGCCAGTCGGAGGGGGCCTCGGGGCCGTGGCTGCAGGCCTAGGACTTGGGGAGATCTCTCGTCTATGGTGGCTGCACCGAGGGTTTGTAAGACGGATTCCGCCCCCTGCGATCAACGTCGTTCCTCTCGCGCCGCTGCGGAAGGCAGCAGCGGCCCAGGTGCTCGCTGGCGCTGCCGGCAGCTTGGTTCCTGTGGTCGAACGCGTGCTTGCGGGGACGCTCGGTGCCGGCACCATCTCACACTTGGAGTACGCCACCCGCCTTCTCGTGATTCCGACCCTGTTCTTCGACGGTGGCCTGGGTCCACTTCTCCTAGCTCGATGGAGTAATCAGCTTGCTGACCCCACGAGAGTGCCTACGTGGCGCGAAATCGCGCGGCCAGTTGCCAAGGGTCTGCTACTGGCGGCGGCCTGTGCACTGCCACTGGTGTTGTTCGCACCCCAGTTTGTCTCGCTCGTCCTCCGTCATGGCAAGTTCACGTCCGATGACGTCGAGGCGGTTGCATCCTTGCTACGAGTGCTAGCGGTGGGTTTTGTCGCATCGATGGGAGCCCTTCTCCTCGAACGCTTTTACTTGGCCGGCGTACGGAATAGGACCCTCGCCGCGCTGTCTCTGGTACGAGCCGGTTCGCGCGTGGCGCTGGTTTTGGCGTTCCTGGCGTCGCGGCGTCTGCTGGCTTTCGGGATTGGCTATGCCGGCGCTGAGACAACATATCTGATGTCCTTAATCGCACTTGCGACTGTCCAGTCGCGACCTCAGCCTCTGGGCCGCGAGGTTGGTGCATGAGGCGTGGGATGAAGGTGGGGGCTTGGGTTGTCGTCGTGGCCGCAACGAGCGCTGCAGTTGCGGCGAGGCCACCGGTCGCCCTCGCGTTCTTTGTCATCCTACTAACGCAACTGGTCTGGCGCTGGCCAGATGTAGCCCTTGGTGTCATCGCAGCAGGCGTGCTCGCGGTGCGCCCTTCGCTCGACGTCTTCGGTGAGCGACGCCTCGGCCTTGGTGCGCTCGCTCTCAACCCGGCGGTAGTCTTCGGTGCGTGCGTACTTTGGGCGTCGGTCGTGCTGGCTGTGCACCGAGCCAAGATGGGTTCTAAGCTGTGGCCGGACACATCATCTCTCCGAGTACATTTGTGGCTCTTCGCGGCGTACCTGGTCGGCATGGTGTCTGCCATTCGTTTGAGCGGGGACATGGGGGCAGTAACTGCGGGGCGCGAAATCAGTCGCGTGTGCAGCATCGTTGGCGGATTCCTAGTGGTTGTGTGGTGGGTCGGGGGAGACCCTGAGCGCGCGCGGCGCGGGTGGGCGCTGCTCTTCCTGGGCGCCGTCCCGCCACTCATGGTAGCTGCGTGGCAGTTGATGACCGGCGGGGGAAACCTTGAGCTTGCCGGGGTCAACAGACTGCAGGGTACGCTCTCCCATCCGAACTCGTTCGGCGTGTACCTCGTTCCTTTCGTGCTCTTTCTCATTGGGGGGATCGCCGGGCGCCGGGCCGCCCGCAAAGCGATGTATCTCGTAGGGGCGCTCTCCCTATGCGCGCTCATTCTGTTGACCTACAGCCGGACGGCCCTACTAGTCCTCGTCGCAGGCCTTGTGGCCCTTCCGTTGCTTCAGTCGAAGCGGCTTGGCTGGCGAGCGCTTGTAACGACTGGGGGGCTACTCCTTGCCTTGGGAGCGATTGGTTGGGTTTTCGGCGGCGATCTGATCCGGGAGCGATTCGCGAATCTTTCAGTGGGGAGGGACGCTTGGCAGGCGGCAATGATGGGAGAGTCCGAAAACTCCTTTACTTGGCGTTTGATCAACTGGGCGGTGCTAATACAGATGGGTGCTGCCCATCCAATAATGGGTCATGGCGCTGGAATGACTACGGTCCTGAATCCCTTGGTCAACCCTGCCAATGGCGTTCCGTTCAACGCTCACAACGACTTCGTCCGCTTCTTTTTTGAAGGTGGGTCTTTGAGTCTGGCGTGCTACATCCTGTACTGCGTCTTGCTCTGCAAGTGGGCGCTCAAGCGAGCGCGTCGCGTTGACGTCTCGGCTGCGCCCATCGCATATGGGGTTGTCGCCTCGCTCCTTGCGCTTACGCTGCTCTCTCTTGGTACGACAGAACTCTCTCTCAACACGGCAATCCTGTACGAGCTCTATGCGATGCTGGCACTGATGGCCGTGACGGACCTAACGCCAGGAATCAGTATATCCCTGGCGGTGGGACATAGGACCGCCAGCGGTCAGCCGCCGTAGTACTGCCACGACAGGAATGGCGTTGCCCGCGGCCACGCGCGACCTCCGATGTACCGTATCGTCTTACGCGGACATACTCTTCGGTAACGACGAGATGATTGACCATTCGGTGGAAACGGGCGCTATCGCCGCACTCCAACGATTCGGACAACGGCAATCGTCCCGCCGGCGAATAGCCCGAGCAATACGGCGAGGCGTCTCTTCGGCCAGCTCCGCTTCACTGGGGCCAGCGGTGGATCGATCACACTAATTGCCGGCGTATTTCGGACCTCCTGTACCGCGGCCTGCTCTTCCTGTAGACGTAACTGCACATACACCTGCTGTGCCATGTCCACCTGGCGCTTGAGCTGACCTTCCTGAAGTTGCAACGCCGGGGAGCCCGTGATCGAGCGATTCCGCTCATAGAAGTCTGCGAGCGCTTGCTCGGCGGCGTGAAGGTCGTCCCGAGCATGATCGGCGCGCTCCGACGTGAAGGTGCGCTCGGCAGCCGCGCGCGCTTGGCGCAGGTCCACGTTCGCGGCGTTGAGGGCGGCGAGCGTGCTTTCGGCTAGCGCTTGCGCCAACTCCGGAGTTCGTGCTTCGACGCTGAAGTGTACAACGCCCGTTCTGATGTTTACGTCGACGCCGAGAGCCTTGCGCAGCTTCCTTACTGTATTGAAATCGCGGAGGCCTTCAGACTGATCCGCGAGACCATAGATCTGTGCGAGGGAGGCGACCTGGCCCTGCCAGGGAAAGCGCTCCTGGATCAGGCGCCGTAGAACGGCATCAGTTGTGAGCAGGTCACCAAAGAACTGGGCGCTCGTCTGCGTCCCTAGTTGGAGATTGCCAATCTGGGAGGCCAGACCAGCCAGAGCTCCTGAGATCTGCGTGGGACTGGTAGTCTCCGCCTGGAACGCTGCGCCCGACTGGTAATAGGAAGGAAGCAGCAGGGCCGTCCCGCCACCCACCACGCCGCCCAAGACAGCGAACGCGGCCAGACTCCGCCAGTGTCGCCGCGCCGCTCTGATTAGGGCGTCGAGCGCAGCATACCACTCCGCCGGAAGGATCGCCTCACGCGACTCGCCCCCGCTCACTTCTTCACCACCACGATAATCGCAATCGTGCTCGCGATGATTTGTGCGATCGCCCCAAACAGCGACACATAATCGGTGTGCGGCGCATTGGGATCCTTCGCCGGCACGAACACATCCGACCCGGGCCCCGGCTGGGGATCACTGCTCCCCAACAAGCTCTTGTGCCGCGTGCGAATCTCGCCGTTGGCCAACCGCACGCTCACCGCGCCTTTGTTGGCCTGTTGCGTATAGCCCCCGGCGGCGCCGACGTAATACTCGAGCCCGCGCCCGCGCTCCCACAACACCGACCCCGGCGAGTTCACTGCCCCCACAATCCGCACACTCGGCTGATACTCCGGGACCGTGATCTCGTCGCCGGGCTGCAGGATCACGTTGAAGCGCGACGTCGTATCCGCCAGCGCGCGCGCCAGGTCCACGTTGATCCGGCCGATGCCGTTGATGTTCCGGATAAACCGGATACCCGCCGGGTACGCCTGCGCCGTGAGACCGCCGGCCCGCGCAATCACGTCCGCGACGCGGTCGCGCTTGGTCCGCAACGAGTACGTGCCGGGATAGCGCACCTCGCCCACCACGATCACCGAACGCTGCAAGTCGAAATCGGGCTGCCGCAAGATCAACACATTGTCGTACGGCTTGAGCGGCACGTCGGCCGCACCGCTCGCCGCAAAGGGGAGGCCCGGCGGGCCCACGTACCGGCCGGCTGAGTCACGCTCGAACAGATACGTCGAGTCGAGCGGCACCCGCAACGTGGTCGCGAGCTGGCCCTGCGAGCGATCGTCCGGCAGCCGCGCGATCTCCGCTTCCTTCAAGTCGGCGCCGACCCGCGGGCCCCGCGCCAGCAACACCAGGTCGCGCAACGTCATCCCCGCATGCCACGGAAACTGACCCGGCTTGTTGACCATCCCCGCGATGCCGACGTAGTACGTCTCGCTCAGCGGCGGCAGCGCGTCAACGACCACAGAGTCGCCGTCGAGCAGCGCGATGGGCGGAACCGAAACGGCGGCGGATGGGCGGATGGGCGGATGGGCGGTCAGGGCCGTCAAGGCGACGTCGACGGCAGCGCGCACCACTACGCCGGGTCCGCGCTCGCTTCCCGGCAAGATCCGATGAATCGTAATGCGCTTCAGGGCGGCATCGGCGGCGAA
>WNGK01005917.1_pt1 | contig 12906 bp, 15 predicted proteins | sample 5400601 | NCBI WGS metagenome assembly WNGK01 (sample SAMN13153376, study PRJNA577476) | soil metagenome | isolation source: 60 cm soil or saprolite under Garry oak tree replicate 1 | place: USA:California | collected 2016-06-15 | reverse complement strand
GAGCGTACCACAGCATCAAGGGACTGGCTGAACACAATTATCAGAAGTACATCATCAACGAACGGGATGACAGTGTAAAGCGATGTAACACGATCGGCCGAACAATCATCATGGGTTCCAAACTATTGCGCGAGGGAGTCATCGAATATAGGCCGATATCAGGGACCTCTCCCAAGGACATTCCGAAATTCATAGATGGACTGGACTCGGCGCTGAAAGAATCTAAGCTACCTGATGATCCTCAACATGAAAACGAGCTTCGCGAATTCTTGTTTGACGTGCGACTCTCCTCACTCCAGGAGGAGCAAAACAAACACGTCCATTCGTAGACCCCTGCAAACTCCTTTTGTGCACTTTCGCATCATCGATTACGAACCAGTTTCGCCTGACCCGATTGCTTGAACCGAGATAGCCGAGCTTGAGGTGTACTTCTCGGCTGCCCCCCTTAGTTGCTTCAGTTCGAAGCGATTAGGCATCTGGAAGCTCTAGGTCCCATGTTTCGTCCACCACGTCGCGTCCGAAGGCGTGAATTTGGCTTCGACTCTGTCAGTCCGTCAGAGGAACAGGATGTTGAGGGAATCTGCGGCAAGAAGGGCTGAAAGAGATTTCTGCTCGTCTCTGTGCCATGCATTTTCTTCAGAAACGTTAACAAGACGCAGTCAGACAGGCCTGAAGCACCCGTCTAATATGCGGTTTTGGTGTGGAACATGCATCGCAGTCCTCGCGACTCATACGCTCACGGGCAGGGAACAGAGCCCAAGACGCCCAGGAGACCTGTCCCCAAGGTGGTTCGTATCCCACCGCCTCAACTTTTTCGTTGCCCACGCTGCTCTGCAATGAGTTTTCAAGTGTTATTCCATGAAAGGGATGTGGCGGGATTCTGCGCGGGGTGCAATTTGCGGCTACGCTCTGATAAGACGATTGGCAGGAGGACTCCGGAATACTACGCTGAATTTACTCGTCAAGTCGAAGCTAGTTACCCTGATCGAATTCAGAGGATTTTCTTGAAGGCGAATTCCGTGTCAGAAGCAAAAAGGGTCTACCCGGTGGTTCGTCGACTTGGATACAGAACGAAACAGAGCAGTCCGATGCTTCACGCCCGTCTAGTAATGGTTGAGACGACACGCGACCAGGCGGTGGCCTTGATTGAGAAGTTAAGAGAGCAGGGCATGCAAGTTGCACTGCAAGACGACCTTCATTCTCCCCCACCCTAGTCATGTCTTGTCCGCCGAGCTAATTGAGAAATCGTGATGTGGGCACATGAACTCGAGGTAGCTTGGTAGACCACTCTTTATACCGAGCAAAGTTCTCGCCGTGCCCATGTTCGCCCCTGGCATCATTTCGCTCGCATTCTACAAACGAAGGCCGAGCCGGGTCCAAGTCATTCTGGGTGTGGTCGCCACAATTGTGCTTTCGGCGTTGCTCGGATATATCTCACCGGGAGGTTCGCTCGGCCAAGTAGGCTCGGTCATAGTGGCGGTGGTCGGCGGCGTGATCCTTTATGTTGTGATCTTGGCGATCCTCCTTTATTGGTACCAACCGAGGCACGCGAACCCGCCCATGCCGAAACCGACCGCGCCGGCCCCTTGAGTCGAGATCGTCGAGTTCCTACTACGCCGATAGTAACATTTTTAACGATCTAGCGGGAGACATCTTCAACCGCGAGGCGATATGCAGAGATGAATTTCAGTAAGAAACTCTTCTTGGCGGTCGCGGTTCTAGCTCTCGCAGTAGTCCCACTACTGGCAATCCCCGTCAAAGCTGACACCAACACCGGCACAGCAGGCCAACCCAACCAGAGCTGCCAGAACTTCTTCCCCGTAAACGGGCTACAACCGAGCGGCTTCAACACAAACGGCTTCAACAACACAGCAACAAGCGTCTACGCTGGCTCGGGCCAGAACACAAACACTCCAGCAAACGGAGCAGCTGTCTCCCAGTACGACGTCGCATGCTTCCAAGTCTCGTCACACTAGACCGCCAAACCCTCCTTTTTCCGGCATTTCTTCTAGCTAACACTTCAGTACGGTTGACATGATCCATGTTCCTATTACGGAGAACTGGAATGAAGAATGCGGCAGCTATCTGAGTTTCGCAAGGCCTCACGTGGCCTTGGTATCTGGAGGATCCCATTTGCGCTTTCGCCTTTTCGTCTGTACTGACACTGTCCTGGTTGCCGACAAACGCGAAGGTCTGCAACAGACCAGACACGGCTTAAGCTTTGCAGGGTCAGGATATTGTGAGTGTGTAGACGGGGTGGATCTCGGCCCAGTTAGAGTGGGCCGTATCCAGGACGTATGGTCCTGTGACTGTGATGTGGTCGTTGACGCTGGGGATTGTTATTGTGTTGGTGTAGTTCTGGCAGGCTGGGACTGCATCGGACTGGCTTATGGGTAGCGCGCAGATTATTTCGACGACCAGGTCTCCGTACTGGTACTGGTCATTCGCGCTGTTGGTCAGATTGCTGTACTGGGAGTCAAGGGCCAATCGCACATGGTAGTCTCCGTCCGCCTCTTCGAAGACGTTCTCGACGATTCCTGATGCGGTTACGCATGACCTGAGGATCGTAAGTCGGTATGGATTGTAAACGTGACTCGAGATAGAACCCGGGTCTCTGCAACTAGAGTCCCCCGACGGCGGAGATCCATTACGAATAGCGTAGTAGCCAGTTACACCTGCCGCAACAGCAATCACCACTGCGACGAGCACGACCGCCAACATAGTCTTCCTCAAGAATGGTTCCTCAGGCAGATTGTCTATCGCTGCATTAGTCGAATAGCTTTTGCATCTGCGGGGACGACGTCATCGACTGCGAACGACCTTTCGCATCACCATCACCCGGTTACTTGTGCCAAAAGAACCGAGTGGACGAAATCCTAGGTCTAGGTACATTGACTCGGTTCCGCCCCAGATAAATGAGTTCGAGTATTTTTTTCCTTTGGGAAGGGCGATTGGATATCCGTCGACCGTCCCGCCTCCCTTGGCCGCGATGAACCGGAGTGCGCCTTCGAGCGCGGCTTTCGCAACTCCTTCGCGTCTATGGTCGCGGTCTACGAAGAAGCATGTTGTCCTCCAGTCGGGCAGACCGACGTCCATCTTACCATAACCAAGCATCCGGCCCGGGAGTTCGACAAGGGGTCCGAACTGACACCATCCAACGACGTCGGGCCCGTCGTAGACGAGAGCTGCGTGGGACCGGTTGGCTCGAACAAGCTTCTCCTTGTACTCCTTGTGCTTCCCAGACCACAGCTTATGCTCGCTAGGGGCGAGGTGGAAGAAGGTGCACCAGCAACCACCCCACACCCCATTATGTTTCTCAACCATCCGCTCAAAGTCAGGCCATGTCTCCTTGCCGAGTTCCTTGATCTGAAATCGCGTTGAGGATTGTCTTCGGCGTTTCGTGTCAGACCCTTCGTCTCTGGGCGAGGCTACATTTGCGGCACGCCCTCTAGTCTGAGGGCTGAGTTTCTGGGATCTGCTAGTGCTTGTAAGGGGGGAGTTCGAGTGCGCGCTCATATGCCGCTCGGCTCTGCACCGGGTCGCGGTCACAATGTGAAATAATGACTCTCTCGAATGGAAGCTGTAACAACTCTCGCATGGCCGGCAACGCTCGCTTCTCATGCCACGGCGAATACCAGACGCGCAATTCGCCGCCTCGTTCAGTCAGCGCGTCGCCGAAGACTATGACACGCTGCTCGGGTAGCCATAGAGGCGTCTCCATACGGCCTCTCCCATCGTAGAGCGCGACTATGCCTCCGGGAAGGACCTTGTCCGGTTCGATTATCTTCAGAGGGGTCTTGGGGATCTCATCGTATGGAGAGAAGTAGTTGGGACCATAGGCGCGGACCTGGTAGCGCCGTACAAAATCATCGAGGTCCCGTGAGTGGTCAGGAATTGTTATTGCAGCCACGGTCGGCGGCCGGTTGTCCAGACGCTTCCACAATTCTTCACCCGCGGTTTTAGGAGAAAGCGCATCGATTACGAGTCTCTCGCCTCCCGTTTCGACATACGTCGAGGTCACGAGCGGCTGCCAGTCTTCGCCTGGCTTCCATTGAGGATGCTGGGCCCGCCAGATCCACAAACCAGATGCAACATCGCGAATCTCGACCGTAGTGGCAGCAGACTGCACGATGTGATTCCGATAGACCGTGATCGAGATAAGGTTTGCTGAAGCGATCTCTGCCCAACACCCAGAGTCAGCATGACTTTGGTCCATCATATGCTGCTTTGGTTCTTTCAATCACGACCGATAATACGGTTTCCAGAGGAACTCTGCCGTGAAGGCCACGATGACAATTCCCCAGAATGCGTCCCAGTAGACTCCGAGTATGTTCCAGCTAAAGGAGACCAGCCCCAACAGGTTCAAGACGCCAGCAACGCTAAGCGGGGGAAATAGTGCGCCTGCAATTGCGCAATGGACGCGGCCGCATCTACGTGCGTTGATCAAACAGCCCACGCCCATCCACGCGGTAGCGGTCGTCCAGAGAGCTCCTGCTAGAGTCAGCGATATCCAACCCGAGCTCTGGGCTATAGACGCTAGGACATCAATTGCTATGGGCAGTCCCCAGACAAGGAAGACGCCAGATCCTCGCGAAAGGTCTTGGCGCTTACAAGCTTCTTCGGTCGTCATGATCCCAACTCCACTCCTGCCCTAGACCGTCGCTTTCGTTCTATTGTCCCACATTCGACACAAAATAGTTATTGCGCCAAGCAGAGATAATCTTGCTTTGCCGCCGGGAGATCGAAGGATTCCGCTTTTCGTTTCGGACAATTTCCTCAGAAGATTGGTGCATCCGGCGGAGAAGACGATTTCCAAATTCGTGTCACCAGGACAGTTTGTCGCGGATTTAGGCTGTGGGCCTGGCTATTTCGTTTTGCCTTTTGCCAAGTTGGTCGGCCAAGGAGGAAAGGTGTTCGCAGTCGACTTCGACCAGAAAGCCATAGAGAAGGTCCGGAAAAAAGTGAGTGATGCGCGACTTGAGGATGTAGTTGAATCCTGGGTGAGCTCAGCAGCAGAGCTCGCTTTCATACCCAGCGATTCGATCGATTTCGTACTTGCGGCAGAACTCTTGTGCTGCATGGAGGATCATTCAGGTGCTCTAGCCCAGATCAAGAGAATTCTCAAAAAAGAAGGGTCCGTCTACCTTAGCGTTACAAAACTCGCCAAGAAGAGCGACCCACGGCGTGTGACAAGGGAGGAGTGGCAGAAAATTCTCGAGGATTTTAGGGTCGTCAAATCAGGAGAAAATATCCTAAGCAGATGGGCGGTGCTCTCCAAAACCAACGATAGGCCTCCCTTGGCATCACATGCGTCTAGTCTGACCGGACCTAACACAGTTTGCAAGTGCAAGTAAGCATGAAGCCTAGTCGTGTACCGACCAAAGAAACAACTTCAGCATCTTTCCTCGTATTCAATTCTTTTCAGACAACCCGTGACAACTTCCACGGGCGAGAGCTTCTGGTATGGCCAAGCGGGGCTGAATAAGCGAAGAAACTGTCTTCGCTGGCCCGTGACTTTCTCGTAAGACATACTCCGAGAGGTGTGAATAATTCGCGTTACTCATCCTGGCGTACTCAATCTTAAAGAGTTCTTGGCTTGGAAGTATGGTGAACATGAAAATCGTGCTCGACGACCAGGTCACGGAACGGTCGGTGCGGGCAGACCTAGCCTGGGAGCTGTTCTTCAAATCGAAGACGGAGATGCCGAAGGGACACGGTGAACCTCTGCTCCCTTTCGCCAACTGGTTCTGGGACGAGATGGGCCAGAGGGCAGGACGGCTGTTGAAGTACTCGAAGGGGGAGGCAACGGTCACTATTCCTCCCCTGGCTCCTGAAGCCTTGGACTTTGTTGTGCGCCTTGCATCGTTCTGGGCTGACGAGGTCTATCTGAGGAAGAGAGGGTCTCTGTCTGGAAACATGTGGAAGAGGCCAGTGGTGAACGTTCTCGATGATGACACAGTCGAAGGAGCCGAGCACCCGCTGACTTCGAGGAAGGAGACTGGCTCGATCGACAGGTTCCTGATGCCCCTCCTCGGGCCTGGGCACGCCTTCTTCAGAGTCAGACTAGTCGAGAAGGATGAGAGCGCTGCTCGATTCCACAGCCATTCACACGTGGACGAATATTACTTGATCCTCACTGGGAAGGGGACGCTGAGATACAATGGCTCTGAGACAGAGGTGAAAGCCGGGGACCTAATCGGCAAACCCGCCGGGCCAGAGATCGCTACACAACTCATTGCCGACAGAGGAGAGCGGCTCCGGATACTCGATATGGAGGTTTGGCATGACCGGGCTCAAGTCTCCAAGGATGTCATAGTGAACCCAGACTTCAAGGAGCTCCTACTGAGCGGATCCGGATGGGGGGCAATTATTCCAGAAGAGTCCTTGATTACGCCCGAGGAGTTCTTCCGCCACTACAACCAGGGATACAAGAGGACGAAGGATGGAGGGTGGGGCCCGTCGAAGAACCGAGGCCACAAGCTGACACGCGAGAAGTGATCATCCTTGGCTCCCACGAATGGATGGAACCCAGACATTCCGGCCCTCTACTTTCTCTTGTTTGTTCCCCTTCCGGATTCTTAAGGCCCCAGGACTGGCTGGTTCGAGTGAGCAAGCAATGAAGATTGGGCTGATGGCCTTTCTGGCTGATACCGGCGATAACAACAGCAAGCGACCAGCAGGGAGAGCAGAGAAGTAGTGGCAGCCAGCGTGAAATCTAAAGACGGTACAAAGATCGTCTACGACAAAGTGGGTACTGGGCCGGTTGTAATACTCGTTCTAGGAGCTCTCAATTCAAGGAAGTCTGGCGCCAGTCTGGCTAAGCTGCTTGCGTCTCGCTTCACAGTCATAAGCTATGATCGGCGGGGACGCGGTGGCAGCACTGATACCGCGCCATATGCACCTCAACGTGAAGTTGAAGATGTAGCGGCGTTAATCGATGAGGTTGGTGGACCGATATATCTCTACGGTCATTCTTCCGGTGCGGCCATCGCACTCGAAGCCGCAACCAAACTGCGAAAACACGTCAGAAAATTAGCCATCTACGAAGCGCCCTACACTTTGGATGGCGATGCCCGCAACGCTGCTAGAGAGTACAACGTACGGCTCAAGAAGTTGCTCAAATCTGGACGCAATGCTGATGCCGTGGCTCTGTTCATCAAACTTGTAGGCGTGTCTGACAAGCAGATTCAGGCTATACGACGCTTGCCGATGTGGCGAGGATTGGAAGCCATGGCCCCGACCTTAGCATATGACAGCGACGTTCTAGGTGAGGGACATTCTTTGCCTACTCGTCTCTTATCGCGCGTTACTAGTCCCACACTTGTCATGCACGGCGGGGCGGGAACTCAATCTATGCGCGATACGGCTCAAGCAATCAGCAAAGCCGTTCCAAATGCGCAACTCCGTACGCTGGCGGGCCAGACGCACGGTGTAAGGCCCAAAGTCATTGCGCCGGTATTGGCAGACTTCTTCGAGTGATAAAACAGTGAAGGTTGGGCTGATGGTCTTTCTCGCGAACGAACGCGAAAACAACAAACCCCGCCTTTATGATTCGATCCGGGAAGTCGCAGAGCAGGCAGAGAAGGATGGTTTTGACAGTATCTGGCTTCCTGACCATTTCTTCTATCGTAATCCTGGTGAACCGACCCGGGGAATCTGGGAATGCTGGACCATGCTGGCGGCGCTGGCGGAAGCGACCCAGCGCGTCGAGATCGGCACGCTGGTGACCTGCAACTCCTTCCGCAATCCAGCCATCCTAGCAAAGATGGCGACGACCGTCGACGAGGTGAGCCACGGCCGGTTGATCCTTGGTGTCGGCGCGGGCTGGAACGAACCCGAGTATCAGGCATTCGGACTACCCTTCGATCACCGCGTGGACCGCTTCGAAGAAGCCCTACAGATCCTCAAACCACTGCTACGTGACGGGCATGTCGACTTCGCCGGACATTATTATCAAGCGCGAAACTGCGAGATCGCGCCGCGCGGTCCGCGGTCAGAAGGGCCGCCGTTGATGGTGGGAAGCGAAGGGGGTCCGCGCATGCTCAAGCTGACAGCAAAGTACGCCGACCTCTGGAACACCGGCTACATGGGCAAACCTGAGACCCTGGCCGATCGTCGAGTTAAGGTGGAAATTGCGTGCCGCGAGATCAAGCGCGACCCCGTGACGCTAGGCGTCACGGCGCTCATCGGCCTCTGGTATCCGGATCTCCAAGCGAACAAACCAAAATTCTTTGACAATCCTCTGACAGGTACTGTGCAAGAGATCGCGTCGGCAATGCGCGGCTATGCCAAACTCGGCGCCCAGCACATCATGTTTCAAGTCGAGCCCTACACGGGCGAAGCACGGCATCGTCTGACCGAGGCGCTCCAACTCTACCGCGGTATGGAGCAACAATCGGAAAGAAGCTAACCGTGACGAGCATCAGCTCAAAACCATGCGCCTACCTCTTCTTGGAATTAACGCAAATTACTATGACCTTGCCTTCAACTCGGCATTGTGTTTTTCCACTGAGGCACCTTCTCGAACGCGGTTCCCAGACCGTTCCGGGTGATGTTCGGGTTTCTCGAACTGGGCTGGGATTACATTGAGGAAACCAAGGCCTTGGGGTCCGCTGTGGAAGGTACCAGCAGAGCTATCCGAATAACAATCAGCTTTCATGTGCCTAACGCCGCCAAGTAGTGTATTCCTTTGCCTACGAAGTTGAACCGGCTATTCCGATTGTACTCCATGCAGAGAAATACTCTCAACGCCAATCTCGGTCCTAGGGGGTTTCTTGACATGGCAGTGAGCAGGCCCAACTTGGAGCTAGTCGAGACAGCGAGAGACAGAATCACCATTGTGGCAGACTTTCCCCATCTCAGCCCGGCCCTACTCTTCGACTACTGGACAAGTATTGATCTGCTCAAGAAATGGTGGCCCCCGTCTGCGGAGTTGCAGCCCGAGGTAGGTGGGACATATCATTTTTCCTGGCCCAAACAAGACTGGCACCTTCGGGGCAAGTTCACCATGTTCGACAGAGGGAAGACACTCGGCTTCACGTGGAAGTGGGACCATGAATCCATCGACGTAACCAGGGTCACACTGCACTTCCAACCAATGCCAAACGGGGGAACAAAACTTACCCTTCAGCACGAAGGCTATTCGAAGAACTCGGAAGCGAAGAAGACAAGGGACGAACATATCGAAGGCTGGACTTTCTTTCTGAGGAAGCTCCAAGAACAAGGCCAGGAACCATAAAGCCCCCTTCAGGCTAGCGCGCATGCGGCGCTGCAAGCCCATTGAAGTATTCAGAGATATTGCTCCATTCGCATTCGGCTCGCTCTAACGAGTTGAGATATGACGTCCCTTCCACTTCGAAGCGCAGAGCCTTCCATTTGCCCAAGAAGTTTACAGCATCGTCGAGTCTTGAGGTCAGGATATTGTAAGATTGTAGACTGGGTGGATCTCAGCCCAGCTGTAATGGCTCGTGTCCAGGACGTAGGGTCCCGTCACTGTGATATGGTCGTTGACGCTTGGTATTGGGATGCTGTTTGTGTAGTTCTGGCAGGCTGAGACTGCATCGGACTGGCTTATGGGTAGCGCGCAGATTATTTCGACGACTAGGTCGCCGTACTGGTACTGGTCATTCGCGCTGTTAGTGAGGTCGCTGTACTGGGAGTCGAGGGCCGATCGCACATGGTAATCTCCATCGGCCTCTTCGAACACATTTTCGACAACTCCAGAAGCAGTTACGCAGGGCTTGATGAGATTTAGACGGTAGGAATTGTAAACGTGATTCGATATTGAGTCCGGGGTCACTGCAACTAGACTGATTCGACCCGGGAGTTCCAGTCTGAGTAGCGTAGTAGCCAGTTACGCCTGCATCAACCGCAATCACCACAGCGGCGAGTGCGACCGGCAACACAGTCTTCCTCAAGAGCCTTCAGGAGCAGATGTTTATCGGTACATTAGTCGAATAACTTTTGCATCTGCGTGAATGATATCATCTGCTACGGACCACTTTTCGCATGATCCATTTGCTTGTTCCGAGTGCACCGAGCGGACGGAATCCGAGTTTAGTGAACATTGAGTGTGTTCCACCCCACAAGAATGAGCTTGAGTATGGTTTCCCTCGTGTGTCAATTGGATACCCGTCTACTGTCCCGCCTCCTTTGCCGACGATGATGCGCAGCGCGCCTTGCAATGCAGCTTTCGAAACTCCCTCCTTCCTATGATCGCGGTCGATGAAGAAGCACGTAATTCTCCAGTCGGGCGGAGCCACGTCCAGCTTGCTGTATCCGCTCATCCGGCCGGGGAGCTCTACGGGGGGTCCGAACTGGCACCAGCCAACAACATCCGCACCATCGTAGACGAGCGCGGCGTGGGACCGATCCGCTCGAACAAGCTTCTCCTTGAGCGCCCGATGCTTTCCAGCCCACTCTTTCTCCTCGCTGCGCTTCAGGTGGAAAGCGGTACACCAGCAACCACCCCAGACCCCATTGTGCTTCTCCACCACCCGCTCAAAATCTGGCCACGTTTCCTTTCCGAGTTCCTTGATCTGAAACTGCGCCTTGGGCTGTCTCCCGCTCTTGGTGTGAGACGGCAGGGCGTGTTCTGAGTTTACACGCGGGACGGCCAGCTCTTTCATGATCAATTAGATCTCATCAGAGACTATGTAAGAATGAGCCTGCGCAGCAAACGCTGTGGACAGACTCCCTACTCAGTTCTTAAGTGTGACAGAATGACCTGCTCATATGGCCGAAGAGTGAATGCGGAGAAATATCACGATCCCTATTTTAGTTGTGATATCCCTATTGTTCTTCGTACTTGCTCCGATTGTGCCGCTTGGATGGCCTTCCGGAACTTATCAATCGTCGTATCATTATGACTGTCCCGCCGGCGATAATAGGGTCCAGGGTTTGCCTCTACCCTACACCATGTCGATTTCCTATGCCATCTTCAAAGTCGGCTTCATCTATGATCAACAGTTGAATCCTCCGCTGGCCTTCGAGACCGGTTCGACAATCAACCTTCCTTGCAATTTCTGATTCAGTCGATGCAAGACTCAACCTCAGAATGCCGTGGACTCACGTTTCATTCGGCAGCGGGAGGCTGACCTGACGTCTCTTACTTTTTCACCAGCCCATAGGCGAGAGTAGCGCTACGTGTGCCGTGAGCTTGATGCCTAGCTACTGGCCAGAGTACATGTTCATCAGCGGATAGTTGTCCTGGTTGTAGCTGAAGATGTAGGGAGTGTCTCCTATGCCGTCAGGGCTGGGACATACGTCCTGGTTCGGCCCACTACAGTCGTCTACACCGGTGTAGTCGGACCAGTAGTTCCCACCGCTAGGATAGCCATTGTCCCATACGTTCAGGGTCGAATTGGCGTCTGTTGCCTGGACCGTGTTGTTGAGAAAGTTGTTGTGAAACACCTGCACATTTGTCGTGATTTTCAGAACGACACCTTGCTGGTTTGACTGGATGTTGTTGCCGGTGACGGTTATGTTCGAAGAGTCTGCTACGCCGACAGCGGTTGTTGAATTTGAGATATTGTTGCTTTGAATCGATATATTGCTGGAGAGGGAAATTGCGAGAGGGTCGGTGGAGTGCGTGATATTATTGTTGGAAACGTCTATCTCCACGCTCGAACTGACCCCTATGGCAGGTATGGGTGGAGTACCGCCGGCGCCGCCGGAGGTCTGAACATCATTTCCTTTGATCGAAGCGCTCCAGCAATTGTTCATGATTATTGCACCGTACCCGGCGTCTAGTATTCGGTTATCTGATATTCCAAGGAAATTTGAGTCTTTGACTAGTATTGCCCAGTCACTGTGAAAGTTGTTCCTGGAGATTGTAACGTGATCGGAACTCTCGATCCGCAAGCCGGTGAAATCTGTGGTGCAACAGCCCGCGGCGAGATTGTTGTCGGAGATCGTGATGTTGGAGGAGTCTGCTAAGACGATACTGTAATGAAGATTGTTTGTTATTGACACGTGGGATGAGGACGAGACGCTGATACTTCCGCCGACACCAACAGAATTGTTGGAAAGTTGGACCTGGTCGGAGGAATCGACGCTGATCTGTCCGCTGTAATCGGAGATTCTGACTTGCGTTGAGCCGGTAACCATTATCTTGCCTGCCCCTGTGATATTTTCTAAGACTGCGTTCGAGTCAAATGCCATCTCCACGATGGAGAAACCGTAAGATTCAGCAACTCTGAAATTGGTTATTGTGACATTGCTAGAGGTCGCCACTATCAGTTCGCCGGACCCCATAGAGTCAAGGTTGAGTTCTGAGGAATCCTTGTAAAACAACAGTGGTTGTCCGTTCGCCGTATTGTCGGACGTTATGGTTATGGAATCGAGTTGTTCGGCTGACGTCTCTCTTAGGAGTATCTGGCTGAGCGTGTTGTTCTGAACGGTGACTCCGGTCGAGTTGACAATTGAAATGCCGAATGGAAGTTCAGGTAATGTGTTACTGGTCAGCGTGATGTTGCTCGATGAGGTCGCTGTGACAAAGCTGTGTGCGAACCCTGATTCAGAGACGGTGACGTTCTCGGAAGAGACTATGTTGACTTGGTTGATCACGTCGTTTGAAACGAGTATGTTGCTTGATGAATCGACTATTAGGCTCCACTGATAGTCCGTGGACTGGGAGTTCTCTAGTGCGCCGTTTGCAACGCTTGTCATATTGATGCTGTAGAAGTACCAATCGGTCGAGTAAACGTGCACGCTGCGAATCACAAAATAATCAGTCGTATCATGTATGAGTATTCCTGGGTTTCGACAGCATACGGAAATGCTCCAGCCCTCGATGATGTAAGGGTCCGACGCTGTACCTGTTCCTCCGGTTACGCCATTCGCGGATGTGAAGTCGGAGTCGCCATTGATGACAATCGGTTCATGTGTTGGGTAGGATGAAGAGTC
>WNGK01005915.1_pt1 | contig 12907 bp, 13 predicted proteins | sample 5400601 | NCBI WGS metagenome assembly WNGK01 (sample SAMN13153376, study PRJNA577476) | soil metagenome | isolation source: 60 cm soil or saprolite under Garry oak tree replicate 1 | place: USA:California | collected 2016-06-15 | reverse complement strand
CGATGCATCTCCGCCGGAGCGGGCGCGATTGATTGAAGCCATGGAAAGAGCCGGATGGGTCCAGGCAAAAGCGGCTCGCATCCTGGGCCTGACGCCGCGGCAGATGGGTTACGCGCTGCGCAAGCACAGCATAGACATAAAGCGTTTTTGATCCTTTCTTTCTTCCAGACCATCCTGTCCGATCTCTGAACCATCCGGATTCCAATATTTCGCTGAATGGCGGTTTCAAGACAAAATCGCCATTTGTGGATGGTTGTGTCCCGATTGCGACAGTGTCAACCATCGATATTTGTCTCTACCTTTCAGCAACTTACACTTTGGCAACTCAGTTGCTTCAGATTTCTGGTATTACCTGCATCTGGAACAGGACAAATCGGCACCGCGCACGCAATGGAAGTCTCCAGGTGGAACGCCATGAAACGCGTTCGAGGATGCAGCCGTCCGCGCGGCAAGACGGGCAGAGCCGCCGATTGCCTGACGGATAGAGAACACTTCCGAGGAGAGAACCAACCATGGCGTACATGATCAAAGAGTCTTCCTGCACCGGCTGCTCGGCATGCTTGGGCGAGTGTCCGAACAAGGCCATCTCAGACAGAAGTTCTTCCTTCGTCATCGATCCTGCCAAGTGTACAGAGTGCATCGGATTTTTCGACGAGCCGCAATGCGTGGCGATGTGCCCGATTCCGAAGACCTGCGTTATTAACCCGGATGTTCCCAGGTATGCGGCGGCCGTGTAGAGGAACGACACCTGTGGAAACGAAAACATAGAGGTTTTCGCTGGAAGCCAAGGAGACTTGGAATGACACAGATTCACGACGAAGCGCACAACTGGCAGGGCCTGGAGTTGTGTTGCGAGACATGTGTCCACCGAGAACTGATGGGCGAGGACAAATGCCAACATCAGCACGTTTGTGTGGAGGATCGCTCGCCTTCACGCATCGACAGGTTCTTTGAACTCAATCCCGGTCTCGCGAATGAGTTTTTATCTCATCCCTATTTTGAAGTGCGCGCCGCCGCGGCCAAATATGCAGATGTATTTCATCTGACAGCGCTGCTGAACGATGCCGATGAGACCGTTCGATGGGCAGCAGCTTTCCGCCTGCCGCATCGTTTTCTTCTGCGGCTGCGCAACGACCCCCATCGCGAGGTGCGCATTCGCGTTGCCGCTCATCTTGAGGGAGACGAGCTGTTACCGATGATGTCCGATCCGGACTATTACGTGCGCCAGGTGGTGGCGCGACGCATAGACGTTCCGCAACTGAAGCACATGATCGACGATCCCGATCCCGAAGTGCGCCGTGAGGCTGCGCAACGCATCACCAAGGAGTGGCTCCCGGAACTCGTTTCCGACCCCGATGTTTCTGTTTGTCTTGCCGCAGCCAAGCGGCTCCCTCCTACGCAGTTATTGCCGTTGCGTTTCCATCCGGAGTTTCGTGTCCGTTACGAAGCAGCGGGACGAGTCCCGGTGAGCGCTCTTGAAGCCATGCGCGCCGACGAAGATGCGATGGTGCGAGAGCTGGTGGAGGAACGGATTGCGGTTGCGCAACCTTCCTCGAACGTTGAGCACGTACTGATTGAGACCAGTTCGCAACGGTGGGGACGAGAGGAAAGCAAGACATAGGATGCAGTGCCAAGACAGCAGCTGAGTTAGCAGGCAAATCTTTCTGGAGGAGCAACAAAATGGAGATAGCCAATCCCCGCTTTGAACGTGGCCAACGTGTGCGGGCCGCCCAGAATCTGTTCAACGACGGCACATATTCGGAACAAACAGCTAATGCCTTGCTGGTACGACGGGGTGAGGCCGGCGATATCGTTCGAGTGGCACGAAAAGTTGACTCTGGCGCCGTTGTTTACATGGTCGAGTTCGGATTGAACCAGGTTATCGGCTGCCTGGAGTGGGAATTGATGCCATGGTGCTCCGGCGTAAAGCGCAGTGACGGGAATAAACGCATTGACGAGGCCTTTGCATTGTATGGCCTTATAGGCGAGAGAGATCTCGATGAACCTATCTTGGTGCAGCCGGGACTCCGGGGTTGCGCAATCGCCTAGGGTAACGGATAGCAACGGGCCTTGCCAGTCATGGACGCTGCTTCAGAGTTGCCAACTGCCGTCGTGGCAGGCAAGGTTGGGGAAAGAGAGAATCACGCATGAATCAACAAGCAATGGAATTCATCTCGGCCCGGCTTCAAGGGGGCCATGTCATTCCGTACATCGGCCCGGGAGTATTGTCGCTATCGGAAAGGGATAGCCCTTTGCCAGGTTCGCATGGTGCCCTTGCGGGGTGCCTAACCGCGAAAACAACTGTGCCGCACAAGATTCGGACCAACCTGACCGCGGCCGCTCAGTTCATTGAGAACTTCAAGCACCGCAAGACGGTGAGCAACGCCATGACCGAAGCCTTTTGCGGCGAGGCGCAACCCAATGCCTTGCACACACTGCTGGCGAGTATGCCCGCGATGCCCCTGATCGTCCACGCATGGTACGACGACCTTCCCCAAAAGGCATTTCGCGCACATTCGGAATGGGGCATGGTTCAGGGCGTAAGCCAGGCGGAGCACTACGGCAATTGGGTCCACTACTTTCACGCCGACGGTTCGCGAGTGAGCGCGGACACGGTGGGCAAGCCCGACGCCTGGAAGACGATGCTTTACCAGCCGCTGGGCTCTGTCTGGCCGGCGCACAACTACTTGGTCTCGGACTCCGACTTTGTCGAGGTTCTGACAGAGATCGACATACAAACGCCCATCCCCGAGCCGGTGCAGCATTTGCGACGCGATAGAAGTTTCCTGTTTCTCGGTTGCAGGTTCTCGACGCAAATGGAGCGGCTGTTTGCGCGCCAGATCATGAAGCGATCCTCTGAGAAGCACTGGGCTGTTTTGCCGGAAGAGCCAACGCGGAATGAGGCACGCTTCCTGGCTCAATACAACATCGAGCGGCTGGCCATGCCGTTGCGGGAGTTTGTCGCTGCGTTTGAGAAGAAGCCGTTGGTTCATTGATGGCGCCCGACAGCTTCTTCGTCGCGTTGCCTACAACGAGAGACCGATTGTAGTGTTCTGCACACCGACACAGAATGCGCGCCGAGAGCCTGAACATGATGAAAACATTGGTGATATTGGCATTCGTTGAAATGGCACGGCGATTGCACCCCTTCAAGACAAAAGCCGGAGCGCCAAAGTGCAAAGTGCTGGCATGGCTCGTCCGGTAATCACCCGTCCGTTGCCGCAATGCGGGAATCGCACAGCTCCGGACCTGATTGGAACAATGGACCCCAAAGGGCCGAAACGAAGGAGGAATATGTCAGAGAAACTGCGGCAAATCGCATTCTACGGCAAGGGTGGAATCGGTAAGTCCACCACTTCGCAAAACACACTGGCGGCGCTGGCTCAGATGGGGAAGAGAATCCTCATCGTCGGCTGCGATCCGAAGGCAGATTCGACGCGTCTGATCCTGCATGCAAAGGCACAGGACACCATCCTGAGCCTGGCCGCGGCACGCGGCAGCGTGGAGGACCTGGAGATCGAAGAGGTGATGAAGTACGGTTACCAGCATATCCGCTGCGTCGAGTCGGGCGGTCCCGAGCCCGGCGTCGGATGCGCGGGACGCGGGGTCATTACTTCTATCAACTTCCTCGAGGAGAATGGCGCGTATGAAGATCTCGATTACGTCTCATACGACGTTCTCGGCGACGTGGTTTGCGGCGGATTCGCCATGCCCATTCGGGAGAACAAAGCGCAGGAGATCTACATCGTCATGTCCGGCGAGATGATGGCCATGTACGCCGCCAACAACATCTCCAAGGGAATTCTGAAGTATGCCAACTCGGGCGGCGTGCGCCTGGGCGGACTGATTTGCAATGAGCGCCAGACCGACAAGGAGCTGGAGCTGGCCGAGAATATGGCCAAGAAGCTGGGCAGCAAGCTGATCTACTTTGTGCCGCGCGACAACGTGGTCCAGCATGCCGAACTTCGCCGCATGACAGTCATCGAGTACGCGCCGGACTCGGTGCAGGCCGGACACTACCGCACTCTGGCCGAGAAGATCCACAACAATGCCGGCAACGGCGTGATTCCCACCCCCATTACCATGGACGAACTCGAAGAGATGCTCATGGAGCACGGCATCATCAAGGCTGTCGACGAAACCAAGATCGGACTTTCGGCCGCCGTTGAAGCCGTGGCGTAAACAAAACGAATGACTTGGCGCCGGGATCTAACCAGAACCGGCGCCACGAATTCAAGACGGACTTCCAAATCCATTGGAGTGAGGTGAACTGTGAGCGTAAACATAGAGATCGAGGAGATCAAGGAACGAAACAAGCAGCTCATCCAGGAGGTTCTGGAGGTCTATCCGGAGAAGACCGCCAAACGAAGGGCCAAGCATCTGGGAACGTTTGAAGATGGCAAGGCCGATTGCGGAGTCAAGTCGAATATCAAGTCGATCCCTGGTGTGATGACGATTCGCGGCTGTGCCTACGCAGGCTCCAAAGGCGTGGTGTGGGGACCTATCAAGGATATGATCCACATCAGTCACGGGCCCGTGGGATGCGGCCAATACTCCTGGGCGGCGCGGCGCAACTATTACATCGGCACCACCGGGGTCGATACATTCGTCACCATGCAATTCACCTCCGACTTTCAGGAAAAGGACATCGTCTTTGGCGGGGACAAAAAACTCGCCAAGATCATGGACGAGATTCAGGATCTGTTCCCTCTCAACAAGGGCATCACAGTGCAGTCGGAGTGCCCCATCGGCCTGATCGGCGACGATATCGAGGCCGTTTCAAAGGCCAAGTCCAAGGAGTACGGCGGCAAGACGATCGTGCCTGTGCGTTGCGAGGGATTCCGGGGCGTTTCCCAGTCGCTTGGTCACCACCTTGCCAACGACTCCATCCGCGACTGGGTCTTCGACAAGCTGGGCAACAAGCTGGACAGCTTCCAGGGCACGCCCTACGACGTGGCCATCATCGGCGATTACAACATCGGCGGCGACGCCTGGTCCTCGCGCATTCTTCTGGAAGAAATGGGCCTGCGCGTGATCGCCCAATGGTCGGGAGACGGCAGCATCGCCGAGCTTGAAGCCACTCCCAAGGCCAAGCTGAACGTGCTCCATTGCTATCGCTCGATGAATTACATCTCTCGCCATATGGAAGAGAAGTACGGCGTGCCGTGGTGCGAGTACAACTTTTTCGGCCCCAGCAAGATCGCAGATTCGCTGCGCAGGATCGCCGGCCATTTCGACGACAAGATCAAGGAAGGCGCGGAGCGTGTCATTGTCAAATACCAGGCGCTGATGGATGGAGTCATTGCCAAGTACCGGCCGCGCCTGGAGGGCAAGAAGGTGATGCTGTTCGTTGGCGGCCTGCGCCCGCGGCACGTCATAGGAGCCTACGAGGACCTGGGCATGGAAGTTGTCGGCACGGGCTATGAGTTCGGCCACAACGACGACTACCAACGCACGACACACTACGTCAAGGATGGAACTCTCATCTACGACGACGTGACCGGCTACGAGTTCGAGAAGTTTGTCGAGAAGATTCAGCCCGACCTGGTCGGCTCCGGGATCAAGGAGAAATATGTCTTTCAAAAGATGGGCGTTCCGTTTCGGCAGATGCACTCCTGGGACTACTCCGGCCCCTATCACGGCTACGACGGCTTTGCCATCTTCGCCCGCGACATGGATATGGCCATCAACGCTCCGGTCTGGCAACTGGCCAAAGCGCCATGGAAGCAGACCCCTCCGGTTGCCTAGCACCGGTGGCCTCATTGCATTCGTTGAAAACCGCAATCGAAATCAGAGGACATCGCTATGAGCCAGAACGCCGATCATGTACTCGACCACTTCGAACTATTCCGCGGCCCGGAATACAAGGAGATGCTCGCCAACAAGAGAGAGCAATTCGAGAACCCCGTGGAAGCAGCGGAATTGGAGAGGGTGCGGGAGTGGACCAAGACCGAAGAGTACCGCGAAAAGAACTTCAGCCGCCAGGCGCTCACGGTGAACCCGGCCAAGGCGTGTCAACCGCTGGGCGCGGTGTTTGCGGCCGCGGGCTTTGAAAAGACGCTACCCTTTGTGCACGGTTCGCAGGGATGCGTTGCATACTACCGCAGCCATTTCTCCAGGCACTTCAAGGAGCCGACTTCCTGCGTCTCTTCATCCATGACCGAAGACGCAGCCGTCTTCGGCGGGCTCGCCAATATGGTCGATGGGCTGGCCAACGCCTACAACCTCTATAAGCCCAAGATGATCTCCGTCTCGACCACCTGCATGGCTGAAGTGATCGGCGACGACCTGAATGCGTTCATTAAGGGCGCCAAGGAAAAGGACTCTGTCCCAGCGGACTTCGACGTTCCCTTTGCCCATACGCCGGCCTTTGTAGGCAGCCATATCACGGGCTATGACAACGTGATGAAGGGCATCTTTGATCATTTTTGGGATGGCAAGGCAAGAACTGCTCCCGTGCTCGATCGCGTCCCCAATGAGAAGATCAACTTCATCGGCGGCTTCGACGGCTATACCGTGGGTAACCTGCGCGAGATCAAGCGGCTCTTGAGCGAGATGGGCGTGGAGTACACCATTCTTGCGGACAACAGCGACACATGGGACACTCCAACAGACGGCGAGTTCCGCATGTACGATGGTGGGACCACACTCGAAGAGGCGGCGAACGCGCTCCATGCCAAGGGCACCTTGTCCATGCAGGAGTTCTGCACCGAGAAGACGCTGGCATACATTGCAACGAAGGGCCAGCAGGTAGCTGCCTTTAATCATCCGATCGGAGTCGCCGGGACGGATAAGTTTCTGCTGGAAGTGTCGCGCATTACGGGCAAGCCGATTCCCGATTCCATCACCAAGGAACGGGGACGGCTGGTCGATGCGATCGGCGATTCCAGCGCCCATATTCATGGCAAGAAGTTCGCCATCTATGGCGATCCCGATCTGACGCTGGGACTGGCTGGCTTCCTGATGGAGCTGGGCGCCGAGCCGGTTCACATTCTTTCCACCAACGGAGGAAAGGCGTGGGAAGAACGCGTCAACCAATTGCTGGCAAGCTCGCCTTTCGGAAAGAACTGCCACGCGTACCCAGGCAAGGATCTTTGGCATATGCGCTCGCTGCTGTTTACAGAGCCTGTCGACTTCCTTATCGGCAACACCTATGGCAAGTATCTGGAGCGCGACACGGGAACGCCGCTGATCCGCATCGGGTTCCCTGTGTTCGATCGCCATCACCATCATCGCTATCCGGTGTGGGGTTATCAGGGCGGCATGAACGTGCTGGTGTGGATTCTCGACAAGATCTTCGACGAGATCGACAGAAACAGCAACGTCCCCTCAAAGACCGACTACAGTTTCGATATCATTCGCTGAATTGGTGGAGAGGAGATCAACCCATGGGCAATCGCGGTGTTGCCATTGCGATCCTGTTCCTCGCCGCCGTTTTGGAAGCCGGTGGTGACGCCATCCTTCGAAAGGCTCTTCACACCAACGCACCGTGGACCCGCTTGGTGCTGTTTGTCGTTGGAGCCGCTGTCTTGTTCTCATACGACTACGCAGTGAACGCACCGGCATGGGATTTCAGCAGTTTGCTCGGACTTTACGTGGTCTTCGTTTTCGTCGTCGCACAATTGATGTCATGGCTGTTTTTTGGCCAGGCTCCGTCAGTCGCGGTCATGATTGGCGGTTGCCTCATCGCGGCTGGCGGATGTGTCATATCGGTCGCCGCATAACCTCGGAAGGAACGTGCATGAGCAATCTTTCAAGCACCATCCAGAACGTCTTCAACGAGCCAGGCTGCGACAAGAACCTGGGAAAGTCCGAGAAGGAACGCAAGAAAGGTTGCACGAAACAACTCCAGCCGGGCGCTGCGGCCGGCGGTTGCGCCTTCGATGGCGCAAAGATTGCCCTTCAACCCATCACCGACGTAGCCCACCTGGTGCATGGACCCATCGCCTGCGAGGGCAATTCGTGGGACAACCGCGGTGCCAAGAGCTCCGCCTCGCGTTTGTACCGGACCGGCTTCACGACCGATATGAACGAACACGACATTGTCTTCGGCGGCGAGAAGCACCTCTACAAATCGATCAAGGAGATCATCGAAAAGTACAATCCGCCGGCGGTGTTCGTGTACCAGACTTGTGTTCCGGCGATGATTGGGGACGACATCGAGGCCGTTTGCAAAAGCGCCTCCGAAAGGTTTGGCAAGCCGGTGATTCCCATCAATTCGCCGGGATTTGTGGGGCCGAAGAATCTGGGCAACAAGCTGGCCGGCGAAGCGATTCTTGAATATGTGATCGGAACCGAAGAGCCGGAATACACGACGCCATACGACATCAATATCATCGGCGAATACAATCTTTCCGGTGAGTTATGGCAAGTGAAGCCACTGCTTGACGAGCTGGGTATCCGGATTCTGGCCTGCATCTCAGGAGATGCCCGCTACCACGAGGTGGCCAGCTCGCACCGCGCGCGCGCCGCGATGATGGTTTGTTCGAAGGCGATGATCAACATCGCGCGCAAGATGGAGGAGCGCTACGCGATCCCGTTCTTCGAGGGATCTTTCTACGGTGTTGGAGACATGAGCGAGTCGTTGCGCGAGATTGCCAGGCTTCTTGTGGAGCGCGGAGCGCCGGAGGAATTGAAGACCAGAACCGAAGCGGTGATTCAGCGCGAGGAAGCCCGAGCCTGGTCGCGGCTTGCGTCTTACCGGGACCGGCTTGAGGGAAAGCGGGTTCTGCTGATTACCGGCGGCGTCAAATCCTGGTCTGTGGTTGCGGCGCTGCAGGAGGCCGGGATGGAGATTGTGGGTACGAGCACCAAAAAATCCACCAAGGAAGACAAGGAGCGCATCAAGGAGCTGATGGGCGACGACGCTCACATGTTCGACGACATGACGCCGCGGGAGATGTACAAGATGCTCAAGGAAGCGCGGGCAGACATCATGTTGTCAGGCGGGCGTTCCCAGTTTGTTGCGCTGAAGGCGAAGATGCCGTGGCTGGACATCAATCAGGAGCGTCACCATGCCTATGCAGGATATGAGGGCATGGTGGACCTGGTGCATGAGATCGACAAGGCACTGTCAAATCCAATCTGGGAGCAGGTGCGGCGGCCGGCGCCGTGGGAGATTACGGTCGCGGAAGCCAACAGGATTGCGTGTTAATCGAGACACTCGATGGCCAAGGTACTGACTTCGAACAAGGCGTGCACCGTGAACCCGCTGAAGATGAGCCAGCCGGTTGGAGGCGCGCTTGCGTTCATGGGAGTCAAGGGGTGCATGCCGATGTTACACGGATCCCAGGGCTGCACTTCGTTTGGCCTGGTGTTGTTCGTCCGCCATTTTCGGGAGGCCATTCCGCTGCAGACCACAGCCATGAGCGAAGTGGCGACCGTGCTGGGCGGATTTGAAAATGTACAACAGGCGGTGCTCAACATTGCCAGCCGCGCCAAGCCGGAGATCATCGGTATCTGTTCGACTGGAGTTACCGAGACGAAGGGCGACGACGTGGATGGGTTCATCAAGTTGATCCGCGCCAAACATCCTGAACTGGACCACATTGCCCTGGTGTATGTTTCCACGCCGGACTTCAAGGGCGCGTTTCAGGATGGGTGGGCCGCGGCCGTCAACCAGATGGTCGAGACCATTGTCGAGCGGCCCGGCGAGGGCACTCGGCGAAGCAGAAAGATCAATGTGCTTCCCGGCTGCCACCTGACCCCTGGGGATATCGAAGAGTTGCGCGACATGATCGAATCGTTCGGTTTGCGGGCGCATTTTCTGCCCGATCTATCCGGCTCACTGGACGGTCACATCCCCGAAGAATTCACGCCCACCACACTGGGAGGAATCAGTGTCGCCGAGATCCGCGCGATGGGTTCGGCGCTGGCCACCATCGCGATCGGCGAGCAGATGCGCGGGGGGGCAATCAGTTTGGAACACAAGACCGGAGTGCCGTACAAACTGTTCGACAGACTAACCGGTCTGGCTCCGAGCGATGAGCTGATGGAGTACCTGTCTCAGATCGGCGGGACGCCGGTTCCCAGCAAATACCGGCGTCAGCGAAGCCAACTGGTGGATGCCATGCTGGACGGCCATTTCCACTTCGGCGGCAAGAATGTTTCTATCGGAGCCGAGCCGGATCTGCTGTGGAGCATCGCCAACTTTCTTACCGAGATGGGCTGCCATGTTACAGCCGCGGTTACTTCCACGGCTTCTCCGGTGCTCGAATCCGTACCCGCGGATGAAGTTCTGATTGGCGATCTCGAGGATCTGGAGCAGCGCGCCTCGGATGCCGACTTGCTGGTGACCCACTCTCACGGCCGGCAAGCGGCGGAGCGGTTGAACGTTCCGTTCTTCCGCCTGGGCCTGCCCACCTTCGATCGCCTTGGCGCCGGCCACCTGGTATCGGTGGGCTATCGCGGAACCCGCAACCTGATCTTCGAGATCGGCAATCTCTTCATGGCCGCAGCCCACGAGCCGGGGCCCGATAGCTGGCCGGTAGTAAAGAGCGAACAGAATCAACTTGTTCAGTTGAGCGGAGGAAAATGAAAATCGCATTCGCCACACAGGATTTGAAGCGCGTCGACGCACACTTCGGATGGGCCAAGAACATCGCCATCTACGAAGTTCTGCCGGAGGGGCATCACTTTGTCGAACTGGTGCAGTTCGATGGCGACCTCCAAGAAGACGGAAACGAGGACAAGCTGGCCCCGAAGTTGGAGGCTATTAAGGACTGCGCCATTCTTTATGTGGCTGCCATCGGCGGCTCTGGCGCGGCCCGCGTGGTGGCCAAGAACATCCATCCCATCAAGGTCAACCAGCCGGAAGAGATCAATGGATTGCTCACTAAACTGCAGGATGTGCTCAAGGGCAATCCGCCGCCGTGGTTGCGCAAGGCACTCAACAAAGGTAAGGAACGTACTTTCGACTTTAAAGAAGAAGAGGTGCAGGCATGACTGAGACAGCCGCCATTGCGACCACACCGGCGATCGAATCTGTGTTCATCAAGGAGCTCATCAAACAGTGGCGAGCGCAGGACACTCATGGTTCCTGGGACAAGAAGAGCGATCTGGATCTGATCGATCCGTACATCCTCACCAAGGAGAAGCGGCGCGAGATTCCCATCATGGGCGATCCCGATCCGGAGACTCTTTGGCGGCTGGAGCTGTTCTACAACGCGGTTGGCCTGGCCATCGAGCGCGCAACTGGTGTCATGGTGCAGCCGATGATGAAGTTCCACCATGAGGGATTCGGTCGCATGGTGCTCATCGCGGGACGGTTGATCGTTGTGAACAAGAACCTGCGCGACGTACACCGATTCGGTTTTGAAAGCCTGGAGAAACTTGCCGAAGAAGGCTCGAAGCTGGTCGCCGCTGGCACGGAGATGATCGAAAAATATCCCGAAGTCGCACGCTATTGAGCCAATAGCCGGACGCTTGCACATTTGTCTTTGGCTTTTCTTGGGGGAGTTTTCAAAGGTCATCTATGACCTCTGAAAACTCCCCCAAGTTACGTGTGCGAACCCAGCAAGCTATTTGAATCAAGCCGAAGAGGGAGCATCAATTGCTGGCGGGCCGCAGGTGGAATTGGATCAGAGCGATAGGATAGTTCGGTGTAGTTGAAACCTCGCTCAATTTGATCTCGGTATCTCCGGGTCCCGCAGAGAGATCTGCGATGGGCGTCCCATCGGCTTTGAAGAGACGCGCAAACCCCGGGGTGCCCGACCCGGTCGCCTGCACCGGGTTGGCCGCGAGTCGAGGCAGGGACGCGCCCTCGATCTCTGCGTTGAATTCCTCTCCAAACGCCGGCGATGCCAATTCGAACTTAGCCAGCACGTCGCTACGGCTAACAGGATGGTCCGGGTCGACCGGCCTGGCGACGGAATAGATCGTGAGTGAGCCTCCATCGGCAGCTTCTTTCACAGCTTCAATGCCGCCCTCGACAAACGTTTGCGCAAGTTTCATCCGTTGTTCTGTCCTCTCAGACCGGCCGATCGAAGCGAGCGGTCGATCCATTGTTTGGTCAGTTTTTCCTGTACCGAATTCTGGCGCAGACGGGAACGGAGACCGGCGAAATCCACTCGGTCAAGCGACTGGTCTTGATTGAAACACGAAAAGACCACGGTGTCGGCGCCGGTGACAGGGTCTTTATGCTCCTGCAGACATTGACCGCAGATCTCCTTCATCATGCATTGCATGGGAGAATTGACGGAACCGATGGCGTGGTGACCGGGCTTCAGATAGGGAGCCAGCACTCCGTGGCGTGCCTGGGCGACAGCGTTCATCATTCCGTCCGACCCGATGGCAACAATGCGATCGCAGGCGTTGAGCGCGATGGGCACCGGGCCGAGCTTTTCCGTGGCATAAGCCTCCATTGCGGCAACGATGTTGCCCACAAAGGCCTTGTCCTGAGGCCGGCTCGGCGTAAACCCAGGGGCTACATCGCAGGTCCAGACAATCACATCGGCAGCTCGCTCGATCTCTTCCACTTTGTAGCGATCGGCGGCACACTTGTATCCGGCGAAGTAGACGACCGTTGAACCATGAGCGCGCAACGCGGTTCCAATGGAAAACAACACCGCGTTCCCCAGACCTCCACCGGCAAGCAGAACTGTTTCGCCCCCGGGTGTTTCCGTTGGCGCGCCGGTGGGGCCCATCAGAATCACGGGTTCGCCAGGCTCAAGGGCGGCGCACAGATCGGACGATCCGCCCATCTCCAAAACAATAAGCGAGATCAGGCCGCGCGCGGGATCGGTCTGCGCCCCGGTGAGAGCAAGGCCCTCCATGGCCAGAGTCGTTCCGCCCGCCTTGCGCGCCATCGTTTCGTAGTTTTGCAAGCGATAGAACTGTCCGGGCCGAAAGCTTCGTGCTGCCTGAAGCGCTTCGATAACAACTTCCAGGATGTTACCGGCAAGTCGGA
>WNGK01005914.1_pt1 | contig 12909 bp, 11 predicted proteins | sample 5400601 | NCBI WGS metagenome assembly WNGK01 (sample SAMN13153376, study PRJNA577476) | soil metagenome | isolation source: 60 cm soil or saprolite under Garry oak tree replicate 1 | place: USA:California | collected 2016-06-15 | reverse complement strand
CGTGGCGTTTCAACTCCGGCGAGCTGCCACACCGGCGCCTGCGCTCGACGCGACTCAAGTTCCCAAAGCGCGCAGTCGAGCGCGTTGCGCGCACCGCCCGGGGGAAGCAGAAATCGCAATTCCTCGCGCGTGAGACCGGACTCGATCGCGTCGCGGTGCGCCTCGATCGTGGCGAGCATGCGATCGGTGGTATCGTTCAGGTAGTAAACGCCGGCCGCTTCTCCGCGCCCCTCTACACTACCGTCTCGTAGGGTAACAAGAGTGACCGGAGAATCGTGAAACGTGTAACCGGAAATACGAAAGGGCGCTTTAAGCGGCAGGTTTTCATTGTGCACCTCAAGGCCGACACGGGATTGCGTAGTACTCATAAGCGTGATCTAAAACAGAGCTCAATATTTCGCGCTGTAGCCGAGTAAATGAAACACGACCGCGACATAGAACAGTGTCAGAAACGAAATCGCCAGCAGCACGCTCCAAATTTTCGCGAGCCACTTGCGCCGGCCGCGCAGCACCTTCCAGAGATTCCAAAGTGCGATCGCGCTGGTGGTAAAAACGATTACCAATGTGAACAGGCGCAGCGAGCTGATCCAAGGGTTCATGTGCGGTCCGATCCATCCCAAATCGCCCGACAAAAGCTGGATCAAAACTACCCACGCGATAACCATTAACGTGGCCAACAGCGAAGCGATACGAATCAGCCGGTGGGCTCTCGCCTCAGGGCGGGTTAGGTCGGGGCGAACACCATAATGACGACGCACCAGCGCCGTTGCAGGCCAGGCTAATGTGTTCCCCACCAGAGCCGCTCCGGCGACCGCAAGTAATGGCAGCAACCAGGCGGCCGACGACCACCACGGCACCGGTTCAAACGGCATGAATGGGAGCTCGTCGTAACCGATGCATACCACGCGGCCGTTCTCAATCCTGGCTGCGAGCCGATCCGGTCCTTCCATACTGCGCCACAGGAACGGGGCAATCTCCTGCCATTTCTTCGGCTCACCATTGAGCTCTTTGAGATCGGGTACCGAAATGCTCCCGTTTTCTGTGGCCAACACTCGCGTCTGGCCGAAAAGATTAAGCGCCGCAAGAAAGCTTTCGTGGGACCGGCGACTTGAGATATAGCGGCCGCTAATCAAGTGCGCATGCGCCGCCGCTGTTTTTGGGTCAACTGAACCTTCTGGCAGCGGAGCGGGGAAGTAGCGGTCGCTAAATTCGCGGAAGAATCCCGTCCTTATCTGTTCAGCGGCGCCGTCTTTTCCGAGGCTGTTTAAGGAAACGAATACGCCAACGCCGTCGTCAATGAATAGATTGAGCTCACTATGGAACCATTGCAGATCGCCACCGTGAGTAATGACGCGATGGCCATTGAGGTTATTTTCATAAAACCCGAGCAGCATCCGGTTGAGAGGTGGGAGGAATTCCCACGCCGTCGTGTGCATTCGCACAGCTGTAGCCTCCTCTAGAATGCGGGACGCACCGAACGCACCATTTTGCAGATGGGCGATCATGAAGCGACCCATGTCACCGCCGCTGGCGGAGAGAGCGCCGTCGGGCTGAGTGGTATCGATCTCAAATGGCTTGGGATCACCTGAGGCTAGGGGATAACCCTTCGACATCCATGATGCCAACATGTCAGGTAGTGGCTGTCGGAATGTTGCGAACTTCATACCGAGCGGGGCGAAGATGTGCCGCTCGATGTAAGCTTCGAATGGTTCGCCAGAGACACGCTGAACGATGTAGCCCGCAAGGTCGGCGCCATAATTGGAGTATGCCGGAATGCTTCCAGGAGCAGTCACACGCGGAGGCATCCAGCGCTTGAGTTCTTCTCGCAGCGGATGCAGCTCGCGAGGATCATAGATGAGCAGCAAACCTCCTACCTCATCGAAGCCCGCGCCGTGAGTCATGAGATTGTGCAAAGTGACAGGGGCGCCTTGGCGAGGAGGGATCTTGAAATCGAGGTAGGTGTTAATGTCCGCATCGAGGTCGAGTTTGCCCTGCTCGACCAACTGCATCACAGCCGTCCAGGTAAACAGTTTGGACACCGACCCTGGTCGGAACAGGGTACGTTCGGGGTCGACCGGCTTGCGTTCACTTACATCAGAATACCCATAACCCTTCTGTAGTAGAACCCCGCCATCCTTTACCACGACAACCACCGCACCAGCGACATCTCCTCTCTGTAATGCATATGGAAAGAAGCCATCGAGCCATGCCTCGGCATCAGTCTTCGTCAATGCGTGGGTGGCCGGTCCCGGCACGCGCTCGGGCGTCTGCGTTTTCGTTTCGGGCGGCATTGGAGCAACCGCTGGTGCTGGCGGCGCGATTACGGGTTCCTGCTGGCCTAAGCAGAACGGTGCCATCGCCAACGCAACTAAAGTCCAGGTGAAACAAGCAATTCGGCGGTACAGCCGCGGCGCAAAGCGTCCCATGTCGCGGATGTCTTGATTGCGACCAAGCCAGCCTGACCGGAGAATTGTGAACCTCACGTCATTCAGTGCCGTGCGCACGTTGGCCGAGGGATAAGCTGCCGGATCAGTAGTTGGCGCTGTAACCTATCAGGTGAAAGATGAGTGCGACGTAGAGCACGATCAGAAACGCAAGCGCCAGCACCACGCTCCAAACTTTTGCCACCCATCGCCGTTTGCTGCGTAGCACCGACCACGCGGTCCACAGCCCAACGGCCGTCGCACTGATAAACACAAAACCCGAGAGCAAACGTAGCAAAATCAGAGGTCCATCCATTCGCGGCCCGATCCAGTCAAGACTCGTCTCTATCAGCTGAGCCAGGAAGACCCATGCCAGCATCACCGCCACCACAAGAAGCGCTGCGATCCGGACCAGCCGATGCGCTCTGGCGTCCGTGCCCGTGAGCTCGTATTTGACGCCATATCGCCGCCGCACAAGGGCTGAAGTCGGCCAAGCAAGCGTGGTCAAGGCGAGCGCTACCAGCCCGGCAATCCACAGCGGCAGCAACCATCCGGATGACCACCACCAAGGCACCGGCTCGAAGAGCATGAACGGATATTCATCGTAGCCGAAACGCACCACGCGACCGTTCTCTGCCTTTGCCGCCAGGCGGTCGCCGCCCGCTACATTGCGCCAGACGAAGGGCGCGATCTCGCGCCATTTTTTTGGTTGCTCGTCCGTGCCCTTCAGTTCGTTGACCGTGATGGTGCCGTCATTGTTGGCCGACACCTGGATTTCGCCCAGCAAATTGAGGAGCGAGAGAAAGGTTGTATGCGTGCGGCGAGTGAAAGTGTAGCGACCAGCCATGAGCTGCGCATGCTCTTTGGCGGTCTTCGCGTCCACAGAGCCTTCCGGGAGCGGAGCGGGAAAGTAGCGGTCGCTGAATTCCTTGAAGAGCGTCGTGCGGATCGGCCCCGCGGCTCCGTCTTTGCCGAGGCTGTTAACGGAGATGTACAAGCCCACGCCGTCGTCGGGCAAAAGATTGAGCTCAGTGTGAAAGTATGTGGTATCGCCCCCATGGGTGATGACGCGATGACCGTTGATGTTGTTTTCGTAAAATCCGAGCAGCATCCGGTTGAGCGGCGGGATCACAGTTGCAGCGGTGCCGTGCATTTCCACGGCAGTGGCTTCCTGTAAAATTCGGCCCGAGCCGAACGCGCCGTTTTGCAGATGCGCAATCAGGAACGGCGCCATAGCGGTGCCGCTGATAGAGAGCGAGCCTGCCGGCGGAAGCGTCACCAGTTCAAACGGCTGCGGCTCGCCCGAGGCGACCTTGTAACCCTTCGACATATCGGGCTTGAAACGCTCCGGCAACGGCTGTCGAAATGTTGCTTGGGTCATACTCAGAGGAGCGAAAATTTTCTGCTCGATATAATCGTCGAATGACATTCCCGACACGCGCTGCACGATGTACCCTGCGAGCCCTGCTCCGTAATTGGAATAAGCAGGCGTGCTGCCTGCGTCTGTCACGCGGGGCGGGATCCAGTGTTTCAGCCCCGCCTCCAGCGTTGGCAGGTCTTTCGGATCGGCAATAATCAACGCGCGAATCGCTTCATCGAAGCCGGGCGTGTGGGTCATGAGATTGCGCAAGGTGATGGGTTTGCCCTTGCGCGGCGGAATCTTGAAATCCAGATAGCCGTTGATGTCTGCGTCGAGGTCGAGCTTGCCTTGCTCCACCAGCTGCATCACCGCCGTCCAGGTGAACAGCTTGGAAACGGATCCGGCCCGGAAAAGAGTGCGCTCGGGATCGACCGGTCTGCGGGCCGCGACGTCGGCGTAACCGTAACCTTTCGCCAGCAACACCTGTCCATCCTTAACTACGACCACAACTGCGCCGGCCACATCGCCCCGCTGCAAGGCATAAGGTGTGAATCCATCGAGCCATGCTTCGACGTCGGCTTTGGTTAGTGGCTGAGCCCCGCTCGGCGGCACCTTAGGAGTTTGTGCTCCTGTCTCAGGCGCGCCGGTTGGAGGAACCGTCTTCGGAGGAGCGATGCTGGGGACTTGGGCAGGAGCGAGTGTCGTCAGCATGAGAATAATCGCCATGGTCAGGGCGATGGAAATCGGGCGGATAATCATCTGGATCCTTTCCGTTGAAGAAAAATAGCGTTTGTCCTAATCAGGCCAGTAGGCCTCTATTTAGAGAAAGTGTCAAGCGCAGAACATTATCCGAGACGAAGACGGCAGCAGAAGGACACCCTGCCACGCCATCCTTTGACAAGATTTAGCCGTGCGCGGATGCTGCACTTCAAAGAGAAAGTAACTGGCTTTTCAGCGGAGAAATGAAACCCAAAACTCACACTATTGGCCCGCGCTTGCGCTCACTTCGCGTTCGCAAGGGGTGGACGCTTAAGCAGATGAGCCAGCGTTGCGGAATTCCGCTCTCGACCCTGGCCAAGGTAGAACATGACCGGCTTACTCTAACATATGATAAGCTACTTCAGGTCAGCCAACGCCTGAAGATCCCGATCTCCGAGCTTTTTGCTGAACCCGAAAGCGAAAGCGAGCCTGCCGTCACCGCCCGGCGCAGCATTGGACGCCTCTCAGATGCGGTGCGGGTAAAGACGCGCAATTACGACTACCATTATCTCTGTCCGGAACTGCGCCGAAAACGCATGATTCCGGTTCTGGCGCGGTTGCGAGTCAAAAGCCTTGAGGAATTTGGGGATCTCGTCCGCCATTCCGGGGAAGAATATACTTACGTTCTGGAGGGTCGGGTAGTGTTGCATACCGAATTCTACGATCCGATGACGCTTGAAGTCGGTGAATCGGTTTATATCGACTCCAATATGGGACACGCCTACCTTGCTGGCGAAGGTTGCCGGGAAGCTGTCGTTCTCTGTTTGTGTTCCAGCAGTGAAGAATCTCTCATGGAATCGCTTCTAAACCTGCACGGGCCGAATGATTCCCGTGCCCCTGCAACTGTGAGTAAGTCCCGTCGCAAAAAAGCAACTAGGGTAAGACGGTGACTTGGTTCAACTCTCGTTAGCCCCGAGACTGCGGCGCTGCGATATACGGGAAGGCGTAATCTGTAGCCGCGTCCCTATATCGAGGCGATCTTTAGTTGTACAAAGTCTTTGGTTCAGGCCCCGCGAGGATTTTTTGAAAACGCGGATCCTTCCGTAACGGATCCCACTCCCAACGCTGCCGGAGGTCCGAAAGTGTGACGCTTTCGTCGGCATAATCGACAGCGAAAGGGGTGGTGAGGAGGCGCTCGATTCGGCTGATCGCCTTGTCCGCCTCCCCAAGGCGGGCACATGTCAAAGTATAGAAATCTTCGACTACCGCACCTTCAATCACATCGCGCGTGACGGGTTTCAGCTCCATCGCTCGTTGTCCTTCCCGCAGCGCGTCTTCCTTTCGTCCGAGGAAGGCATAGAGCAGTCCGAGCTGCGCGCGTCGCGTGCCGTCCTGCGGACTGTTGACTACGATCTTTTCAATAGACGGTCGAGCCGCCTCGAATTCCGTCCGCGCTTTCGCCGGGTCGCCACGCACCAGATCGACGCACGCTTGAAGATAGCTCTTCGGCAGTGGGACCCCCGTCTGGGAAGCGATAGTATCGAGCTGGCAAGCGGCTAAGGCTTTCTCTGCGGCAACAACATCGCGGTCCATCAAGCTCACGTCCCACCGCGCGAAAGTGACGACGCCGTCAGGATCGAGATTAGGCGGCAAAGATTCCAGAGCGAATTTAATTGGGGCCGTGCTGCCTTTCCAGAAAAACTCGACGTAGGCGCGCTGTATCTTTACGTTGAAAGAATCAGGGAAGAGCGCGAGCACGCGATCCATTCGCTCGGCCGCGGTGCGCCAATCGCGCAGACCGAAGTAGGTCTGCGATGAATCATAAAGCATCACGGAATTGCGCGGGTCGATTTCTTCCGCGTGTTGGTAAGCAGCGAGCGCTTGCGTCATTTTCCCGCGGCGTCTTTCAACTGCGGCGGTATAGAGGCCCACGTCACCGTCGTTGGGCAGCGCATCCGCCGCGAGGCCGAGTTCACGCAGAGCTGCCTCGTAATCACCTTCCATGTAGTAGTGGTAAAGCCCCAGCGCGAGGTGGCCTTCGCCAAGGTTCGGCTGTAGTCGCAGTGATTCCAGCGCTTCTGCGTGCGCCTGTTGCTTCCATGTCTCGGTTGGTTCGTAGAAATGATAAACGTTACTCGTGGTGGCCGAGAGCCGCGCGTGGGCAAGAGCAAACTTGGGATCGAGCTTAATCGCCTGGTCGTAAAGATTTATCGCTGACCGAAAATCCTGCAGCAGGTTATCGGGTCGCGTCTGATAATCGCGCGCCCGCAAATAGAGTACATAAGCGTCGGCATTGGTTGTGGGTTTGGTTTCGACGCGCGCTTTTTCCTGCGGCGAAAGAGTCGCCTGAAGCGAGTCGGCGATACTCTTCGCCACTTCGGCTTCTACGCTGAAGATGTCGGTCAACTGCCGGTCATAACTTTGCGCCCACAGATGCGCGTCCGTATCGGCCTGGATCAGCTGGACATTGATGTGCACGCGATCGCCGACCTTCTGCACACTGCCTTCCAGCATATTGCTAACGCGCAACTGCCGTGCGATCTCGGCAAGATTTTCCGGAGCGCTGTTGTAGCGAGCAGTGGAAGTGCGGGAGATCACGCGCAGCCCGCTGATCTTCGACAGCGTGGTGATAATTTCATCCTGAATGCCCTGCGCAAAAAATGCGTTCTCCTTGTCCGAGCTGAGGTTCTCGAATGGCAGCACCGCAACTGATTTGTCCAGCGTCGCAGTTGGCGCAGTTTGTTTTGGTTGCTCGATAGCCGGCCATCTTCGTGTTCGCACAAATTGAAACGCAAGCAGCGCAGCCGCCAGCACAGCGGCGATCACAATTATAGCGGTCCATTTGCTGCCAGGTTTGCGGGTCTTCGATTCTCGCGGCGCTACTTCTTCCGAGCGCCGAAGTCCTTCCGGGGTCAGCTCGAATGCCCACGCCAGGATCAGGGCAACTGGAAAGCCAAGAATTACTGCGGTGACAAACACTTTCATCACCCACGGAGGCGCCTCGAAAGTGGGAAAGAGAATGGAGGCAGCTTGGATCAGCAGCCACGCCACGATCGCGTAGGCGGCGGCGACCCGGTAGACCTTGCGTCGCTTCAGCTCGGTTAAAAAAGTAGCCGGATCCATGACAATGTCGGTGATCTTACCGCAACGAGGTTTTTATGCACGAACGGGAATACTCATCGCAATGCAGCCCGCTCCTGCAAATAAGGAACGAAGAGCGCTGTTCTATAATGCGGGATATCGGTCATGAACGGACCAAGAGTGTCAGGCAAAATCCTACATTTGCTCCCAACCCAAAAAGGATTATGAAAGAAAAGTCAGGAAGATTAATCCGTTTCAATACAATCCCATGAACATGGGCTGGCAATACTGGGAGACAGGCCGGCTGCGGGGCTGGCCACGAGTTACAAGGGCTGATCGTTGTCCAGGCAGGTCAATTCACCAACTATGAAAACACCTATTTACCAGCGGTTACACTTCGCGATTACATCGCGTTTAGTATTGGCGGGCGCGCTCGCACTCGGTTTCACTTTCATTCTACCTGTTTCGCGCGCCGATGAAACGTGCTCTTCACCTTATCTCGCCCGCATCGACGGCCAGGAGGAGTTTGTCTATGTCTGGACGCTCGGCGTCGAAGGTATCGGCGATGGCGCCGATAAACTTGTCACCGTCGATGTAAAACCGGGCTCGCCTACCTACGGCAAGGTCGTCAGCAGCTCTTCCGTCGAGGGACGAAATGAGGCCCATCACGGCGGGTTCACCGACGACCGCCGTCAGCTCTGGCTGGCCGGCCTCGAAAGCAGCCGCGTTTTCATCTTCGATGTGCATAGCGATCCGGCGAAACCGAAGTTGACGAAGACAATCGACAATTTCGCTGAGACTACCGGCGGTGCGGTCGGGCCGCATGGCGCTTATGCATTGCCCGGCCGGGTGCTAATTCCGTGTCTCTCCAACGCGAAGGATAAAGGAGGCAAGACGGCGCTGGTCGAATACGGGAACGACGGCAACTACATCACGACGCATTGGCTGCCAACGAAAGAAGATGCGCGCGGTGCCTCAGGAGCGGAAGTCGCGGACGGCTACGGCTATGACGCCCGGGTGTTGCCGAGAAAAAACGCGTTGCTTACCTCATCGTTCACCGGCTGGAACAATTACACGATGGACTTCGGCAAATTGACTGCCGATCCCGAGGCGATGAAGCATTTCGGTTCCACCATGGTGATGTGGGATTTCCATGCGCGCCAGCCGAGAAAAGTTTTCCAAGTCCCGGGCGCGCCGCTCGAAATCCGTTGGGCATGGGGCGACAAGCACAACTACGCTTTTACCGCAACGGCGCTAACCTCGAAGCTTTGGCTAGTCTACCAGGATGACCGCGGCGAATGGCAAGCCAAAGAGGTCGCGCCGATCGGTGAAGCGAAGGGTGGTGTGCTTCCGGTCGATATTAGCATCAGCGCCGATGACAAAACATTGTTTGTTGATTGTTTCGGTGACGGCAAGTGCCGCGTCTTCGACGTTTCCGATCCGCAGAAACCGAAACAAATTTACGAGAAACAGATTGGCAAGCAGGTGAACATGGTGTCGCAGAGCTGGGATGGGAAACGGCTTTATTTTACCAGCTCGCTTTTGGCGCGATGGGACAAGCAAGGTGCCGACAACGAGCAATTCCTCCGCGCGTATGCCTGGGACGGCAAAGAACTTAAGCCGGCGTTCGATCTCGATTTCACGGCGCTAAAGCTAGGGCGCGCGCATCACATGCTCTTCGGCTCAACGAAAATTGGCGCGAACCGCACGACCATCGCTAGTCGCGACTAACTTCGTGCAACGTGTGTCGGCCGCTTGGTAAGTGCCAGTCCGGCTCGGACCGATGTTAAAATGATTCTTTTATCCTTACTTTCTCCCCGAGGGAGAGGGGACCACTTGTCGTTATCTCTCCCGCATGGGAGAGATGGACGTGAAACGCCAGTGAGGGCAATGGAGTGGGTTTGGGAGAGGGTTGGGGTGCGAGCAATTGGATTCTTGAAATTGCTTCTAGTCTCCCTCGCGGCGACCACCGCAGCCGAACTTCCGCGGGATAGCGACTACGATTACGATCCACCCGCGCCTGGCAGTTATAGTTTGCCAGTTGTGAAAGTCGCGCCCGATGGCGCGTTACTCGATTCGGCCGGCAAATCATCGAGCCTGCGCGATCTGATCCACGGCCGCGTCACGGTCTTGAGTTTCATCTACACTCGCTGCGCGGCGCCGAAAGGATGTCCGTACGCAACCGGCGTCTTAAACCAAATCCACGACCTCAGCGTCGACGATAAAACACTGGCAAAGAACATGCGCCTCGTCAGCATTAGCTTTGATCCTGAGTACGACACACCAGAGCGTCTCGCCGCTTACTCTGAAAATGTTCGCGAAGAAGGATCGGGTTGCGAGTGGCGCTTTGTTACATCGAAATCGCGCGCGGAGTTAGAACCTATTCTCGCTGCCTACGATCAGGCCGTGGACAAGCGACAAAACCCGGCGGACCCGCAAGGTCCGCTTTATCACACTCTTCGGGTGTTTTTAATCGATCGCGAAGGCCGCATCCGAAACATCTACAGTTCGGGTACGCTCGACCCGCGCCTCGTCGTCGCCGACGTGAAGACGCTCTTGTTGGAAGAATCGAGAGTTTCGAAACAATAAGCCGGACTCGCTTGCTGCGCCGGTAACGTGGAGGACGCATGATCAGCAAACAGGCACAGGATTTCTGGACTCTGCTTAAGACTTATCCCAAGCAGATCCAGATGCCGCTTTCGCAGACGCGGGAAGCCGATACTCACGCAGAAGATTTCACCAGCGAACCGGCCGGAGTAACCGTTACCTCGGCTCGTGAGGTCGATGGTCTCTGGGCGGAAGCTCCAGGAGCAGATCGGACCATTCTTTATTTCTTTGGCGGAAGGTTTGTGCTTGGCTCTCCCGACACTCGCCGCAAAACCGCCGGCCATCTCGCCGTCGTCGCCAAGGCGCGCGTGCTCGTGCCGGAGAGGCTGTGAACAAAGTGCTGGACTGCGACATGAATCAAATCGTCAAACCGATTTTGTCTAAAGACGGTCAAGTTCGCGAGGCCATCTAACAATATTCCCTGGTCTCCGGCCTCACGACATGGAGCTTGCTTGAACGATACTTCTCCGGCCCATTCGAGTCCGTTCATCCAATCGGCCTCAGTCAGGTCGGCCGAACGAACGCCTTCGACCGTGAGTTCACGCATTTCCCCGATAAAACGAACGGGCGCAAACCAAGTTCCCGTGTTTCGCCAACCGTCGGCCACTTTGCTCCAATGCTTCTTCACTTCGGCAAGGGCAGCAACTCACGATAACGGGGGTCATCAATGCCAGCGCAGCGATTAGTGTGATTCTGTGAATGATTAAGTTCTTCATGCTACGCTCCGTTCGGTAAATGTGAGAGTCCGGGGAATCCGGCTCGTTTTACGCGGGGGAGGGAAGCACACGCGCGCGTCGCGCGTTCACGAACTTTTAATCAGTGCTTGTTTGCTCGATTCCTAGACAACCCGCCAAATCCCACGGCGTGGTGTTCAACGCGTTGTATAACCGCCGTTGGCAAAAATTGTCTGGCCGGTAATCCACCAGCCGTCGGTCGCTAGAAATTTCACCACGGGAACAATGTCCTCAATCCTGGTCAGCTCGCCGTTCATCGACTGCGACTTGTGGTAGGCGACACGCTCCGGTGTTTCTTGACCATAGAAGAACGGAGTGTCCATCGGTCCGGGCCCAATGGCGTTGACCGAGATGCCGCGCTGTCCAAACTCCTTGGCGGCGGCGCGGGTAAAATCCTCCACCGGCGCCTTGCCGCCCGCGTAGGTCGAATAGCCGTCGGTGAAGGCCGCGAGTAGTGAAGTTACAATGGTAATGATCTTGCCGCCTTCGTTCAGATCGATGCCGGCCTGCTTGATGAAAAAGAATGCCGCTTTGGCGTTGATGTCGAACATCGTGTCGAACTCTTCTTCTGTTGTGTCGACGATCGGCTTGCGCAGCACCTTGCCCGCGGTGTTGATGGCGATGTCGATTCCGCCGAACTGCTTCTTCGCTGCCACAAACGCCGCGACGACATCGCTGACCTTTGTGAAATCACCCTGAACAGCGAACGCCTCGCCGCCCGCTCCGTTGATGTCGGCGACAGTCTTATCGGCATCTTTCTTGGTGGACGCGCTGTTATAGTGAACGCAAATTCTGGCGCCATCAGTTGCGAATGCGTGGCTGATGAGGCCGCCAAGATTCTTTGCGCCGCCTTCCACTAGGACGACCTTTTCTTTCAGTGAATGTTTGTTCATAGGTTTTGAGCTCAATGGTTATTCTTGTTTCGTATTTTCGATATGCGAGAAGCATTTGGATGAGATTTTGACAAGCTTCAATTCGCTGACTTTCAGATTCTCTGGCACTTCCAGACGCTTTTCCGTCGACCGCACGGAATCGCTAAGGTCTTGGATCACCTGGTAAGTTCGCGAGGGCCTGCCCACATCTTAATCTGGGTAGCGCGCCCTGCCTGCCCGCCGTGTGCGGGTCTCGGGTGTAATGCCAGTCCGGTCGAAGACTCGCCGTGGAGAGCTCGGACTTTCGGCGTCTCGCCGAAACGATCTTCTCTTTAAATGCCTGATTTGATAATTGCCCACGGATGAGCGGCGTGGGGAGCCGACGTTGGCACAGACGTTCAACGCTTAAGTATAGCGAGGCCAGCTTCTGAGTTGCTGATCAAGACCTCATTTTTTATCAGACGGCGTGAGGTTCGTCTTCATTGCTGCGCTCTGGTTAGCGGCAGCAATCATGGTTGGCGCTTCGGGAGCGCTGCAACGAGTGCGGCCACCGGGCCTGCAGCTGATCCTCATCGCATTGACAGCTGCACTGCTGGCCGGGTGGCGGTTCAGCCGTAGTTTTCGGCAATGGCTGAAGGCGATTGGTCTGCGCGCGCTCGTCGCGCTGCATCTGACCCGATTTGTCGGCCTTTACTTTTTGCTTTTGTGTTCGCGGAACGAACTGCCATGTAGCTTCGCCAGACCGGCAGGTTGCGGTGACATCGTAGTCGCGACGTTCGCGCTGGTTCTACTTGTTTGCTGGAAGTTTGTTGCCAGCAAGCGCGGCTGGGTCGGCGGGTGGAATGCGCTTGGGCTGCTGGATATCCTGTTAGTCGTAGCGAACGCCGCGCGGCATGCGATGGCGAATCCGGCTTCCATGGCCGCGTTGGTTCGATTGCCACTGAGTCTGCTACCTACCTTTCTTGTGCCGCTGATTATTGCCGGCCACTTCTTAATTTTCGTTCGTCTCTCGATCGAACGGCAGAAACCGATTCGCTAATTCAGCAACTCGACGGTATCGCCTTTGCGATTGATTCCTTCCATCAGCACGCGCAATGAATACATGATCAGCTGGTTTGAGCGCCCGCAAGGTT
>WNGK01009082.1_pt1 | contig 12910 bp, 12 predicted proteins | sample 5400601 | NCBI WGS metagenome assembly WNGK01 (sample SAMN13153376, study PRJNA577476) | soil metagenome | isolation source: 60 cm soil or saprolite under Garry oak tree replicate 1 | place: USA:California | collected 2016-06-15 | reverse complement strand
GCGACCGGGCGATCTCGTCCTGCATTCCTTCATCCGGTTCCTCCTCTAACAATCCGGCTATTCCGTGCAGGTCGCGCAGTTGCTCATCGATATCTTCCCAGGTGGTAACTTCATCGCGCAGGGCTGTCAATTGTTGCATTTGCGCCTGCGCCTTGCGGTTATCTGACCAGAAATCCTCGGCCATACTTTCCGCTTCTAATGTCTCAATCTGTTTTTTCTTTTCAGCCAGGTCAAAGACGCACCATGGTTTCATGGACACGCCCTTGCAGGCGTTCGATCTGGTTTGTAAGTTCACTCATATGGGGCATTATAGCACGCGGGCGGGGGTAGTTTCTAGCCCCTCGTCCAATGGCTCGCTGAGCGGTTCGGCGTTTTTTGCCCTGTGTAGGTTTGTCTACTGTTGTCTCTCATTGTTCGCGTTTTTCTCTCGGCTTTGATGTCAGGTTTGATGTCAGGTTTGGGTAATTCGCCATTCATTTTTGGGTTAGAAATGGACGGATTTCTAATTTGCTGAATTGCCTTTTCAGGCGGTTTTAGACTCTGTTAAGAGTACAAGTGGGAGAAAATGTGTATTCTTTAATATATCACCTAGTCGAACTCAGAGAACCAACTTCGTGTAAAATAATGCATACTAGCATAGTTCCATGAAATTGCGTCGTATTAATTCAGCTTATTGTTCATCTGGTTTGAGGTGGTAAGAAACTCAATTATTTGGTCCACTAAAGCGAGCTAATGATAATATAGGTCAAGGGTGTTGACTGTCAAAGGCAGTAGTAAAATGCTATCCTGTGACTTCTCGAAGAACGTAGAATTGATGCTTTTCATTGAACGTCAAAATTGGAATTACTTTTGTTTAGATTCCATTTGGTATTTGGGGGCCGAAACAGAGATGTGAAGATGATTGATTATAGATGGTTGCTTTTAGATCTCCTTAATGCTCTTCAAGTGCCTTAGCGCGTTGTAATAGCTGTAAAGATTCGTTGTATTTACCCTGACTTTGGTAGAGATCAGCCAAATTATTGAGAATGACTGCGACCTCTGGATGCTCAGGTCCGAGAGTCTGCTCTCGGATAGTCAGCGCTCGCTGATAAAGGACCTCAGCTTGCTCATACTTGCCCTGGCTTTGGTAGAGACCGGCCAGGTTATTAAGGGTAGTTGCGACTTCAGCATGCTCAGGTCCGAGAGTCTGCTCTCGGATAACCAGCGCTCGCTGTAAAAGGACTTCAGCTTGCTCATACTTGCCCTGATCTTGGTAGAGATCAGCTAGATTTCCAAGATCGGTCGCGACTGCGGGATGCTCAGGTCCGAGAATCTGCTCTCGGATAGCCAGTGCTCGCTGATAAAGGACTTCAGCTTGCTCATACTTGCCCTGATCTTGATAGAGACCGGCTAGATTACCAAGGTCGGTTGCGACTTCAGCATGCTGAAGTCCATATGCCTTCTCATCGATTGCTATACCGCGTTGAAAAAGGGCTTCAGCTTGCTCATACTTGCTTTGATAGTTGTAGAGCAGTGCTAGATTATTGAGAATGACTGCGACTGCGGGATGCTCAGGTCCGAGAGTCTGCTCTCGGATAGCCAGCGCTCGCTGATAAAGGACTTCAGCTTGCTCATACTTGCCCTGATCTTGGTAGAGACCAGCCAGGTTATTAAGGATAGTTGCGACTGCGGGATGCTCAGGTCTGAGAGTCTGCTCTTGGATAGCCAGCGCTCGCTGATAAAGGACTTCAGCTTGCTCATACTTGCCCTGATCTTGGTAGAGACGAGCCAGGTTATTAAGGGTAGTTGCGACCTCTGGATGCTCAGGTCCGAGAGTCTGCTCTCGGATAGCCAGTGCTCGCTGATAAAGGACTTCAGCTTGCTCATACTTGCCTTGATAGTTGTAGAGCAGCGCCAGGTTATTAAGGGTAGTTGCGACCTCTGGATGCTCAGGTCCGAGAGTCTGCTCTTGGATAGCCAGTGCTCGCTGATAAAGGATTCTCATCGATTGCTATACTGCGTTGAAAAAGGACTTCAGCTTGCTCATTCTTACCCTGGCTTTGGTAGAGACCGGCTAAATTATTGAGAATGACTGCGACTGCGGGATGCTCAGGTCCGAGAGTCTGCTCTCGGATAGCCAGCGCTCGCTGTAAAAGGACTTCAGCTTGCTCATACTTGCCCTGATCTTGGTGGAGACCAGCTAAATTATTGAGAATGACTGCGACTGCGGGATGCTCAGGTCCGAGAGTCTGCTCTCGGATAGCCAGCGCTCGCTGATAAAGGACTTCAGCTTGCTCATACTTACCTCGGCTTTGGTAGAGACCAGCCAGGTCATTGAGAATGACTGCGACCTCTGGATGCTCAGGTCCATATGCCTTCTCATCGATTGCTATACCGCGTTGTAAAAGGACTTCAGCTTGCTCATACTTGCCCTGATCTTGGTAGAGACCGGCTAGATTATTGAGAATGACTGCGACTGCGGGATGCTCAGGTCCGAGAGTCTGCTCTCGGATAGTCAGCGCTCGCTGATAAAGGACTTCGGCTTGCTCGTACTTGCCTTGATAGTTGTAGAGCAGCGCCAGGTTATTAAGGGTAGTTGCGACTGCGGGATGCTCAGGTCCGAGAGTCTGCCCTCGGATAGCCAGTGCTCGCTGATAAAGGACTTCAGCTTGCTCATACTTGTTCTCATCGATTGCTATACTGCGTTGAAAAAGGACTTCAGCTTGCTCATTCTTACCCTGGCTTTGGTAGAGACCGGCTAAATTATTGAGAATGACTGCGACTGCGGGATGCTCAGGTCCGAGAGTCTGCTCTCGGATAGTCAGCGCTCGCTGATAAAGGGCTTCAGCTTGCTCATACTTACCTCGGCTTTGGTAGAGACCAGCCAGGTCATTGAGAATGACTGCGACCTCTGGATGCTCAGGTCCATATGCCTTCTCATCGATTGCTATACCGCGTTGTAAAAGGACCTCAGCTTGCTCATACTTGCCCTGGTCTTGGTAGAGACCGGCTAGATTTCCAAGTCCGTTCGCGACCTCTGGATGCTCAGGTCCATATGCCTTCTCATCGATTGCTATACCGCGTTGTAAAAGGGCTTCAGCTTGCTCATACTTGCCCTGGTCTTGGTAGAGACCGGCTAGTTTACCAAGATCGGTCGCGACTTTGGGATGCTCAAATCCGAATGTTTGTTCATCAATTATCAAAGCATATTGTAAAAAAGCTTCAGCTTGCTCATAATCTCCCTGATCTCTATATACTTCTGCTAAGTTATAAGATATGTTTCTTGATAATTCTCCAATATTACTTAGTTGTTGGAGTATATTTAATGCCTGTCTATAGAATGAAATTGTCTCTTGAGCACTAAGAGCTACTTTTGCTTCATTTAGAAGAGAACTAGCATCAGATAGATCATTTTTTTTGATGGCTATTTCAAATTGTATTAACCACTTGCTTGTATCCATTATTTTTTCTTTCCTACCATAAAGAAGGCTATCATAGCTAGTGAGATGGCAATAATAATAAATGTCCAGCCTTTCCAATCGCTAGAAGTCGCGGTAACTATATTAACACCGAACGCAATTAATAAAGTTGCAGCTGTGGATAAAAGGAATTGTATAATCGAATTTCTCCCGGCTGCTTCGAGTCTTTCATTTGCCCTACTGAGCTTAAGGTCTATATTATGCTTGTCTGTGAGCAATTGCTCAAATTCTTTTTTCCGTTCACTCGATTCTGAATTCATCCGTTCCAAATCACTTTTTAGGTTTTTTATTTCATGATTTGCTGCCTCTAATTCCTTATCAACGTCTTTTTTCTCTAATTCAATGTCATGCATATTTGTGCGCCCTCCTTCTAGTGCTTTTATTAAAGTATTTGTAAATCTACGTGCTTCATTATAATCATCAAATAATTTCCTTATTCTCGAAGGATTATTTACAAAATCCTCTATAATAAATATTTCTTCCGACTGATTTAGATAAATATATTCATAATTAGAGCTTCTTCTTACTTTTTTATCTTTTTGAGACGGCATTATCTTTGCCTCAGCATAATATTCTTTCTGCAAAGTAAAACGTATTTGGAACAGGAACAAGGTCTGTTATCAAAAAACTCCTACTAGATATATCTATAACAAAATATCCTGGCAACTTTTACGAAGCTTAGTTTAGCTTATATTAAAACTTATTGCAAGATGAGTAGATCAGAATATAACATCTTCAATTGACCTTTCTTATAGGGAGGGTTGGTTTTCGAGATAAGCTTATCAAGTTAGCTTTGATCTTTATTACGTGTTGTGGATGAGCAACGGTACTAAGTATCTAAATGTTTGGGTTGCTTTTCTCGAAGTACTCAATTACTCGTGTACAAAGTCAGAACACAGGTATTAGCTGTGTTCTACAGGTTATTGTTTGAAAATGGCTCTGTTTCAATGTCACCGTATGATAAGATATCAAATAGGGATGTGTATCTGGTTTCTGAACTTCCTACCATCCTGTAATATCCACCTTTCGGTTAGAAAGGCAATGCATGACTCATCATTTACCAAAAGCTATCTTGTTTGATATGGATGATACTATCCTGGCGTACTCTCAGAATGCAGATCAAAGCTGGCAGGCGGTTTATGAGCGTTTTGGCGATAGATTATCCGCTCTTTCTCCCCAAGCAGTGGTGCAAGCTATCAAAGTCAGTTCTTCTGAGTATTGGAGTGATGCTGAACGACATCGCGTCGGGCGTTTGAATTTAGATAAGACTCGGCAAACTATTGTGGCTGGTGCATTAGCGCAACTCGGTATTGATGATCCGTCGTTACCACTTGAGATGGCCCTGTTTTATGCAGTCCAGCGTGAGGCTGCTATTCAACCCTTTCCAGAAGCAATCGAAACCTTGCGAGAGCTTCGCAGACGCCAGGTTCGCTTGGCGTTACTGACCAATGGTGATGCGACTATTCAGCGTCGCCGGATTGAGAAACATGAGTTGGCTCCCTACTTTGATTGCATTCTCATTGAAGGGGAATTTGGTCTTGGCAAGCCAGATCGTCGCGTCTACCTGTATGCTCTTCGCGAACTTGGTGTGAAGCCAGACGAAGCCTGGATGGTTGGCGATAACCTGGAATGGGAGGTAGCTATTCCTCAAGAGTTAGGCATGTTTGCCATCTGGTTTGATTTTGCTGGGACGGGTCTGCCAGCCTTCAGTGCCGTCCATCCTGATCGCATTATCCGATCACTTGCAGAACTGCTCGATGAGTAGAGGGGAGTAAGCTGCTAGCTTTGCTGTGCTCTGAGGGCTTCTCGTAGCTCTTGCAACTGCTTATGTCTCCCAAAAGGGGTAACTGCCAGGCGGTCACACATGCGCTGAATCCGTGAGATATGCCTTTTCGAGTGATACTCGCTGGCAAGCTTTAAGCCCCGCAGAGAGTATTGTACCCCCTTTTCGATATTTCCTGCATAGGCATGCGCTTGCGCTTTCTGGATGATCAAGATACCTTGATCGCGCATGGGTCTAAAGGGTTGGATGTGTTCTGACTGTCGGTAGATTTCTAGTGCTCGTTGCGGTTCGCCGAGTAGTGTGTGGCCTTGCCCTCGCTCCTGTAGCACGCCAATGAGCGTAAACTGGTTGTTGGTTCGGTCTAGCTCTGGCTGCATGTGGTGTGCTGCTTCCTCTGCTGTATCGATGGCTCGGAGAAACGCATCTTTGTTCTGGTATTCCGCATAGGTACGTGCCAGGGTTTGCCAGAGGAGCCCCTGGGTTGACACATTGCCAGCTTCGGCAAAGGGCTTTGCCGCTTCTAAGCAACGAATTGCGTGTTCATAGCGTCCTCGTCGGCGCAACAGATCGCCCTGTCGAATTATGGAGAGGGCGATAATGTCGGGGTCGTTGAGCTCTTCTCCTAATTCACGCATTTGCTGAAAATGCCCACTGGCGTCGGTGTAGTCAAGCCGGTCAAAGGAGAATTTTCCCAGCATTTCGTGAGAGTAGGCGAGCAGTTGCTCCGCAGGTTTGAGTAACACTCCTCGCCGGTTGGTGATCGCGTCTTCTAGCTTCATGGCAAGCCGTGAGAGGTTGTCGATAATACTCGTATCGCTATTGGCGTACCACACGAGCCAGGAGAGTTTCACGGTTGCCTGGGCGGGTTCTAAGAGTGCCTGGAAAAGCACATCATCGGCCTCTTGTGGATGGTTCGCTGCTAGTGCTTGCTGTGGCAGGCCGCGACCGATGGCTGCTAATCGCTCGTAGGGAATCTCCAGGATGTCAGCCAGTCGGATAACTTGATCGGTTCGATCAAGCTTGCGCTTGCCTCGTTCCACCTGAGAAACGTATTCCCGCGTATATCCCCATCGCTCCGCCAGTTCCTCTTGCGTCCAGTGTCGCTGCTCTCTATATGACCGTACCAGCTTGCCAAAGGTGTTGCTGCTGATTTCAATAGAGGTATCTCTTCGCTTGGCCATGCACTTCCTCGCTTTCAGTCAGAACAGATCATCTTACAGGATTGTACTCCATTTCTCTGTTCTTTTCAGGTGATGCTCTTCATGGAACACTCTGTTCCGCTCCAAGTAACAGAGTGTTCCCAATTTTTGGGGTGTTTTGACCAATAATATAGGTAGATGATTGTTGCAAGTGATCGCGGTGATCGCTAGTGGTGATTATCGGAACGAGCCTGTTGAGATTTCTTTTGCGGGCCCTTTGGTCCCGGCTTGCGAGGTTGCTGTAAGAATTGCTCTAAGGAATCGGTATACACAAACCAATCGCGCGAGGGATGAAAGCCTTCGAGCACGCCTTTCCGAAGCAGGAGCGCAATGTAGTTTTTACTCAGCCCTGAACGCTGTTCGGCTTCGATGGTGGTGAGATATTCACGGTCTGGTTGCTTGTGCTCGGTCATACGTCCTACTCGTAATCAGTCCCTTTTGAAAGAATTATAACATGCTATGGGAATCTTGACTAGTCAATCCTTTATAAGGTAATATATATGTTATAAAGGAATGATTAGTGTTGAACAAGGTTCTGTTATGTCCTCTTGGAGGAAACACGGCGTCGAGCATTGACAACTTGGTGGAGACTGTTGCGTAGTGCTTCATCCGTAGGGACGCTGACCTGGGTGGTTGCGACACTCAGGCCAGTGGTTGAGTAGCTAGGTCACGTTTGCGGTGTTGCTAGTTCCTCATGTCTATTTTGACGTGGGAGAGCTGGCATGTCAAGCAGGAAAGAGAGGTGTCTATGACAAAAGTGATCGCTGATCTCCCTCCTGATCTGCCATTGGATGCGAAAAGTCAGTATCTCTTTGCGGTGGGTGGCAAAGGCCGGTTGTCTGGTATGGAGCAACGGGCGTTGATCGAACGCATTGAGCGCGGGAAAGCTGAACAGGTCAAGCTCATCCCTGATGCGTCTCTTGTCCAAGATGGGCTGCTGGCGCGGGATGCGTTGATCGAGAGGTTGCAAGGATTGGTGCGGTTCTTGGCGGGCAAATGGCACGGGCGGTTTTCCCATCAGGACTGGATGGATTTGGTGCAAGAAGGCAATGTGAGTTTGCTCCGTATGATCGAGCATTATGATCTCTCTAGAGTGGAGAATGTGGGTGCACTGGCGGCGGGTTGTATCCGTCATGCCTTCTGTAGCTTGCTTCTGCAACATGAGCATCTGCTCCGCTTTCCTGAACACCTGGTGAGGGATGCCTGGAAGCTGCGGCGCGTCTCTCATTGCCTGGTGCATCGCTTGGGACGAGAGCCCAGCGTGTGCGAACTGGCGCAAGAGATGCAGGTTTCAGAGCCGCATCTGTCTGAGGTGATGCAGGTCGAGGAACGGATGCATGTAGAGAGTCTGCCGTTCCTCTCGGTCGGGGATGAGTCGATCAGTGAAGAACCTGCGAATATCACGCCGTTGTCTCCTGCTCCTGCTCGGGAGAGTGCGCGGGATGTGGAGGCGGTGGCTTTGGTTGGTAGGGGGATGGCCGAGGTCTTGACCCAGTGGCAGCGTACTGTGATCGTGCGCTATCACGGTTTGGAGCAGTACGCGCCACAGACCTTTGCCGAGATTGGGGCAACTTTCGGGGTGACGGCCACGGCGGTACGAATAGCGTACGGTCATGCGCTGCGCAAGCTCAAGCGGTTTCTGGCGGGTTCGTATGGAGAGCTATCGGGGCAGGTCTTAGAGGGCTACTATACGGCAGCGCAAGCGGCGGCGGTGTTGGGCATGCCGGAGCCGACTTTCTGGACGTATGCCAGGCGGGAGCAGATCTTGTGTGTGCCGGTGGCGCCTAGCTCTCGTGTGCGCGTGTATGCGCAGTCCGATATCGATGCCCTGGCGGTGCTGCGTGCGAAGATAGCCCAGGACTATTACACCTCAAGTCAAGCGCAAGAGCGACTTGGGGTGACGGAAACGACGTTGAGGCGATGGGTCGGTCAGGCAGTGATCGGGCGGTCTAGATTCGAGCGTGTGCCAGGCTGCTTTTATGCGCGTGCGGAAATCGATGCGCTGGCCTCGTCTCGTCGAGCGGCCAGTGCGGAAAGTGGGGTGGCGTGATGCGGGTCTCTCATGCTGCTTTCGGCTCGATAACGTTGGGGTTATATGTTGGATGTGTTGGGTGCCTGCCACTGCCTGCTAAGGGCTGTACATCGGCTTCTCAGGGAGCTTTAGGGCCACTCGCTGTGATGAGCAAGAGGGGGGCTTGCTCCATGTGGCTGGATGATGGCACCTCTGGACGAACAAACCTTCAGAATGCCTTTGTAGGGCGAAAGCGAGGCATTGCTTGTCTGATAGATTGCTACGTATGGTTGGGAGATATCACCTGCGCTTATGGCTGCGCCTATGCACGCCACGCGCCACACGCCACGCGCCACACATCCATCGATAACCAGAGGGGTGGCGGTGTTCCTGGCTGCGGCTGCTATGCCTGGCTCTTTGTGCGCCACGCGCCACGCGCCACACACCCATACGTAGCAAGGGGGTGGGTGGGACATTGCTGCGGGTTGCTCCTCGCCGTTCAAGGGCGCAATACAGGTAAACCGCGCCCCTCTAAATACATCTCTGTTTGCTTCCTTTATACTTCTTCCTTTCTAGGCATTTCAAGCTCACCGTTTAAACGCTCTCTTTTTGAGTGGAGGTCAGGAGTATGAGTATGTCTGAGGGCGTTCTAGGCTATGGCTCTGGCCGCTATAAGCTGGTCGGTCGGGCTGGTAGACAAGATTACTACTTCCATAGTGGTGATCGGTTTGAAATCTACTCCGGTGGTTGCTGGCTGCCAGTGTGGATTTTCTTTGACGGGCGGCGATGGTTCTTTGAGGAGAAGCAAGGCTATGTGATTGATGCTGATCTATTAGGCTTGCCTGCGCGTCAAGTATGAGCTTTTCAAACTCGTGGTGCAAACGCTGACATTCTAATGAGGTGATGTGATGGCGAAACAGAAACAAGCGGTCGTTATTCAACCATTGTTCTTGAGTATTCCAGAGGTGTGTGAGTCGCTCCGGCTCAGTCGGGCGAAAGTCTACCGACTGATTTACTACGAGGGTTTGCCAGTCGTCCACTTTGGGCGGGCGGCGCGTGTCTCTGTGATCGGGTTGCAAGAATGGGTAGAACGGCGCGAAAAGGGCGCGTAGGAGGTGCTATCATGGGACGTAGAGGGCATGGCGAGGGTTCTATTACACGGCGCAAGGATGGCCGCTATCAGGCAGCTATCACGTTAGTTAACCACGAGCGCAAGTACTTCTATGGGAAGACTCGTAAGGAAGTGCAAGACAAGCTGAATATGGCCTTGTATGAGCAAAAGCAGGGGACGTTAGTGACAGGGCCACAACAAACGCTTGAAGTGTATCTAGATCGGTGGGTAGAGCAGGTATGTAAGTTGACGAAGAGGCCGAATACGTATAAGGCGTATCGTTCTGCGGTGAATGCCCATTTGAAGCCTGGGCTTGGGCATATTAAGCTGCAAAAGTTGACGGCGGAGCATCTGCAAGCTTTTTTTGCACAGAAGCAGGAGAAGCTGAAGCCCTCAACGCTTGGGATTATTCGATCAGCGTTGAATAGCGCGTTGTCAAATGCGGTCAAGTGGGGGCTGGTCAATCGCAATGTAGCGAAGCTGGTTGATCTTCCACATATCGAGAAGTATGAGGGGCAGGTATTGACAGTAGAGCAGGCGCACAAGCTCTTAGAAGTGGCGCAGGGTTCTCGTCTAGATGCGTTGCTCCTGGTGGCGCTTACTACTGGTATGAGGCGCGGCGAGTTGGCGGCGCTTCGTTGGAGTGATCTGGATTTGGAGGCGGGTGTTTTGCAGGTGCGGCGTAATCTGGCGTGGGTTACTGGGATGGGCTATGTTGAGGGAGAACCGAAATCGAAAGCGGGTCGGCGCAAGATCGCACTTCCGCCCGTTGTGTTGGAGGTGTTGCAAGAGCATCGAGAACGACAAGATCAAGCTCGGATGAAGGCGGGTGATCGGTGGAAAGAGCAGGGGCTTGTCTTTTGCAATATTCACGGAAGTTTCTTTAATCCTGGTTATATACGGCATCTGTTTAAGAAGCTGGTGAGAAAGATGGGGTTGCCGGATGTGCGATTTCATGACCTGCGTCATAGCGCGGCGACGGTGTTGATTGCGGCAAAAGTAGACCTTAAGGCGGTGTCAGAATTGCTAGGTCATAGTTCGATTGCAACAACGGCCGATGTCTATCAGAAAGTGTTATCTGAGCAACAGCAAGAGATTGTGAATAAGATGGAGGACTGGTATAAGCGTTCCTGAGTTTTTGATCTCAACTTTGATTAAAGACAGCTAAGTACAATCACATTACTTTTTAGGCATTGCCCTGGCTCAATGAGCAACCATTATCCCGAAATCTTTGTGTGATTGTACTTAGATAGTAAGAAAAACCGGGTGTTGAGTCTAACGCCCGGTTTTTTGCGTTATAAATTTAGGAACTAATCATTAATCCCGGCGTCGTCTAAAGTAATAGGGATAAACAACTGTGTGAGCAATCGCGAAAATTGCTGTTGTAGTAAGTACACCATCGGCTCTAGTGACGAGGTATACTATCAAAAGGAAGAACATGAGTACGGTGAGTGAATATGCTAGAAATCTGCGTATTCTTGCATCGTCTCCGTTCTTTTGAAATGAACCTAAATGTTTATTATGGGTTAGGGACGGTTTACCTCTTAACATAAATCATAAACCCCTCCTTAGTGAGGCTAGTTGCTTTGGTTGGCTGGTAGCCCCACTAAACGAACGGCCGTAGTCCTCTGCAAAGGGCTGCGGCTTTTCCTTAGAAAACTATACACTTTAGTCTCCCTTACATAAATAAACGGCATTGTAATCAAAAAGTGTCCTTGCAGTTCGTTGTATGCATGCCTGTAGCACTGAAAAATTGAAACATCTTATTTCGGCTCGCGGTTCGCTCATTTTTTTGGAGGGTAAATAGGATTCGTTCCCCACTTTATAGCTAAAAATGCCAGTTAAAATAGTGCTTATTCCCCGATTGGTCGTGATAGCTTGGACTAAGTGAATGAAGGTGCTGTTACAGTAAGATGGATTTCTTATTTTTATGTACAAAACGGGTGTTTTAGAGGCGGATTCATTAACAACTCCTTTCAAAATGAGCGAACCGTGAGTTAGGTGCCTACTCTGTCGCATTCACACACTTGAGGGATTGAAAAAGGGTAAGATCAGTGGCATTCACATGAAACGTCTCATTCAGGTGTCTTGATGCCATTCCGAATTTTGTTTACTGATGTGAGGAGAGAAGGCGTTAAAGCCAATCTAGACGGAGCTTCCTGGCTTTTCTGCTGTATATCGTTACACAAATTCGGTTATGACATAGGTGTTTACTCTGTTGCTTTTACTCAATTTCAAAAGCTTAGCTCTCGTTTGAGGAATTGAAAAAGGGTACGATCAGTGGCATTCAGATTTGCCAGTGCTGTCAACTTTGATGTCGGGGAAGTGTTGTATTCAGTATCTTGTTAGTTGATAGTGCTTCTAGAGGGCTTTGAGGGGAAGTAGTTCGTTGTGTAATCGTACAGGGGGCATTGTAGCATGTTTTGGCCCGTTTTGCACTCGAAAACTACGCCACCTTGTTAAGATTACCGCTCAGGATTTTCCACATTCCATTTACCTGGCCAACGATATAACTTCCTTTATAGACGCTGTGCTGTACGCCGGTCCCCGAAGCGGCGTCCTCGGTGGCATTGATGGTCATGGCGACCTTGACGGTACCATCGGCAAGCGGAGTGATGGAATCGAAGGTGATATCATCGTGCTGGGTATGGGTGTAGCCACCGGCAAAATTGCTAAATGACTGGCCCTGCTGGAACTTCTGACCGAGTAAATTGTAGGCACTCTGGTAATCACGCTTGTTGAGGTTGTCATAAAACTGTTGCAGGGTAGCCTGGGCCTGTTGTGATGGAGTCGGAGGAGGAGGAGGAGTAGAGGGGCGTATTATAAAGAGATAGACCGCAATTGCACCGCTCGCCAGCAGTAGCACAAAGAGAATGAGCACCAGCGTAATGTTACGCCCTCGAGTGCGCGTTGGTGCAGGTGTAGTGCCGTAGAAACCCGGCATCGACGTATCAACGGCACCTTGTGAAGTTAACCCGGGATAAGATGCGCCTTGGGCGGGACCTGGATAGGGCGTTCTCACATTGGGATTGTACCCAGGCGCAATATCCGGATAGCCGGGAGCGCCTACCCTGTTCGCTGCACCCTGCTGATCGACTGCGCCAAAGCTGCCATCGGGAGAGCGTAAGATGAGCGGCTGTTGTGGAGGCATGGCCTGCGGCGCGTTGAGCATCGTATGTGACGCAATGGTTGGACTATCAGCTTCGGACTCATCCAACGCAACTATGGGTTCTGTGGGCGTACCGCAGCGCGGACAGGCCGTATCCCCCGCATGTAACTGATAGCCACAATGTCCACAGAAAACCATGATGCCTTCTTTCAACGCATAGCTACAGAAGATTGAAAAAT
>WNGK01005913.1_pt1 | contig 12910 bp, 9 predicted proteins | sample 5400601 | NCBI WGS metagenome assembly WNGK01 (sample SAMN13153376, study PRJNA577476) | soil metagenome | isolation source: 60 cm soil or saprolite under Garry oak tree replicate 1 | place: USA:California | collected 2016-06-15 | reverse complement strand
CTTTGAAGCGTCGAATCCAAAGCTGGGTTGACCGCGTTTTCGATCGTCACCGCTACGATTACCGCAAGGCGCTGGTTGAGTTTGGCCGCGGCCTCAGTTCTGAAACCGACCTCAACGCGCTCTTGGAATCGATCGTAGAGCGGCTTCCGCGCACCCTTCTGGTTTCTCGAGTGGCGGTGTTCCTTACCGAGGAGAACGGCCGCTTGCACCTGGCGGCAGCACATGGATTACCCCCTGAAGCGCGTGCTGCACGGGATTGGACCGGAGGCAGCTCACTGGCTCTCGCCTTCCTTAATTTCGACCAGGCGGATGCTCGCTCGCATATCTTCCTCGAAAACGCGCAACAGGCCCTGCACTTGCCGGAGGACCAGCGCCGCACCGCTGAACTGCTCGATCTGAACTACTACCTGCCGTGCCGTGTTCAGGATGGGTCAGTTTCCCGAACCATCGCGGTGATCGGCCTGGGCCGCACCATCGGCGGCGATTTTTTATCGAGCGAAGACGTCGAGTTGCTGGAGTCGCTGGCCAGCTACATCGGGATCGCGCTCCAGAACGCAAGCCTTTATGCGCGCCTCGAACTCAAGATCAGCGAGTTTGAGCGACTCAAAGAGTTCAACGAGAACATCGTCGAATCCATCAATGTGGGCATATTGGCGATCGATTTAGACGACCGCATCGAAAGCTGGAATGCGCAGATGGAGGTCATGTACGCCCTCAGTCGCGCCGAAGCTATCGGTCAACCGCTACGCGCGGTGTTCCCCGCCGAATTCGTTGATGCGCTCGACGGCTTCCGGAACGAATCCGGCGTGCATCATCTTTACAAATTTCGCTTGACCACCCGCGCCAGCGAGCAGCGCAATGCCAACATCGCTGTTGCGCCGCTGCTTTCGCGCGACTTCGTTTCAGTCGGCCGCATTATCCTGGTCGACGACATAACAGAGCGTGTTTCGCTTGAAGCGCAGCTGGCGCAGGCCGACAAGCTCAGCTCCATCGGTCTGCTGGCGGCCGGCGTTGCGCACGAGATCAACACTCCATTGGCAGTGATTTCAAGCTACGCCCAGATGCTCTCGAAGCAGATGCGCGGCGATGCGCGGCTCAGTCCGGTGCTGGAGAAGATCACGCAACAGAGCTTCCGTGCTGCGGAGATCGCGAACGGCCTCCTGAACTTCTCGCGCACCTCAACCACTGAGTTTCGCGCCACAAATCTGAACCAGGTGATTAGCGACACGCTGTCACTGCTCGAACACCAGTTCAAAACAGCTCAGATTCAAGTCGATCTCGAATTGTCTGAAGAATTGCCGACGATCCACGGCAATCCCGGGAAGCTGCAACAGGTCTTCCTGAATCTTCTGCTCAACGCAAAGGAAGCGATGCCTGGTGGTGGAAAACTACGTGTGGCAACCCAGGTCACTCTACCCAGCGGCCATGTGGAGGCGGTAGTTTCCGACTCCGGCTTGGGTATAGCGCCCGAGCACATGAAGCGCATTTACGATCCTTTCTTTACTACCAAGACCATGCCCAAAGCTGGGGATAAGCGCGGTACGGGGCTAGGCCTGTCCGTCTCCTACGGCATCATCCAGGAACACGCCGGCAAGATTCAGGTTGAGAGCGCCGTGGGTGCCGGCACAACGTTTCATCTTGAGTTTCCGTTGTTGAGGAATTCCGTCCATGCCTGAGGTCGACCTGCCCTTCAATCTATCCGCTCCACCAGCTTCCGGCATTGCGTCCAACGCCACCATCCTTGTGATTGACGACGAAGCAGGCATCCGCGACTCGCTCGAGGTACTGCTGACGCTTGAAGGCTACGCCGTACGAATGGCATCAGACGGCGAACAGGGACTACGGATTCTGGAGCTCGAAAACTTCGATCTGGTTCTGCTTGATCTGGCGCTTCCCGGAAGAAGCGGACTGGAACTGCTGCCGCTGATCAAGGAACGCCAGCCTGAGCTGCCTGTCATCATGATCACGGCCTACGGCACGGTGGACAACGTGGTCGAGGCTGTTCGGGCAGGGGCGGAAAACTTCGTTCAGAAACCCTGGGACAACGAAAAGCTGATGGCCGATATCCGGTCGGCTGTTGCGCGTCACCGGGCCGAAGAAGAAAACCTGCAGCTCAAGCGTACCCTGAAGCAGCGCTACAATTTTGCCAATATTGTCGGCAAGAGTGATGTGATGCGGCGGGTATTCGACCTGATTGAGCAAGTCGCTCCGAGTCGTTCTACAGTGCTGATCCAAGGCGAAAGCGGCACCGGCAAGGAGCTGATCGCCAAGGCCATCCACGCCAACTCTCCTCGCAAGGACAAACCCTTTGTGCCGATCAACACCGGGGCGATGCCATCGGAGCTGCTGGAGTCCACGCTCTTCGGGCACGTGAAGGGCGCATTTACTTCTGCGGTGGCGTCAAAGAAGGGGTTGTTCGAAGTCGCGAACGGGGGCACGCTGTTTCTGGACGAAATTGCAACGATGGGAATGGACACGCAGGCCAAGATTCTGCGCGTTCTGCAGGATCGCCGCTTCATGCACCTCGGTGGAATCCAGGAGATACAAGTGGACGTGCGCATTATCGCCGCCACAAATATCGACCTGCGGCAGGCGGTACGCGACGGGCGTTTCCGCGAAGATCTCTTTTATCGCCTCAACGTCATCACGGTCGACCTGCCTCCCTTGCGCGGGCGTCGCGAAGATATCCCGCTGCTCGCCGCTCACTTCCTCGAGTTCTATGCCAATGAAAATGGCATGGCAGCCCGCAAGCTTTCTTCCGATGCTATGCGTGCCCTTGTCGATTACGAGTGGCCTGGCAACGTGCGCGAACTGGAAAACTCCATCGAACGTGGGGTGGTGCTGTCCTCAGGTCCGGTGATCGGCTCTGACCTTCTTCCTGGACATATCACCGGACGGAGCTTCCAGGATGCGTTGCTCGAACACAATCCCAACGCATCGTTGTTCGACATTCTCGAGGACATCGAACGCCGCATCATCGTGGAAAAGCTGGAGCGCTGCAACTGGAACCAGACCGACGCGGCGGAACAGTTCCACATTCCCCTCTCGACCCTTAACCAAAAGATCAAGCGCCTGAATATCGAGATTCGCAAAAGAGGCAGGGAGTAGAGAAGCAACGACCAGCCATTCGCTTCTCGCTGCTGTCGGCCGGAACCAAGAAAGCCAGAGTTCGATTTGTGGCGGGCCCGCCTTATGTTGCAAAGCCAAAGGCAGGTGGAACTTAGTTAATGGCTTTCGATCGCTTTTGCCCACCTCTTGAGGAATGCGCGCAATTCTGACGGCGGACGCAGCCAGATATCGGCTGCTGTTTCGCGGCATTCGGGGCGCATCAATACGCTCAGATGCGGCCCCTTCGCCTGACTGACAGCGCAGAAGCCCGCTTCGTCCGTCATGTCGTCGCCCATGTAGGCGACCGGCGTGTCAGCCAATGATTCTGCGATGAGGGCGTGAATGGCGCCGCCTTTGTCTCGTCCCACGCGAAGTTCCAGTCCACCCTCAAAGTCAAGCAGGGTCAACCCGGGCAATCGCGAGAGAGGCTCAAACAGCTCGCGCGTGCGGGCCTCAATGAATTTGGCAGTGCGCGGAGAAGCACCGCGCCAATGCATCACCGCCGCGTTGGGTTTATCTTCAAACTGCCCGCCCAGGTTGTTGTGACGCAGATGGTCGCGAAGTTCGTCGAGCCGGCGCTGGGTTTCCGGCGGGGCTTGCTCCAGTTCGCGTTTACCGTCAGCATATAGCCGCTCTGCTCCATGCAGCCCCCACACTTCGAGCGGCGGAACCACGATCGGAGGATTGCCGCGTAGCAGTGGGCCGATTTCCTTGGCGGGCCGCCCCGTGATCACCACGATGCGCGTTCGCCCCTGGTGCTGAATGCGAGCAATCGCCTCCCGGACCCCGGTCCACGGTCTGGCCCTGGAGCGATCCACGCGAAACGGCGCCAAGGTCCCGTCATAATCCAAAAGCAACAGGGGCCCCTTTTTTGTCGAAAAAGTTTTGAAGAAATCTTCGAGCTTCTTTATTGTCTCGTCCGTCACATTTTGCTCGCCTTCTATGCCAGTCTGCGGTGCACCCCATCCGATCTATGAACAAGAATGGGCTCGGGGCGACCCGAATTAGTCAACTCCATATTTTCGATGCGTAGTTCTCTTAAATCGCCTAGAACATTGGCAGCCCAACGGTAGACATTATGTTCCATCACTTGCCGGCGCATCCGCTGCATGCGCATGCGCCGTTCGGCCGGGACCATCTCCAGGCCGCGATGAACGGCATCGGCCACCCCATCGATATCATAGGGGTTCACAATCAGGGCATCGCGCAGTTCCACCGCAGCGCCTGTAAACTTGCTCAGCACCAGCACGCCATCCCCATCGTCACGGGCGGCAAGATATTCCTTCGCCACCAGGTTCATGCCGTCGTGCAGCGACGTCACCAGGCAGAGATCCGCAGCGCGATACCACCCGGTAACCTCTTCATGATTAGCCTGGCGGTCAATCAGGATCACGGGGCGCCAGTGCGCGGTCTGGAACCGGGCATTTACCTGTTCAACCATCGCCTCGACATGTTGGCGGAGTTGCACATAGCTCGGAATGCGCGTACGGCTTGGAGCGGCAATCTGGACCATCGTCACACGTTCGCGGTGCCAGGGATGCTCCTCGAAGAGCCGCTCGATGGCCATGAGCCGCTCTACGATGCCCTTTGTGTAATCCATGCGGTCGACGCCGATGATGAGGGTCTCGGCGCGCACGCCAAACTCCTTGAGCAGTTCATCGCGGGTCGGACCTGCGGTGGCTCGCTGAACTCCCGAACCGTCTATGACGACACTAACCGGATAGGGTCGAATATTCGTTATATGCCCATGCCTGCGGGCGGTCATGTGCTCGCGATCAGTACGGGCCTCAAGCACCCGGTCTACTGTAGCCAGGAAGTTATTGCAGTGCAATGGAATATGGAATCCGATAAGGTCGGCGCCAAGCAGGCCTTCAAGCAGTTCACCCTGCCACGGGCATATACCGAACGCCTCAGGGTTTGGCCAGGGAATGTGCCAGAAGATGCCCACCCTTGCGTCGGGACGAGCAGATTTCACCATTCTAGGCAGCAGCGCAAAGTGATAGTCCTGCACAAAAATCATGGGGTTGACGCTGCCTTCCATTTCGGCGAGCAGCGCTTCGGCGAATTTCTGGTTGACCTGTTGATATGCTTCCCAGTCGGTCGCCCGGAAGATGGGCCGCGTGTGCGCGATGTGGCACAACGGCCACAGCCCCTCATTGGCGAAGCCGTCATAGTAATTGGCCTCTTCTTCGGCGGAGAGCCACACGCGCCGCAGCGTATAGCGAGGGTCGTCGGGGGGAACGCGCAGGCGATCGAATTCGTCAACTGCGTGCTTGTCTTCGCTGCCGCTGCCATGCGCCACCCACACTCCGTCGCAGGCCTGCAGTACCGGCTCGATCGCTGTCACCAGTCCGCTCGGGGGGACCACGCACACCGTTTCCCGTCCTTGGCGAACGTGCATGTAGGGTTCACGGTTAGACACTACGAAGATGCGGCTTGATCCGGTGCGCTGGCGGACGTGCACGCTAAGGCGCTCCGCTGTCCAAAGATTCTCGCCAGCTTCGCGCAGGCGTGCTTCGGCTGCGGCCGCGGCCCGCGCTGCCTGCAGGCTCTCGGTAATGGTTTCGACTTCGCGTGCCAGTGAAGAAAACAGGCCTGCATCTGCGGGATTTATCCCGCTCGTGTCATCGCCGTGGCCGAGGCGCAAACGTCGGAGCCGCTCGGCGAGTCGCGTGATGGGCTGCATGAGGAACCAGCGCACCATCACGAATGTCACCGCGACAATGAATACAACAAAGGCCAGAATGCGCCAGAAGGTCTGCCGCCAGACCGCTGCACCCTCTGCGTGGATATAGGTGTCGTCTTCAAGGACGACCAGGGCACCCGCCGGTTTTCCATTCACGTGCAGCGGCACGGCTTCTTCGAGCCATCGAAGATCGCCGCTGCGCCCGAACATCCCAAAATTTGTGCCGTGTTTTATTGCCTGCTTCACGGGGCCTGGGGGGAGGGCGGTCAGCACCGCGGCCGGTGCGGACGAACTGAGCAACGAACCCTGCGCGTCGTAGACCGCCAAACCAATGGCTTCATCGTGTCTCTTAAGCTCTGCGGCCAGCGGTTCAACGTCGGGGGTTTTGCCCGCCGTGAGAGCCTGTTCGATGTAGGGTTGCAGGCTGGTTCCCAGCCACACGGTACGGCGCTCAAGCTCACGGTGCAATACATGCTTGTGAGCGAGCACCTCAAAGTAGGTGGATGCCACAGAGACAAGGGTGATTCCGGCGATCAGCACGAGAATCAGCCGTATGCGAAAAGAACGCATCCCACCCCCTCCGTGTCCTGGACACACTTCAACCGCACCCCAAATATATTGCACGTGAAGGGCCGAAGAGTAAGATGCTCAAAACGTGGCCTAAGGACGCTCCGCCGCTTGGCGCGAAGTGAATTTCCTGCACGTCTGCGTAAGTTTTTCCATGTAACTCCTTCACTGTCTGCCACACATGCCTCAGGCCCCTATGCGCTATTCTGTCGATGAGAGCAGCGCGCCGAGGAGAGCGGCGCGGGTTCCGTGGACCAACGACCCGGCATCCGATGCCCTTTGACAAGATAGATAAAACCGCTAAAGAACTCGTGCTGACCGTGCAGGACTATTCCCTGTTCGCGTATCGCGCTGTCCGCAACCTTTTTAGCCGCCCCATCTACTGGGTGGACTTTTTGTTTCAGGCGGAGATTATTGGTGTCGGCTCCGCTGCGATCGTTCTGCTCGCAGGGTTTTTCACCGGCGCAGTGCTTGCCGTTCAATCCGCGGCAACGCTGGCGCAATTTGGCGCCACGTCCGTGACCGGCAGGTTCGTCAGCATGAGTATGATCCGCGAACTGGGACCGGTGCTCACCGGCATCATGGTTTCGGGCCGCAATGCCTCGAGCATGGCCAGCGAATTGGGGTCGATGGTGGTGACGGAACAGATTGACGCCATGCGCGCGCTAGGTGTGGACCCCATGCGTAAGCTGGTCACTCCCCGGGTCGTTGCGACGGTGGTGATGCTGTTTTTCCTCACTATCATCTCCGACGCCTTCGGGACGATGGGGGGCGCCTTCGTCACCATCTACATGAATGGCCAGAACGGCACGCAGTATTTCGCGCAGGCTTACGAATTCCTCCGCTACCCCGACATTCTGCAGGGATTGGTCAAGCCGCTCTTTTCAGGCTTCATCATCGCCAGCATCGGCTGTTTTTACGGGCTGAGGACAACCGGCGGAACACAAGGCGTCGGCCGGTCCACGATTCAGGCAGTGGTTACTTCGTCGGTACTGATTATCTTTGTGGATTTTCTCCTCAGCCAGATCATGGTTGCGCTATTCAGCAGATGAACGAGCTCTCAATCTCCGAGCAATACCCACCGGTTACCGGCAAGGAACCTGTGCTGGAGTTTCGCCATGTTTCCATCGCATTCGATGGGCCGCAGGTGCTCGACAACATCAGCTTTTCGGTGGCTCCCGGCGAAACCCGCATTCTGCTGGGGCCGGCGGGGGTGGGCAAGAGCGTTCTTCTGAAACTCGCTAATGGCCTTCATTGTCCCGATAGAGGCAGCATTATTCTCTTTGGCGAAGATCTCTCGAGCACGCGAGAAGCACAACTCTTTGCCTTGCGTACCCGCACTGGCATGGTCTTCCAGGAAGGTGCGCTGTTCGACTCTCTCACCGTTCGAGACAACGTGGCATACCAGCTCATCCAGGAGCAGGTACCCGACGACGAGATCGACCGGCGCGTCCTCGAGGCCCTGCGCTTCGTTGGATTGGAGGAGACGTTTACGCTGTTCCCCGGCAGTCTATCCGGCGGCATGCGGCGTCGCGTAGCCATCGCCCGCGCACTCATCCGGCAGCCCGAATTGCTGCTCTACGACTCGCCCACGGGCGGCCTTGACCCCATCACCTCGACAACCATCGTCGAATTGATCGTGAAGCAGCGAGATGTGTATAAGACTCCCTCGCTGCTGGTAACGCACCGACTCCAAGACGCTTTCACCATGTGCACTCATCGCTTTGACGTCGAAAAAAATGGTATGGTTCCGCTCCCGAAGGGCGACACCGATCCGCATACCACGTTCCTGATGCTCAACGAGGGCAAGCTGATCTTCGATGGTTCGTTGCGTGACCTCGTGCACAGCACAGATCCTTTCGTGCGCGAATTCCTGGACTGATCCGTGAACAGAACGCTCACAATTGCCAGCTTTGCTCCCACACTGATGAAGGCCGGCGTAGCCACGTATGCTCCGCAGTATTAATGCCGATCCGGCCATCCATGCTGTCTCTCAAGAAACAATCCCGTGAATCGTTCTTTCGCATCCAAGCTGTTTCGGGGAACTAATACCAGCCCGGGACAAATGCAGACAGCAGAGCTTCTCGCAGATCCAGTTCACTCGTCGAAGATCGCCGGCCTTCGTTATGTAACTGACGCCAAACCCGGCATTACACGCAAGAAGTGGCGAAAGGGGTTCCGCTACTTCGATGTAGATGGTGCTCTCGTCAAGGACAAGGAAGTACTCGCGCGCATCAAATCGTTGGTCATTCCGCCAGCATGGACGGACGTATGGATCTGTCCGATCGCAAACGGTCATCTCCAGGCAACAGGTCGGGATGCCCGTCACAGAAAGCAGAGCCGCTATCATCCACGATGGCGCGCGGTGCGCGATGAAAATAAGTACGAACGCATGAAGGTCTTCGGGGAGGCTCTGCCCATCATTCGCGAACCCGTAGGACACGATCTTGCACTTCCCGGATTGCCGTGTGAAAAGGTGATGGCCACCATCGTGCGCTTGCTTGAAACCACGTTCATCCGCATCGGCAACGAGGAGTATGCGCGACAAAACCAGTCATACGGCCTGACTACGATGCGTGAGAAGCATGTAGATGTGGAGGGCCCAAAGGTTCACTTCGAATTCAAGGGCAAAAGCGGGAAGCGCCACAAGGTCGACGTCAACGATCGGCGGGTAGCGAAAATCATCAAGCAGTGTCTGGATCTGCCCGGATATGAGTTGTTCCAGTATGTCGACGAAGAAGCAACCCCGCACACCATCGACTCCGCTGATGTGAACGAGTATTTGCGCAGTATCACCGATCAGCCGTTTACTGCAAAGGATTTCGTACCTGGGCGGGTACAGTGTTGGCCTGTACGATGCTGCGGGAGTTCGAAGCGTTCGAATCTCAGAGCGAGGCCAAAAAGAATGTCGTGCAGGCAATTGCGTCGGTAGCGGAGCGCCTTGGCAACACACCATCGGTCTGCAGAAAATGTTATGTACACCCGGCGGTCCTTGAGCTCTACATGGACGGAGCCATGGTCAAGGCGTTGGAAGGTCAAGTGCAAAAAGAAATTTCGCAATCGACGCACGCACTTCGTAAAGAAGAGCTGGACCTGATCCACCTGTTAGAGCGCCGAGCGAAACTTGCCGCTTGAGATATGGTTTCCCGGTTTGCGGTTTGTATCTCGCCCAACTTATCCAACCTTTCGACTACACCCCTTAATCTGCTAGCCTTGCTGTTTCCAGTTTGTTTCGAAGAGGCAGGTAGATCATGGGCTTCAAATTTCAGGGCGTTGACTTTCTTCACCTCGATTCCGGGTTCAGCGAAGACGAACTGCTGGTTCGCAGAACCGCACGCGATTTTGTCGAAGATAACCTGATCCCCATCATCGAGGACTGCTTTCGTGAAGGCCGTTTCCCACGCGAACTGGTGCCGGTGATGGGTGAACTCGGGTTCTTCGGCGCTAACCTTGAGGGCTACGGCTGTGCCGGAATGTCGAACGTGGAATATGGGTTGGTGATGCAGGAACTGGAACGCGGTGACTCGGGGTTTCGCAGCTTCGTCAGCGTCCAATCTGCCTTGGTCATGTATCCCATTTACACTTTCGGCTCGGACGAACAGAAGAGCGCGTGGCTCCCTGCGTTGGCGAGCGGAGAAATGCTGGGCTGCTTCGGCCTGACCGAGCCGGGCTTCGGATCCAACCCCGGGGGCATGACTACCTCTGCCCGAAAAATCGGCGATGAGTACATTCTCAATGGCGAGAAGATGTGGATCACGTCCGGCAACATCGCAGATGTAGCCGTGATCTGGGCAAGGGTGGAAGAGGAAGAGGGCCGTGTTCGCGGCTTCCTGGTGGAGACCGACCGGCCTGGCTTCCGAGCGCACGAGGTGCATGGTAAATGGTCGCTGCGTGCATCCGTTACCAGCGGCCTTTCACTGCAGGATGTACACATACCGGCCACCAACCTGCTGCCCGGCACCGGCGGCCTCAAGAGCCCTCTCATGTGCTTAAACCAGGCACGCTATGGCATCAGTTGGGGCGCTATCGGCGCGGCCATGTCGTGCTACGATGCGGCGCTGCAATACGCCAAGGTTCGTAAGCAGTTCCACGGTCAGCCTATTGCCAGCCATCAACTGGTTCAAGAGAAGTTGGTGTGGATGATCAGTGAAATCTCAAAGGCTCAGCTGCTGTCGCTTCACATTGGCCGCCTCAAAGATGCGGGTACCGTAGGCCATGAACACATCTCGATGGCCAAGCGCAACAACGTGTGGATGGCTTTGGAAACCGCCCGGATGGCGCGCGATATTCTGGGCGCAAACGGCATCACGGAAGACTACCCGATCATGCGCCACATGATGAACCTGGAATCAGTCAAAACCTATGAAGGCACGCATGACATTCACGCGCTCATCTTAGGTCAACATCTCACCGGAATTGCAGCATATTAAGGTTCGATATTTAGGGCGCTATCTCTTTTACATGAGGGGCAGCATTCTTCTTATCGACAAGCCGAGCTCGATACGGCATAGTCGTATCCATGCCAAACTTTGTACATTTCGCATCCTATTGCCGCATGGCTGTGCTGGCAGGCGTTGTATCAACGCCGGCACTCAATGGAGCCGTCGCAGCACAGCAGCCCGTCGCCGCCGTTCCTGTCGTTCTACACGCGGCCCGGCTGCTCCAGGTGGATACCGGGACGATACTTCAGCCCGGCGAAGTTCTGGTTGAGAACGAACACATTCGAGAAGTCGGAAAAACCGTGACGCATCCACAGGGTGCACGCCTTCTCGAGCTTGGTGATGTGACTCTCATGCCTGGCTTGATCGATGCGCACATCCATCTCTTTTTACATCCGGGCGCTGAAGATCTGCAGACCGTCGAAGAATCGATACCGTGGCGCGTGATACTCGCCGAACAGGCCGCCAAAGCCGATCTGTTGGCAGGTTTTACGGCAGAGCGCGACATGGGCACGGAGGGCGCGGGCTCAGCCGACACAGCGGTACGCAATGCCATCGATCAAGGGCTGATTCCCGGGCCGCGCCTGCGGGTCAGCGGCAATGCTATAGACATTTTGGGCGGCCACGAAGACGCCAATCGCTATAACCCCGCGCAACACGTGCTGTCGAACGCGGACTACGCCAACTCGGCTGAGCAATTAGTTGAAGTAATGCGCGAGCAGCACAAGCAAGGGTCGGACTTCGCGAAGATCTACGAAACCGGGAAGGACCAAATGGCCGCCGGCGAATTACGCACGCCTTTCCAATACAGTGAGGCGCAGCTTGCAGCGGCGGTCGAGGAGGCGCGTCGCCTCGGAACGGTTGTAGCCGTGCACGCCATGGGTGAACCAGGCACGCTATTCGCGGCGCAAGCAGGCGTGGCGTCCATCGACCATGCGACGCAATTGAGCAATGAGACAATGCGCCTCATGCGCGATAAAGGCATCTTCGCCGTTCCCACGTTCACGATTTCTGAATATTTTGCGCATCACCGTTCGTCTGCCGATGAGGCGGCGCGTGAAGGTGCGCTGCTCGATTACAAAATTCGCGAATTCAAAAAGCAGCTCGCTGCCGGCGTTCCCTTTGCGGTCGGCTCGGACGTAGGCCCGTTTCCGCACGGCACGCAAGCGCGCGAGCTGGACTTGATGGTGCAATACGGCATGAGACCGCTGGCTGTATTGCAAGCCGACCTGATCAACGGCGCAAAGCTGCTTGGATGGGGCGGCCAGATTGGCGAGTTGAAGCCTGGCTATCTTGCAGACATCATCGCTGTTCCCGGCAATCCTCTGGAAGACATTACGGCGACGGAACACGTGAGCTTCGTGATGAAGGGCGGAGTCATCGCGCGGCAGTAAACGCTATTTGAGCGATGCTGCCGATTTCGCTTTCTTCGCCTGGATTTTCGCAAGTGCTTCATTGAAGCGCTTCGATTTCTGCGGAGCCAGTGAATCCTTGATGCCTTTGCGATAGCCACCGAGATAGATGGAATACAGGATCGCAAGGGAGCAGCCAATGCCCCACAGGAATCCAAAACAGAGTCCAAGAACGGCAGCCGGACCAAAGGAAACCATCGGACTCGTCCTCCTCTAGTTCTTCTACACCGCGACGGTGAAGCTATCCTCGGTGCGCGTCACCGCATGATACAGCGTATCGCGCTCCACGGGCACGCGACCGGCTTCAGTGATCAGGCGGCAAAGTTCCTTGCGGGTCATGCCCTGCGGTGTCGTGGCACCCGCATCGTGGTAAATCTTCTCCTCGATCACTGTCCCATCGAGGTCATCCGCACCGAAGCGCAGAGCGATTTGCGCAATCTTTGGCGTCATCATCTGCCAGTAAGCCTTGATGTGAGGGAAGTTGTCGAGCAGCAGGCGGCTGACCGCAACCTGACGAATATCAGTTAGTCCCGTAGTGATCGGCAAATGATTCAGCGGCGTGTTCTCAGGATGGAAAGCGAGAGGAATGAACGTCTGGAATCCGCCCGTCTCATCCTGAACTGCGCGGAGCTTCAACAAGTGATCGACGCGGTCTTCATCGTTCTCGATGTGGCCGTAAAGCATCGTTGCGTTCGACT
>WNGK01008965.1_pt1 | contig 12916 bp, 12 predicted proteins | sample 5400601 | NCBI WGS metagenome assembly WNGK01 (sample SAMN13153376, study PRJNA577476) | soil metagenome | isolation source: 60 cm soil or saprolite under Garry oak tree replicate 1 | place: USA:California | collected 2016-06-15 | reverse complement strand
TCCTACAGTTGTAGATAACTCCACCTCTTCTGTCTTCCCCTTTCCGAGAGGATGATCAGGTTTTTGCGTTGCTCCCGTAGTCATGTCTTGCTGGGCACTCGCGAACCTTTTGTAGCTCTCGCTCGTAACAGGGATCAGCACACAACGAAAGGAGTCCGCAAAGCCGCGTCCTATGCAAGAGAGAAGTGACGAACAGTTGATGACAGCCGTGCAGGCAGGTGACCAGGTGGCATTCGCCGCGCTGGTGACCCGCCACCACGACCCACTGCTCGGCTATCTCTATCGTCTCGTCGGCAGCGATCGGCCGTTGGCGGAAGATCTGGTTCAGGAAACCCTGCTGCATGTGCTGCAGTCGCACACGTACCAGTCTGCTCGCCCTTTCAAGCCCTGGCTTTACATGATTGCCACCAATCTGGTACGCGACTACTTCAAGTCAGCCGCAGTGCGAAAGTTGTGGCGAGAGGGTGACGCTGAGGAAATGCTGCTCCACCTGGAAGACCGCGAGCCTTCCCCGGAAGAACGCGCCCTGGCGGCAGAGCAGGGTTGCGAGGTGCGAGAGGCGCTCGCTCAGCTTCGTGGGGAGTATCGCGTCGTGTTGCTGCTGCGCTTTTATCAAGGCTTCAGCTTACAAGAAATCGCTGAGACGCTGCACATTCCGCTGGGGACGGTCAAATCGCGGCTCTCGGTGGGCGTTCACCGCTTGCGCAGCGTGCTGACCCCGGTACCGAAAGGAGTGGACTAGATGCCTCATCCCCAATCATCCTGGCCGTTTGAGCGACCAGAGCAGTTGACTGACGCGTTGCTCGAGCAGGGAGCGACACCAGAAGAGTGTGCCAACTTGCTCCCCGCCGTGCGTCGCCTGTCCGAGTGGCAGGCACCCCATCCGACACCCGCAGACACCCGGCGTCTGCTCGCCGTGCTTTCGACTGCTCTGCCTGCGTTCTCACCCGTGCGCCAGGCTATCCGCGAGCACCGGCAGCATCGCATCTCCTTTCTGCTGGCCACGGCCCGCGCGCAGGTCAGCCTCTTTGGCCTGGGCTTCTGGCTGGTGAGTGCGCTTGTCACCCTGCTCGGCGCGGTGGTCGTGTTGGGCAGGGTGATTGAAGATCAGGACGTGGTGCTGCGCGCCGGAGGGCCACTGCTTGCCTACCTGGGAACCATCGTTGCCTTTCGCGGGAGAGGAGCGCGAGTGTTGGAATTGGAACTGGTCTGCCTGCCCTCGCCGCTGCAACTAGCACTTGCCCGGCTGGTGATTGTGCTGGGCTATGACGTGGGCCTGAGCCTCGCACTGAGTCTGTTGCTCTGGGCAGGCGGAACCGGGCAAGTGCTGGCGCTGATGCTCGCCTGGTTCACACCTCTGCTTCTGGTCGCGGGACTGGCCCTGCTCCTCTCGTTGCGTCTCTCGGTTCAGGCAGCGGCCTCCCTGGCCTATGGAAGCTGGCTCGTCTTCCTGGCCATCAGCACCATTTCCAACCTCCAGGCGCGAGCAGGAGCGCCTGCGCTGATTGTGCTGCCGGGCTGCCTCGGTCTGGTGCTACTGGCGATTGCGCTCCTGCGCATGCACACCAACATGCACCGTCTGCTCCCTTATCCTGAAAGGGTGCGAACCTTTTTGGGGGCTGGCTCGTAAGAGGGGACGTGCAACACTCGCTGCACCTGCAAACTCGAACACACAAAAGGAGAGTCCTATGAATATCACTGCATTGACCAGCACCGGGAAGTCTACCCGGACGATCCAGTGCTCGCGTCCGCTCTTGAGCGTCATGGTCTGGGACCTGCGTCGCTTTCGCGCCAGCCGCCTCCTCTGGCTGCAAGCCCTCGGCTTCTTCGGCCTCTCGTCCTTCGTGATATGGACCCAGCAGATACCACTCACGCTCAATCACACGCATGCCAACGTGCCATTCTTTGGCTTCGTTGCTGGAACCAGCGTCTGGGGGCTTCTTATGACCCTTCCCTCAGGACCTTTGATGCTGCTGGGTATGCTCCTGCCCTTTGTCAATGCGGATGGCGCGGCGCGGGATCTGCACCGACGCACCCATGAACTGCTCATGGCGACCGCGTTGCCGACCTGGGCCTATGTCTGGGGACGCTACCTGAGCGGACTGTTGCTGAGCCTGGGGTTGTCCCTCCTGATGCTGGTCGCTCTCCTGGGGATGGGCTGGCTGTTGCATCTGACCGTCACCGACTATCCGGTGCCAGAGATCGGCAATCTGATGGTCATCTGGATCGGCATGATTGCGTCAGCGACGGTCCTGGTCAGCAGCCTCAGCTTCGCCCTTGGCACCTTGCTCCCGCGCCTGACCACGCTGGTCAAGATCGTGATCCTGATGGCGTGGTTTGTCGGGTCGGAGATTATCTCCATCGTGTTAGGCAACGCCAGTCACGCTGCCAATTTCAGTCTCCCTGCCTGGTACATCAATTGGGACCCGACCAGCGAGGGAATCGCACTCGGATTGTTCAACAAGTATATGACTGACTTCAGCATGGCCGACAAGGCAACCAGCACGGCGCAAACGCAGCACGGCCTCCTCACGGTCGAGAACACCTTGATCGACCTCGGGGGCTGGTTCGCACCACACCTGCTGTTGGCCGGGCTCAGTCTGGTGCTGGTACTGATCTTGGCTCTCGCCTTCAAGCGGTCTCGTAACACCCTTAGCTAATCTGCTCATGCATGGCTGAAAAGAAGGTTTGCGAACCTTTTTGGGGGCTGACTCGTAAGAGGGGACGTGCAACCACTCGCTGCACCTGCAAACTCAGAGAAACAACAAGGAGCATATCATGAACGCTACTGTATTGACCGCGACTTCGCAGCACACTCGGATGACTGGGCACCAGTATCCATTGACGCGCGTGGTGACCTGGGAGTTGCGTCGCTTTCTCGCCTCCCGCCTCTTCTGGTTTCAAGCACTTGGCTTCTGGGGGTTCCTGCTGCTCATCATATGGGCGCTCCACGCATCAGATCAAACTGGTACGGTCGCGGGCAGCGAACAGCTCAGCGCCTCCGTTGCTGGGACCAGTGCAAGAGGACTGCTGCTGACTCTGCCCACCTATCTGATCATCTTGGCCCTCCTGCTGCCCTTTGTCACGGCTGATGGCGTGACGCGGGACCTGAACCGTCGTACCCACGAACTGCTGATGACGACCGCGCTGCCGACCTGGGCCTATGTCTGGGGACGCTACCTGGCGGGCCTGGTGATGAGCCTGGCGCTGGCGCTGCTCCTTCTGGCCTCCATCCTGGGGCTGGGTTGGCTCTTGCATCTGACCGTCACCGACTATCCAGCTCCGGAGATCGGTACCGTGCTGCTTCTCTGGGTTGGTATGGCGGTATCGGCGACGATCCTGGTCAGCAGCCTCGGCTTCGCCTTGAGCACGTTGCTCCCGCGCCTCTCCACACTGGTCAAGGTCGTGATCATGGTGGCGTGGCTCGTGGGGGCGCTGGTGATCCCCCTCGGACTAGGCAAAACTACCACTCCTCCTACCTGGTACGTGAATTGGGACCCGACCAGCGGGATCACCGCGCGCGGGCTCCTTCCTGCGTATGCCATTCACCTTGGCCCGACGATCACGAGCGAGGCGCAACTGCAGCAGCTTATTCTCACCGCTGAGAACAAGATGCCCGACCTGGCGGGCTGGTTTGTGCCACACCTGCTGCTGGCCGGAGTCAGCCTGGTGCTGGTGCTGGTCGCGGCCCTCGCCTTCAAGCGCTCCCGCGAAACGCTCAGCTAATATGCTCGTACGCGAGCGCGCAACAAAGAAAGAGAGAATAACGATGGAATTGACGATTGAACGCCTGAGCAAGCACTATGGGCAACACTTCGCGCTGCGTGAGCTGTCGCTGCGCTGCGAGCCGGGCCTGCTGGGACTGGTTGGGCCCAACGGCGCGGGCAAGACGAGCTTGATGCGCATGATCGCGACCTTGCTCTCGCCCACTGAGGGGACGATCCGCTGGAACGGGCAGGACATTCGCACCCATGGCCAGGCGCTGCGGCAGGTGCTGGGCTATCTGCCCCAGGATTTTGGCATCTATCCGGAGTTCACGGGACGACAGTTCCTGTGCTACCTGGCCGCGATGAAAGGGCTGCCCTCCTCACTTGTCAACCGGCGCGTCGATGAGGTGCTAGAGATCGTGAATCTGGAGCAGGAGGCTGACCGCAAGCTGCCCACCTATTCTGGTGGCATGAAGCAGCGCATCGGCATCGCCCAGGCCTTGCTCAATGACCCCGAACTCTTGATTGTCGATGAGCCAACCGCTGGACTCGACCCCGCCGAGCGTGTGCGGTTTCGCACCCTGCTCGCCAGCCTGACCCGCAACCGGATCATTCTGCTGAGTACCCATATCATCAGCGACGTGGAGGCCGTAGCCAGCCGCCTGGTGATTTTGCAGGAGGGACGCGTGCTGGCCGATACAGCGCCAGAGGAACTGCTGGCAAAGACGAAAGGCGCGGTCTGGAGCGTGACCACCGATCAGGCCACGGCACTGCAGTTACAGGCGCGCTATCAAGTCAGCACGATGGTCACCCAGATGCACGGCGTCACGCTGCGCATCGTCAGCGCCACGCGCCCGCACGAGGCTGCCGTCGTCATTGATCCCAGCCTGGAAGACGCCTATCTGAGGGCTGTGGGCAGGCAAGCAGTTCAGGTCTAACAGGGGTGCGCACTCTCTCCCAGGAAGCTCGGCGGTTTGATCCGCCGAGCTCCTTTGAAGATGGATGGTACATTGCCCCTCTTCACTTCTCCCGAAATCTACAAACATCTTTTCCTCTAAAAGGGCACAAGAACAGCAAAGGAAACTTCTATGGCTTTTTCTCCTCCAGCAAGCCCATCTTCCTCCCCTGGAGAAGTATGGACTGCAGCGTTCAACCAACTGGGCCAGCGGATTAGGCAGCATTTCGTGCGACCAGAACCGTATCAACGGGCGCTGACCTACATGCAGGGATTGATGAGTAAAGCCTCACGAAAAAATGGCTGGCAAGTAGCGGAAGAGATGGGAGAGGCCACTCCGTATGCCATGCAACACATGTTAGATCGAGCCAGATGGGATTGCGATGGGGTGCGAGATGCGTTGCGCGCGTATGTCTGGGAAACGCTTGCAGATCCAAAAGGGGTAGTGGTGATCGATGAGACTGGCTTTCTCAAGAAAGGTTGCAAATCGGCTGGGGTTCAAAGACAGTACAGTGGCACAGCCGGACGTATCGAAAACTGTCAGGTGGGCGTCTTCCTTTCCTACGCTAGCGCGCGTGGACATACCTTGCTGGACCGCGAACTGTATCTCCCAAAAAGCTGGACAGATGACCAGAAACGCTGCCGAGAAGCCCATGTGCCAAAAGAGGTGACCTTTGCGACGAAGCCAGAACTGGCGCAACGCATGCTGGAGCGAACCTTGGATGTAGGTCTTCCCGTCGCCTGGGTAACCGGGGATACCGTCTACGGGAGCGCCCAACCACTGCGGACTGCCTTGGAGGCTCGAAAGCCTCGCATATGCGCTGGCAGTACCCTGCAAAGAGTATGTGGAGGTGCAAGGAACGCGTCGACGAGTCGATCAGGTGGCGCGTAACCTGGCGAGAGAAGACTGGCAGGAACTAAGTGCAGGCGCGGGGAGTAAAGGGCCTCGCCTCTTTGCGTGGGCGCGTATCGAACTGGCTGCCCCAGAGATCAGTGGGTGGCAGCGCTGGCTGCTGATCCGACGAGGCTTGGACGAGGGAGCCAAACCTGCCGAGATGGCCTATGTGCTGGTTTTTGCTCCCACTGGGACCTCGTTGGAGGAAATGGTGGAGGCTTTTGGTGCGCGCTGGACGGTAGAGCAGTGTTTTGAAGAAGCGAAAGAAGAAGTGGGTTTGGATGAGTACGAGCTTCGTTCCTGGCACGGTTGGTACCGTCACATTACTCTTTCAATGTTGACCTTGGCTTTCTTAACAGCCTTACGAGCCAATGGGGAAGAAAACATACTCAAAAAAAGTCTGAGCAGGTGGACTCGGTCTCACAACCAGAAGCGCCCAGCTCCGATCACCTTCATGTGTCTTCCGATTTCCCGGTGATGGTGCCCCTGAGCACGTCCGAAATCCGACGGCTGTTCTTTCGCCTCGTAGGCGAACTCCCCCTCTCTTTTGCTTACCACCTTGCCTGGTCATGCTGGCGCCGCGCACATCAAGCTGTCGCGCGGCTTTGCCATTACAAGCGTCGATATGCACTCGCCAATCATCTACAACTGTAGGACTAACCCACTCACCTCCGAAGTATTGGTCGCCCTGAAACGAGAACAGACGCGAGCCCTCGCCAATCGCGGCGCACCTGACCATGCCGGTATCAGAGAAGAAACACGTGAACAGTCACGGCGACGCCCTACTGCCTTTATTCGGCACCCCAAAGACCAGGGATGGAAACCGGAAATACGCAAAGAGCTGGCTGACGTGCGCGAAGGGATGCACAAGGTGCTGGATGCTATGATTGACAGCAAGGGCGTTTCCATCCGCGAAAAAGCGGTGCTGGAACTATTGCAAAACACAGGTGCCAGGCTTCATGAGGTCGTTCTCATGACTGTGGGTGGCTGGCACAATGTGGGAATAGCCGGCCAGGCGCAGGTCATCAACAAAGGAAGCATGGGACAAGAAATCAAGACCATCTACTTCGCACACAATCTCAAGGTGATACAAACCCTGACCACCTATCTTGAACAGGTGCGCCCACTGCATGATCCACACGGGAGAAAGCGATTAGCTGATCTGGGCAATCATGAGGCGTTCTTTCTCACAGAACGTGGAACACCCTACTGCATGAAGGCATTTTACTTTCATTGGTACAAACACTACGAGCGACTGCGAAGCCTGTGTCCAGTACCATTCTCGCCACACGACATTCGACACTTGTTCATTAGTGAGTATCTCATCAGCCTCAAACGCGCCTGCCAGATAGGAACGAACCAGTTTGATGAAGAGGGCTATCTCCAGGCACGTGAAGCCTTTGGCAGCCTCGTTATGGGCTGGCGAAGCATCAACACAATTAATATTTACGACCATAGCCGCGATGGAGAAAAATCCTTGTCCGTTTTGGCTGACTACCAGAGGGATCTTTCACAACGGCGATATGTCTCTGCGCCATCGCCTTTCATGGAAACCCAGAGCATTCAGGAAGATGTTTCTCCTGGAACAGGCGTTGAACTGAACAGCAATCAGCCCAAGGAGACACTCTGGCTGCACGATACGGAAACGCTGGCCTGGATCAAGAAGCTTCAGCAACAAAAAGGGCAAGGTGTATCGCGAGGGTGAAGGATATGAAGAACAGTACCAAAACAGCAGACTCAACTCAGATAGATGCTCCCCAAAAGGCGCAGTCAGCAGGTCAATCAAAATCGCTCAATTTCAGTGATCCTCTCGAACGAGATGCTCATATTGCTGCCTTCCTTGCGTGGCTTCCCAAGGTTCTACATGAGGCACCTCATATTGACTGGTCTCGGTTGCCAAGCAGTGTCATGGGGTATCTGCTCTACAATATGGGAGAGAATCCCGACAGTATTCCCAGCACTTTGGCGATCGGATGCATGATGCATGCGGTGAAAAGGCGCTCTTTGCACACCTATTGCTCCCAGTTGACCAATCTGTTACGACGGTTACGCGCTCGCTACGAGATGAAGAACCTTGCCCAGCTTCGCGAGCGTGCCATCTGGGACCGTTTTGTGGAAGAACGTACCATTACTCAAAGCGCTGTGCGTATGCTTATGATCTACGAGACACTTGCCTCCATTCACTTGCGCACGTACCTGGAAGATTTACCAGAGAGGCAGCGTTTGTTCTGGGAACAGTTTGCTCTCCCTCAACTTCCTGCCAACTTTACGGTCAAACATGGACTCTACAGGGCTGATCAGGCCTTAGCTCAAGCTCGCCGCAAAGAACAAAGTGACGTACTTACACCACTATTTCCCTTGCTGGTTGAGATCGCGCAACTCCGCAAACAAGCAGCAGAACGCTTGATCAAGGAATTTCGCAAGCAGCGAGATCGTGCCCTGGCCGGGGAAATCACGCTCCCGTATCACTTTCAGTACACAGACCGTCAGATCTCTGTCTCCGAAGACGCTTCTCTGGTCTCTGAGGTCACCCTCGTCGAACGGGAAGTGACACTCCAGTTTTCGCTTTGGGACAAGTATACCTGGGTTAGGGATCATCTCGAACGCTACAGTTCAGGATCACGCAAAAATTGGCGGCGGGGTGTTCGGGCCTATGCCCCTGAGTACAACACGTGCTTCTTGCAATATGAAGGAGATCCTGCTGATCTGCTCTGGTGCGGAAAACTCATTGCTACGAGGCGGCTCGGGACTACTCCCTATTCCTCGCTGCCACAAACCGAGGAGGTCGCAGATGGAGATGATGAGCCTACCGGGTTCAGGATTTCCCGTGCAGGCTTATTGTCACCGGTGAACGGTGATAGCCAATGGCTGCGCAAAGCTATGAGCTTTGGCGATGTGCTGTTTGAGCCTGAGAGTTTCTATCGCGGCTGCTTGTATGCGAGTGCTCTGGCGACATTGGCCCTGACGAATGGGAGCCGGGTGAGTGAAATCCTGCAAGTCAGTGCGACCCGCTTTGAGACCCTCGTCGTTGATGAATTAAAAAATCAGCAGCCCACAGGCCGCAAGATCGGTATTCTTGTCCAAAATCTGTTACCGAAAGGATCGACGCAGGAAAGTGAGCGACAATTTTTTCTCATCAGTGAGATTGCCGGAAGGCTTCTTACCGAGATTGGTCAACTCTTAGAGACCACGCATGGGGGAAGTATCCCCGTCGTTCATCCCTACAAAAATACCAAAGAGGAGGATTTGTTCCCTGAACCCTATCTCTTCCAATGGGCGGCCTCTCCTGATGGACGGCTTGGTCTGCTCAACGCGGTTGAAGTCGGAGAACTGCTCCGTTTTCTTTTCTATGGACTCACGTTTACAACAAGAGCGGGCAAGCCAATTCGTGTGGTGCCTCATCTGCTGAGACATATTCTGGCGACGCACGCTCGAACCGTTCAGAAAGTTCCAGCCGAGGCAGTCGCATATCTGCTCCGCCATCGTGTCACATTACAGGGTTCGACGCGTGCGCTCTCTATTCCGGAAGCAACGGCTTACTACAGTCGCCTCCCTCTTGAACGTCTTCTGGCCCTGCTCTTTGAGGCACAATCTCAGCTTTCCTCGCACCGCACCAGTTCTTACCTCCAGGCTCCTTCCCCTAGGACAATGGAACAGATGGAAGAAACCCTGCGCCAGATCTTTGAACAATGGAGTATGATTGGTCCGACCGTCTTCGGCTATTGTGGCGCTGGACTCTGCATCCGCCCCAACAATCGTGCCCTTTGTTTGAACTGTCCTCATCTTGTCCCACACTACAGCAATTTACGCAATGCCAAGACCTGGCGCAGATTCTACGTGCTTCAAGCACAACTCCATGACGCCCACGGCCATCATGTTGATGCGAAGCAGGCACGACAGATGATCCAATACCTCGACGACATCATGAACGTGATGCAGATTCAAATCAGAGCAAGGCAAGACGGGGGCCACCTGCCCTTTGCTGATACCCTTCTACAGATGCCTGATGATGAAGGAGACCCCTCATGACAACAACTCCACAACCAGGAGATTCCTACGCCCACTTGCGCGCCAATGCGGCAGCACAAAAACAGACAACCGTAGATCGTCTCAGCCAAGCCATCACGCAGTTCGAAGCTGAGGGTCGTCCGGTCACTACCTTCACTATTAAAGAGGTGAGCGGCCTGGACTACATGGCGTATTACCGGAATCGAGAAGCCTTCCAGTTGTTCCAGGAACACAGCACCCATCTGCGCAGGGAACGCGAGCAGGAACAGGCGAAGCGGCAGGAGGCTCTCCGTGGCAAATCACGCAAAACGAAAAAAAGTCAGACTGCGGCTTATGCGGTCAAAGTGTCACCGCGTGACCCCCTGCTCGACTACAAGCGTCCGCGCCTGGTCGAACTCTTGCACGAGGCTCGCGCTGAACGGGATGAAGCCAAACGGCAGGTGAAGACGGAGCGAGCCGAGGCTGAGATGCGTGCGCAAGCAGAACGCGTTGACCTAGAACAGCGCTACCACAAACTCTTGCAAGAGCATATGAGTTGTGGTGTCACCATTGCAAAGCTCGAAGCACAAGTCGCTGAGTACCTGGCATTCATGGAACGCTTCCGCTCCTCGCTCAAACGCGAAGAACAGGAGCCGTAAGCTCCACACTATCCGTTGTTCCCTTCGTCACAGAAGAGCTACGTCATGATGTGCTTGTTCCTCTTTCACCAGTTCTCTCACACACTGTACTCAGTGGTGCAAACAAGTACAGAAAAAGGAGTGTGATCTACTATGGTGGACCCTTTTGTCAAGACAAAAAAAGTACTCGTGTGAAGATACAAAATCCTCCTGCCTTGTTGACGAGAAACTTGGAGGGGCAAGTGCGTTTCATGCCCCTCTGAATACGATAATGGGTTCCTTGTTCAGCCTACTGCTGAACAACCCCTCCCGAAGCTGCCTGACGAAAATAGACAGTAGCTGGGGTTTGATAGTCCAGCGATTGATGTAAGCGCTGGTGATTGTAAAACTCTACATAGTCTCGCAACTGCTGACGAGCTTCTTTCGGAGAAGCATACTCATGCAAATAGACCTCTTCGTATTTAATGGTGCGCCAGAGTCGCTCCGTGAAAATATTGTCTAAGGCACGCCCTTTCCCATCCATACTGATTTGCACATCGGCTGCGAGCAATAACTGAGCATACTGTGGGCTCGTGAAATGGCTGCCTTGATCGCTATTGCAAATATGCGGTGTCGCTTGCGCTAACGCGCGCTGCATAGCCGTCAAGACGAACGGCATCTCCAGAGTTTGATCCAGTTCCCAACTGATCACATACCTTGAGTACCAATCCAGGATCGCCACCAAGTACATCCAGCCCGCTTGTAAGCGAATGTAAGTGATATCAATTCCCCAAATATGGTTGGGGTACGCGCTCGTGATATGGCGCAGTAAATAGGGATAGACGCCTTCTTTCTGGTTCCGTTTGCTCAGATTCGGACCGGGGCTGACGCCCTCAATGCCCATTTCACGCATATGCCGTTGCACGGCTTTGCGATTGATCTCGACTCCTTCCTGTCGTAACTGGGCAGTGATCTTGCGCGAGCCGTAAAAAGGCCACTGCGTGTACAATTCATCGATGCGATGCTTGAGGGCCACTTCTGCGGCTGATGGCGGCTGTGGCTGATAGTACAAACTCGACCGATTCAGACTCAATAACTCGGCTTGCATCGTCACCGGCAGTTCAGCAGAGCCGTGTTCGATGAACTGCCGGCGCTCGTCTCTACTGAGGTTCGATCCCAGATTTTTTTTTGAGCCAGGCCACCTGTGTTGTCAATTTGCCAATTTCTGCATAGAGCTTGTTGAGTTGCTCTTCGTGGCTCGCTTTGAGTGCTGCCAGTGAATCCTTTTCTTCAAAGAGGCTGGGCAAGCCAGCTACGGCTGTGCTTTTCCACTTGTTCAGTTGGGTCGGATGCACCTCATACTCCGCAGCGATCTGCGCAATCGTTTGGTCTTCCTTCAACAGCTCTTGCACTACCTGGGCTTTGAATGTGGCGGTATAGTGTTTTCTCATGCTCCTTATTGTATCTTACAGCCGTCTCTTTTTTTGTCTCGTTTTATGGATCCACTATAACTTTATTTATCTTCTACAACAAACAAGGACATCACTGCATTCGATTTACTCCACCGTCACCGACTTCGCCAGGTTCCTTGGCTGATCCACATTGCAGCCTCGCGCAACCGCCGCGTGGTAGGCGAACAACTGCAACGGAATAATCGCCAGCAATGCGCTCAGCACCTCAAGCGTGGCAGGTACATACAGCACATCATCCGCGTGCTGACGAATGACAGCATCACCCTCCGTCGCAACCGCTACCACGCGCGCATCGCGGGCACGCACCTCCTGCATATTGCTCACCACCTTTTCATAGACATGTGAGGCCGTCGCAACCGCGACCAGGGGCGTGTCTGGATCGAGCAGGGCAATTGAGCCATGCTTCAACTCACCTGCTGGTAATCCCTCGGCATGAATGTAGGAAATTTCTTTGAGCTTGAGCGCGCCTTCCAATGCCGTGGGGTAACCTACCCCGCGTCCGATAAACATCATGCTGCTGGCATGCGACATGCCTTTCGCCAATGGAGCAATGATATCATCGGGACTCGCGGCCCCGTCCAGTATCTGCTGCACCTGGTCGGGGATGCGTTCCAGGGCAGCGAGAACCAGTCTTATCTCTTCTTCCGCCAGTTTCCCATGCTGCTGCCCCAGATAAAGGCCCAGCAGGTACAGTACATTTACAGAGGTCACAAACGTTTTCGTCGCCACCACGCCAATCTCCGGTCCCGCTTGCAGGTAGAGTACGGCGTCGGCAAGGCGCGTGATGGCGCTGGCGACAACATTGGTGATGGCAATGACAGGCGCTCCTTGCTCACGCGCCTGCCGGATGCCTACCAGTGTGTCCGCCGTCTCGCCCGATTGCGTCACTGCAATGCAGAGCGTATCCGGCCCCAGGATGGGATCGCAATAGCGGAACTCGGCAGCCGTAATCGTCTCCACCGGAATGCGTGCCCAATGCTCGATGGCATACTTGGCCATCAAACCGGCGTGATACGATGTCCCGCAGGCTACGATGACAATGCGGCGTATGTTGTCCAGCAGACCGGCCTGCCGCATCTGCTCCAACTCGGCCAGGTGCAGCTGACCATCACGAACGCGGCCTGTCAGGGAACGGCGCAGCGCATCCGGCTGTTCGTATATCTCTTTGAGTACAAAGTGTGGATAACCACCTTTCTCAGCCGATTCCACGTCCCATTCAATCTTCAAAGGTTCGCGCTTCACGGGCGTTCCATCGGCTCTGCTAATCGAGATGCCTGTGGGAC